>WNGQ01002750.1_pt1 | contig 33889 bp, 28 predicted proteins | sample 5407661 | NCBI WGS metagenome assembly WNGQ01 (sample SAMN13153382, study PRJNA577476) | soil metagenome | isolation source: 60 cm soil or saprolite under Garry oak tree replicate 2 | place: USA:California | collected 2016-06-15 | reverse complement strand
CGCACGTCATGCCCGGCAATCGACCCTCGTTGGCGTGGCTGGATTATCCGCGGCACGACGGGCCGGCGCCCCGCCTGCTGCGGGCGGCGCGGGCGCACGGCATCGAGGCGGTGTGGCAAGAGATGGAAAAAGAACCGTTCGATGCAGACGATCTACGCTGGATCGCGCGCGGCCTGGGTGCGGCGGGACGGGAAGCCGATCGCCTCTGGCTGCTTGCCCGGATCGAAGAGCGTTCGTCGGCGGGTCGCAGCAAGCAGGATGGCTAGTATCGCCGATCTGAAGTTCGCGAACCGCAAGCGGCGAGTCCGACCCGCGAACTTCAGATCGGAAAATGGGTACTAGAAACGAGTCCATCACAGTGCAAGCAGGTTCGTCGGACTTGCGCCGCGTGTCGCTGGCGCGTCGATCCAAAGCAAGAAGGCCCGCACCATGCGTGCGGGCCTTTCGCCTGCGTCTGAACTCGGACCGATCAGAACAGGTGCGCAAAAATCACATAGAGCGTGCCCGACAGCAGCATCGCCGCCGGTAGCGTCAGGACCCAGGCCATCGCGATGTTGCGGATCGTGGCCAGCTGCAGTCCGGAGCCATTGGCCGCCATCGTGCCGGCGACGCCGGACGACAGCACGTGGGTGGTCGAGACCGGCAGGCCGAACTGGTCGGCCGCAAAGATGGTGGCGGCGGCGACGAGTTCGGCCGACGCGCCTTGCGCGTAGGTCAGATGCGACTTGCCGATCTTTTCGCCGACCGTGATGACGATGCGCTTCCAGCCGATCATGGTGCCGAGCCCGAGCGCGATCGCGACCGCAACCTTGACCCAGTTCGGAATGAACTTGGTGGCGCTGTCGAGCGAGCCCTTATAGGCGTTGAGGACGCCGACCTCCTCCTTGCTCAGGTCGTTTTCCTTGTCCTTCATCAGGAACCGGATCGCTTCCGAGGTCAGGTACATGTCGTTGCGGGTGTTGCCGACGGCGTCGGCTGGCACCTTGTTGAGCGAGCCGTAGGTCAACACCTGATCGCCGATACTCTTCACCAGGACCGAAAGCGAGGGATAGGTGCCTTCTGTGATCTTGTGCTCGGCGACAAACAACGTCACGGCCGGACGCGGATCGCCGATGACGTTGTAGCCGGCGGCCTTGGCGGCGACGACCTTCGACGCCGCCTCGGAAGTCTGCTGGAATTTCGTCACCTGCGATTCCGGGAGCGCGCGGTTCAGCGCATAGGCGGTCGGCACCGTACCGATCAGGATCAGCATGATCAGGCCCATGCCCTTCTGGCCGTCGTTCGACCCATGCGCGAAGCTGACGCCGGTGCAGGTCAGGATCAACAGGCCGCGGATCCACCACGGCGGCGTCTTGCCGGGTTCCGGCGCCGCATAAAGGGCCGGATTGCGAACGATCATCTTCAGGACGTAGAGCAGGATCGCGGAGCAGATGAAGCCGACCAGCGGCGACAGCAGCAGCGCGTAGCCGATTTCGGTGGCCTTGCCCCAGTCGACGCCCGAGGTGCCGTCGCGGCCGCGCAACAGGGCATTGGCGACGCCGACGCCGATGATCGAGCCGATCAGGGTGTGGGAACTCGAGGCCGGCAGGCCGAAATACCAGGTGCCGAGGTTCCAGATGATCGCGGCGATCAGCAAGGCGAACACCATCGCGAAGCCGGCGCTGCTGCCGACCTGGAGGATCAATTCGACCGGCAACAGCGAGACGATGCCGAATGCGACTGCGCCGGTCGACGTCAGCACGCCCAGGAAGTTGAAGACACCCGACCAGATGACGGCGAATTCCGCCGGCAATGAGTGGGTATAGATCACGGTTGCGACCGCGTTGGCGGTGTCGTGGAAGCCGTTGACGAACTCGAAGCCGAGCGCGATCAGGAGCGCGACGAGCAGCAGCATATAGGGCAGATAGGTCGTGACCTTGACGCCGGTGGCGTCGACGTCGACGTAGATGCTGTAGGCGACGTACAGCAGCGCCGCGGCAAGAACTCCGAAAAACATGATCAAGGTCAGGGGATTGAACCCCTTGTCTAAATTGGGCCGTGAAGCCGGCTGGACCGGCCCGGAATCCCCCGTCACGGAACTGAGTGTCACATCGGTCATGCGGACGCTCCTCTAAAATACAAGTGGAGCCAATGTATTGACCGACGGACTTGAAGAAGAGATGACAGATGAGAACTTATGCGGCCGGCGGGCGGTGCGGGAACTTCGGCAACACCGGGCCGTGTGGCCGACTTTCGCGACGGCGAGGCTGCGATATCCGGCCCTGGGCTACCTCGGCTTTTCGAGACGATCGCGACGTGCGATCGAACTAATTATTCAACTATCGACTCGCCGAACACAAGGCGGTTCCCGCTTGGATCAGTAACCGCGAAGTCTCGCATCCCATACGGCCGATCGGCCAATTCACCGAGGGCCACGTGACGATTTCTTAGCTCCGCAATGTAGGCGTCGACTCCACGGAGCTCGACGTACGCGTTGCCGCTTCCGGCATGAGACGGATCGAAAGCGAGACTGAGACTTATGCGGCCGCGGCGGACATTGGCGTGGGTCGGAGGGTTGCCCCATGTCCAGTCGAGATCGAAACCCAGACTTTCGCAATAGAACGTCGATGCTGCGGGAACGTCCGAGACCGGGAATACTGGACTTATCGCCTCGAACTCGGACGGACCACTCACCGGCTGAACCATCGGGATGCCTCCTATAAGTCGCCTCATGTGATTTATTCGATGTGCGGGTCATGATGGCTAACCCCGCTAACGCGAGATAACTTGCAACTGCTTTGCTAGCCTGCGTGTGTCGAAGTCTTTGCCGCGTTGACCGGTGATCTTGCCGAACACGCATTATGCCACGGGCGGCCCATCGCGACTATGAGATGGGGACGGACCGCAGCCGCCAAAATCCGAACGTTGCTCAATGCGGACGGCTGGCAAAAAGCGGATCGCCGGGCGGCGGCGATAGCACCGGCTTCCAGTTGGTCAGCGTTTGCATCACATAGGTGTCGTAGCGCACGCCACGCCATGACAAATCCACAAAACCTGCGGGATCGAGCCGCGCGGTCGTGGTGTTCCACATGTCGTTCCAAGTCTCGTCTTGCTGGGCAACATAGAGTCCGATCGGCCCGATATCCGCGTCGGGGATGCCAAAGCCGATATATCTGCTTCTTTCATTGACCTGGACAACCGGGAACCGGTCCTTGAGGTGCCACCGCAGCATCGCATAGGTACGATAGTCGGTGGTCGCGAACCAGGTCGCGCCAACCCTGTCCCGTGCCCGGTTTGCAGCTTCGACGGCCTCAGCGAAACCGGCCTCCTTCCCGATCGGATCGTCATGTCCCAGATAATTCGCGCTTCCCGCGGTGTAATAAATCATCACGGGCACGACGAAGCCAATTCCGGTCAGGATTGTCATGACCGCGGCCGCTGGTGCGATCCGCGCCATCGGCGAAGTTGGCGCCTCCCTCTGCCAGAACTTGATATTGATGGCGGCGCAGGCAAAACCAAATGGCCAGATGAACAGCGGCCAACTGTCGCCGATGCGGGCATAGAGCGAGCGCGTCAGGAAAAACCCCAGGGGAAAGGCGACGCACATCGTGAGCAGGATCGTGATCGGGTCCCTGATGCGCAGCCCGCGCCAACCGAGCCTGGCGGTCCCGATCAGCACGACCGGAAACAGCATTGGACCCAACAGCAGGAATTGAGTGCCCACGAACTCAGCCAGGAATTTCCAGGACCATCCCTGAATTTGTGCCGGCCGGTTCATTTGGAATCTGAACGATTCCCAATCGTGGATCGCATTCCAGTAGAGCACCGGTGAGAAAATAACGATGGCAAGCAGGGCAGCACACCAGGGATAGGGACTCGAGAGCTGGGTCTTTCGCCAGCGCGGAAGAACCGCATATGCGATGATTGCCGGAAGCAGCAGAACGGCTATGTATTTTGACAGCAGGGCAAATCCGCCGAACACGCCGGCCAACAGCCACCATCGCAGATCATTCGACAATGCCAGCCGCACCAGCGCCCACACCATGGCCACGGTGAACGCGATCAGGGCTGTATCCGGGACGGTTTTCGTCATGAGGAGGCCGTAATCGAGCGCGGCTTCCGGCAGCAGCACGGCAAGGAAGACGCACCGCCAATCTCGCGTCGTTCGCCAGACAATGTCGGCGAGCAAGACCTGCATGACCAGCATGGCGAGGAGCCCGCTAAATCTCACGCCGAAATTCGTATCGCCAAAAATCAGCGTTCCAAAATAGACGCACCACGAGATCATGGGTGGATGATCGAGATAGGAAATGACGCTCTCTTTCGACCAGGTCCAGTAGTAGGCTTCGTCGACCCGCAGAGGATTTACGGCGGCGAACACTCCGCGCATGACGGTCAGAGCCGCGACGGTCAGCACGCATGCTGCGAGCGATAGTTTCGAATATTTTTCCCGCAGTGAGACAGGCGGATATGACGGCATCAGGCCGGCATTGCTGATCACCAAATCGTCTGAATAGGAGGTCTCGCTTGCCAATCCGCTCTCTCAGTGTTCGTCGCAGCAGCGGTTGGACACAATCGGCCTATCGGCGGGATGAGGTCGGACTCTGGTGCGGATGCCTAGACGTTTTCTCCTATGTTGAGGGGCAAATGTGAGGCGTCCGCTGGGGCAAGATGACGCAAGGTTTCTAAAGCGAGATGCCGCTGCGACCTTCGTTGCTTGAAGCCCGCATCTAGGTACCGCTGGAGGCAGGGGATGCGTGGTAGTTGGCAGCGCCCACCAGGACAAGCTCAGCTTACGCAGCACGTCCGTCTTCAAATCCCTTTGATTCTTCTTGCGAATTATCTCCGGGCGAATCCCGATTGACTCCTGTGCAGCCGTTAGCTTTATATTAGAACGTATCATGAACAAATGAGCCAGCTCCTGGTTCTCTAAAAACCAGTGACGGCCAGTATCTGAAAGAGGACGCGGCGCATGGTGAGCGCACGCATGAGCACGCTTGCGAGTTTGCGCGGCGATATCGAACGCATCGAAACGCATGATGGTGCGTATGCTCTCGACAGGGCGCCGCTCGGCCATGCCGAGGCCGATGCGGTGCTGCAGGGCGGGCTTGCGCTGGGCGCGATGCATGAGGTGTTCGCGGAGGCCGGCCGGCAAAGTGCCGCGGCGACGGGCTTCATCGCGGGGCTGGCGGCGCGGGTCGCCGCGCGCCGGCCGCTGGTCTGGGTGCGGCAGGATTTTTCGGAAACGGAAGCGGGCGCGCTGTCGATGAGCGGATTGGCCGAATTCGGCCTCGATCCGCGCTTGCTGGTGACGGTGCGCGCCCCCGACGCGGAAGCCGCACTTCGGACCGCCGCCGACGCGCTCGCCTGCGACGCATTGGGCGCCGTGGTGCTGGAAGTCTGGGGCGAGACGCGCCAGTTCGATCTCGTCGCAAGCCGCAAGCTGACATTGGCCGCGCAAGCCTCCGGCGTCACCGCTCTGCTGCTGCGGATCGCGGCAACGCCTCAGCCTTCGACGGCGGAGACGAGATGGATCGTGCGCGCGGCGCATTCGCCGCCCACCGCCCTCTGCAATGCGTGGGGTGCGCCGGTCTTCGACACAGAGCTCATCCGCAACCGTCACGGCCTTCTCGGGCGATGGATCATGGAATGGAAATGTGATGAGTGCCTTTTCGCAAAACAAGCGGCGGATTCTCAGCCTCTGGCTGCCGCGCCTGCCCATCGACCGCATCGAACGCAAGCTGGAGCGAGACAACGGCGCGCCAGCTGAAGAAAATGCAGACCGCGAGCCCAGCATCGTCGTCATCAAGGAGAACAACGCGCTGCAGATTTACGCGCTCGACGACGCCGCGGCACGGCTTGGTCTCGACGTGGGCCTGCCGCTCGCCAATGCCCGCGCCATCTGTCCGGATTTGCGGGTGTTCGATGCCGACGAGACGGCCGACGCCCAAACCCTCGAGGACATCGCCGATTGGTGCGACCGTTTCACGCCGCTGGTGGCGCTCGACCCGCCGCACGGCCTTTATCTCGACATCACCGGTTGCGTCCATCTGTTCGGCGGTGAAGCCGCCATGTTGCAGCTGGTCTGCGGCCTCCTGACCGCGCAGGGTTTTGCGGTCTCGGCCGCGATCGCCTCGAACCCGGTCTGCGCACGGACGCTGAACCGTCATGTCCATGGCCGCATCGTCCGTGATGGCGATGAAGCAGAGGCCGTGAGCCCGTTGCCGGTCGCAGCCCTTGGCGCCGGCGAAGCGATCACGATGGGCCTGCGCCGCGCCGGCTTGAAGACCATCGGCGACGTGGCGTCGCGCGCCCGCCACGAAATCACCGCGCGCTTCGGCGCTGTGTTCACGAGCCGCCTCGAACAGGCGCTGGGGCAGGGCGATGTGCCGATCAGTCCCCGCAAGCCGCTGCCGGATTACATCGTCGAGAAGCGTTTCGCCGAGCCGGTCACGACCGAAGCGGTGATCGCATCCGCGCTCTCGCGTCTGGCCGGGATGCTGGTCGCCGCCATGGCACAGCACGGCAAGGGCGCGCGGCGGCTGGAAGCCTCCTTCTTCCGTACCGACGGCGCGGTGCGCGTCATCCCCGTGGACACCGGACAGCCGGTGACGCGGGGTGAGGTGATCGACCGCCTGTTTCGCGAGCGGCTCGAGGCTGTGAGCGATCCGCTCGATCCCGGTTTCGGTTTCGATCTCATTCGCCTGTCCGCCAGCCGCAGCGAAATCGTGGTGCAGGAGCAGCGCGATCTCGACGCCCATGTGCATGACAATGACGAACTCTCCGCGTTGATCGATCGCATCGCCGCGCGCATCGGAGGCAAGCGCGTGGTCGTGTATCTGTCGCAGGATACCCATATCCCCGAGCGCGCGGTGCTCACCGTGCCCGCGCAGCAGCATCTCGCCGCCGCAGCGCAGGCGGTCTGGCCGGAGCGGGTGATCGAAGAGCCGCCGTTGCGCCCCTTGCGGCTGTTCGAGCGGCCGGAGGAAATCAAGGTGATCGCCCAGGTGCCGGATGGTCCGCCGGCCCGCTTCATCTGGCGTCGTGCCACCCATGCCGTGGTGCGCGCCGAAGGCCCCGAACGCATCGCCGTGGAATGGTGGCGGCCGCAGGGCTCCACGCTGACGCGCGACTATTTCCGGGTCGAGGACGAGAACGGCCTGCGGTTCTGGCTCTATCGCGACGGGCTTTACGACCGCGAGATCGAGCAGGAAGAGGGCAAAGCGGTGCAGCCGTGCTGGTACATGCATGGATTGTTCGCATGATGACGCCTTCTTATGCCGAGATCGGCGTCACCACCAATTTCTCGTTTCTGCGCGGCGCCTCGCATCCGCAGGAATATGTGCATCAGGCCGGCGAATACGGCCTTGCCGCCATCGGCATCGCCGACCGCAATACGCTTTCGGGCATCGTGCGGGCCTATGCCGAGCTGAAGAATCCGGAACTGCAAAACCCGCCCAAACTGCTGATCGGCTCGCGCCTCGTCTTCACCGACGGCACCCCCGATATTCTCGCCTATCCGCGCGACCGGCAGGCTTACGGCCGGCTCTCCCGTCTCCTCAGCAAAGGCAAACTGGCGGCCGAGAAGGGCGAGTGCCACCTGCGCTTTGCCGATCTGGCCGAATACAGCGAGGGGCTCCTGCTGGTGCTGGTGCCGGCCTATCGCTTCGCGGCCGACGCTGTGATGCCGATCCTGAACGCGATGCGTGATCTCCGCACTGAGGGCGTCTGGCTTGCCGCGAGCCCCTTTCACCGCGGCGACGACAGGCGGCGCCTGGCCCGCTTGCAGCAGGTTGCCGCGACTGCGCGTGTACCGCTGATCGCCACCAATGACGTGCTCTACCACGTCCACGAACGGCGGGTGCTGCAGGACGTCGTCTCTTGCATCCGCGAAAAGACCACCATCGAGGTCGCGGGCCGCGTGCTGGAGGCCAACGCCGAGCGGCATCTGAAACCGCCAGCCGAGATGATCAGGCTGTTTCGCGACCATCCCGACGCGATCCAAGAGACGCTGCGCTTTGCCGAGCGTATCAATTTTTCCCTCGACGAATTGAAATACCGCTATCCGGACGAGCCGGTGCCGCCGGGCAAGACCGCGCAAGCCCATCTGGAAGATCTGACCTGGCAGGGGGTTGAGCATTATTTCCCTGATGGCATCGACGACAGGCTGCGCGCTACCTTGCAGAAGGAACTGGCGCTGATCGAGAAGCTCGATTACGCGCATTATTTCCTCACCGTGCATGACATCGTCCACTTTGCGCGCTCGCAGCACATCCTGTGCCAGGGCAGGGGCTCGGCGGCCAATTCGGCGGTCTGCTTCATGCTCGGCATCACCTCGGTCAATCCGGTCGAGGTCAACCTGCTGTTCGAGCGCTTCCTCTCCGAGGAGCGCCGCGAGCCGCCCGATATCGACGTCGATTTCGAGCATTCGCGCCGCGAGGAGGTGATGCAATATGTGTTCAATCGCTACGGCCGCCATCGCGCCGCCATCGTTGCCACCGTCATTCATTACCGGCCGCGCAGCGCGATCCGCGATGTCGGCAAGGCGCTGGGCTTGACCGAAGACGTCACCGCGCTGCTCGCCGACACGGTCTGGGGCAGTTGGGGCGACGGCCTCTCCGAGATGCAGGTGCGGCAGGCCGGGCTCGATCCGCACAATCCGATGATCGATCAGGCGGTCAGGCTCGCCGGCGAGCTGATCGAGTTTCCGCGCCATCTGTCGCAGCATGTCGGCGGCTTCGTGCTGACGCAAGGCAGGCTCGACGAGTTCGTGCCGATCGGCAATGCCGCGATGGACGGCCGCACCTTCATCGAATGGGACAAGGACGACATCGACGAGATCAGGATGATGAAGGTCGACGTGCTCGCTTTGGGCATGCTGAGCTGCATCCGCAAATGCTTCGATCTGATCGAAGACCACAAGGGCGAGCGCTTCGAGCTTGCCACCATCCCGCGCGAGGTCGAGGAAGTCTACGACATGCTGTGCCGGGGCGAGTCGCTCGGCGTGTTCCAGGTCGAGAGCCGCGCGCAGATGAACATGCTGCCGCGCCTGAAACCGCGCACCTTCTACGATCTCGTGATCGAGGTCGCGATCGTCCGTCCCGGCCCGATCCAGGGCAACATGGTGCATCCCTATCTGAAGCGGCGCGGCATGAAGCCGGAGCAGATCGAATATCCGTATCCCAAATACGGCGACCGCAATGAACTGAGGGACATTCTCGGCAAGACGCTCGGCGTTCCCCTGTTCCAGGAGCAGGCGATGCGGATCGCCATCGAGGCCGCGAAGTTCACGCCTGACGAGGCCAACCAGCTGCGCCGCGCCATGGCGACCTTCCGCCATGTCGGCACCATCCATAAATTCGAGGAGAAGATGGTCGGCAACCTGATCCGGCGCGGCTATCCCGAGGAATTTGCGAAAAACTGCTTCAATCAGATCAAGGGCTTTGGCGAATATGGCTTTCCGGAAAGCCATGCGGCCGCCTTCGCGCAGCTCGTCTATGTTTCCTCATGGCTGAAGCATTTCCATCCCGACGCCTTCTGCTGCGGATTGTTGAACGCGCAGCCGATGGGCTTCTATGCGCCGGCGCAGATCGTCGGCGATGCCCGCAAGAACGGCGTCGAGGTCCGCGAGATCGATGTGTCCTATAGCCACGGCGACAACACGCTGGAGGAGACAGGCGGCAGATATTGCGCCGTGCGGCTCGGCTTTCGCCAGATCGACGGCTTCAGGGTGCGCGATCCGGATGAAGAGCGGTTGAAACAGTCATTCCAGAGCGTCGCGACGGCGATCTCCTCAATTGCGTCATTCCGGGATGGTGCGCTAGCACCAGACCCGGAATCTCGAGATTCCGGGTTCACGCTTCGCGTGCCCCGGAATGACAATGGTGAAGCAGACGACTGGGCCGAGCGCATCGTCGAAGCACGATCGCGGCGTCCCTTCACCTCGCTGGAGGATTTTGCCCGCGACACGGCTCTGCCCAAGCGCGCGCTGATGCTGCTGGCGGATGCCGACGCTTTTCGCTCGATAGGCCTTGATCGGCGTGCGGCGCTGTGGGCGGTGCGGCGGCTGCCCGACGACGTAGCCCTGCCGCTGTTCGAAGCGGCTGTCGCGCGCGAGCAGCCGGACGAGAACGCGCCGGCGCTGCCTGACATGCCGCTGCCCGAACAGGTGGTCGCGGACTATCAGACCATCCGCCTGTCGCTGAAGGGGCATCCGATGGAATTTTTGCGGCCCAGGTTTGCCCGCGAAGGCGTGCTCGCCTGTGACGACGTCTGCCACGCCAACGACAAGCGCCGTGTCCGCTGCGCCGGCGTGATCTTGGTGCGCCAGCGCCCGGGCAGCGCCAAGGGCGTCGTGTTCATGACATTGGAGGACGAGACCGGCATCGCCAATATCGTGGTGTGGCCGAAAGTCATGGAACGCTTCCGCAAGGAGGTGATGGGATCACGTCTCGTGCTGGTCGAAGGCTATATCCAGAGCAGCCCGGAAAAGGTCGTGCATCTCGTCGCCGAACGCCTGTTCGACCGCTCCCGCGATCTTCTTCTGCTGTCCGACGACCGGCTCACCCGCAAGCCCGCGATGCCGACCGGTCCGGCGCTGATCGAGCCGCTGCACGAACCGCTCCAAGAACCCTTACATGACGACCGCCGGCAACACCCCGACAATCCTGCGCAAAAAATGCGTCATCCCCGCAACGTGCGCATCCTGCCGCGCTCGCGGGACTTTCATTGAGGGGCGTCAGAAACCGCCCGCGCTTCGTCTCGCTGAACGATCCTCGAGGCCCGGCCGCGGGCCTCGAGGAGAGCTTTCAGTTTCGTCATTTGCCGAGCGGAGGAAACCTCTTGGCGCAGGCGTCGATGATGCCGTCATGCACGGCCTGCTGGTCGCGATATTGCGGAGCGATGTTGGCGCGGGTCGAGGCGACGCAGCTCGTGAACTGCGGATTCAAGTGATTGAGGAAATCGAGGCCTCCGGCTGCCACCTTCTGGCCGGAACCGAGCAGCGAGCCGGTTCCGACGATCGCGGCAAAGACGAGGAGGGCGATACGCGAGGTTTTCATGTCCATTGTCCCTGGTGACTGGCTGCACGATGCGGCCGGTGAGCGGGACCATGAACGCGAACGGTTGAGGCGAATGTGCTTGGACTCACACAACGAGGCCGGTGTCGACGGACTCGCATCAGACGGCGCACCGCGTCCGGAAGATGCCCGTCGCCGGCCCTCCGGCACAGCTCTCCTGCGCCGCAGCAATCCGGCTGCTTCAACGAGATGTTCCTTCCGGTCGCCGCGAGCAGATTGTAGCATGCACTCAAAGTAGAACCGCCGAGAACCGGTTCCAAAAGACTGACCAAGACGGGGCAAGGAAACCACCGAACAGCAAGGGGGAGGACATCAATGGCTACGCTCGTCACCTATCCGACCTTATCCGAATCCGATCACACCACGCAGCTGCGCAAGGCGGTGATCGCCTCCACCATCGGCACCGCGATCGAGTGGTACGATTTCTTCCTCTACGGCACCGCTGCCGGACTTGTTTTCGGCAAGCTCTACTTTCCCAACGAGGATGCGCTGACGGCGACGCTCGCCGCCTTCGGCACCTATTTCATCGGCTTCGTCGGTCGCCCGATCGGGGCCGCGATTTTCGGCCATTACGGCGATCGCATCGGCCGCAAGGCGACGCTGATCGCCACGCTATTGTGCATGGGCATCGCGACCTTCCTGATCGCGTTCGTGCCGACCTACGCGGAAATCGGCATCTGGGGCGCGGTCATCCTCACGGTGTTGCGGATGATCCAGGGCATCGGCGTCGGCGGCGAGTGGGGCGGGTCGGTGCTATTGGCGATGGAATGGTCGCGCAGCCACGGCCAGCGCGGTCTCGTGGCATCCTGGCCGCAATTCGGCGTGCCGTGCGGCCTGTTCCTGGCGAACCTTGCCATCCTCGCATTCAGCCAATGGTCCGGCGACGAGTTCGCCACCTGGGGCTGGCGCATCCCGTTCGCGCTCTCGATCGTCCTCGTCGGCGTCGGCCTGTGGATCCGCCTCGGCATCCTCGAGACGCCGGTGTTCCAGGGGCTCCTGGACAACAGGAAGATCGAGAAGGCCCCGATCATCGAGGTGTTCAAGAAGCATCCGAAGGAGATCCTGCTGTCGGCCTTGCTGCGGCTGTCCGAACAGGCGCCGTTCTACATCTTCACCGCCTTCATCTTCGCCTACGCCGTCGGCACCCTGCACATGTCGCGCAACCTGATCCTGAGCGCGGTGCTGGCGGCCTCCTGCGTCTCCTTCATCACCATTCCGCTGTCGGGCCACATCTCCGACCGCATCGGGCGCAGGAAGATGTATCTGATCGGCGCGGCCACGGTCGGCCTGTTCGGCTTCCTGTATTTCGGAATGGTGGACACCGCGCTGCCATCCGCGGTGTTCATTGCCATCGTGCTGTCGCTGATCCCGCATGACATGCAGTACGGGCCGCAGGCCGCCTTGATCGCAGAGGCGTTCACGCCGCGATTGCGTTACAGCGGCGCTTCGCTGGGCTATCAGCTCGCCTCCGTGATCGCCGGAGGCCCGGCGCCGATCATCGCGACGGCCCTGTTCGCCACCTATCATTCCGGCTATGCCATCTCGGTCTACATCGCCGCCTGCGCGGCCATAAGCCTGGTGGCGGCGGCGTTCATGCCCGACTACACCGGCCGGGACATTTCGATGGAGTATGACGACTGACGCCAAGGTGCCGCCGGTCTGAAGTCCCGGTGTCGAGCTTGGCAATCTCGACCAGGAACTTCAGATCGCACGCGGCACTCGAATCATGAAAATGAAGGCGACCCGCCGACCGGGGCGGCCTCAACTGTTGTCCGCGATCAGCTTGCCCGTCGATTTGTTCACCAGATGCGACAGACCGCAGGAGGGACACGGCACGTGTTCGTAGGCGTTGGGATCAGCCTCGGGATCGGGGGCGAGCGGCCTCGGGACGCTCAATCCGGTCCTCGGGCATCGAAAGCTGTAGTCGGACGTGCGCCAGCCCTTGAACTCTGCTATTTTGCGGTCGTGCTGCCACAACTCCACGTTGTTTCCGTCAACAAGTTGTTTTGCGCGCTCCTTGGCCACTTCATCATCTGCGCAGAAAAACTCGGTTCGGCCGAGGATGCGCCCGTCCTGGCCAACGACATAGGCGCGGTACCCTTGCATCATGCTGGTGCCCCCATGCTAGTGCCGCCGATCTGAAGTTGTTGTGCCGTCCGCGGCAATCTCGATCGGGAACGTCAGATCGAGAGCTGCACTCGTGGAGTGGATTTCTATCGAGCTCTCCGCGGGTTCGCGAATGCGAATGTCAAATCCAGAACGCGACTCACCCTACGCCTTTTTCGCAGCTTTTTATGTCCGATACCGCACATAGGCAGCGAACAGGCGTTGTCGGACGACGACCCGGGAGCCGACCATGGACCAACCGACCCAATCGTACCGAAACCGGCTGCTGCAATTGCTGCCGCGGTCGGATTTCGATGAGCTCAAGCCGCATCTGGAGGCGGTCGCTCTGGAGTTTCGGCTGCCGCTCTGCGAAGCCAACGAGCCGGTGCGCAGCGTCTACTTCCCGGTGACCGGCGTGATATCCCTGGTGAACATGATGGCGAATGGATCGGCCGCCGAGGTCGGCACCATCGGCAATGAAGGCCTGGCCGGACTACCGGTCATTTTGGGCGATGAAATGGGGCCCATGTTTGCCTATGTGCAGGTTCCGGGTACCGGGCTGCGCTTGCGGGCCGAGATCCTGCATTCGGCACTGCAACGGAGTGCGGGCGTGCGCACCGTGATGCTGCATTACGCCCACGCCTTCTTCAACCAGGTGGCGCAGTCGGCGGCCTGCAACCACTTCCATGACATCGAACAACGCTGCTGCCGGTGGCTCTTGATGACGCATGACCGCGTGCAGTCCGACCAGTTCCTGCTGACGCAGGAATTCTTCGGGATGATGCTCGGCGTGCAGCGCAGCAGCGTGACGCTCGCTGCCCACAAGCTCAAGGTTGACGGTTTGATCGAATATCATCGCGGACAGGTCACGATCCTCGATCGCCAAAAACTCGAACATCGCGCTTGCGAATGCTACGCCGTCAGCAAGCGGGAATTCGACCGGCTGCTCGGTCCTCCCTCCGGCTCACACGCCTGAATGCGCGAGGCTCGGCTTCGGGTCAAGAGCGGCCCTTCTGCCATCACTCCGCGTCCGTAAGCCTTCGCTCGGCAATTCATTTCGTCAGGTTCGCATTAGCCCGCACTAAGACGGGTTTGCCCTGTCGAGAAATGGTTTCCAGGATAGCGCCTCACGGCTGGCCTCATCCAGATGTCCATCCTCCAAGAGCACGCCGACACATCTGAAATATTCACAAAGGAATGACGCGTCCGGCAATTCGTACACGCGCTCACCAGGTACCCACAAATCAAACTTCTTGGCGGAGATGATGGCCGACATGATTGCAGGTCTGAGATCGCGCGCATTGTCCGGCCATCCCGAGGATGCGCTCCGAATCTTGATGCTGTCTGAAAGGCTGCGAAACTTGTAACCGAGGCTTCGGAGCTCAAAGGCCTTTCGTTGGCCCGACTTCCCGCTTGACGATTCCAATGAAACGCCAAGCACGATTCCGGTCATGAAGACCAACGCAAATTTGAACCAATGCAGTTCACCCACCGCGACCAGGTTGTTCGAAATGGTCGTGGCCACGACATTGGGCTCGGAGAAGATGTTTTCCGCGAACCATTTTTCAAGCGTCGTGCCGATCAGGGGGATCAGCAGAACACCCCAAATCCCAAAAAGAAGCCGTTTGAACAGTTTGAACATGGACCGCGGTTGACCATCACTCGAAGATCGGCATGAAGCAGGTAGCAGGTGCTCCCTGCCGCCGTCGAACCTAGCATGAAAAGCCGCTAGTGCCGCCGATCTGAAGTTCGTGCGACCTTCAAGCGGGGCGCCGTTCACGAACTTCAGATCGAAAAGCGGCGCCGGATGAGCGGAGCGCGATCCGGGGCTGACGGTTCCGCGTGTCGCTCCATGCCCGCGGCGTGCTATCGTGAGCCGCAAGGTTCTATGCGGTCGAGCGGGGTTCACATGAAAATGTCGGTTGCGGGGGTATCGGGAATACTGGGCGTCATCCTTGCCTTCGCGCCAAGCGTTGCGGCGGTTGCCGAGTCGCCGGAGTGTGTTGCGCTCAAGACCACGAGGATTCCATTCGCCTATTTCAGCGATGTGATCTCGACGGACTTGACGACGAATGAGAGCCAGCCGAAACGAGAGACCAAGACGGTGGTGCGTCGAACCGGGGAGCTCGAATACGAGTTTGACACGATCAATGTTGCGACCGGCGTGACGACCACAAAGGGGTTTTACTTTGCTCCTCTTCTTCCACTTCGTTTTGAATTCGCCGATGGGCAGCAGCCGACCGAGCTGAGCTACAGCTCCATGCCGGATGGCGATTGGTACAGCCACAAGGCCATGCAATACGAGAGCACGACCTCCAAGCCGAATGGCCCCAAGCTCCTGGAGAGCACCGTGAGCGTTGAAGTCGGTGTTTCTGAAAAAGTGGAGTTGTCGGGGTGTGAGTTTGATGTTGACGCCGTTCATGAAGAGTACATCGACAAGAATCCGGCGAACGGCAAGGTTTCCGTACGCACGATCGAGTTGCTGTACAGTCCGCAATTGAGAACCGCCTTGGCGATGACCTTGCGGACCAAGGATGATCAGGGGGCGGGTATCTTTGGGCAAACATTGATAGTCACGCGAATCACGACGGATGTGAGTGGCCACTGAAGACCCGGCCAGCGCGTAGCTCGCGCGATGGAATCGATCCACTAGCGACAGCGCAATCAGCACAACTGATTTGCCCGACGGGCAAATCGGTTCGCTTGCACTGGATGCCGAGCGGCTCAGCGAGCCTGAAACGCTGGACGTCGCGTGCGCGTAAAATCGAATTTCACGAAGCAATTCAACGCTGATTCCGGGATCGCGGGGCGAAGAGATTCGTGAGCGATCGGGGCGCGCGAGACGAGCGGCATTGAAGCGGACGGCAAAAGCGTGTGGTCCTGGCACCCGTTGCTGGTGTCAAGCTTCGCGGAGGTTCATTCGGCCCAACCGGGTGCAGTGAGCCGTTAATCCGCTTGGCGACGGTGGCAAGACGAATTCGTCGCCGGGGAGAGCTCGCCATAGACTGTTAAAACCATTGCGTGGGGAATGCCGGATGTATCCGGTGCCTCCGCTGTGAACACCCGTGTGCATACTTCACTACCCCCAGCGCACACGGGGCTGCGGGTGCATTGGGCACCCGGCATTCCCCGCGCCCTCTGTCTTCAAAGGGCGATGTGAATTTGCAAAGCTCGGGCGCGATTGCGCGGCGAGGATGCGGATGTATGTCTCAACTCTTTGACAGTTGAATCGGAAATTGGAAGCGTCGATATTCGCCGCGGTCTATCCTGAACCGCTCCCCCGCGAGCGTTCGCGAAGGGGGGAGGGACAAGGAACCACCATGCAAACGCCGCGCGACATCCTCACCCGTCTCTGGACCTCAACCGGCGGCGATCCGGCCGCGCTCGATGCGGTCACACTGACTGGCGAGGAGCCGCAGCTGCCCTCGTCGTTCCGCGTCGCGGCCGCGGGTCAGGTCAGCATCGCCGCCAGTGGCCTCGCAGCCGCCGAAATCTGGAAGCTGCGCAGCGCCCAGGCGCAAGGCGTCACGGTCGACATGCGCCACGCCGTCGTCGAATGCCGCTCCGAGCGTTATCTGCGCGTCGACGGCCGGTCGCCGCCGCCGACCTGGGACGTCATCGCCGGAGTTTACAGGACGGGCGACGGGCGCTTCGTGCGGCTGCACACCAACTTTCCGCATCATCGCGCGGCCGTCTGCAAAGTGCTCGACTGCAAGCCGGAACGTGAAGAGGTTCAGGCGAGGCTGATGCAATGGGAGGGCGCGGCCTTCGAGACCGCCGCCTATGCGGCCGGCGGCGTGGTCGCGCTGATGCGCGCGTTCGACGAATGGTCAGCGTTGCCGCAGGCGAAGGCATTGGCGGAATTGCCGCTGATCGCGATCGAGAAGATCGGCGAGGCCGCGCCACGGCCGTGGCCGGCGGGACGCCAGCCGCTGGCGGGCCTTCGCGTGCTCGATTTGTCGCGGGTGATCGCGGGCCCCGTCGCGGGGCGCACGCTCGCCGCGCACGGCGCCGACGTGATGCTCGTGTCCGGTCCCGACCTGCCGGCGATTCCGTGGCTCGTCATCGATACCGGCCGCGGCAAGTTCTCGTGCTCTCTCGAACTGAAGAGCGAAGAGGGGCGGGCGGGCTTGCGCGATCTCCTCGCTGAGGCCGATATTTTCTCGCAAGGCTATCGCCCACGCGCTCTCGCGTCCCTCGGCTTCGCGCCGGAGGATGCGGCGCGGATCAGCCCCGGCATCGTCTATGTCTCGCTCTCGGCCTATGGCCATGTCGGCCCGTGGGCAGACCGCCGCGGCTTCGACTCGCTGGTGCAGACGACGACGGGCTTCAATCACGCCGAGGGCCAGGCCGCCGGTCTCGACGGCCCGAAGGAATTGCCGGCGCAAATGCTCGATCATGCCACCGGCCATCTGATGGCGTTCGGTGCGATGATGGGACGCGCGCGCCAGTCGCGCGAGGGCGGCAGCTGGCATGTCCGGGTCTCGCTGGCGCAGACCGGACGCTGGCTGTGGAACCTCGGCCGCATCCCGGACGGGCTGAAAGCCGCGGATTTGACGGGCGAGATGGTCCGCCCGTTTCTCGATGAGTCGTCGTCCGGCTTCGGTCCGCTGCGCGCCGTCAGCCATTCGGCAGTGTTGTCGAAGACGCCGGCGTTCTGGACGCGCCCGGCGATGCCGCTCGGCAGCCACGCGCCGCAATGGCCGCCGCGCTGACGGCACGCTCTTGCGCCGCAACCCGCTTGTGGGCACATGCCCACGCCAGTTGCCCACTCGGTTTGTGGTTGACGCTCCCTCTTGGCTGTCCCCTGATGAACGGCAAGGGACCAGCCGCCGGGAGTGCCTAGCCATGCGGACCGAGGAACGCCGGGACGAAAGCCGGGGACAGAGACAGGAAAACCGGGGACCAGCGATTGGCCCGGCCACCTCCGATCAGATTCTCGTCGAGATCCGGGATTATTGCCGCGCGACGCAGACGGCGGAATCGACCTTCGGCCGGCTCGCCGTCAATGACGGCAAGCTGGTGTCTCGCTTGCGCGACGGCGCCAGGATCACGACCGGCACGCTCGACAAGGTCCGCGCCTATCTGGCCGAGCATCGGGTCGAGCAGCCGGATTCGCGCGCCATGCCGGTCGCGCCCGCAAAGACCGCCCCTCGTGCGTCGCCGACCGACATCGCGCCGCCGGGTTTCAGATTTTTCGACAACCGGCAGAAATATCTCCTGTTCGTTTCGACCTGCAGCGAAAAGACCGAGATCGCCAACCGGATCTCGCTCGAACTCGCCAATCTGCAGCCATCGCCGCCGGCGCTTCGGCTGTTCGATGCCGGCGTCGGCGACGGCACCGTGCTGTCGCGGGTGATGCGGGCGCTGCATGCGCGCTTTCCGACCATGCCGCTCTATGTCGTCGCCAAGGAAATCTCCTACGAAGACGTCCGCATGATGCTGGAAAAGATGGCGGACCGCCTGTTCGAACATCCGGCCACCGTGCTCGTCGTCACCAACCTCTATTATGCCGAGGCGCCGTGGCTGACGCCGCGCTCGGCGACGTCGGCGCAAGGCTTGATCTGGAAGGACGTGGCGTTGTCGGGCAATACCGCGCACGGCTTTGCCGAACAGATCAGGGAGCTCGAAGGATTTCTGGCCGCAAACTGGCGCGCCGGAATCAGCCCGACCACCGGCAACCCGGTCTATACGCGACCGATCGTGCTGACGCTGCGGCGCGAGGATCATTCGTTCCTGCTCGATCCGATCACGCCGCGGCCGGGGCGGGTGACCGCCGACTACGATCTGGTGATCGCCTCGCAGCCTTATCGGGCGAGCGCCAGTGTCGAATTCAAGGCCTCGAAAGTCGTGACCCCGCTGGTGCGCGCGCTGCGGCCCGGCGGGCGGCTGATCGGCATCCATTCCCACGGCCAGGATCCCGGCATCGAGATCATCGACCAGGTCTGGCCGGGCGACGATCCCTTCAAGACCGATCGTTACGCGATCCTGCGTCAGGTCAAGCATGAGCTTGGCGTCGCCGCGCGCCACTTCAATTTCAACGCGTCGTCCGATGCCCGCGCGATCTTTCGCTATCGCATGCACACGCTGCCCGACGAAGTATCGGGCCCGATCGGAACCTCGACGCTGTTCGCGGCCTGGAATGCCGCAATCTATGTGGCGCAGATCGAAGACAACCGCCTGTCGGAGGTGGTGCGCGATGGACGCTACCTCGAAGCCACCGACCGGGTGCTGAAGAAGCACGGCGGTCTCTGGTTCAACGACGAGACCTACGTGATCTCGCGCCGCCGCGCGCCGGCCTGATGTCGGGGAGGAGGGCGATGACAACGGCCGACCCTGATAGATCTCTCGATCTCGCATCGCGGTTGCCGTCCGCCTCTGTCGAGATTTCCTCGCGCGGACAACAATTGCAGGAGCTCAGGGACAATTTCGCCGCCGGCACGGACGTGACGATCACCTTCCTGCCCGGCGACAATTATCGCCATAATGTCGAGACCGCGGCAGTGCTGCGGCGCGCCGGCTTCAACCCGGTTCCCCACATCGCCGCGCGCGAAATGCCGACGCGCGAGGCGCTCGACGACTTTCTCTCCCGCGCGTGCGGCGAGGCCGATGTCAGGCGCGTGCTCCTGATTGCGGGCGATGTCGCCATCGCCAGGGGGCCGTTCCGGTCGAGCCGCGAGATCGCTGCGAGCGGATTGCTCGAGACCCGCGGCATCCGCGCGGTCAGCATTGCGGGTCATCCGGAAGGCCATCCGTTTCTCGATCCGGCGCATGTGTTTGCGCAGTTCGAGGCGTGGCGCGACTGGGGACGCACGACCGGAATTAGCGTCGGCATCGTCACGCAGTTCTGCTTCGAAAGCGCGCCGATCCTGGGTCTGCTCGGTGAGCTTGATGCGCGCGGCATCGCGCTGCCTGTCATCGTCGGGCTCGCGGGGCCCGCGAGCCCGGCCACGCTCGGCAAATTTGCGCTCCGCTGCGGGATCGGCAATTCGATCCGCGCGCTGCGCGCCCAGATCGGCCGCTACGGGCGGCTGTTGACCGACACGGGCCCGGACGACGTCCTGCGCGGTTTGCGGTTGGCACCACGAGAGGCCACGGCGGCTATAGCCGGATTTCACCTGTTTCCGTTCGGGGGCTTGCGCAAGTCAGGCCTCTGGCTGCGCGTCTATCTCGAAGAGACGCGCCGCCAAAGGCTCGAAGCCTCATCATGAGTAGCGTCTCAGAATCCGTAGAGCCGCGCTGGATTGTCGACCATGATCTTGTTCCGGATCGCGGCATCCGGCGCCCAGACCGGAAGCTGGTCGAACAGGCGGCCGTCGTCGATCTGGTAGAGCGGTGTCACGTCGGTGATCTTATGCCCAGCTGGGGTCACCGAGTCCGGATGCGGCCAGTCGCTGCCCCAGACGATGCGATCCGGATTGGCCGCGATCAGCGCCTGCGCGAACGGCACGATGTCGGCATAGTCGGGCGCGAGTTTCGAACTCCGGTACGCTCCCGAGATCTTCACATGGGCCTTGCCGCTCTTGACCAGTTCGACGAGGTCGGAAAAGCCCGGCTGGTTGACGCCCAGATCGGCCTGTGCGCCGCCGAAATGATCGAACACGACCGGCACGGGCGAGGTGGCGACGAGTTCCTTGATCGCGGTGATCATCGCGAGGTTGGTAAAGAGCTGGACATGCCAGCCGCGCGCCTTCATCCGCTCGACCGCGGCGGAAAAACGCGACCGCCCGACATTCGGGTCGTTGATGCCGCCGGTTGCGAGATTGAGCCTGATGCCGCGGAAGCCCGCTTTGTGCATGGCGTCGAGCTCACCCTCCGCCGTCTTGTCGTCGATCACGGCGACGCCGCGGGCGTTCGCTCCGCGCGCCGTCATGCCGAACAGGGTGGCCGAATTATCGGTGCCATAGACGCTCGGCGTCACGATCACCACGCGCTCGATATGCAGCGCTCGGTGCAGCGCGCTCATCTCTTCGGGCGAGGCCGGCTCCGGGGTGTAGACGCGGCCTGCGAAGAAGGGGAATTTTTCGGGATCGCCGTGAATGTGGGTGTGGCAGTCGCAGGCGCCGGCGGGAACGTCGAAATTCACCGGCGTCGAGGGCTGCGCCGCCTTGGCGAATACGTCTCGGCTTTGCATGGTCGCTCCGGCCGCGATGGAGGCAAGCACGATACTGCGTCGGGTCAGCATGCGTCGTTACCTCGCTGGTTGCGGCCGCGTTTCGTCCCGAAATGGATGCGCGCTTTTCCGCGCCTCTTGATGCCGAAAAGCGTAGTGCTTCCACGCCGCCGCGCAAGCCGGATTTATCGCAGCTCAGCCATCGATTGCGCGCCGCACGTCGGCAACCAATTCGGAGAGCGGGCGCGATCCATCAAGCCGCAGCACCGGGCAGGGCAGGCTCGCGAGCCAGGCTTGATGCCTCGCAAGATTGCGGCCCTCACGGGTTCCGTCCTCGTAATGCGACGCCCATTCGATGAAAGCTTCGGTCGCCTCGTGACGCCAGCCGCCGGGTGCGATGACGTCGGCCCCGAAATGCGCGGCCTCACGCGCACGCAGGCGCTCGATGCGGAGTTCGTGCGGCGTCGTGAGAAAGACAACGAGGTCGAAGTGAGGGACGATCTCGTCGCCCCAGCCATCGAGCCCGCCGCTCAGCACCCAGTCGGCGCGCGGCAGAAACATCTCGCGCATCAGCCGCAACCGCTCGGAGATTTTGCGCTGCTCGCGATAGGGCGGCACCGTCGGCAGCCAGAAATAATCGTCGGTGTCGTGGTGCGGCAGCGCGAGCGCATGCGCCGCCGCGCGGCCGAGGCTGGTGGCGCCCGAACCAGAGGCACCCGTGATATGAATGCGGCTGCTTTTCATCGGCCCAGACCGATCAGCGGCGCTCAATCATCTCACCCAACCCCGGCCCTCGGCCCCAGCCCCCAGCCCCCGCCGATGCGCCTCATGTCTTTAGCGAACTCGCGCACGGTCCCGCCACAGCTAAACAACGCGCGCAGCAAACTCACGCGCCGCTGTTGCAGCTTCGTCACAGACGATGATCCGGCACAGATTATCGCGTACAAATGCGATAGCTTGCCGGTGCTCGGTTCCGGTCGCGCTCTCCATCAATCGTCCAGGCCTGCAATCCATGCCGAAAATCTTCTCCGATCCGGAGACAATTGCGGAGGACATCATCCGCGACGTCGGTTCCAAGCTCGTGGTCGGCCTGCCGCTTGGGCTCGGCAAGGCCAACAATGTCGCCAATGCGCTCTATGCGCGGGCCGCCGCCGATCGCAGCGTCAGCCTGACCCTGTTCACCGCGCTCACGCTGGAGAAGCCGAAGCCGAAAAATCTGCTCGAAGCCCGCTTCATCGAACCCGTGATCGAGCGCCTGTTCGGCAGCTATCCGGATCTCATCTATGCCGAGGCGCAACGGGTGGGCGATCTGCCGCCGAATATTCGCGTGATCGAATTCTTCTTTCTGGCGGGACGATGGCTGCGCGTGCCGTCGGCGCAACAGCGCTATGTCTCCGCCAACTACACGCACGCGGCATCGTACCTGTTGGCCGCCGGCCTCAACGTCGTCACGCAGCTGGTCGCAAAACGTATCGTCGACGGCGAGACGCGCTACAGCCTGAGCTGCAACACCGATCTCACGCTCGACATCTTGCCCGCTCGCGCGCAAGGCGCGGCGGCGTTCAAGCTGATTGGCCAGGTCAATTCGGAACTGCCGTTCATGCCCGGTCCCGGCGATCTGGCGGCGGATCAGTTCAGCGCGGTGCTCGATGGCCCCGCGACCGATTTTCCCTTGTTTGCGCCGCCGTCCGAGCCGATCACCGATACCAAATACGCGATCGGTCTCCACGCCGCTACCCTGGTGCGCGACGGCGGCACGCTGCAGATCGGGATCGGGCAGATCGGCGACGCACTGGCGCAAGGGCTGATCATTCGCCATCGCGATCCCCCACAGTTCCGCGCCATCATGAAGCGGCTTGCGCCGGCAACGCAACTGGCTTCGTTGGAGACCGAAGGATTCGCCGCAGGTCTCTACGGCGTCAGCGAAATGTTGACGGAGGCGTTTATCGGACTGATCGAGGCCGGCGTCCTCAAGCGGGAAGTCGACGGCGTGGTCCTGCACGGCGCCTTCTTTCTCGGACCGAAATCATTCTACCGGGCGCTCCGCGAGATGACACCGGCGCAAATCGCGCGAATCAGGATGATGCCGGTTTCTTTCACCAACGAGCTCTACGGTGACGAAGAGGTCAAGCGTGCCGCCCGCGTCCACGCGCGCTTCATCAACAACGCGATGATGGCGACATTGCTGGGCGCTGCCGTTTCTGACGGCCTCGACAACGGTCAGGTCGTGAGCGGCGTCGGTGGCCAGTATAATTTCGTCGCGCAGGCCTTCGCACTTCCGGCGGCGCGTTCCATCCTGACGGTCGAGGCCGCGCGGCAGGCGGGAAGCAGAGCGCAATCCAACATTCGTTGGAGCTACGGCCATGAAACCATTCCGCGACATCTGCGCGACATCTTCGTCACCGAATACGGCGTTGCGGACGTCCGGGGAAAATCCGATGCCGAGGTGATCGCGGCGATGCTGCAGATCGCCGATTCCCGCTTTCAGGACGAGTTGACACGGCAGGCCAAGGACGCCGGCAAGCTGCCGAGGAATTTTGAAATTCCCGCTGCAGCCCGCGAGAACCATCCCGCGCGGATCGCAGACGCGATGAAGCCCGCGCGCGAAGCGGGGCACTTGCCCGCGTTTCCGTTCGGCAGCGACTTTACCGATGTCGAGCAGCGGCTGATCCCGGCGCTGCAGATCCTGCAGGATGCACAACGGGCCCCGCTGCGGCTGCCGGGCCTGATCTGGCAGGGCCTGACCCGATCCGCTGACGGTGCCGACCGGGAATGCCTGGCCCGGCTTGGCCTCGACCATCCGACCGATCTCACCGAGCGCGCCTATCGGGCGCTGGTCAGCGCGGCGCTGGCGAGAAGCCGCATGGGATAAATAACGGATGCTACCGATTCTTGTTCGCCGGCTTGCGCTTCTCGATGAAGGCCGCCATGCCCTCGGAGCGATCCTCCAGCGCGAAGGTCGCGTGAAACAGATTGCGCTCGACATTCAGTCCGTCGGACAGCGTGGTCTCGAAGGCGCGATTGACCGCCTCCTTTGCCATCGCGGCCGCGGGCTGCGACATCGCGGCGATTTTTTCCGCAGCCGCCAGCGCCTCCTCCATCAACTTGTCCGCCGGCACCACGCGGCTGACGAGACCCGCGCGTTCGGCTTCGGCTGCATCCATCATTCGCCCGGTGAGGCACAGATCCATCGCCTTGGATTTTCCGATGGCGCGCGTCAGGCGCTGGGTACCGCCGATGCCGGGAATGGTGCCGAGCGTGATCTCGGGCTGCCCGAATTTCGCGTTGTCGGCGGCAATGATGATGTCGCACATCATCGCGAGCTCGCAGCCGCCGCCGAGCGCATAACCCGCGACGGCCGCGACGGTCGGCTTGCGGCAGCGGGCGATCCGGTCGCCGCCGATCGCGGTGAAATCGCTGGAAAACATGTCGATGAAGCCTTTCGGCTGCATTTCCTTGATGTCGGCGCCCGCCGCGAAGGCCTTTTCGCTGCCGGTCACCAGAATGCAACCGATCTTCTCGTCGGCCTCGAGATCGTCGACCGCCGCCGCGATTTCGCGAAACACGCCGAACGACAGCGCGTTGAGCATTTTCGGGCGATTGAGCTTGACGATGCCGACGGCGCCCTTGCTCTCGACAATGATGTGCTCGAACGTCGTCATGACCCAACCCCTCTGTCCATTTTCGCGGACAATTTGCCCGCTGGCGGGGTGGGCTTCAAGTGGGCCGCACGATCGGCGCAAGGTGTCCTTGTCGGTGGCTCAGGCTCGGCGGCTCAGGCGATGAACATCCGTGCGGCCGAGGCGATCGTCAGCAACGCGCCGAACACGACAAAGATCTTTCCGACGAACGAGGTCTCGTCCCAGACCGAGCTGTCGCTCGCCGCAACGATGATCGGCGCCACGCGGCGAATCGGAAGTTCGGCTGCAGCTGTACGGGTGCGAAACGCGTCGTTGTTCGCCGCCCGATCGACGTCACTGAGCTGGTTGGGACCGACCACCTGGTTTTCGGCGCTGGCGCGCGTCATCAGGCCCTGGGCGTTCGCTTCGCCCGAGCCGAGCACGCGTGGGGCGAGACAAATCACAACACCTGCGATGGCAATCAATGCCAGACGTCCGAGATTGGTGGCCATGTGCAATCTCCCCGGTTTGCGACTCACAGGACAGAAAAGAGACCCGAGGGCGTGTCCGCACCGGGGCGAAAAAGGGGAATCTTCGCGCACCGGCGGGCGAAAGCAGGGCAACGCAAGCGGCTGGTGCACTTTTGCGTCCCTTCCCGCCGTGAGACGTGACCGATGTCAGCCTCGTCGATCGATGCTATGAGCCCCTTGCGAGGCAATGGGGCCGGCCGGCGACGGTCCTCGGACGTCGCGGCGGATGACCTTGATCACGATTTCGTGATTGGTGGCCGCTAACGTAACAAATTGAAAGATAGAGCGAAATGCAGTGTGGGAGCGCGCGTGCGCGATCGTGACGACGAGTGGACCGGTCTGATGCGGCAGGCCCTTGCCGGGGACGGTGCGGCCTATCACCGCCTCCTCAAGGCGGTCACGCCGGTGCTGCGGGCCGCGGCACGTCGCGGTTTGGCGCGCGCGGGGCAGCCGATCGATCAATCCGAGGATATCGTGCAGGACATCTTGTTGGCAGTGCATCTGAAGCGGCATACGTGGGACGTCGATGCGCCGTTCGCGCCCTGGCTGTTTGCGATCGCACGCAACAAGCTGATCGACGCGCTACGCCGCCGCGGCCGGCGCATTTTCGTCAATATCGACGATTTTGCCGAGATGCTCGCGGACCAGACGGTCGCCGAGACCGCGTCGCCGACCGAGGTCGCGGCCCAGTTGCAGTCCCTGCCGGCGCGCCAGCGCGAAGTGCTGCAGGCGATCGCGGTCGACAGCACGTCGATAAAGGATACCGCGGCGAAATTCTCGATGAGCGAGGGTGCGGTGCGGGTGGCGCTGCATCGCGGGCTGGCCGCTCTCACCGCCAGGCTAAGGGAACAATGAGAATGGATACCGATCAGCTCATTCGTACCCTTGCCGCCGATAATGCGCACCAGGCTCGGCCGGTTGGCGTCGTACTGGCGCTGGCGCTGCTTGCGGCCGCGCCGGTGTCCGTTGCCTTGTTCTTCGCGGTGCTGGGTGTCAGGCCCGATGTGATGACCGCGATGCGCAATCCGTTTTTCGACCTGAAATTCGTGGTGACGCTGGCGCTGGCGCTCTCTGCGATCACGCTCAGCCTGCATTTGTCGCGGCCGGAGGCCGCGCTGCGGGGCTGGTCGCTACTCCTGTTGATTCCGGTCGGAGTTCTTGTCGTGGGAATCGGAAGCGAGATGATGCTGCCGCAACGCCTGCCGATGATGACGCGCCTGGTCGGCAGCAATTCGAGGATCTGCATGAGCTCCATCCCGCTGATCTCGCTGCCGCTGCTGGCGGCGGCGCTGGTCGGCTTGCGTCACGGCGCGCCGGCGCGGCCGGCCGTCGCCGGCGCCACCGCCGGACTATTGTCCGCCGGGCTGGCGGCGACGCTCTACGCCGCGCATTGCACCGATGATTCTCCGCTGTTCGTGGCGACCTGGTATACGCTCGCGACTGCGCTCGTCACCGCCGTCGGCGCGCTGGCCGGCCGGAAGCTGCTGAGGTTCTAGCCCCCGCTTTCCGCGACGACGATACGGGACCTACGCCGCCGGAGCGGTTTGCTGCATCTGATGGAACCGCATCACCTGCTGGGCGGTCGACGAGCGCAGGCGCTCATAGGTGCTCTTGCACGCCATGATATCCGTGGGCTCTCCGCCCAGGAAATCGTCGCGCATATCGATGATTTCCCTCACCGTCGACCACGACAGGCCCGCGACTTTCGCCAGTATCATCACGCCCTCGGCGCGACTTTCCATCATCATGCCTTCGGCGGTCGCGACCGGGACGTTGGCGAGCGCGGCGATCGAGGCATTGGTCTCGTCGAACTTGCCCTGTTCGGCGAACTGCGCCACCAGATGTTCATCGAGTCGACCGTCCTGGTGGAGCGACCTGACCAGCGCATGGGCGATCTCGGTCTGCTTGGTCACTGCCCCCGGCGCGGAACGCGCTCGTCGGGTCGCCTCGCGAACCGCGGACGGGACATTGTTGGCGTGCTCCGGGTGTGCCGCCTCCAAACGCTGCCGCACCGTAACGGACGCCTTGGCGAGCAGCTTCAGGTAGAGATGGCGCGGAAGCGTCGGCCGCAGGGCAATGCAGGTCGCGAGATCGTCATCGCCTTCGGCGCGATGGACCAGCCGGGTAAAGCCGCGCTCGGAGAATTCCGCACCGGGATTGTTCACGGTGCTCTGCAACACCTCGTCGTTGCCGCGCAGGACCAGCACGTCGGTGACGGCGTGGCTGAGGACCTTGCGGATCGAGATCGCCAGAAGGTGAGCCTGGCTCTTGCTGCGCGCCGCCTCGATCAGTGCCTCGTCGTCGAGCCGTTCGGATTTGGACAGCACCGGACCTGCGACGTCGATGACGTCGTCGAATGCCAGCGTGCGGATGGTGTCGCGCGGCGCATTGTCGAGTGGGGCAAGTCGCTTGGCAAGCAGTGCCCTGGCGCACACCTCGATGTGCTCGATCAGGCACTTGAAGACATCGTCGAACAGCGCGATCTGTTCGTCGGAATAGTCCACCGTCCCGCCGAGGAAGAGGTCCGTGACGCGGCGCAGCGTTTCGACGCGGCGGGCGACGGTTCCGTGCGTGAGCGTGGCCTGCAATTCGTCGAGCAGGCCTTCGGCAGGCGAATCGGGTCTTGAAATCATTTGTCTCTATCCTGGATCGATAAACGCTGGCGATCCTTCTGTTGCCCGCGGAAAATCAAAAGGGTCAGTTCAGGCGGCGATAATGCGGTTTCGTCCTCGTGCCTTGCCGTCATAAAGCGCGCTGTCGGCGCGCGCGAGAAGGGAGTCCGACGTCTCGTTCACGCGCAGCGTCGCGACGCCCGCCGATATCGTGACCCGCATGGACGGCGAGAAGGCGCTCCAGTCCAGCTCGACGATGATCGCGCGCAGGCGCTCGAGAATGCGCGCGGCGCTCTGTTCGTCGGTATCGGGAAGGACCAGCAGGAATTCCTCGCCGCCGTAGCGGCCGAACCGGTCGACCGGGCGGATATTCGCAAACACCGTGATCGCGAACGTTCGGAGCACTTCGTCGCCCGTCGGATGGCCGAAGGCATCGTTGATGCGCTTGAACCAGTCGAGATCGATCAGCGCGATCGAGCAGGGCTCGCTGGTTCGTCCCGCGTGGACGATCTGTTCCTCCAGCAACCGCATGATGCAACGACGGTTGAACGAGCCCGTCAGTTCATCGAGCTCGGCGAGTTCCTCGATGCGCCGATAGGCCTCCTTCAGCTTGAGCCCACTCTGGTAAAGCGAATCGCGCATCGAATTGGAGAAGATCCCGATGAACATGCCGCGTCCGAAGCCCAGGACGAATACCAGCATGGTGGCGAAACGCGCGAGATAATTGTTGACCGGCATCGCGAACGGCTTGTCGGTTTGCAGGAACAGCGCCCCAAGCGCCAGGAGTGCTATGGTCCAGGTCAGCGCCGTCTGTGTTGGGGTCGCGCGGAGCGAGCCAAAGCTGAACACCGTGAACAATGTACAGAGAAAAATGATGCTGGCTTCCGGCACGAGATAAATGAAGGCGACCGAGATCAGCGTGGCTGCGATCGATTGGGGCAGGACGAGATAGTGATCCCTGAAGCGGTCGTTGAATCCGCTCCGGGAGAGCACTGCAAAGACAGCGACGAAGGCGAAGCCGGCCGCGAGATAATAGGGAGCGATCGTTGCCGGAATGGTCCCAGCCTGCGCGTAGATCAGCAGGACACCGGAATCCAGGAGGTAGCAGACCGAGATCATCACGAGAATCTGATGGCGCTGTTTCGCCCGGCGTGCGAGCACCTCGGCGCTCGGCCTCTTGCCGGCGCTTCTCGGTTCAGCCGCGACCGGATTGAGGGAAGGCGATGCAGCGGTGCCCATCGTTTCGCCATTTGGTGACTCAGCCGCGAAAATCTAAGTGGCAAAGCCTTTAGGTTTGGTATCTTTTGGAACCAAATCCCAATCGCCGGTGGCGTTGTTTCATAAGGGAAATTCGGCGCGGTCCGTGAATGTCGGTTTGGCAGTCCCAGGGCGAGGAGGCGGTCCCCGTTGGTCCCGACCGAGGCTCGATGGCTGCGCCGGAGATGGATGTGGTCTGACGCGGTTGGTTGTATTATGATACCGAGGCGTCGACCGGTCGTCGTGTACAGTCGACACCGGTACAAAAATCCGCTTTTGTGCTCTGGATCACATTCATACCTGCCAAGCTATTTTATATTGCAGATTTTTGCCCATCCCATCGAACCCTGCGCCAACCCGACCCGACCAACCTTGCGAGACGGCCATTGAGTGCGACACAGGCGGCTTCGGACAATGTCCTGATCGCCAGGATCGCTCAAGGCGACCGGCTCGCCATGCAGGTGCTGTACGGACGGCACCATGTCAGGGTGTTTCGCTTCGGGCTTAGACTCGTCCGCGATGAACAGGCTGCGGAGGACCTCATCAGCGAGGTCTTCCTCGACGTCTGGCGTCAGGCGGGCAAGTTTGAAGGCCGATCTGCCGTCTCCACCTGGCTGCTGGCCATTACACGGTTCAAGGCCCTGTCTGCGCTTCGGCGCAGGAAGGACGTTGGGCTGGAGGACGAGGCTGCAAACGCGATCGAGGATACCGCCGACGATCCGGAAGTGGCGGCGCAGAAGAAGGATACCAGTGCAGCGTTGCGGAAGTGCCTGACCGGGCTTTCGCAGGACCATCGGGAGATTGTCGATCTTGTCTACTACCACGAGAAGTCGGTGGAAGAGGTCGCCGAGATCGTCGGAATACCGGAAAACACCGTCAAGACGCGCCTGTTCTATGCGCGCAAAAAACTAGCCGAGCTGCTCAAGGCAGCCGGTGTGGAGCGAGGCTGGCCATGATGGCAGTAAGCAAGAAGATGCCGCAGCAAGAGCCTGATGAAATCGAGATGCTGCTGCCCTGGCATGCGGCCGGCACGTTGAGCGCGCGCGATGCGCGCCGCGTCGAGGAAGCGCTCGCGCGCGATCCCGAGCTTGCCAGGCAATACGCCGTGATACGCGAAGAATACGCCGAGACCATTCATCTCAACGAGAGCTCCGGGGCGCCGTCGGCGCGGGCGATGCAGAAGCTGTTCGCGGCGATCGACGCCGATCCGGCCCAGAAGCCGAAGGCAGCGCCTAGCCTCTCGTCGAGGATATCAGGTTTTTTCGCAGGCCTTTCGCCGCGGACGCTAGCGTGGTCTGCGAGCCTCGGGGCGCTGACGCTGCTGCTGCAGGCGGGTCTGATCGGGACAGTCCTGATGAAACCTCGGCCGGCGACCTATGAGACGGCTTCGTTGAGCACGAACGAGCCAACGACGCGTGCGCAGGGGCAGTTGAGCACGAACGAGCCCCAGAGCGAGCCGTTGACGCGTGCGCTGGGGCAGCAGAGCCCGCCGCGCGCGCTGGTGCGTTTCGCGCCGGCCGCGCGCGTGGCCGACATCACGGCCCTGCTGGACAGCTATCAGGCCTCGATCGTCGATGGCGCCAAGGGCGGCATGTTTCGGCTGCAATTCGGCAGCAGGGCGATGACGAAGGACGAGGTTGCCAGCTTGATGCACCGGCTGCAGAGCGAGAAGATCGTCGATCTCGCGGTGGCGACGCCCTAGTTCAGATCGGCGGCGCGCACCGCCGCGGAGCGGGCCGCAAGCTCCGGGCCGTCGGTCCCGACCGCGCGAGGACCGGAGCCGTCCAAGGCAGACACGCATTGGGGCGGAAGGAAACGCCGGCCGTGCGGGCGATCGTGTCCGGCAAGTCCGGCGCCGACGAGGCCATTCGTCCAGCGGCGCGAATAGCGCCCACGTTGCTTCCGCTCGCGGGTGGTACCAAAAAAATTGCCACTCGCTTTGAACGAGTGGCGTTGCCGCCGCGACACATCTATGTGGGAGCGGAAATCCCTCCCCATCGGCTGTATTCGGCGCGAGCGCCCATCCACCCCAAGCGCCCATATGGCTTGACCCGTCCGGTTGTCCCCCCGGACGGGTCTTTCATTTCTGCCCTCTTCTCCCGCAGCAAGACCGGCAATGTCTCCACATCGGCGTGGCGGCGTGATGCACGCGCGCCGTGTGTCGTTCGTCTCCAGATGATCCGGACGCGCGCTAGACAGGTCAAAAGTTCTCCACAAAATGATGCTGTTACGTTGATTCGATTTTGTTGCGTCTGCTTCCGTTGCTGATCTTGCGGGCCGGCTTATGACACATCGTCTCGACGTGGCTCTCCAGCGTGATCTCGTGGCACGCTGGTGCACGCTTGCCGAGCAACGGCTGGAATACCTCACCGAACTGTTCAAGGATGGCCGCTGGCGCCGCTACTACAGCGATGCCGCGTTCCTTGAGAATATCCGGGAAGCCAAGACCATGGTCGCGCTCTGGCGCGATCTGTCGACGGGCCAGGCCGGGCGTGGGGAAAATGCGAGCCCCGCGATCCCCGACGCGAAGCCGAGGTCGGCGCCGATCGTCGTCGACGCTCCGCGCGAGATGCAATTGGCTGCCCCGGTCGAACCTGCTCGACCGAGCGAGGCGCCTGCGGCGCCGGTCCCCGAGACGCGGGAAGAGGCGCCCGCGGGCTTTGAACTGATGCGGGAACGGTATCCGCTGCTGCGCAATCTGGTGATGTAGTCGTCGTGCGCGATGACTTTGCGCCAACGCGGCCCCGCGGGGCCCGGATCATGCTCTAGCGCCGCACCGCATTGCCGCTGACGACCACCTGCGCATAGCGTTCTGCCCCTTCGGCCGATAAGTCCGTCGTGATCGCGCGCGCGTGATCGAGCCCGACCACGGCGCCGCGAGGGGTGTCCGAAATCATGTTGTTGTTGACGAGCGCGGTGCCTGCGCCCGATACCACGGAGACGCCGACGCCGGCGAATGCCCGGCGGATCACGTTACCCGTGATCGCGACGTCGCGCAGATACTTGCCCCAGCCCGCGACGATGCCGAACGATGGCGCGTTCTCGACGACATTGCCGGTCACGGACGCGTCTGCCTCGACATAGATGCCGATGCCGGCGTCATCATCCGGCGCGGTGCCGATGGGGCGCTTGGGCAAGAGATTGCGAATGATGTTGCCCTGCACGACCGCGATGCGCCCGCCCTCGTTGAAATTGCACACGGAGACGCCGAACGCCGCGCCGTCCACGGTGTTGTTCGCGATCACCGCACCTTCGAACGCGAATTCCGAATAGAGCGCGACTTCGCGGACATCGCTGACGCTGTTGCCGGAGATCTGGATGTTCGATGCCGAATTGCCGCGCACCGCGGAATAGTCGCAGTTGCGGATGCGGTTGTTCCGCACGATCACATTGCCGGCGCGAAACGCGTTGATGGCGTTGCCGTATTGTCCCGAGCCGCCGGGGCCGGCCTTGATATTCTCGATCCGATTGTCCGCGACCAGCGTGCCGTCATCTCCGATCGCGGTGCGCAGGATCTCGATGCCGTTGTCGTTGGTGCCGACGATGGTGTTGCGCGAGACGATCAGGCCCGCCGCGTCGAACGAGACGACGGCGGTGGCGGCGATATCGGTGATGATGTTGCCGCTCACGTCGCCCGAGACCTGCTCGAACCAGATGCCGCAGCCGCCGCTGTTGGTGATCTCGCAATCGACGATGCGAATGTCGCGCCCGGCGAGGCAATGCAGGAGACCGCGCCGCGCGGGCAGGGGTATTCCGCCGCCATCGATCGTGATGTTGGTAAGACCGACGCTATCGGCGCCTTCGCCCAGAAACATCGAGGCGCCGCCGGTGAACGCGAGCCTGGTCGCGCCGCGCACGCCGATGAGCTGGGTACCGCTCGCAAGGCGCAGCATCGAGGTGCGATAGACGCCCGCTGGCAGCACCAGCGGGGCTCGCATTCGTGCGGCCTCGTCGACCGCGCGCTGCAAGACCCTGGTTTGATCGTCGGGACTGCCGGGCCGCACGCCATATTGCGTCGCGTCGCGACCGAGCACGGAGGCGAGCGGCGCGGCATGTGCAGCATCCGATGTCGCGAGCGCGCCCGCCACGCCCGCGGCGGAGACGCTCAGGAGATGGCGGCGATTGACGTCCATGACCGGCGTCTTTCTGCGGACGAGTTTGTCGGGTCTGTCGGCGAAGGCTGAATTTACGCTTGAACGCGGCTCGGCGCGGCCGGCGCGACGTCGCGGGCCGGCGATTGTTGCGGGTAGGGTTAAATCTTTACGGTCTTTCGTTGCGCTCCGCCGCTCGCGCCAGCTTGACCAGCTCCAGCAGCATGGCCTCGCCGGCGTCGACCAGTTCGTCCAGTGTGATGCCGTGCGTTGCCCCCCTGCGCTGCGATGTGCCGTCCCGCGCGAGCAGCGGCACATGAACAAACGCAGCCAATGCCGGTCCGCCGGCCGTGCGGGTCGCCTCGATCGCGCGCCAGCTCAGATAGTTGCAGAGATAACTGCCGGCGTCGCGCGAGGCCCGCGCGTCGATGCCGGTAGCGCGCGCCGCGCGCAGCAGTCGTGCCGTATGCGCGCCGAACATCATGGCACCTGTGCCGCTGGCG
>WNGQ01002131.1_pt1 | contig 33957 bp, 33 predicted proteins | sample 5407661 | NCBI WGS metagenome assembly WNGQ01 (sample SAMN13153382, study PRJNA577476) | soil metagenome | isolation source: 60 cm soil or saprolite under Garry oak tree replicate 2 | place: USA:California | collected 2016-06-15 | reverse complement strand
GTCATCCTTTGGGCCTGGAAATTTGACCGTAGTAATCCTACCGTCGATGGTCATGCTGGCGGCGAACGCTAATGTAACCGCAGTTCTTACTGTGTTTGCTGGTTTCCCATTCTACACTCCGGCAAGTTTCACCGTGACGGTCACGGGGACAAACGGAGCAATATCTCATTCAGCTGGTATCTTAGTGACTGTCCTACCACCGCCGCCTCCTCCACCCGACTTTGGATTGAACGTCTTTCCACCCTCCCTCACGATCGTTGCAGGAGAGGCTCAAACAGTTGGAGTCTACGTGGTTTCGATCAATGGCTTCTTCCAAAACGTGACCCTGAAAGCGACTGTCTCTCCCCAAGTATCCAACGGGCCAGTGGTCTCGTTAAGCCCATCAGTCGTACGGCCGTTCTCCAGTGCAATACTCACCGTATCCACCACGGCACTCACGACCGTCGGCAACTACACAGTCACGATAACTGGAACAAGTGGGAACCAAAACCACTCGGTAACAGTCTTGGTTCAAATCTTGCCTCCACCTACTTTGACCCTTACCCCATCAAGCGGGCCTATTGGGACCAAGGTGCTGGTAAAGGGAACTGGTTTCCCAGTTCAATACGGGCAGACTGAAATCCTGCTGACCTTCGACGATCAGCTCCTAGGATTTACGTTCACTTCTAACGGTAGTTTCAACTTCACATTCAATGTCCCCGTCTCCCAGCCTAGCTTCCACTTGGTGAAAGCGACAGAACCTAGCTTCACGAGCAACGGCCTGATCGTGGTTTCCGCTCCCTTCCAAGTCTTAAGCAATCCAGTCAGTCCGTCGGTCAGTCTAACGGTCGGGACCATTTACTTCCCTGGAGATACAGCACTCATCAACGTTCTTGTGACAGAATCAGGGGTCCCGCTCTCTTCAAGTAGTCTACAACTAACTGTGACGTTGACGACCCCAAACAATTCACACGTGGTTCTTAGTACCACATCCCTCGGCAGCGGACTCTTCAAGGCTTCATACGCGATTCCGAAGAATGCTTCGATTGGAACTTACTCGCTTGTAGCTAGTGCTCACTTGCCAAGCGTGGGTGATGGTTCGGCTCTGGGATCCTTCGAAGTTAAACTGCCATGGCTATCATCGCAGGCACAATCTACAGCTACCGTTGCAGGAATCGCATCAATAGCGATGGTGGGGGTCTCCCTGTTCTCTTGGCGCAAGGGATACTTCCGAAAGCCCTCGAAAGAAACTCAAGCCGCGATCTAGACGGCGAATTGTAAGTACGTTCGACGCTGCAATCCCAAGATGCTTTCGATTCCCAAGTACGGAAGTGTCTGGTGATCCGGTTCGTCCTTGGGATGGAGTTGGTGAGTAAAGAAGGACCCGTTCTATTTTCTGACTTTGAGTTGTTCTTCTATTGTTTTTAGCCTGTTCTCTATCACTGTCAGCTTGTCTAGTATTTCTTTGAGTATTCTTCCGAGGTCTTCTTCTCGGGGATTGACGTACTGTCCGGGTCTGAGCCTCTTCAGAGTATCAAAAGTAGGAAACAGCGGAACCCAGTTCCTTCAGCGTGGAGAAGAGTCTAGGAAATCGCCCGGAACAAGCCCGAATCATGAATCTGGGAGGGGTGTGCTGTTTTCATACAGTTTCCTTGCGCTAAACCAACAGTTTCGATCAGCCCGGACAAGCCTATTCCACGCCCTGATCAGCCAGACCAGCCCCGGAACAGCTTCAGCCGGCGAGATCCTCCAAAAAAATCTCGAAAAAAGGTTGTCCTCGGGACACAATACAGCTCTTGCGAGACGCCTCGAAAGAGAGAATCGTTCAGAATAGTTCTAGGATGCTTTTCTCGCGCCCGTGCGGGCCCTCACAAGCGCAGGAGCTCCTATCGCACGCCCAGCCCTAGCCCTTCGGTGCCTCCTCATCTGCCCTAGTCGATTCGACTCTTCCTCAAACCGGCGCATCCAATCAGGAATAACCAGTACTCGAATCAGCTCTTGAACAGTCACACCACGACTCACTATACATGGGTCACCTACTCTTTCTAGAAAATAGAGTCTAATTCAATATGTCAAAAACCGAATCAGCAAAACGGCAGATCTCATCGAGAATCCGTTAAAAGAACAATCCACTCCATCCCCCAAACTATGCTTGCATGCCTACTCGAAGGACCAAACAAGATCACGCTAAGAAAAGTCCCAGTTCCGAAACTATTCCGCGGAGATGTGCTTGTCAAGATGGAAGCATGCGGAATCTGCGGGACAGACCTGGAGAAGGTGGACGGACGACTCGGTCCAGGAGGAATACTGGGACACGAAGCAACCGGAACCATACAACACGTATCAGAAGGCGTCACAGACTATCATATCGGCGAGAGAATAGTCGCCCACCACCATGTCCCATGTTACAAATGCCCAACATGTCAGAGAGGCGATCTCACACTCTGCGAAGAATTCAAGAAAACAAACATAGACCCATGCGGACTCGCAGAATCATTCCGCGTACCCTCCTACAACGTCGAGAGAGGCGCGCTAGCACACCTTCCCGATCAACTGTCATTCGAAGAAGGAGCTATGATCGAGCCAACAGCATGCTGCATACGAGCCATCCGGAAGGCACAAGTGCAACACACTGACAACATCCTAATCGTAGGTCTCGGCCCGACGGGTCTTACTCAGACACAGCTCCTTCGAAGAATGACTTCCGGAAAGATAATCGGGACAGACATCATCGAATCGAGACTCCGAATGGGACACAAACTCGGTCTTGACGAGACGCTCGACCCACGGACCGAGAACGTTCCAGAAACAGTCGACAAGTTGACCAGCGGTGGAGTCGACCTCGCCCTCGTCGCCACAGGCAACGAGAAGGCGCTAGACCAAGCCTTCGCTTCAGTTCGAAAGGGGGGAAAAGTGCTATTGTTCGGAGCGCCTTCGATAGGTGCTGAGTACCAGCTCGATGTTAGCAGACTCTTCGCGCGCCAGATCTCGCTAATATCTAGCTACTCGTGCGTGGAGTCCGAGATGCATGAGGCGATAAGTCTCGTGTCGAGGAAGCTGATCGATGTCAAGGGTCTTGTCAGCGACCGGTTTCGATTAGGGGAAGCAGACAAGGCTCTTGAACACGCTAGGACCTCAAGAACAGCCGTCAAGACGATCATCATCTCGTAGGGAACGGAGAGTTAATTCAGCAAGACACGCCTCGGAAGAGTGGGAATGAGCGAATCACAGAATGCAATTTGAGTTCGACGAGAAGATCGACCACTCCATCCAAAAATCCATCAAGGCGGTGGTGCGCCTCTTCAAAGAGCGCCAGAAGCTCGCTCTAGAAAGTGGAAACCCGCAGTCACCTCCCTCGTACGCGGAGTTCGAGAGTGAACTAATGCAGATCCTCGAGTCGAACAAGCAAGCCGAACTTAACAAGCTGAGGACCCCGAGCCTGCGAGACTTGTTCGACCGAGCGTGGGCACAGAGGCTTCGCAACTACGCCACGCAGAAGGAGATGCGAGACTCTCACGAGGCGCTGATGCGCCGCTACTGAGAACAAATGCGGATTCCCCTCTCATTCGAATCGAATGTGCTTCACGCTGAAGACCCTTCTCGACGTTCGTGCCCTTGAACGCTAATGTTTCAATAATGGGACGAATATGAACCACGATAGCGCAATTCGGTCCAGTAGCGAGTAAACAATGCAATTCATGACCCATTACTCGATTTAAACCACAAACCCAGCCCGTTGAGCGACCGGCCCTCGTGGCTATTTCACGCTCCTACGTGAGTTTATTATACCAGCACGGGGCAGAACGCCGCCTCAGTTGAACGAGAAATGCCACAAGCATACTGTGTGAAATGCAAAGCAAACATCGAAATCAAAGACCCCCAGAACGTCACGCTCAAGAACGGCAAACCTGCCGTGAAGGGCGTCTGCCCGAATTGCGGAACCTCAGTCTTCCGCATAGGCAAAGCGTAGCGCCTCCTCTCCACAACCGTCAACCTCCTTACGTTTTTCGCACATCCGTCGTAGAACCTTTTAATCCGATCTGCTAATGGGACTATGGAGACTGCCGTGAGCAAAGCCATCTTCGGCTTCATGCTCCTTCTGACTATTTGCCTATCTGCTATGCTGCCTAATGAGGCGAAGGGAGCAACTTTATCCCCCAAGCGGTTATTCTACGTCGCCTCATCGGGCACGCCAGTGACACCGGCGACGCCGGGAATACTTACGTCCATACCCCCTTCCGGAAATTGTTCGGGCTGTATAGCGAATCTGACCATCACTCCGATCAGTTTCATAATGGCTCCGTCGCTGCAATCGCCCTTAACCATCAACGGTCCAGTAATACTCTCATTCTGGATAAACGGGTCATTTAAGCCGAGCGATCAAATCTCGATACGGGGGGCTTTCAGCTACAATCTACCAGGGCAGCCAGGCTGGTTGAACCCCAGCAATTATAGTCAACGAGTCTTCCCAGGGCTAACTAACGTCAACATCACACTGCCAATCTCGGCCATAGGCCTCCTTCAGACGTCGACAATCGCTATCGAAATTTCTGTCACACCGCTTCCTCAAAACTCAACTGTCGCGTTGGATTGGGGTTCAAGCTCAGCCCGTTCTCTAGTGATCGTTCCGATGTCGGATTATGAATCGCTGTTTCCAGCCAACACCATTACCATTCAGGATAGGTCGGACAATCCTGTTTCCTACTTCTATCTCAATGTTTTACCTCCAAACAATCTCGTGGTTGTAAAAGTGTTCGTTCAGGCTGCTCTCGGAATAACGGACATTTTGAAGGTAAATATGACCATAGAGGATCCAGGTTTTCGGCCGGCGGCCGGAGCGACGAACGAGACCATGAGGCTAGCGTCTGGGACGAGTCCCTACCAATACATTGCATCGTGGCCCTATCCTAATAATTCTACTCAGGGTACGTATCAGGTTCTAATCGATATTGTGGACGTTCAAGGTAATATCGCATACAGCTCTGCTCCCGCAACCTTTGGATTAGTCCCCCCAGGATACATCCCATTTCCCTATAACCTGATTCCATACTTTATCGTTGGAGGGGTCGGCGCGGCCGGCGGCATAGGCGGGGGCGTCTTCTATCGTAGAAGGAAGAGGAAGAGCTACCTTGTGCCGTTCGACCATTTCAACACTATTACTGGAGGCGGATTGGACGGCGGCACGGTTGTATCGGTGGAAGGCAATACGGGATCCGGCAAGACTCTCTTGCTTGAGCAACTAATGGGAGATGACCTAAGGAACGGACGGCCTTGCGTGTTCGTGACCACGGGGGACTTTCCCAACAATATTAGGGCGAGCATGAAGGCCATGGGAGTCGATATTTCAGGGTACGAACAGAACGGCCTATTGACCTTCGTTGACGGATACTCGGCTGAAGCAGGTCAAATGTCTCAAGAGAAGGTGTCTATCCCTTCACTGGGAGACCTGACAACTTTAGGTATCAAGATAACGTCGGCTTTGCCCTCTCCTTCTTTCAAAGGCGGAAGCCTATACTTCGACTCCTTAACTCCCCTTTCCTCCAAGGCAAAAGCCGATAGCATTGTCTCCTTTGTCCAGTCCGTTGGTGCAAAGGTTAGGGGCCTCTCGGGCAAGGCATTCTTTACAGTCGGACTAGGCATTGATGGTTCAGTTCAGCGACAGCTTGAAGAGACGGCCGACTGTATAGTCCAAATGGAAGCATTCGAGGAATCGGGTGCGCGAAAGAGGCGCCTCCGAATTATGAAGCTTCGAGCCCGGAAGCATCAGGAAGGCTGGTCGCTGTTCACAATTGAAGATGGCAAGGGTATAATCTTCTACTCGAAGAAACCAAAACGTTAACCCGAGTCAGAAGACTTTGTCTCTCGGGAAAACCTCCATGCCGGTTGCGCCGAACTGGTAGGGCCTGATTTGCGTGTCGTGAGAGATTCCTCGCATCTTCTCGATCTGTACAGCTCTCACGATGTTGCCCTCATGGAACAGAGAGTGCAGCAATACCACCCCGTGTGACAGGAACTCTTCTAGCTGGAAGCGCCGGTCCATAAGCGACGTCTTGAGCTCGCTGGTTATGAGGGAGGTGCAACCTGAATCAGCTAAGGCGTCAAAGAAAGCGACAGTAGCCCTGCGTCTCTTCAACTCTTCAACATAACGTAGCATGAGAGAGGTCACTGGGTCGAGCGCGATTCTACGAATATTCTCCCCCTCCACAATCTTGTTAATGGTTTTCAACAGTTCAGAGAAATCCGTCACGTCAAGGGGTGCTCCGTACGGCGAGGGAAGACCCTTGTCCGGACTTCCAGTTCTTCTGAGTCCGCTGGCGTCGATGAAGAGTAGTTTTCCCTTCTTTTCCATTCCGTCGATGTCCCAGTCATAGGATTGGAGATTCTTCTTAACCAGATCCGGGTGTTCGTCAAGAGTGACGTATAGGCCGGTCTCACCTAGCATAGCGCCATGATATAGGTACTGGAGAGCGAAGGTTGTTTTTCCGGATCCGGGGCTTCCAACGACGAGAATGCATCGTCCTTCGGGAAAGCCTCCTCCGAGAAGCTCGTCGAGACCTTTGATACCTGTGGCGACCCTCTCCAATAGAATAGCCGAGAATCGTTGTGGGGTCTGAGTCTATAAAAACAGTATCTCGAAAAACCGGCTAGGCCTCGACAAACTTTCCTTGTGGATTCTCAAGCCAAATCTTGGAAGATCCGAGCTTGGATGTGTTCTTCTGGGATAGAACATCGTGTGCAATTTGCCTGTTGGCTGGATCAGCGGCGAGGTTGCAGCCGAGAGCAAAGCACCAGCAGACTCCCATGAAAAGTAGAAGATAGTAGATCAAGAGACTGAGCACTGGTCGAGCTAGGATTGAGTACAATAGTGTGAAGCCGCCGGATGCTCCAACAACGAATGTTAGGAGAGAAGTGTGGAATGGTCCAACGTCGATGGTTCTTAGGCGTAAGCCACCAAAATATGGGAGAGCTAGGGCGACTACGGGTACCATTAGAGATCCGGACATTGTTAGTGTAATGTAGTCTCGCGTTACCAGAGAAATGATGTCAGAGGTCTTAGAGAGAGGCGAGACTATTGGAAAGACACCGTGTCTCGACATGTAAATGACGAATGAGACGACGACAGCGAGGACGAACCCGAAGTAGACCAGCTGCCGTCTGAGAGTTAGTCTGCGCCCCTTTCCTTTTGCAATTTCTTCTATGTCGGCAGCTTTTGATGCTATGACGCTCTTCCCCCGCATCACGTACAGGTAAAGTTTGATAGCTCTGGTCGAGACTACTCCGCCGAAAAAGAACATGTAGGTATATCCCAGTGGGATTGCGATCAGCGAGATTACTAGGGTGCTAACGACGGCGAGCTCTATGATGAGTGGTCCTGTCTGCGTGTTTCTGGGAATGAACCTGTCTGCTAGGAGAAAATTGAGGACTTGGACCGAGCCGATGAGGAAGAGTACAAACGATGTAGCCAGGCAGAGACAAAAGTTTCGGCGGTTGCGCGATCGGGAGAGTTTCGGGTCCAATTCTCTCCAGCCCCTGTCGAGTTCAGTCCAGCATATTTAGGAGGGCTGGTCCCGTCCGTGAAGAACGACGGTTAGGAGGAGAAGAGGATTGCAAGAAGAGACTGACCAGGTTCTCAAGCTTGTCCGGACTTATCGTCCCGAGGGTCGCGTCTCCGTCAGACGGATTGGAAGCTTCGTAAACGATGTTTTCCTTGTCGACGTCAATGGCGAGAAGCTTGTAGTTAAGCGGTACACGAACTGGGTTTCGTTGAAGTGGGTCACGCTCAGCCTCTACGGTCTCGGAAGCGTACGGTTTTCGATTTCTGGCCGTCGACGGATGGAAGCGGAGTACGCGTTCAACTATCTATTATCACGAAGAGGATTGAAGGTTCCAGAAATTCTAGGAGCAGACATACGGTCAAGATCAATTCTGTTCTCCTACGTGCCCGGCGATGGTCTTGCAGTCCTACTGCCCAAGATCGCCCAGACTGGCCAACTAGGACAGAGAGAAGTCGAAGCTTCACGCGAGGCCGGGCTCCTAATGGCAGGGGCCCATGGACTGGAGGCTGCGTTGGGAGATACCAAGCCTGAGAATTTCATCGTCGACCGGAGTGGAAGTGTGACACTCGTGGATCTGGAACAGGCACGTGAGAACGGGGACTACAGCTGGGACGTAGCCGAATTTCTCTACTATTCCGGCCACTACTGGCTTCCCTTCAACAAAGCCCTGTCCAGCTATGTTGACGCGTTCGTCAAAGGCTATCTAGAAGCGGGGTCCGCGCGAATTCTTCGCAAGGCTGCCTCTCCAAAGTACGTTAGAGTATTCTCCGTCTGGACCCCCCCGAATATTCTTCTCAATATAAGGAAGAAACTTCTCGAAGCCTAGCCTGTCCAACATAGGCGAACAAGCTATTGCGGTGGATAATCAGGCAGTAATACCGAACCAGATCTTCTAAAGAATAACCGCGACTTCAAAAAATCGTTCAGAATGAACCGGAACCAAGGGTTCGAGGCCCCGTTTTACGATCCGACCATTGTCTCGAAGGAAAAGTTGAACGATGCAACCTTTATCGATCGCCTCGACTCACCCGTTTTAGCCCTAGATTGGCCAGAATAGTTCAGAACAGTTCCAGACAACAGGTCGACTCCCCAAAAAAAGGGGGTTGCCTGTAAAGGTCCGTGCCGTGAAAGTGCTCTTTGGGAGTATTCCATTCCGAATGACAATAGAAGACTGCTCTACGCATCAAGCCTATCCAATGTTTCCGGATATTCCAGGCCTTCCTGGAAAAACGCTTGTCGAAGTTGCTGGTCTTAGTAGTCTTCGTCGCCGCCTGGCTTTGGAAAGTCCTTTCCTCCGCCCGGACCACCCTTCTCGACCGACTTTGACGCAATCACATCGTCGATTCGCAGTATCATTGAGGCAGCTTCCGATGCTGACTTGACGACCTGTTGCTTGACCCTCACTGGTTCTAGCACGTTAAGTTTCTTCATGTCTTTGACCTCGCCAGAAAACACGTCCACTCCGAACCACAGGTTGACCGGTTTCTCGTGTTTCGACCTCAGCTCAACCAGAATATCGATAGGATCGAGACCCGCGTTCTCTGCCAACGTTGTCGGGACTGCTTCCATCGCTTCTGCGAAAGCTTCGATGGCGAGCTGTTCGCGCCCGCCAACTTTCACCGCGTAGTCTCGCAGTCGTTTTGCGAGCTCTGCCTCTGGTGCTCCTCCGCCCGCAACGATCTTTCCATCCTCGATCGCGTTCCTCACAACCGAGAGCGCGTCATGCAATGATCTGTCGGCCTCATCCACGACGTGCTCCGTCCCTCCGCGAACAACAATCGTTACCGCCTTCGGATTCTTTGCGTCTCGGACATAGATCAGCTTGTCCTCACCGATCTTTAGCTCCTCGACGAGTTTAGCATCGCCCAGAGACTCTTTCGTGAGATCTTTGACGCTGGCGACTATCCTTGCGCCGGTCGCTTTCGAGAGCTTCTCGAGATCCCCGGAACTCACGTTCTTGACCGCGGCGATTCCGTTCCTCGAAAGAAAGTGCAGCGCCACGTCGTCGATTCCCTTCTCGGAAAAGAGTACATTCGCGCCAGTCTTTTGTATTAGCGAGACCATATCTTTCAGCATCTTCTCTTCTTCTTCGATGAAGAGGTGCATCTGGTCTGGATTGTTGATGTTTATCTTCGCATCAAATTCTGTCTTCTCGATCTCTAGCTTCGCGTTGAGTAATGCTATTTTTGCCGTTTCGATCTTTTTCGGCATCTGGGCGTGAGAAATTTCCTTGTCGATCACGATTCCCTTGACAAGCTCGGTCTCCTCTAGACCTCGACCGTGCTTCTTGACAATCTTGATCAGGTCAATTTCCGCCTTTATTTTTCCATCAACTTTCTCGGACACTTGTTTCACAGCTTTGACAGCAATATCTGCGAAGTGTTCCTTCGCGATAACGATCCCCTTGCTATACATGGCCGTCATGGCCACTTGTCGAAGGGTGACATCGTCCTTGTCAGTGATCGGAATCGCAAGCTTATCGAGAATCTCGATCGCCTTCTCAGCCGCCTTCTTGTAACCGTCAACGATCACCGTTGGATGAACGTCTTTATCGAGAAGTTTCTCAGCCTTCTCCAATAATTCCCCGGACAAGAGAACCGCAGTCGTGGTCCCGTCGCCCACCTCGTTATCTTGGGTCTTTGAGACCTCGACAAGCATCTTGGCTGCTGGGTGCTGAACGTCGAGCTCCTTCATTATCGTAGCGCCATCGTTGGTGATCGTAACATCACCGATCGTGCTAACGAGCATCTTGTCCATACCCCTTGGACCGAGAGTGGTTCTGACGGTTTCCGCGACGATCTTTGCCGCGGTTATGTTGTTTCTCTGGGCTTCCTTCCCGGTTGATCGACCCGTGCCTTCCTTTAGGATGAGTACGGGTACTCCTCCCGCTGTTTGTGCCGACATTTTACTTCATACCTCTATTTTGAATCTGGAATTCGCGAAAGGGAACGAAAGGAGCATTTTTTAAGGTTTACGCAATTCGCGACCCAGTTTTCCACTTTCCAAACGATGATCTTCTCGTCTGAACGTCTCTGTCACGCAGACCTCGCCCAGTTAGAACCGTCTTGCCGGAACAGAGGTACCAATCTGCTCTTGTCAGTTGTACCAATGCATCTTCTCATGGCCTCCGTCGAGAACCCGATGGCCTATCTCATAGCATTCGGTCTGAAGAAGGTCGAAAAAGAGAGGCCGGAGCTCGCAACTGATTCCAAGTATATGCAATTGAAGAGCCAGCTGTTACAAGACGCTGAAGGCCATTTCCGCGAGATACAGGCCACATATGCGACCGTGTTGAAGACCCAGTGTCAGTGCGGCGGGCCGCTAGAACCCGTCGATCACGATTTTGGGAAGAGCGGCGGGGTGATCTATGACAGTGTCATCGCAAAGTGTAGATCATGTGGTTCTACTCAGAGTTTTCAGTTTCCCAAAGAGGGTTTCATTTCCGAAGCCCGATCGGCCATGGCTCTGCGAGACTATCTGCAGCACGCCTACGGGATCGATTATACTGTTATGGCGTTGAACGACTTGCAGAGTCGTTCCGCCTTAGGTGCTTAGGCGAGCTCCTACTGCGTTCCAACGGTCTTTTCGTACATTCTTCGGAATGTCCATCGGAGAGCGTTCTTCAACTCGTTCAATCTCCGCTCGTCCCCGTAATTCTTTACATGGATCTGCTTGAGAACCATTCCCTCCTTGTCGATCTCGTAGGCGAGCACATCGTCTGGAGTAAGCTCCTGTTTCCGTGTGGCTTCTTCGTCCTTGACATGTAATGGTTCGAGGACTTTCCCGACCAGGAAGGAGCGGAGTGGTGGAGCGTTGGCGTCGAACTTGATCTCTCGCGAGGGCACGATCCTCATATCCTTCCCCTCGACGAATATGTCTGCGAGATGGACCCCGCTGATCGTTCGAATTGTCTGAGGCGCATTTTCTGGCGGGGTCTTTGAAATATTGATCGCGGACTCTGGAAGTTTCACTCTGCGATAGCTCTTTTCTGCGAGCATCTCATCAACGGTTGCGAGGAAGGATTTGAGAGTCCGGAGCTCGCTTTCGTGCTCTGATACTTTCTTGTCCAAGTAAGACTTCAGTTCTGCTAGCCGTTTTGTCGCGTTCTCTTGCTGGTCTGACAATCGTTCCCTTTCACCTCCTGTTTCTGGGATTCTTAAATAATCGACTGGGGCATTCTTGTGCCTCTCACGTGGGGCTGGAGTTGGAGAGCATGGTCATGATCCGAGACGTTCTTTCTGGAGAAGTAGATGAGAAGAAGGTTCTCGTGAGAGGATGGTTGCAGAACAAGCGATCTAGCGGCGGCATCATATTTCTCGTTGTCAGAGACGGCTCGGGCATCGTCCAGTGCACGATTCGCAAGGGGCAGGTCGAGGACCGGGTCTTTGACGAGTTTCTCTCAGCCAAGATAGAGTCGACTGTCGATATAGAAGGGAATGTCAGACCTGATCCTCGTGCGCCTGGAGGGAGGGAGGTTCAGGTTGTAGCTGGCAAGGTTGAGTATGCGGCGCTGGACGAGTTTCCTATTGCGAAGAAGTTTCATGGTCCAGAATTTCTCCTAGACAAACGCCACCTTTTTGTCCGTAGCGATAGGATGAGGGCTGTTCTGAAAATCCGCGCCACGATCTTATCCGCTGCTAGAGCCTGGTTTGACTCGCATAGCTTCCTGGAGGTCCAGGTTCCCATCCTCACATCGGCGGCTGTTGAGGGAGGCTCTACATTGTTTGAGGTGAAATACTTCGACGAAAAGGCATACCTTACTCAGAGCTGGCAGCTCTACGCTGAGGCGCTGATCTCGAGCGTTGGCAGCATCTATACCGTCGCGCCGTCGTTTAGAGCTGAAAAGTCTCGGACTCGTAGACATCTGACCGAGTACTGGCATGTCGAGGCTGAGGCCCCGTGGTGTGATCTGGATGGAATTATCAAGGTCGAGGAGCAGATGCTCGCTTATGTTCTGGAGCATCTTGTGAAGACTTGTGGCGCTGAGCTAGGTTTGTTCGAGAGGAAGTTGGAAGATTTGCAGCATGTTAAGCCGCCTTTTCCCCGAATCAGCTATGATGATGCGCTGCCTAAGATCGGCGGTGAAAAATCTGGGATCCAGTGGGGTGATGATTTGGGTTATGAGCAAGAGAAGTTATTGACGGAACATTTTGATCGGCCATTTTTCGTGACTGGTTATCCGAAGAAGGCTAAGGCGTTCTACCACAAACCGGATCCTGCGCGGCCAGAGGTTACGTTGTCTGTTGACATGTTGGCCCCGGAGGGTTATGGAGAGATCACTGGCGGGGGCCAGAGGATCGAGGAGTATGATGCGCTTGTGGCTCGGATGAAGGAGGAGGGATTGGATCCGACGAGTTATGGGTGGTATCTTGATCTTCGCAAGTATGGTAGTGTTCCGCACTCTGGGTTTGGTATGGGTCTTGAGCGGCTCGTCTCTTGGGTCTGCAAGCTAGATCATATTCGTGACGCGATAGCGTTTCCCCGGCTAATCAACAGAGTCTATCCTTAGCGTGTTGGTTTGGGATGGGATTGGTTCTTGGTCCCGTTAGCACGTGCTGTCTTACAGTTCTGCTGGTCTGTGTCGCGAGGACAACTTTTTTTTGAGATTTTTTTGGGAGGGTCTCGCTGGCTGAAGCTGTTCTGGGCTGGTCTGGCTGACCAGGGTGTGGAATAGGCTTGTCGGGGCTGATCGAAACTGTTGGTTTAACGCAAGAAAAGAGTGTGAAAACAGCACACCCCTCCCGGATTTAGGATCCGGGCTTGTTCTGGGCGATTTTTGTTCGGGGGTTTATCTTTTCTACTCTGAAAAGTAGTATTGTCGCGCTGTTTCATCCTCCCGTCTCTCCCGGAGAGTTTACTTTCATCCATCTCTGCTCATCTTATACGCTCAACAGTACAGTTTGAGAGCTTACACAGTGGAAGTAATCAAAGTGCAGAAGAACAGCCTCTTGGCACCCGGCGAGATCGTCAGAGAAGCACTCTCCAAACCGACAATATTCAAAAACGAAGAACCATTGAGTCTAGAATGGCTTCCTACACGTCTGCCCCACCGGGAGACACAGTTGCGGTTTTTGGCGGAGCTATTCCGATCCGTCATAGACAGACCCGGAACAACCAGCCCTAAGGTGCTGATAACCGGAGACATCGGAACAGGCAAAACTGTTCTGACACAACGGTTTGGGACAGACATACAACGAACAGCCCGGACATTGAAGCAGAACCTGCAGTATATTCACGTCAACTGCCGCGAATTCCGCGGGAGCCTGTTTATGATCCTCAAACAGGTTCTGCAAAAGTTTACTCCACAATTCCCCCAGCGAGGATTCTCCAGCGAAGAACTACTGCACATTCTGCTGGACCAGCTGGAAGCGAAGAACCTCCACATTATACTCACACTTGACGAGGCTGACGTTCTGGTCGCGGCGGAGGGATCGACCAGCCTCTACAATCTGACTCGTATACAGGAGGAACGGCCCGGACGACCGGTGCGACTGTCGTTGATCGTAATTTTACGCGAGATTGAGAAACTGAAGGATCTCGACCGGAGTACGCAGAGTACTCTGCAGCGCAACCTGATACGACTGGACCGATACTCGACAAGCCAGCTGGAGTCGATCCTCGGAGAACGAGTCGAGCTGGCCTTCAAGGAAGGAACAATCTCCGAGGAGATTGTGGAGTTCATAGCAGACATGGCCACATCGGCCGGTGACGCTAGGTATGCGATCGAACTCGTCTGGCGAGCAGGCAAATATGCGGACACTGAAGGATCGAAAGAAGTCCGGCCCGAACATGTCCGGACAGCAGCCCAGAGCGTCTACCCGGTCATGAGGACCGATTATGCTCAGCACTTGAACCTGCACGAGAAACTGTTCCTGCTAGGCCTCTCTAGGACCCTAGAGCGGACTCAGGATCCGTACGCTTCGATGGGAGATGCGGAGATAGCTTACAAGATGGCTTGCGAAGAGCACAAGGAAGAAGCCAGAGCGCACACACAGGTCTGGAAGTACGTCCAAAACCTAAGCGCTACAGGCATAGTCTCGACACAGCCATCGACTGCTGGTTTCCGGGGAAAGACGACACTGCTCGGACTGCCGACCGCTCCCGCGTCTGCCATTCGGCGATGGCTAGAGTCGAGCCTAGTACGCAGGCCCTGAAACAAGGTTGCCGCCGAGACCTAGCCTCGCCCGAGTCTTGTCCAGCAGTGGCCGGATCAAGATACTGACCATTCTCTCCAAGGTAGGAGAGCTACATCTGAGCGAGCTCGCAAGAGAGACTGACCAGAGCTACAGCGCCACAGACAGACACCTCCAAGACCTGGCGGAGGCCTCTATTGTAGAGGAGCACGATTACGGGCGCGTCCGAATGTTCAGATTGAACCTGGAGAACCCGCGGGCCAAGATCCTCCGACAGCTCATCCTCGAATGGGACAACAGCCCAGTGGCGAGACCGGTCGAAGAACAGGCTTAAACCACAAAGATGATCGAAACCCAACCGGATCTCACGCGATTGACAAAGTGCGACAAGTGCGGCAAGGAAACGCCGAGGAACAAACAGTGTGAATACTGCAAGAAGACGTTCTGCGAGGATCACATGCCCGAACACCAAGCGTGGGAACACCGGCACGAGACGCTTGCTACAGACGAGTCAAGACTCTGGAAGAAACGATGAAGATCCTAGCAGCTGAATCGAAGGTTTCGCTGGGAGATTGAATGCCCTTAAGTGACTTAGCCTCATAGGTCATACAAGCTTGTGGGTACCGCGTGCTGAATCGCGGCTTAGCTGTCCTAAGAGAGTACTTTTGCTGTTGCGACTGGCGTTAGTGTCATTGTTGGGTTATTGAGGATCTCGTTATTGTTGAACGATAGGTCCAGTTGGACTGTCATCGTTTCGCCTCCGTAGATGTGGAAGCCGCCGCCTGTGACCGGTACTTTGATTCCTGTCTGGTTGCCGCTGGGAATTGTGAAGGTCGTGTTCACGCCCTTAATCGTAATTACTGCTTGGCTGGCGAAGAACCGGAGTTCAGAGTATCTGCCTGGCGGCAGCTGGGTTGTGCCGACAAGTCTTGATGTTGAGAGTAGTGACATGAGGTTCAGTGAAATGTCTTTTCCTATCATGTGTCAGCCGCTGTTGTTGTCCGCGCCTGCTGCGTGAATCTCGATCTTGGTGATGTTGACGTAGATGGCTGTTATGTTGCTACTGTATGGTGTCGGCGGAGGATCTGTGATGGATAGTGCTAGGTTGGATGGCATGTAGTAGAGGTATAGAACGCTGATGGATGCGCCGAGAATTATTGTCATAATGGCGAGTGCTTTGTGAGCCATGTTTCCTCATGATTCTATCGGAAGTTACCGCGTATTCAACAGAGAGTTCTGTGGTGGTAGTGGGAAGAGTACTAGGGCATAGAGTGGAGACACGTGCCGAGTCGATTCTTCTAAAGTGTCTTAAGCTCGTGTGAAGACGCGCGCGACCATTGTCTAGCCAACAGGTAACAAAGCCGCGACGGCCTCGGCCGCGACTCGAGTCGCTATCGGACCTCATCTACGGCCTCTCCCTTTCTATCGGTGCGATCAGCCTCGTCATTACAAATGAGCAGACTTCGACTGTGACCGACATCAACCAGAATATTCTAGAGTTCATCTTCGTCTTCCTAATCTTGATCACGAGCTGGATAATCTACACTAGCGACATGTCGGTTCTCCCGGTCGAGACGCGTCTCGTGACGTTCCTGAACGTGGCGATGCTAATCCTCGTGGCGATTATTCCATACCTGTTCGACCAGGTGGTTTCGAAGGTCAATCCGAGTGCCGTGCAAGAGTATGCTTCGATCCTCTTCACCGCCGACTATGCAGTCACTCTGGCGATTCTGGCGGTCTTTTCACACATTATTGCTCAGGAAGAGGAACATCTGGTTGACGGGGAGATAATGGTACGATTTCGGAGGATTCGGAACGTTCTGTTTGTGCTTGCGGGAGTTGTAGTTCTATCGCTTGCGTTTCCATGGGACTGGCTGGTTGCGGGTATGCATGTTAGGCTCTTGGTCTGGTATGCTCCGATCATCAGCTTCTGGGCCAACAGGATGAGAAGTCGCCCGTTTGGACTTCCGAGATCACAGCCGTCAGGAATCTCCTAAATACGCTGGATTAGAGTGGCCGGTATGAGCGAACCCCCTATTCTGATAGTCGAGCCTGATCTTGTCGGGATCTGGAAAAAGAATGTCTGGTGGTTCGGCTTACGCTGGCCTTTCAGCATGGTCCTCTTCTCATGGGTTACTGTCGCTTCGGCGCTGGCTCCAGAGTTTCACCTAGACCGATATCTGTTGACGATGCTTGCTGGATTCCTCGGACTAGTTGTTGGCGCGCACTACATCGACATAACCGCGAGCGGGGACAAGTATCTGCCATATTTTCCGAAAATGAATCGAGCAGCGATTAGGGCGGTTGGTGTTTTGGCGATTCTTGCGGGCATGGCTGTCGGGGTCTACATGTCTCTATTATACTCGATGTGGTTTCTAGTGTTTGTTGTCCTGGGAGGATTCTTTGCACTCTTCTATCCCGTCGAGAAGCCGAAATGGCTCCACACTTACGCAGGGTTCGGGCTCGCGTGGGGCTTCATACCTGTACTTGCAAGCTACTACATTCAGGCGTTGCGCATCGACTTCCTAGGATTTGGACTCGCACTGTTTCTGGGGATCCTGGCTGTTGAGATGCATCACATGGCAGTTTTGACGAACGAGAAAGAGTATGGTTCTGAGGTTACGAAGAACGCCCGTTTGTTGTTGAAGATTCACAGAGCTGCAGCCTACGCGGTCGGACTTGTACTGCTCTTATCTAGACTGGTATAGAGCAGACCCGTGCTGGCCGTCCTTCAATTATGTGGGGCGCTGGGGTCGAGAGTCTTCTCCATCATTATCCATCCCACTTGCCGTTTGAATCCGAGCTTCGTGTTCACTGCAAGCATTTGGGCATTGTGGGAATCGTTCCAAGTCCTTATCGCCGTGTACCCGTTCTCTTGGGCGTATTCTGTGATTTTGAGCTTCAGTGCTATGGCTATGCCTCTGCCGCGGTATTCACGTATGACTCCTGTATCGTCCTGGTTGAGTAGTTGGGGATTTGTCTCGTTGCGGAGGACGTTGCTGAGTCCGATATAGTTGGGTCCGTCTTTGGCGATCATGAATCCTTCTGGGATGAAGCGTGGGTTTCTGAGGGCTAGGGCTTCCCATTGCTGGTAGGATACTGGTGTGAAGGGTGCTTCTCGGGGCATATCTGCCATGATAAGCTGGACGAGTTCATGGATTTTCTTTAGCGCTTCGGGGCCTTTGCGTTGTTCTTCGGCGAGTGTTGTGAACGTGATTCCTTGTTTGGAGGCGTTGTCCAGGTATTGTCTATACCGTGAGGGATCTGCCGTTGTGAGGTCTAGGCGTGATTCCCACAGTTTCTGCTTTTCGCTGAATCCTCTTTTTTTGAAGAATTCTATTCGTACGGGGAGGTTTTCTCTGTTGAGGGACCAGGCGACTATCGCGCTTAGATCAGAGAGTTCGTTGGCTATTCTTTCGTAGATTGCGCGTCCTATGCCCTTTCCTTGCTGTGGCGGGTCGACGAGGAGGTTTACCATGAATTTTCTGGGGTGGTACATGTCGATGGCGTGGGATACTTCGCCGAATCCTAGGATCTGGTTGTTGTTCTGGTCGATGCATTCGAATCTTCTCTGGAGGTACTTGGTCTTGTCTAGTGCGTCTTCCCAGCTGCGCCATTCGGCGACGCTGACTGTCTGGTCTGGATAGTTGGCGTTGCGGATTTGGACGAATCGGTCGTAGTGGCTGGGGTCGAAGGGGCGAAACTCGAGGCTTAGAGTCCTCTGACTGGTCATGACGGGACTGGGACTGATGGGAGTATGTTAATCTTCGAAAAGGGCGTAGGGTTTCAGTTTCGGATTAGTTTTCGAGCTGTCGATGCTCTCTCTGGCTCAATTACTCTGGCGCGTTGTAGGGCTAGAATATGCAAGGTCTTGATTGTCGGATCTTCTGCCAGGGCTGCAAACAGTCCATCTATCACGAGGCGCGGTACCGTAGCGATAGCCAGTTTATTGGCCGGGTCTTGGTCTGCGAGAATTGTGGCGCCAGGATATTGGAGCCTCTCGCGACCGAGTGGATATGTGACGACTGTTGACGAGCCTGGCGGCGATGTGGCTGATGGACGTGCGGGTAATGCCGAAGCGGAAGCGTCTGGCAGATCGGGCACATGAAGATCAGTCACTTAATTTTTTCCGAGAACCTCCCATAATATCGACTGTTTCACGATCGGGGACAGGGTTACCAGCTTCAAGTTTCTGCTGTTAGAATCGGAGAGAAATATGTCTAGATGATTCCCAGGCACTTTCGAAGCGACTTACAGGGACGCTCGGTTTCGAGAGATTTCCCACTATTCTCAACAAGGGTTCCTCCTCACCTTCACCCTCCAACTTGCCACCTGAATTCACAGGCGTTTTCCTAGGGACAACCAGACCACTTACATCTGGGAAAGGTTTTCGTCGATTTCTCGTGAGGAGGTTCTTAAGAAGAGAGGAAACGTAGCTTTGTCAGGACGTGTCTTGCTCAAGCTTTTCTTAAGGTCGCATGTTGCATCTACATTCAACATTTAAATGCGCCTTTGCGCATGGTTTGAATGGGCTGTTTGATCGTGGCGACTAAGAAGGTGGTGCAGACGGAGCTGGGCGAGCGCGAGTATGATCTCCTCTCCGACGTGGCGAAGCGGGAAGGTCTCACCATCAAAGAGGCTGCTCGACGTGCACTCTTGGAGTGGAGCATGTCTGGGCTAGAACTGAAGGACGATCCCCTCTTCCGGCTTAAACCCGTAAAGTTCAAGCAGAAAATCAAGTCATCCCAGATAGACCAGTTCCTCTACCATGCCAAGTAATCCCGGAACAATATTCGTCGACACGTCCGCCTGGAAAGCCTTCTACGACGAAGAAGATGACCGACACGGCGAGGCAAGGAAGCTAATGAAGGCCATTGGCGCGAAGGAAGTGCCAGTGCGAACGCTCATCACTTCGGACTATGTGATGGATGAAACCCTCACCCTCATCCGGTTTGCCCATAGCCATTCGAAGGCTGTCGAGTTCGCGAACGCCGTCTCAGCATCCAACGCCACGAAGATAGTGTTTGTAGAAGAAGACTTGTACGGCAACGCACTAGAGCTCTTCACACAACACGCAGATAAGCCGTGGAGTTTCACTGACTGTGTCTCCTTCGCACTCATGAAACACATAGAGCTGACCACAGCGTTCACCTTCGACCCGCACTTCCAACAAGCAGGTTTCCAAACACTCCCCAAATAGGTCCTGGTAGCCGAATCTCGGATCGAGAAGGATATCGTTCAGAGTGTACGCTTGTCTTATGAGCAGGTTTGAAGTAGTAGTGGTTGAGCCAGAATTAAGTTGAGTGCATCAGACGAATCGGAGGCTAAGAACCGGCCGCGTCGAGAATTTCGACTGAAGCATCTGGTCGCCGCCACATTGGTGGTTGCATCGGTTCTTGTCGCTGTCTCGACGATCGAGCTGATCGCGGTCCCGTTATCGGTTGGGTCCGTAAGCGTCACGAACAATGGTCCGGAGGTCGCATATGCGACATTCCAAGGAATAGGCCAGTACTATGTGAATGCCCAGTGTTCCAACGTCAACGCTACGCGGATATGTCCCTTGTTGGTTAGTATGTCTATGAGTACTCCGGACGGAGTGCTTCACGATAGTCTGTATACCCGGTCAATGACGCTCAAGGTGATGAACTCTCTGGGGACGACTCTGGCTGTTGAAGTAGACACGTACACCACGCCGCCGGCATCCTACCAGGTAGCTTATGGCCTGGACCCGCCCTGGTCGCCATATGTTACGATAACTGCTCCCAGCAACGCTCCGAGTGCGACTTGGACGTTCACGATCATCGTCCGCAACCCGCAGGTTGTTAATGGGAGAATGGCTCTACAGATCATAGGCAAAGCCCAGGTGGTCGATAGCCATTTCCTGGGACGAACCTACAACCTTACCACGGGAGTCATGCAACTCAGCGACTATCCATAAGAACGAACCAGGGCCGCACTTGTTACTCAGTCCAAAGTGAGCCTAGGTGTCTAGGAGCGCGTCTGTCTTGGCCGCCATGATGAAATCGTTGGATTCGTAATGTTCTGGATTGAAGATTTAAGACCCGACCTAGGCAGATTTATCACGACGTTTTTCACCGGGCTGGTTTTCTAGAGCGAGATTTGGAGTAGGTGAGGAGCAGCCCATAACCGACGAACGTGTAGAATAGCGCGTCTAGGACGAGGCTCAGCCAGTCGAGGCCGATGGCGAGGAAGCATGGTGTCGAAATAACGATGCCGGGAGGCGGGCACCCTCCAGTTTTCCACGGGAAGGGAAAGCCGTACCCCCCGGCCGGGTTGGGGACAAACACCGTGGCCAGAGCAAGAATTGTCCCAATGAGAATGAGACTGGGCCAGAGAAGGATCGGGCGCGTCATCGGTCGGGGTCTCGAACTTGGGTTTCACAGATCAATGGATAGCAGATATGTCTGAAAGAGGAAGTGATAGGTAATCCGGTTGTTGCAAGGACACAGCTTGAGAGTGACAGAAACAGCGGAGTACTGGGACAGGAAGTGGGCCTTCGGTGAGCACAGACCCGAGCGGGTGATCCTGGATGGTAGCGATGGCGAAGAAGAATTTGACAAAGAACTTCAGAAGAGAACAGTACGGAAGATCGTCCTAGACGAGGGTTGTGGATCGGGGGTTTTTACGCTTAAGATCGCGAGGAGAGGAGAACGTATCAGAGGCATCGACACTTCTAGGACTGCACTCAGACTTGCGGAAAAGAATCTTGCAAGAAGCAAGTTGTCGAACGCGATTTTCCATCTCGCAGATGCATATCGTCTACCGTTTTCAGACAACAGCTTTGATGTTGTTTACAGTAGACGAGGCCCTGGAAGCGACAATAGTCGCACTCTCGCGGAAGCATACAGAGTGCTGAAGAGGAATGGCATTTTCATGGAAATAACAATTGGAGAGCGGGATAAGCAGAATCTAGCCAGAATTTTCGGGAGGGGCCAGATGCTCCATGTAAGAGGCCGAGTCTCTACAACGAAGAGAGGGATGATGGAAAAGGCCGGGTATACCCAAGTCGTGACGAGAGACTATCTGGCAACAGAGGTGTTCAAGGGAATGCCTGACCTGCTGGTGCGGCTACAATCCGCACCGATTATTCCATCGTTCGACTCTCGAAAAGACAGAGTCTTCCTCGATAGAGTAGAGAAGGAGTGCATGACGGATCGAGGGATCGAGACGCCTGTCCATCGAGTCGTTCTAATTGGCCACAAATGAATGTGAACTAAGAAAAAAGGGGAAAGTTTCTTGGCGTTGCTCTGGGGTTAGAATGATCCCGTGGTGGTTACGACGTCTTGCTGGTGGACAGGCGTGGGGGTGAACTGGAAGCCGTACCACCAGACGACCGTCTGCTGGTTGTTGGTGTCCGCCCAGATGGCGTGGAACTTGTTGTTTGAGTCTACGGCGAGGTCTGTGTAGTCGCCGATGCAGGTCTGCCAGGGTGAAACTACGTCAGCGGCGTAGCTGGAGACGTAGACGTTGCCGCTGGGAGATATGGCGACTGCGGGGAAGAACGTGTCAACACGTTGAGCCGCTGGGGCGTTCAACGCGCCGCCGCTAGGTTGGGCTTGGGGATACCCGATCGCCGTTCGAGAGGCTGCATCGAGAGTCGGGAAGGCGAGCTGGGGTGTGGACCAAGTGGCTCCCGCGTCGGTCGATTTACTCCAGTAAAGTGCGGCGTGGCAGACGGTGTTGCTTGAGAAGCAGGTCGTGTCGACGCCGTAGGTTGTGGCTGTGTTGAGAGCTTCGGTCGACCAGGCGGCGTAGACGTCGCCGTTGGGAGCGACTGCGCCTGCAGGAAAGCTGTTGACTCTGAAGACCGTGTTTGCTGGTCGGATGATGTCGACTAGGGGCGCTATGGCTATCGGCATTGTCCATGTGACTCCGCCGTCGGTGGATTTGGTCATCCAGGTGCTGTCGAAGGGTCCGAGGCGGGTGTCTCCGTCCCAGAGGACATAGACTGTGCCGTCGGGTCCGACCATTACGTGGCTGCCCTGGCTGTAGAGGACGCTGCCAGCGATCAGTTGGGGTGTGCTGAAGGTCTGACCGCCGTCAGTCGAATATGCGAAGATTATTGGTGATTGTTTGTAGGCGCCGTTGGACGGGTTGAAGATGAACCGTGTCCAGCTGACGTAGATTCGGCCATAGAATGGACTTGTCGGATTATTGTCGCTTGTACTCCAGGGTTTGTCGTTGAGGGTGGAGGGTGATTTTGTCTGTCCGATGAAAGTGGGTGGTCCCCAGTGGAGGTTGCCGCTAGTGTCGAAGGTGCCTTTGCTGAGGGTGACCGTGTTGGGGGCTTGGGTCCGGTCGAAGCCTAGCCCGGTGAAGTAGACGTTACCGTGATTGTCGAAGAAGACGTTCGAATCGCCGCCAGCATCGTAAATCCCACCGGTCAGACGTTCTACCCCTGGGATGAGTAATCAGAGGTGTTGAAAGTCGGTTGCGATGCAGCACCATGTCTGGCCGCCGTCGTTGCTGTAGTATGATCCAGAGTAGGCGTCGCCGAGAGCGCTGCACGGGGTGCCGTTGATCATGCACGACCATGTTCGAGTGATGTAGTCGTTGGATCCTGCGACGATGCGGTTTGCGTTGTTGGGGTCTACTGCGATGGTCGGCTCGTTCTGGGTGGCTGCAGCGGTGTCTTGGTTAACGGTGACATCGGGGGATTGAACAGTTGTTCCGTCCAAGGTGCTGTTTAGGACGTGTGCTGGAGTGATTGCCGCATTTGGTGTGGGGTTTGTGTTCTGGTCGCTCATGTCTGCTTCCTGTTGTAGGAAGCCAGAGAGTGTGATGAGCAGACCAGGGGTGTTGTTTACTGAGGCGAGCTTGCCGGCGAGCGTGGTCGTGTCATAGCTGGTCTGGGAGGCGGCTGCGGGTCTTAGACTGGTGACCATTGCTGCTGAGAGAAATATGAGCAATATTGCAAGAAGTTTACTAATCATGTGTTTTCAGACGCGGTTGTCGATCGTTCTGAATATATGGGTATAGAACTAGCAGTAGGGAGCCAGCGGGGTATTGCAAGAGCCGGGGTCGGTGTTACTCGGCATCGCCACGGTTTTCTGGGACTATTTCCACTTGTGAACGGCGATGGCTATGAACGCTGATCCCATTGCGACGAAGAGTCCTATGATTGCACCGGCGCCGGTGGCTGTTAGAGAGACGGCTGCGGGATTGTAGAGGTTCCCGGCGTCGGGATTGTTCTGCACTACTGCGTCTCCTATCTTTCCAAGGCCGACTGCCATTCCAACCGTGATTAGGACGATTCCTAGTACTAGGAAGAACACTGCAGCTGGATCGAATCTCGCTGGAGTTGTCAAAACTTGGGCAGGACCTTCTTTGAGCGACGTGCTGGCCGTGTATAAGTGAATTGCAGCCCAGACGATGACCTTCGCAGAGCGAAGGAACTGTGCAATCCTGCAATCCTAATTCTGCATTAGTTTCATGCAATTTCGTCGCTCTTTCACCCTTGTACTTCCTCGGCGAGATACTACTCCTATGCAGAGCCTCGACTACAAGATCTTCTGCAAACGCTGCCAAATACGGACCTATCATGAGATCCGATATCGATCCGACTTCCAGTTCGTAGGAAGATTGCTGGTCGGCGAGAATCTATGGTGAGAGGATTCTCGAACCCCTCGGGTCCGGGACGGGGTACGTGGACTGTTGACAAGTCTATGGGCGATGTGGCTTATGGACCCGCGCGAACCGCCTAAACGGTTTCACCCCATAGACGAGAAGATGACCATTCCAGCCTTGGACCTTAATGTGATACCGCCTCTCTGAGAAACTCGTCCCGTAGCTTGGTGGGACCACCACAATAGCAACCTTCGTCGAAGCTGGAAATAGGGATCACGGCGAGACGATCCCCCGCCTTACTGCGATGTCCATAGATAGCGATAGGCCGATGGTCATGTACAGAGTTGTACGTATGTTCACTTGTGTACGTGGACGTTAAAAACCATAACGAGGGTTAGCGTGTTTCTGAAAATTCTATGTTGCAGAAAAAGTCTAACCTACTACTAGCTAGTGTCTTCATCGTAATTGGAACAGTGTCGGTTCTCGGAGTCCTGCCAGTCGGCGGCGGCCAGAGCCAGCCCAGCGATTACGCGATTGTTCTTCTAAAGGACCAGGCTCTCTCAAGCTACACGGGTAACATCAACGGCTACGCGGCAACGATGCCAACTGGAGGCGGCAAGCTTGACCTGACAAGCTCGGCTGCTGTCGCGTATGCGAATTACCTGGCGAATCAACACTCGTTAGCGAAGAGTGCGATTGCTAAGCAGGCTCCAAGCGTACAGATCCTGTACGAGTATTACACGGTCCTCAACGGTTTCGCGATCAAGCTCAACGGCTACAGCCTATCCAGCCTCCAAAACGTTGGCGGAATAACTGTCGTCTCCTATTCGTCCGACATACACTACGATATGAACCGGTCGAACACTCTGATCGGCTCAGCTACACTGTGGTCTGCTGATGGGGGGCAGTCGAATGCTGGTGCGGGAATGAAAATCGGCATCATCGACACAGGAATAGACTTCACGCATCCGTTCTTGACAGACAACAGTCTCACGGTTCCAGCAGGCTATCCGAAATGTGACGCTCTAGACTCGGCAGTCGGCCAACCAAACACTTCATGCAAGTACGTGAGCAACAAGGTCATCGTAGCGAAAATGTTCTGCACTCAGCCCGTCTGCGTCGCCTTCGATGCTCAGGCCAAGCAGGACCATGGAAGCCACGTCTCAGGAATCGCTGCAGGCGTCGCCAACACGTGCGCACCGTTTGTCGGTTGCACGATGAGTGGAGTTGCGCCGAAAGCGTTCCTCGGAGCCTATAACGTGTTCCCAGGAAACGTCACGGACGCCTCATCGCTCGACATCGCTATGGCGGTGGACGCGGCGGTCGCTGACGGCATGGACGTTCTCAACCTAAGCCTCGGCGGAACGCCAACCAACAATGACCCACTGGTTACGGCCGTGGACGATGCCACTGATGCTGGTGTTATTGTTGCTATTGCTGCGGGCAACGCGGGTCCAGGTGCGGCCACGATCGAATCGCCCGGCATCGCTGACAAGGTCATAACAGTCGGAGCAAGCACGAACCCACACTTCGTCGGAATACCCGTTACAGTGCCGAGTCTCGGAACCTTCGGTGCGGCATTGGGACAGTTCAACGACTATGGCGTTGTCAGCAACTCACCGTACAGCCCGACTACTCCAGCGAACGGCTGCACCGCAATTACCAACAACATCTCGGGCGAGATAGCTCTCATCGCTAGGGGCACGTGCACCTTCTCGACGAAGATCAGGAATGCTCAGAATGCTGGCGCTACTGGTGTGATAGTCTACAACAGCGTTGCAGGCGATCCGACGGCAATGGCACAGGATGGCACGCCAAACCAGCCAACGATTCCAGCGGTCATGGTCTCAAGGCCCAACGGTCTAGCTATGGCAGCAGCTTCCACCCAGACGGTGTCTATCGACGGCACGACACCGCAGGAGTTCTTCACTGACGGTCCAAGCGCTGACATTCTGGCCGGCTTCTCGAGCAAAGGACCTGCCATGATCAAGAACAGAGTGATCAACGAGGTCAAGCCGGACGTTGTCGCGCCGGGAGTCAATGTCTACAGCTCGATTTTGATGACTTCTTGTGCTCAGCCTCCTTGCTTCGCCTTCTTCCAGGGCACGAGCATGGCGACGCCACACGTTGCAGGCGCAGCGGCATTGGTCAAGCAGCTTCATCCAGACTGGTCACCGCTACAAGTCAAATCGGCGCTAGAGAATAGTGCGAAGAGGCCTGTTGGAAGCAGTTCGAGCAATACGCCGTTGAGTAATCCAATGTTTCGTGGAGGAGGACGAATAAACCTCGCAGCGGTCACCCAGATCACGGGGACGATCAACGCGCATTTCTCGGCCAACCTCGGCTTCGGCCAGTTCTCTGTCAGCACCAATAACGGTACACAATCCACGTGGGTGGTTGTCCAGTCGGTTGTTAACTCGCCGGTCACCTATACTGTATCGGTGTCTCCGGCGGTCGACGGCGCCAATGCTCCAGTGATAACGACTACGACCTCTAGCCTCACAGTGTCAGGACAGGGGACTGGAAAGTTCTCTGTTCTGGTGACGGTGTCTTCGTCAACAGCGCAGGGCGACTACTACGGCGACATCACACTATCTGGCGGCGCAGTAACGCTGCAGATACCCTACTGGATAAGAATCGTACCATAGAACAAGACACGCCTCTTCCAACCTCCCTTCTTTCTTTTCTCTGAACTAGCTAAGATGCTGCTAGCGCGTCTGTCTTGGCGGCCATGATGAAGTCGTTCTTGTGAAGACCCTTGATCTTATGGGTCCACCAGGTCACAGTTACGCGTCCCCACTCTGTCAGTATGGCAGGATGATGATTCTCAGATTCGGCCAATGCTCCGACCTTGTCTGTGAATGCTAGTGCTTGTGCGAAATTCTTGAACCTGAACACTCGCTCAAGACGCTTGATACCATCCTGGTCGACAAGAGACCAGCTAGGAATGTTCGGCTGAAGCCAGGCAATCTCCGTATCCGTTAAAGTCGGCTCTCCACCACGACAGGGAATACACTTCTCCTGAACAAGCTCTCCGGACATACAACCCTCATCGTCGATCGACCTCTATAAAGCAGGATTGCCGGGGATATAGATGGAAAAGGGTCCCAAAGCACGCACCGTATGCCCTGCCTGCTCCGAACTCTTCGGGTAGGGATTAGAGGACGCTCAGAGTTCTCTAAACTCTTTTATCCCACAGAGCAAGCGATGAAGAGTGAGTTCTAAAATGATAGCTCGAGCTATTTCTCTTTCATCCACTTTCGCACTGATCATCCTACTCGTAGCTCCAGTCTACGCCGCTCCAAACATGATTCTTGGCAGTAACGCCAGCTACAACCTCTCGGCCAGCTTCAATGCTTCGCAGTCGTGCAACGCGTCCCCTGTCGGTTACAACCAGACCGCTTGCGGTCCGCCAATCCCAGAGTATGACATGTACATATTTGACGCCAACAATACGTGTGGCCCGCCAACGAATATTTCAGTCTCCTGCTTCTTCAGCCCTGGAAGCTTGTCGGTCCTTCAGGGCTATACGGTGGTCTGGCACAATAATGGGCCGGTCGGGCACGGGGTGGCCACTTGCGACTCGGTGAACTTGCCAACGACGCAGGCGTGTCCTCAATTGAACAGTCCGGGCCTGGACTCGATCTATACCACGGGGATTTTTGCGGGAGGAAGCTTCTCTCACACGTTCAACGCGCTCGGCACCTACTACTACTTTGACCCGCTTCATCCATGGATGCATGGCACGGTAATTGTCACCCTCAGCGCGCCGTCTCCCCGGCCGATAGCGGTGATTGTTCAGTCGGGTCCTCCGCCTATCAGTGTAGGGGGCAGGATTGGATGGAGTGTGGTGGGTCTCGACGGGAACACGGCAGTCCTCAATGTCACCCACAATCTCGGTGTCTCGATTGGTAATATTCCGATCGCGCCTGTTTCCGAGTCTGGAAGCTTCCAGCAATCGATAGATCTAGCTACTAGAGCGCAGGCTCTCGGATCTTCTGCGGAGATGATCGACAACTTCGCACTGCCACTGATGGCTCTCCTCCTGACGGGAAGTTTCACTTCGACTGCGCCGGTGGCTCTCTCGCCGAATCCATTCTCATCATTGGACAATATGCCGACGATCTACACTGTCTGGTGGGTCAACGGACCCTCGTCGAAAGGCTCGCCGGTACAGTTACTCGCAGGCTACTCCAGCGTCCAGGCTGACGAAACGGTCAATCTATCTGGAAACCTAGGAAGTAGAAGCGCCTGGATCGTCACGTCGACTGTTCAGGAGTCCGTCTCGACGATCACTCCGCAGGGCAGCTCATCAAATCCGGGCTCGGAACCGATCAACAGTAACAACGCCAACGCAGATCTAGCATTACGCTTTGACTATGACAAGAGCAGTGATCTATTGCTGGCAAGCAACGACAACGCGATCATCACCACAACGTCAACGACCGTATACATGCCTGGCCAGCTCCTATGCGGACAGTTCGGCACCTGCACAACAGTAAACTCTCTCACGACGGTTACCCATGCTATGACTGTGAATCTATCGATGTCAGTCTCGCTCTCGTCGACGAATCTCAATCTCAATAGGAGAATAGGCGGCTCCAGCCAGTCGGGTCAGAGCTTGATGTCGATGCTCCAGGACATTATGACCCAGCCCCTACTGTACGCTACTGCCGGAGTCGCAGCAGCGGCCATCGGCTCGGCAACCGTCTGGCTAACCAAGGGCCGAAACAAGACCGCGACTCCCAGTCCGACTCCGCCACGTCAGCCGGCAGCCCCTCCCCAGTAGCCGATTCGGGAAGACTATCCATCAGAATCTCTTTCTCGGTTCCGATTAGTAGGATACGTGCAGGGCTAGGAACTGTTTGTTCAGGGATTGGTCTACTGTTGACTTGTTCACTCTGCTAGGCTCTTGGTCTGCGATTGGAAGAAGCCTCTGACTCTGGGTCTTGTTAGATAATACGGGATCAGTAGGGCGATGACTAGTGAGAGCCAGCCGAGCCATCCGATAGCTAGGAAGAGAGCAATTTGGGCTATGTTCAGTCCAATGCCGAGAATGGTTAGTGTGAGGCTGAGGTGCCAGGCCCATCTCTTCGAGAGGAAAAGACTTGTGGCGGTGACGAGAAAGACTATGGCCAGGATGAATATTGCTGGCACGGAGGTAGCTAGGATTCCGTAGCCGAGATAGAGCGCAAACGCGAATCCGAAAAGATCCCCCAGCGATGACGAGGTTCCTAGGTCTTGCGCGAGTTCGACTCCTGAGTAGAGGAGCATTACGCCGCACAGGGTCGCAAGGACTCCCAGCCAATTGACACCCTTGGGCTTGAGAATTGTTGCCTGAGCGATTTCGGGTCCAGCCGACACCTAGGAGGACCTTGTCGAGGAAAAGTCGGTTGACCGATTTGGGCTTTGCGCCGCGCTACGCTGAGCTTGCCTTGGACTAGCTGGCACGGAAGAGATTTCCGAAAAAAGGAGGGGCTCGATCTTGAGCAGATTCGTCCGACGCTGGCTTTAGCAGTTTGGTATGAACGTGTCTGAAGTGACGAATCCTCGTGCAGCGGTGATGCGGTGGTTGAAGCATGCTCCTGCCGAGTTGGACGCGGTGTATTGTTCGCTGTCTGTTCCGCTTGCGACCGCGTTGATTCCGGTTGTTAGGCTTCGGACCAAGACCGCTTCGGAATGTATGGTGTCGGTGATGCTGCTGGCGGTGATCCGGCCGTTATCGTTGGTTGTGGTTGTTCGTATGAAGGACTGGTCTACGGTGGCTGGGAGTATGAACTTGAGAGTTGCGGGGTTGCCTGACGCGTCGAGCGCGCCGGGTATCTGGAAGAGGCTGCTCATGGATATCGGATAGGAATCCGCGACCGTGACGGTACTCGTGTCCCTGGGGCTCGTGGTCGTTGTAGTTGTCGTGATTGTTTCTGTTCCTTTGAGGTTCTCGACGAAATTGATCAGGTCCAGGACTTGGTTGTTGGTGAATGTGAAGGATTGGCTGATGCTGGTGGTTACTCGTCCCTGGGACGTGTCCACGTAGCCGGTTATTTCCAGGGTTCGGCTGGATGCGAAGCTGAACAGGGCGCTGTTGCTGTTGATTGTTTGGCTGACGGTCTGTGTTGGATTGGCGCTTATCTGGTAGCTAGTGAGCTGTCCGGTCGTCGTTGCCAGGACTGGATCCTGATAGAATAGCAGGTTTCCGTCGATCTGCCAGTAGAAGCCGTTGTTCAGTACGCTGAAGCTTACCGTGTGTGGTTGCCCGTCTGTCAGCATTCCGATGAAGGGTGTTAGGTCGACCTGGTAGGGTGGTTCGTTGAACGCGTCTACCGCGGGTATTGGCCGCCACAGATATGGGTTGATGCCGCCGGTGAAGACGTAGGGGAAGGGCCAGATGATGCCTGCGAGGGTATGGTCTATGCTGACCTGTATTTCTCGGAAGGCTCCTCCAGGGCAGAGTCCGTTGGCGTTGGCGTACGCGTCAGGTTGACTCGCGTACCAGAACTCGTCGCAGCTGTTCCCCTTTGCCCAGACCTCTAGAACGATCCGGTCAGGGTTGGCGGGGAGTATGACGGGCGGGGGAGAGACAGAGGTGCGTCTGGGGAGGAAGAGAAAGCTTCCAGAGAGCGGGACGATCGTGTCCGGATGATTTGCCGCGGGGACGATGCTGCTTGTCTCGTAGAATGTGAGTGTGGCCGTGATGTAAATTACTCCTGTGAAAACCTTGTTGACGAGGTTAGGCACCTGGATCGTAAAGGTCTGGGAGGGTGTGAAGAGTGGGGCGTACTGGCTCACGTCTTTGATTGCATGCCAGGTTATGCCCGCGGGCGTGGGTTCTGGCGTAGTGCCCATGTAGATCATTCCACTGCCTATCCAGATCATTGCTTCACGGTCGAACTGTCGGCCTGTGACGCTGCCGGTGAAGTTGAGCCGTTTCCGGCGGGCACTGGGGAGGGCTGGCTCTGCGCCAGGATGACTGTGCAGGATGCCGTTGTGGGTGGGATTAGGGGCGGTGCAGCGGTGACTGGATTCTGATAGACGGTCTCGGCTGTGGCCGAGACTGGTCCCACCGCATACAGGGCGACTGCGGATATCACTAGGACGAGGCTTAGGGCTAGAATCTTCCTAGGACTATTCAGTGGGATTTTCCCTGAGAAATATCGAGAGAGCATCATAGCTTCAATTCTCTGTTTTCGGACCTGATTCCCATATTGAGGATAAGCCTCACGTGTACAAACGCATGCAAGTGACAACAGAGCCAGTTTCGGCAAGAAAGGGACAGGCGATTCTAGCCCTGTTCTTCGTTAGGGTCAGAGCCCGCGCATTCTGCGCTACCTCCTGATTCCTGATCCCGCAAGACATTCGTCATAGTTTGTTAATGGTGTGGAATCCTAAGGGTTGGAAGTCTTTGTCGTCGTAGGTGTAGAGTTCGACGATTCCGTGTCTCCTGGCTAGGATGGCTGTTGTGCAGTCAGTGAAGCTGAGGTTAATCTGACTCCTCTCCTTGTAAAGATCCCAGGATTCCCCGAGCACCCGCTCGTCCACTTTCAAGAGCACGATGGATTCCGAGGATAATATGGCGTTTCCCAGCTCGACGGAGGCTGCGTGGGTCCGTGTTCTCTGCCTGCAGCCTGTGACCGCCTCGTCGAGGATATAGTCTGAGGTGTAGAGCTTCCGGAAAGGGGTCTCGCCGCGGCCTATTTTCCTGAAGGTTTCGACGGAGTCGAGGTGGTGCATGTCGGCTCTGCTGTACCGGGCTATGAAGGGTCCCGTGTCCAGGAAGAGTCTCAAGAGGTGCGGGAGAGCTCCTCGCCGTAGACTATCTTGTCGATGTCCACTGAGGCTCTCTTGTCGACCCTGCCCTTCTTGTCTCGAAAGATGACGGGTTTGAGGTGGAAGATCGGATCGTCAGGGTTTATCCCCGATTTTTCTTGGACCCACTGGAGGGCTGCCTGCCGGAGAGCCTCCTTGATGGAGAGCTTGTTCTTCTTGGCAGTCGTGGCTAAGGCCGAATATTCCGTAGAGTCCAGCTCTGTCTGAGCTACCCTACGCTCCATGTCTCTTCACATGTAATGAACCATCAGGGATACATGTAAGCTTTCCGTCTTTCAACCTCTGACCGAGGGGCCTGCCCCGTCATCTGGGAATGGTTCAGGTCCGCGATGATGGTGATCGAGAGGAGCGAACTCTCTTATTGTCAGGAGGAGGCTGACGACCTCTTCGATCATAGACCAGTATCGCACTGCGGGTCTTGCAGCCTCCATAGAACCTGTCATGGTAGGATTTGTGTTCTTAGTCTGGAGAGATGGACGAGACTATCACCAGTTTCGTTCTCGTGTCCGACCAATAGCAGAAAGATAGCTCAATCCTAAAGATGTCATGTCAGCTTGAGAGTGTGTGGTGTAGGGCTTTTAGATGACTCGTCCTGATTGCCGGAAGAAACGGAAGAAGATGTCCGGCAGAGAAGGCCCGAAGAAGGGCAAGAACCGATAGAAGATTTCTAGTACAGTTTTTCGCTGATTTCCATCGCATCCTTCGTCGTGTCAGAGAATTCTAGGAGGGTCTCTACTGTCCGGCTCCTGTATCGGCCCGTGTTCCGGACATAGTTGAGATAGTTAGTCATCTGGTCCTTGAATACGCCTACGTTGTCGGCGACTATGACGCTTCTCTGATGCAGCTTATTCTCGACCATGTTCAGATAGTCTAGGTACTGTGATTTCTCCGCGTCCAAGAAGACCAGATCGAAGGGTCCAGGTAGCTTCGGAAGTATCGTCTTCGCGTCTCCTTGTATGATCTTGATCTGGTTTTCCAGCCTGGCGCGTTCGACGTTCTGTTCTGTTATCCGAGCATGCTTAGGATTCTTCTCGACCGTTGTGATCTCCGCGTGGGCGGGGCTGTTTACCGCGATGAGTATGGCAGAATACCCGTAGAGGGCGCCTACTTCGAGAATCTTCCGCGGCTTATGAGTTCTAACCACCTCAGCGAGTATCCGTCCCTTGACGGGACCGATGCTGGGGATGAAGCTGCGCCGACCCATCTCCTCAATCTCACGCAACACCGTCTCTGCCGGATCCTCGGTCTTCTTCAACGGAACCATAGGGACGATGTGAGACAGCGGGATAATTGAGCCAATCGGTACACAAATTTCCTGTACCTAACGCCAAGGGCCCATACCCCCAGCATAACCGAAGGAATCAAAAACCTGACAGATGAATGATTATTTTTCGCAAGGCTGTCTAAGCCTATAGTTCTGAATGAAAATGGTTCCAGATTAGAGGGTCCTACTGTGACATGGCCAACACATAATGGCGCAGTTGTCTATTTTGTTGGACCCGCCGTCACTCTCCGGGATTATGTGATGCGCTTCCCAGGCTCCTTGCCCCTCTCTTCCACGACTACTCAAACGTAGCGAGGTTCCGCAAGGAATAGCATGTTCGTGATCCGCCAATCTGCATTCACAACTTGCCATTGATCTTACCCACGCTGCGCTCAAAACTTTCGGCGGGAAGGCCAATGATCGTTTCCTAGATATTAGTTCAGCAAATCTTTCGCATTTAGGGCTTTTCACTCTCGTGCCGCGAGGATCATATTGTGGCCCCCCTTTTTCTCAGAAGGCTCTCGCCAGTCGAAACTGATCCAGGCGAGTCTTCACGTTCAGGGCTTAGAACGGGCCAATCAAGCATTTTACCTTGAGGAATTTATCCGCGTCA
>WNGQ01001811.1_pt1 | contig 34014 bp, 19 predicted proteins | sample 5407661 | NCBI WGS metagenome assembly WNGQ01 (sample SAMN13153382, study PRJNA577476) | soil metagenome | isolation source: 60 cm soil or saprolite under Garry oak tree replicate 2 | place: USA:California | collected 2016-06-15 | reverse complement strand
TCCACTGACCCACTTGCGGCTGTCGGACCAATTGGCCTCGCTGGCGATGAGGTGTTTGTTGGCCGGCGTGCTGTCGGTGCTCAGAAATAGATCCGAATCGTCATCCGAACAAACAAAGAACACGTAATCAGCCGTCTGCGATGGGATAAAATAGCCGCTAACGCGTTCGGCGAAATTGTCTCCTTGGTCAAGCGGAACTTCGAACGCAGCCAGGTAATTGATAAAAGTCGGCGCGGTGCTGAAACCGGGATCTTCCAGGTTCGCCCGGGTGGCGCCCGAGTAGAACTCCTGTTTCGCAAAGCCGGGAGCAAACACCAGCGAAGCGCTGTTGAGGAAGGTGGCGGCTGCGACCTGGCTGGGCGCTGACCCCGGCTTGAACGCCACGGCTTTGACGGTGGTGGTGTTTGTCAGAACAAATGAACTGCTATAAAGGGTCGAGTTCGTCGTGGGATTGGAGTTGTCGAGCGTGTAATGGAGGGTCACCCCCGGCGTGGCATCCGCCAAAGTCACAGTAACCGAGTTGGTGAAGACGCCGCCGGGCGGGCTAATTGTGGGGACGGCAACGAATGATCCATTGGCGAATACGGCCAGCGATTTCTGCGCGCCGACGAATACTTTGCCGTCGGCGATGGTGGGGACAGTGTACTTGACCGCCTTGGCCAGCGCATCACGCGCGCCCGCCTGCGCGCTGTTGTAAAGTTCCTGGGTCAGGTTATAAGCGTTATACGCATGCAACACCGCCGAACTGCCGGGGTAGCCGTCGGTTTGAATGACCCAGGCGATGGCGCTATTCGTGCCGTTGGCCGAGATGGACGGGGTGGCCCCAGGGTAACCGAAAGGGGTCGAGGATTGCGAGACCGGGCTGGTCGAGAGCGCCGCGTTAGAAATGCTGTACGCCTTCAGCGCATCGCCCGACCCTTGATAATAGACTCGAGAATTGAAGTACGCCGGTGAACTCCAGGTGCCTCCGACGGCATTGGGGATCTCCTGAACGATCTGGGTGTCGCCCGCTGCCATGAAATGGCCCAGGTCATCGCGGTCCAACAGAAAAATTTTGCCTTCCTTGCCACAACCTACCAGCAGGTGCTGGTGAGCTCCACTTCCCACCGAATCAGGCAGCAGCAACAGGCCACCCGAGCCGAGATCGGTGTCGCCATTCGCCAGACTATCCTGGTTAAACGGGCTGAAGTAATCCGCCACCGCCAACTGGCCAGAGGTGGACAGTTTCACGAAACTATCTCCGTATTCGGTGCCGCCAAAATCCGCTGCATTAAATATCCCGTTCCCGGTCATAAAATACAGGTTGTGGTTCGAATCCGCAGCCGGGCCGTTGCCACTCATCCAGATGCCGCCTTCGCCCGCATTCCCGCCGTAATTGGCGGTGGTGCTGTTGGGCGTGGTGTTAAAAACGTAGTTGGCTAGTAGCTGAAGATTGGTCGGGTTGTATCCGAGGACCCAGCCGTGGTATGGGTTGGTATCTGCATAGCCCGTATAAGAGACATACAGAACGCCGTTGACCAGCGCCAGCGCGGGTCGTTGCAGATTGAAAGTCGCGCTGAATGACAGTACCCCATTGGCGCTGCCCACGCCGGTCCCGGGCACCGACGCGTTGACCACTACCGGGCTGAACGGCTGTTCGGTTCCGTCCGTGAGGTTCAAGGCGTGGACCCGGTGAAGATACGAGGCTCCCTCGTGCGTAAAGGTATCCAGAAAAATCGTCCCCGAACCCAGGTCAATCACAGGCGTGCCGATAATGCCGACCTCGGGATTGATGTCGTGATAGGCTCCATAGCGATTCCCGAAGTCGTTGTTGGGAGTCGCCGCGGAAGGCCCGAGGTTGACTTGCCAAATCAAACCGTTGTTGGTTCCGAGGTTGCTGTCCGCGTCGAAGGCATAAACGCTGTTGTGCGCTGTGGCGACAAACACGACGTCATGGGCGCCTTGTCCGGGAATTGTCAACCCGTGAGCGTAGAGCGGTTGGGCCCACACGTAACCATCTACCGGATAGGAAAACATTTGGCCAAAGGAGTTAACACTGACAGTGGCCGGGCTGAGGGCGATCTCGTTGGTGTTTTGGCCGGTGCGGGCCAGGTCATTGTGATAGGTGAGCACATTGACCTGGCCTGAAACCGGCATCAGCATGAACAGCCAACAGGCCGGAAAGATCAGACGGCCCAGCGTGGATATTTCATGGCCTCCGTAGTCGCCGACATCAGTCGGCGCTGATTTCCGAGGAAAGGAAGTCAGCGCCGACTGACGTCGGCGGCTACACCCTGAGACCGTTTTCGCCGCAGTGTCAAATATCCGGCCCAGCGTGTGCGCAATGGTAACTCGTCCGGAAACCGCATAGGAGGGTTGCATGGTCAATAAAATAATCTCGCCAATGATCTCTTGCAACTGCAAACTTGCCGCTGTTGCAAAACGCCGCGCGCATGACAGATTTATTCTGGGATGCCCTCCTGCCGCATTTATGCCGCAGCGAAGAATCTTGCCCTGCGCGCGCCAACCGCCGCGCCCCGAGTCCTTCCCTCTCCCATCCGATGGGAGAGGGCCAGGGTGAGGGTCCCTCGATCAAAAACTGCCGCGCGCGCCATTTGGACTGGCGTTGACGACTGACCAACGCAACACAACGAACCCGTTTGGCTCAAAGAATGGACCGAGGATTTCTGACGCTTTGTTTCATTCTGGCCGGCAGCTTGGGATGTCTTCGTTGCGCGGGCCAGCAAACCTGGCACCAGGAAAGCGGGTTCAGATGGGCTGAGTTGAGCGTGCCTCGAGAAGGCAAAACCGGATTCAGCCTGCTGTCCCCGGAGCAGACCGGCATCACTTTTACCAACACCCTGGATACCTATACCGGCGAGGCCAATCGCGTTCTGTTTAATGGCTCCGGCGTCGCAGTCGGAGACTATGACAATGACGGGCTGCCCGATCTTTACTTCTGCAGCCTTAACGGCAGAAACGCTCTCTACAGGAATCTCGGCGGCATGAAGTTCAAGGATGTCACCCAGGAGTCCGGTATCGTTTGTTCGAACCGGTTTTGCCGTGGAGCGGTTTTCGCCGACGTTAACGGAGACGGTTTTTTGGATCTGCTGGTGGCTACCACCGGAAGCGGGGTGCTCTGCTTTCTGAACGACGGGCATGGAAAGTTTTCTGATGTCACCGGATCTGCGGGGACGGCCAGCAGTTATGGCAGCGTGACCCTGACCCTGGCGGATATTGATGGCAACCGCACGCTGGACCTTTACGTGGCCAACAACCGGACCGACGATATCAGGGACCATGGCCAGGTAGATCTTCAAATGATCAATGGAAAATTGACCATTCCACCCTCGCTCCGGGGACGATTGGTTCTAATCAACGGCAAGCTCTTCGAGTACGGCGAGCCCGATTTCCTATATCTGAACGATGGCCAGGGACATTTTACCCCCGTTTCCTGGACCCAAGGCGCCTTCCTGGATGAGGCCGGAAAACCACTTACCAACGCCCCCTTGGATTGGGGACTCACCGCAACCTTCCGCGACATCAACGGTGATGGCTGGCCCGACCTTTACGTCTGCAATGATTATTGGACCCTGGACCGAATCTGGATAAACGATGGTCATGGCCATTTTCGGGCGGCGGACAACCTGGCCTTCCGCCATACCAGCGCCAGCTCCATGGGTGTGGATATGGCGGACCTCAACCGCTCAGGCAGCCTCGATATTTTGGTCGTGGATATGCTCAGCCGCGACCTGCGTCTCCGCAAACGCCAGATGTTCGCCCAAAATCCCATGGCATCGCCCCTCGGGGAAATTGAAAATCGGCCCCAAATAATGCGCAACACGCTGTTCAAGAATCGCGCTGACGGCACCTTTGCCGAAATCGCCGATTACGCGGGTGTATCGGCTTCAGAGTGGTCGTGGTCACCGCTGTTCCTCGATGTCAATTTGGACGGGTATGAAGATCTGTTGATCCCGGCGGGCCACACCAAAGATGTCCAAGACCTCGATGCGGAGGCCCAAACTCGTGTTCATTCACAAAATCGCGGCAAACTCACGCGCACTCTGGCTCCGAGGGCGCGCCTGGAAGCCTTCATTCAAACCAAGATTGAAAATTCGCATTTTTATCCCCCTCTCGATATGCCGATTGTAGCCTTTCAGAACCTCGGGGATTATCGCTTCGCCGAGACCACCGCGGTGTGGGGCACCGACAAACCCGGCGTGCATCATGCCATAGCCGTCGGCGATCTGGACGGAGACGGTGATTTGGATCTGGTGGTGAATAATCTTGGTAGCGCGGCCGGGATTTATCGAAATGAAACCTCGGCACCCCGCATCGCCGTGCGCCTGAAAGGGACTCCGCCCAATACCCAGGCCATTGGCGCTAAGATCAAACTTCTCGGCGCCACAGTACCGATGCAAAACCAGGAGGTCGTCTCCGGCGGTCGCTATATGGCCGGCTCGGACACGTTGGCGGTATTCGCCGCAGGAAAAATCGCCGAGGGCATGACCATCGAAGTCACCTGGCGGAACGGCAGACGAAGTATCGTCGGCGCAGTAAAGGCCAACCGCCTCTATGAAATTGATGAGACGTCGGCTCAAGACTTCGCCCAACCGCCCCTTCAAGGAAGAAGGAAGCCAGAGACCCAACTCCTCCCTCTGCCCTCTCCTCTCTCCGCTCTTCGCTCTTCCTCGGCAGCGCCGCTCTTTGAAGATGTTAGCCAGCTCATCAGCCATGAACATCACGACGAGGAGTTTAATGATTTTGAACGCCAACCGCTGTTGCCGCGCAAACTCAGCCAATTAGGTCCAGGGTTAGCCTGGGCCGATCTGAATGGGGACGGCTGGGACGACCTCATTATCGGAAGCGGCAAGGGCGGGCGTATGGCGATTTATCAGAATAATCATCACGGCGGTTTCAACCTGCTCACCAACGCGCCCTCCAATCAGCCAGTCGCGCAGGACCAGACAGGAATTGTCGTATGGCACGACGACGCCCAAGGCTTGCCCTCCGAAGGCTCTGCGAAGGAGGGAGCTTGCGTATTGGCCGGCTCTGCCAATTATGAAGACGCGCCTCCCGCCCAAGGCGCGGTGGTCGGCTATCGCCTCAGAGAACGGAGGTCGGAGGTCGGAGGTCGGACGAGCCTCCGTTCTCCGACTTCCGACTTCCGACTTCCGTTCTCTGACGCCAGCACCGGCCCACTCGCCTTAACCGACCTCGCAGGCGACGGAAATCTGGAGTTGTTCGTCGGGGGCAGGGTTGTGCCCGGCCACTACCCCGAAGCCGCCTCTTCCCGCCTTTATCGGCACAAGGCAAACCAGTGGCTCCTGGATGAACAGAACACAGCCCTCCTGCAAAAGGTCGGATTGGTCAGCGCAGCCCTTTGGAGTGATCTCGACGGCGATGGCTTTCCGGACCTAGTGCTGGCTTGTGAATGGGGGCCCATTCGGGTATTCAAGAATGAAGCGGGTAAATTACGCGAGATCACCGCTGAGCTCGGCCTCAGCCAATATGTTGGCTGGTGGAATGGTGTCGCCACCGGGGACATGGACCGAAGCGGGCGGATGGCCATCATCGCCAGCAATTGGGGATTGAACACCCCCTACCATGCCACACCGGAACACCCGGCCCTGTTGATCTACGGCGATTTCACCAGCCGCGGGGCATTAGATCTGATCGAAGCCCAGTACGACCCCGCGCTCCAGGCCAACGTCCCGCTGCGGATGCGCGACCGGGTTGCCGCTGCGATCCCCGACTTGTTGGTTCGGTTCCCCACGCAGAAAGCGTTTAGCGAAGCCACGATGGCGCAGGTGCTTGGGGATCATCAGTCAGTGGCCCATGAGGTTCAAGCCAGCACCCTCAGTTCAATGATCTTTTGGAACCGTGGCAGACGCTTCGAACCCCAGGCCCTCACAACCGAAGCGCAATTGGCTCCCGCTTTTAGCGTCGTGATCGCCGATTTCGATGGGGATGGGTACGAGGACATTTTTTTGAGTCAGAACTTTTTTGCCAATCAACCGGAGGTGCCTCGATACGACGCCGGACGGGGTTTGTTATTACGCGGTGAGGCAGGCGGCAGTCTTAAACCTGTTCCCGGGCAGGAATCGGGGATACGTATCTATGGAGAACAGCGTGGGGCGGCGGTCGCGGACTACGATAAAGACGGCAGGGTAGATTTGGCCGTGAGTCAAAATGGAGCGGCGACGAAGCTGTTCCATAACCTCGGAGCCAAGCCAGGGTTGCGGGTTGGCTTGGTGGGACCAGCAGGCAATCCGGGCGGCCTGGGGGCGCAAATAAAGCTGCTGTTTGGATCACGCTCCTTCGCAGAGCCTTCGGAGGGCACGCGCTCCGGCCCGATCCGGGAGATTCATGCCGGGAGCGGCTATTGGTCGCAAGACAGCGCGGTGGCCGTGTTGGCGACTCCAGAGCTCCCGACACGGATCTGGGTCCGATGGCCGGGTGGAAAAGTAACCACGACCGAGCTGGTGGGTAATCCGAAAGAGATTTCAGTGGATTACGAAGGAAAACTGGCGCGGTGAGCAGGGGCGAAATCCTCCAATCAGCAGGGCGCGCCCGAGAATCTTTCCAACGTAGCAGCCGAGGTAACGAGGCTCTGATCCGGCTCTGATCCATCTTTTGACGGACGTCAATCCTGGAAAGAATGCTCGAACGAACGACCAATCCTGCAAAGTATTTGAGCTCGTTACCTCGGCTGCTACGTTCCTGGGCGTCCCCTGCCCTAATCAGGCAGCCCCGTCCCTCCCTCCCGGACGGGCGCTGCGGGGGACAAATGGCCTGAATGCAGGGACCAACGGCAGGGGCCGAGGGCTGGCTTGCATTTTTTTTCATTTTTCCCTTGCGTTGGACCGGGAGCGGTGTTTTATTATCAGCGTTAAGCCATGAATCTGTTGCGAAGTCGCATATCGCCTCTAACCCATTGTGGCCGGGTAGTGGATACATGGGCGACGAACTCAACTCAAAAAGCAGCCTAGCCCTCCGTCGCAGAGCCTATGGAGGGCAAGCAGGCAAACTCAGCGAACCTATGAAAACACTCAAGATGGCCGGCCTTCTGGCCGTTATCGCAATTCTTAGCGGGACTCCAGCGAGAGCCGGGACTACGATCAGCGTCAATTTCCAGGGAAGAGGCAACGACCAATTGCCTACCGCCCCCTTGGACTATAACCAGGTCGCGGGTGTAATCGCCGTCACTAACTGGAACAACGTGGACGATGCGAGCGTTAGCGAGCACGGCGTGGTGGACTTCCTGACGGACAGTGTCGGGAACCAGACAACGGTGTCGGTCGAGTTTGTGGGCAATGATAGCTGGAACAATGATACGCCTCCGGCGTCAATTACGTCAGGGAACGCTCGGATGATGAATGGCATCATCAAAGCCAACGGGAATCCAGGCCTCACGCAGACCGTCACCTTTACCAACGTCCCGGAAGGCCAATATGACGTTTACGTTTACAACGGTATTGACGCGGATGGTGTGACCGCGAACGAATCGGATTGGGACCACTTGACGACCTATTACATTGGCGAGACTCACCAGTTTACTGACACCAGCACATTCGTCCAGGGTCACAATACCGATCCCAACGGCACTCGTGACAGGTGCAGCTATGTGAAATTCAGCAACCTCGGCACGTATGGCCGCGGGAAAATCGGCGTGATCGTGACTCGCATCGCTGGCGGTAACGGCTGTGGTATTGCGGGGGTGCAACTGGTGAATATCGGCCCGCCGGCGCAGGGAGTAGCCCCTGTAATCACCAACCTGCCAAACCAAACCGCCGTGGAGGGTACGGCGGCCACCTTCACGGTGGGATTCACCGGCACTCCGCCTTTGACCTTCGAGTGGTCTCGAAACGGCACACCGATCCCGGGCGCCATTTTCAGTTCCTCCAACTCAACCACTTTCAATTCCTACACCACACCCATTCTTAAGATTGCGGATAACAGCGCTCAGTACAGCGTGAAGGTGACTAACCCGGTCTCTTCGACCAATGCCACCGCGACCCTAACGGTCACCCCGTATCTTACACCGCCCAGTGTCGTGAGCGTGGGGGCAGTCCAAAACGGTGCAGGTTTCCAGGTCGGGGTCACCTTTGACCACTTTTTGGATCCGGCTTCGGCAACGAATGTGGCTTATTACACGCTGGCGTCCGGCGCCGTTTCCGGCGCAGTTTACGATCCCAATGTGTACAGTAACGATATTCCGGGGGTGATCCTTACCGTCAGCGGGTTGACCCCCGGCGTTACAAACACCCTCACCGTCAACAATGTTAAAAACGACTCCGGCTTAGCGATGACCGGGCCTCAAAGCGTGCAATTCGCGCTCAGGACACCAGTTACCTTGAGCCATCAGGACGTTGGCTCGCCCGCCCTGCCTGGAACCTTCTCACAAATCGGGGTCGATCCGTTCCTGGGATCTCCCATCTGGCAGGAGACCGGCGGCGGCAGCGATATCTATGGTACCGCGGACAGTTGCCATTATGCCTTCACGCGGGTGAAGGGCGATTTTGATGTCATAGCGAATATTCGGAGCCTGACAGGGGAGAGTTGGAGTAAGGCTGGACTGATGGCCCGGCAGGATGACGGCTCGGGAATTCCGGCCGGCGGCGACCCCGAGGATTGCATCATCACTACGCCGGCAGATCAACAAAACACGATCAATTTTCAATATCGGGACACCCGTGATCTCGCGACCACCACCGGAGGAGCGGCGACGCCGACCTACCCGCACACCTGGCTGCGGTTGACACGCGTGCACAATACTTTCACAGTCAATGAGAGTCCGGACGCAAAGACTTGGACTCTTATTAACAGCCACACGATTCTCCCCGCCCAATGGACGAACAATATCCTGGTTGGCCTCGCGGTGACGAGACATGACGATGCAACCAACGTCCCAGCGGTTGCAACGTTCAGCATCGTCTTCCCGTACGTGCCACTGGCCTTCACCAAACCACTTCCAGCCACGTTCGCCGCGCTCCTCGGTCGTACCGTCACCTTCAGTATCTCGGCAACGGGCAACCCACTGGCTTATCAGTGGAGCAAGGGCGGAGTGGATATCCCGGGCGCCATCAGGCCAACCCTGACACTCAACAACATTCAACCCAGTGACGCCGGTAATTATTCGGTGCGGATATCTGATCTCTCCGGCAGTCTCCATTCCGACATGGCGGTGACTGTGACGGCGTACCCGCCAATACCTTCTGCGAGCGGTATCACCAGAAACGATGGCGTGGTTGAAGTCGGCGTTACCTTTGATGAGGCGATCACCGTATCCACTCTCGTCGCCGGTAACTTTACTCTCAACAGTGGCACTATGACTGGTTTCAAGGTTGGGACAAATTCCTACATGAACTACCAGTCCGCCGTGCTCCAGACCACTGGCTTGACTCCGGGCGGCAGTTATACGCTCACGGTGAAGAACATCTCCGATGGGAACGGCCAAACCCTTTCGTCAACGAACATTAACTTCACCGTAGGCAACCTCTCATGGGCTGAGAGTGGCACCCCGATTACCCCGGGCCAGGTCATTCCCGTCGGCGCGGACGGTGTCGATATCCTCAATGGTGGCCGTCAAGAGTGGAACGTCTATGACGAAATCACCTTCGCCTATGTCAAAAAGACCAATGACTTCGACGTCAAGGTGCAGGTCGTCTATGCTGAACCCGGCAGCGAATGGACTCGCGTCGGTCTCCAGGCGCGCAACGCGCTTAACGTCGGCGAGCCGGCCTACGACCACACTAACTTAACAGCTTCAGCAACAGCTACAGCCAGCGCCTACGCTCAAACTCATGTCAATCCTAACGACACCTTGGGCAGCTTCGGGCAATGGGATCCTGCTGATCCGGTCCAACCCGGCAACACGACTCCCAACAATGGTCACGAGCAGAACTGCCGCCTGGCAGAGGGCGCACTTAGTACGGGCTGGGGTAGTGTGAGCGGCATTCCGGCATACCCGGACGTTTGGCTCCGCCTCCAACGTTCTTCCACCGTTCTCCACGGCTATCGCAGCGACGATGGTGTCAATTGGACCGACCAGGGTACAGTAACGCTTACGGACCAACAGCCGGATATGTATGTTGGAGCCTTCCTGGCTGTGGAAACCGGCAATATTTGGGGGGGTACGGATTGCGGCCTAACCGGCTTTGATGTCTGGAATTGTCCCTACACGAGTAAGTTTGATCGGTTGTTTGTTGCCCAATTCCGCAACTTCGCGGACGTGGCACCGTCGCTTGCGCGCGCGCCGATCGCCATCAAGCGTGTGGGTGCCTCGATCGTCCTCAGTTGGGGAGTGGCGGGCACACTCCAGTCGTCGCCGGTTCTTGGCCCGAGCGCCGCATGGCTGCCGGTGGCGGGCGCGCCTAACACGCCTACCGGCGGCAGTTACACCAATACGCCCAGCGGCCCGGCGTTGTTCTATCGGTTGCTACAACTCTAGCTTGACCACGCATAACAGAGACCGGATGCAAGTCCGGTCTCTTTTCTTGTACGCCGACGGAAACCAAAAGCGGAGTTGACCACGGACGACACGGATAACGCGGATTTTCCTATCCGTGTCATGCTGAAATCTGTGGTGAAAATCTTCTGCGGCCTGTGTATCTGTTTTTAGTCAATCTGGGCGAACTCTTCCTGGTTTGTCGGGCGCACGCAGATAGGGGATGTAATAGGCATAAAGTGATGGCAGAAAAATGGGGGCAGAAAAATCAAAAGGAAATTCATTTTTCTGCCCTCATATTTCTGCCTCTTCGGCTTCTTCTGCTGTGAACACTTCCGCGCCATTCATTCGCCGCCCAGTGGGCTCCCCCTTGCGTCGCGGCTTACGTGGAAGTTGCCCACGAATGCTGCGGCTCGTAAGCGCCCTCTTGAGCTTGACCTCGGTGGTGAAGGCCCAGACCAATTCATTTCCGGAGTTTCGGGTCGAGAACGCTCGAGAGTATTTAGGGTCAGTTTCCCAAGCCGTTTGGGCTGAAATGGGCACCAATGCGCAAACCTGTCTCATGCTCGCTCGTCTTCAAAGCCAGCTTGGCCGCAAAGACTTGGCCGAGCGTCTCGCCCGGCAAGGCCTGAGCCTGGACCCGAGTCGGGCCGATATCGAGATTTTTCTGGCGGACCTCTTCATCCGCCAGGATCGCCTGCAAGACGCCGCGCAAGACCTCCGCCGGGCAACCCAACTCGAGCCTGGAATCAAAGGCGGCTACCGCCGGCTCGGAATGGTTCTGGATCGGCTGGGGGATCGGCCAGGGGCCGAAGATGCCTTCAATGCGGCAATCCGCTTGGTTCCGGAGGATGCTACCGCTCGACTCTTACTCGGGCGCTTATTACTCGACCAAGGCCAGTCTCGGGAAGCCATCGCACAGTTAGAGCGAGCCACCCAGCTCGATCCCGGAATGGCCAATGCCTACTATGCCTTATCTGAGGCACAAAATCAGGCTGGTCAGCACCAAGCCTCCAAGAAAACGTTGGAAACCTTCCAGCAATTGAAACGGAAGGAAAAGACCGCCATGGACAACGAAAACTCAGCCTATGACAATGACCAGACGATGCGCGCATTCACGGCGAGTTTTCACTCAGAAGCCGCCAGCCTGCTGGCCCGGCAAGGAAAAGCAGCGCTGGCCGAGGCGCACCTGCGCCAGGCCATTCAAGTCGCTCCCCAAGAGCCGCAAGGATACGAAATGCTGGGCGAGTTCTATATCAAACAAGACCGGCTGAGCCAGGCACGGCAGGTTTTTTTGGACTTGGTCCGTTTGCGGCCGGAGCAGGTCGCTTACCGAATCAATCTGAGCACACTCCTCTTACAGCTCAAGGAGTATCCCGCGGCGGTGAAGGAATTGAAGCGGATTTTGGAGCTCGACCCTAATCAACCGCTGGCGCTCAATAATCTGACCCGATTCTACCTCAGCACCCGCCACGAACTGCCCGAAGCCTTGGCGCTGTCCCAACGCCTGGCAGCCTGTGAGCCGAACGCCGCGAACTATGACTTGTTAAGTTGGGCCTTTTATGCCAACGGTCGCACCAACGAAGCGCTGGCGACAATTGCCAAAGCGGTGGATAAAGAACCCAACAATGCCGTTTACCGCGAACGTTATCAGCGCCTCCAGAAGACCGCGGGAGGCCACCAATGACTTCTTGTAGCTGCCGACGTCAGTCGGCGCTGATTTCCGAGGAAAAGAAGTTCGCACCGACTGACGTCGGCGGCTACACCCATAAGTTTCGTTACGTCGTGCAGAGCGCGGGTAGGGCGCGTCACTCCGTGCGCGCCGCGGTCCGCAGACAGCTTTCCGAACGGCGCGCACGGAGTGACGCGCCCTACCACGTCTCGAAATTTGTTTGTCACAGTACTAGGCGCGCTTGCGGTTTGGAGCGTCTCCCTCTACGCCGCGACGCCCATCCGTTTTCGGGATGCTACGGAGGCCAGCGGCATACGCTTCGTACATACCGATGGCAGTTCCGGCAAGCGCTACATAGTGGAAACGGTGGCCTCAGGTCTAGGTCTCATGGATTTCGACGGAGATGGTTATTTGGATATCCTCTTCCTCAATGGTGAACCACTGCCGGGCACACCCAAACCGGCTCGCCTCCCGACCAATGCCCTCTACCACAACAACCGCGATGGGACTTTTACCGATGTAACCGCGGGCAGCGGTCTGGATGCTCCTGGCTACGCCTTGGGCTGCGCCGTCGCCGACTATGACAACGACGGATATGAAGATATCCTCATCACCTATTACGGAAGGCCCCGGCTATTCCACAATAATGGCAATGGGACGTTTACCGATGTCACCGAGAAAGCCGGTTTGGCAAGCGGAGGTCAGAGGTCAGAGGTCGGAGCGGGTTGCGTTTTTCTGGACTACGATCGCGACGGGTATCTCGACCTGTTCATTGGAAGTTATCTCGAGTTTGACATAACCAAGCACAAACCCAAGATGCGGAATAACGTGCCCATCTATGTCAATCCGAGGTCTTATCCGGCGGTGGCCAACCGCTTGTACCACAACAATCACGACGGCACTTTCCAGGATGTCTCGGAGCCTTCGGGCATCGCCCGCTACAAAGGTTACGCCATGGGGGTGGTGAGCGCGGATTTCGACGGCGATGGCTGGCCGGACATCTATGTCGGTAACGATGTCATGGAAAATTTTCTCTTTCACAACAAGGCCAATGGAACCTTCGAGGAGATTGGCATCCCGGCTGGCGTTGCCTACGACCTATACGGCGACCCCCAAGCCACCATGGGCGTTAATGTGGGAGATTATGATGGCGATGGCCGGTTCGATATCCTCGTCACTGATTATCAGGACCAGTTCAACACGCTCTACCGTAATCTGGGCAAGCTCCAGTTCAAGGACGTGACCGTCGAGACCGGCGCCGGCATCGGCTCTTTTGCATTGGTGAAATGGGGATGCGGTTTGGTCGATTTCGACAATGACGGGGTGCCGGAGCTGTTCACCGCGGCGGGTCATCTGCAAGATACCGTCGAGCAGTACGATAACACCACCACTTATAAACAACGCAGTCTGCTCCTCCAACAGGTGGCGGGGCGCTTCACCGACATCACCTCCGGCAGTGGCGCCCTGGCGCGCCTGGTCCAGAGCAGCCGCGGGGCGGTGTTCGGCGACCTCAATAACGACGGCAAAATCGATATCGTAGTGCTCAACGCCCGGGCGCGCCCGGCCTTGCTGCTCAATGAAACGGCCACGCGCAACCACTGGGCCCTCCTGAAACTGGTCGGCACGCGCAGCAACCGATCCGCGGTGGGCGCCCTGGCCCGTCTCACTGCCGGAGGCCGCACCCAGGTGGATGAAGTGCGAGCCGGTCGCGGCTACCAGAGCGCGGAGGATCTTCGGCTTCACTTCGGCCTCGGCGCCAACTCAGTCATCGATCGATTGGAGGTCAGGTGGCCCAGTGGAATCACCAATCTATGGACCAACCTCCCGGCCGATCAGATCCTGCGTTTGACTGAACGGCCCTCTTCACCTCGCCCTTAGGGCTCGTGCAAAAACAACTTCCGATTTTAGCGCCTCTTCTCCCTCTCCCCGTGAGGAACGAACGGGGAGAGGGGCGCCTACTAAAATGTTTGAATTACGCCCCCGGCTCGGTACTTATTTTTGGACAGACCCTTAACCAAGTCACGATGTTTCCGAGATTTCTTGGCGCGGCCCCTCGGTTGGCATATCCGCAATTGATGCTGGCATTCTTTTACTCCATGGCATGCGCATCGGCGGCGGCAGAGTGGGAGCAAGGCCCAGGATACCGAAGGGCCAAGGTCCAGCCGTTGGGCACTGGTAAGGACGGCTTCACTCTGCTGGCACCTGAAGAGACGGGAATTCTTTTCACCAACGCGTTGTCTGAGCAACGGGCGCTGGCCAGCCAGATCTTGCCCAGCGGGTCCGGTGTCGCCGCCGGGGATATCGATGGAGACGGTCTGTGCGATCTTTTCTTCTGCGGGCTCAAGTGCGGCTGCCGTCTTTACCGCAACCTCGGCAACTGGAAATTCCAAGACATCACCGACCAAGCCGGTGTTGCTTGCGCGAACCTGGATGCCACCGGGGCGGCCTTGGTTGATATTGATGACGACGGGGACCTGGATCTGATTGTGAACTCGTTGGGCGACGGCACGCACATTTTTTTCAATAATCGCAAGGGGCATTTCACCGTCTCGGGACAGGTTTTGAACCAAGGCCTTGGCGGGATGTCGCTGGCCCTGGCGGACTACGACGGCGATGGCCGGCTCGACCTGTACATAGCGAATTACCGGGTCAATACTGTCACCGACAACCCGGACATTCGCTATAACTTGAGAACTATCAACGGACAGTTAGCGGTGGCTTCGATCAACGGCAAACCACTGACCGACCCGGAATGGACCAACCGGTTTGTGTTCCACATCACCCCGGATGACCAAGGCAGGGCAAAGTTCTCGCATGAAGAATTGGGCGAACCCGACGCCCTCTACCGCAACCTGGGTGGCGGCCGGTTCGAGTTAGTTCCGTTCACTGGCGGCGCGTTCCTGGACCAGGACGGCAAACCTCTCACCCAGGCGCCGCTGGACTGGGGACTGAGCGTAATGTTCCGCGACCTCAACCAGGATGGCAAACCCGATCTCTATGTGTGCAACGATTTCAACACGCCGGACCGGATTTGGCTCAATGACGGCCACGGCCGATTTCGGGCGATTAACCCCCTGGCGATCCGGCAGATTCCCCTTTCTTCGATGGCGCTCGACCTCGCGGATATCAATCGTGATGGCTGCGACGAGTTGTTTGTCGGTGATATGCTCAGCCGGGAGCACCGGCGCCGCTTAGCGCAACGAACCAACCTCAGGCCCGAGGTCTTGCTTCCGGGCCAAATTGATAATCGGCCGCAGTATTCTCGAAACATGTTGTTGCTCAATCGCGGTGACGGAACGTACGCCGAAATCGCTCAATACGCCGGGCTTGAAGCGTCCGAGTGGTCGTGGACGCCGATCTTCCTGGATGTGGATCTGGATGGTTACGAGGACCTGCTGGTCGCCAATGGGTTTGTTCGGGACAACATGAACCTCGATGCGCTGGAGGCCGTGCAGCGGGCGCAACCAGGACAGCGCCCCGCCGGGATGGGCACACCACAACTGCGGCAGCTGTTCCCTCCGCTCGTGACCGCAAACCTGGCTTTTCGGAACCTGGGCGGGTTGAAGTTTGCGGAAGTCGGCCATCAATGGGGGTTCGATACGAAAACCATTTCGCAAGGCATGTGTCTGGCCGACCTGGACAATGACGGAGATATGGATGTGGTAATCAACAACCTCAACAGCGCTGCCGGGGTTTACCGTAACAACACAGCCAAGCCGCGCGTAGCGGTCAGACTCAAGGGCCTCCCTCACAATACGCACGGCATCGGCGCCAAAATCCGAATTTACGGCGGTGCCGTGCCGATGCAGAGCCAGGAGATCATTAGCGGTGGCCGCTATCTTTCCTGCGATCAGGCGATGCGCGTCTTCGCCGCAGGGTCTGTTACCAATGTGATGCGGATAGAAGTGGACTGGCCAAGGGGCCGGCGCAGCGTCGTCACCGACGTGCCAGCCAACTACATTTACGAGATTGACGAGGCGGGTGCCGGGCCCGCACCCGCGCCTGCAGGCGCCAAAGAACAGCCCGCTCCTTTTTTCCAGGATGTTAGCCCTCTGCTCAGGCACACACACCATGAAGATCCCTTCGATGATTTTACCCGCCAGCCGACCCTGCCGAAACGACTCAGCCAGCTTGGTCCCGGGCTCTGCTGGTGCGATGTCAACAACGATGGTTGGGATGACCTGGTGATCGGCGGTGGCAAAGGAGGAGCGCTCGCCGTATTTTTGAACGACGGCAAGGGCGGCTTCCGCTCCGGCCTGGGATCGCGGGCGGGCCAGCCAGCGATGCGCGACCAGACGTCGGTGGTTGCTTGCCCGCGAGTCGGGCGTCAACCAATCCTCCTGGTAGGTTCCGCCAACTACGAGGATGGGCAGCGCGCGAGTTGTAGCGTCCAAGCCTACGATTTGAGCGCGGACGAAATCACCGACGCTATTCCAGCCAACGACGCCAGCGTCGGCGCGCTGGCTTTGGGTGATATCGATGGCGACGGCAACCTGGACCTTTTCGTCGGCGGGCGAGTCAAAGCTGGGAGATATCCCGAGGCGGTCAGTTCTCGCGTGTTCCGCCAGGAGAATGGAAGCTTTGTGCTCGACCAAGCCAATAGCAAGCTCTTGGAGAACGTCGGATTGGTCAGCAGCGCCCTCTGGAGCGATCTGGATGGGGATGGATTTCCCGAGCTGATCCTGGCGTGCGAGTGGGGCCCCATCCGCGTCTTCCACAACGATCGTGGCCGCCTTACCCCGTGGGATCTGTCTCTGACCCTGGTATCGCCCTCGCTCACCCCTCACCCCTCAGCGATCACTGATCAACGTCCCTCCACCCTCAAACAACTGACCGGTTGGTGGAACGGCGTGACCACCGGCGACTTGGACGGCGACGGCCGGCTCGATATCATCGCCAGCAACTGGGGCCAGAACTCCAAATATCAGAGCCATCGCGCCGCCCCGCTGCGGGTTTATTATGGCGATTTCGACCAGAGCGGGACGCTGGCCTTGATCGAATCGTACCTCGAACCGGAAATGGGAAAGTATGTTCCAGAGCGACGCTTGGATGTCACGGCGCGTGCCATGCCGTTCCTCAGAGCGCGCTTCTCCACCTACCAGGCGTACGCGGATGCAGGCGTGGAGGAGATCCTGGGCGAAGTCCTGTCCAAAGCGCATTCTTTGGAGGCCAACTGGCTCGAATCGACTGTCTTTCTCAATCGTGGCGAGAGTCTCGAAGCACATGCCATGCCCGCCGAGGCGCAGTTCGCTCCGGCGTTTGCGGTGGTGGTGGCGGACTACGATGGCGATGGTAACGAGGATATATTCTTGAGCCAAAACTTCTTTGCGGTGGAACCGGAGACGTCGCGGTATGATGGGGGCCGGGGGCTCTGGCTCAAAGGTGACGGCCATGGTGGATTGCGCGCGGTGCCAGGTCCAGAGAGCGGTATTATGGTTTATGGGGAGCAACGCGGCGCGGCCGTGGCGGACTTCGACGGGGATGGCCGAGTGGACCTGGTCGTGACCCAAAACGCCGCAGAAACCCGCTTGTTCAAAAACCTGAAAGCCAAACCGGGTTTGCGTGTGCGGCTCAAAGGTCCAGCCGGCAATCCCTGGGGCATTGGCGCGCAGGTCCGGCTTAAACACGGGGATCGGCTCGGACCCGTGCGCGAGGTGCATGGCGGAGGCGGTTACTGGTCGCAGGACTCCCCGGTGCAAGTACTCGCGGGCACCGAACCGCCGGCGCAATTGTGGGTTCGCTGGCCGGGTGGCAAGAGCTTCACGATCGATGTTCCTGCGGGCGCGGCTGAGATCCAGGTTGACATCGATGGAACTGTCACCGCATCGAAGCACCAGTAGGCACTATGAACCGATCGTTCCGCTACCGTGGCCGTCCCGTGATGCTTTGGCTATCGCTTGGGCTTGTCCTGGCCGCGCACACGGTCAGGGCGGAAAAATTCGAGTTCGAGCGGGTACGGGCTCTGGCGACAAATATTTGCGCGCAATGTCATCTGTTCCCCGAACCGGCTTTGCTGGACCGGGCCACCTGGAGGGATCAGGTTAAGCCCTTAATGCGCAAAATAATGGGGGTAGCCGCGCTCGAAAATGATCCTTCTCCCAATACGCGCATCTTGCTCGAGGAGTGGAATGCCATCTGGAGTGATTACTACCTGGTCGCGGCTCCGCAAAAACCGTTGCCGCAGGATCCCCGCCCGCCCATCGTGCCCGATTTGACTTTGTTTAAGGTCGAGGACCCCCACTACCAGGTGACCAACGGCTACGCGACCCTTATTCACATCGACCCCGACGCTCACCAGATCTATGTGGGAAACGCGCTGACCAAATCGTTAGACGTCCTGGATGCGAAGGGAAAATTGCTCTCTAGTTCCCCAGTGGACAGCACGCTCGTACACCTGCTCAAGCGGCCTGAGGGTTGGATCGGCACTCAAATCGGCTTCGTCCCGCCAAGCGATGTTCCCCTTGGTTTGGTCACACTTTACGACAAGAAAGAGAATCGGTTCGAGAAGCGTTCCGATTTACTCACGGGTCTGGTGCGGCCGGTGCACACCGCGGCGGCTGAATTGACCGAGCCGGGTCGCCGGGATCTGGTTGTGTGCTCCTTCGGCAATATCCTCGGACGGATGTCCTGGTACGCGCCTGAAGGCCCGGGCAAGTACCACGAGGGAATCATTCTGGATCGACCGGGCGCTCTGCTTTCTCGGATCGTTGATTGCGACCACGATGGCAAACCGGATATCGTCGTGCTCACCGCCCAATCCAAGGAAGGCGTTTTCCTTTACCGCAACCTGGGCCACGGGCAGTTCGTTGAGAAGCCCCTCATACAACAGCCACCCGTCTGGGGCTATGTCTATTTCGAGCTCGCCGATTTTAACGGAGATGGTCAGTTGGACATTCTCACCGCCAATGGTGACCTGGGTGACTTTGCCTGTCCGCCGAAAAAGTATCACGGGATTCGCATTTACCTCAATGATGGGAACTGGAACTTCAAAGAGGCCTTTTTCTATCCCTTGAATGGCGCTTTCAAATGCATCGCCGCCGACTTTGATGGCGACGGCGACCTCGATATCGCTGCCATCTCCTTTTTCCCGGATTACGACAAGTCGCCAGAGGAGAGTTTCGTTTTCCTGCAGAACCTGGGCGCTAAAAGTGGTCTCAAATTCAGCGCCCATACCTTTCCCGATAGCTTTCGCGGGCGCTGGCTCACGATGGACGCCGGTGATTTGGACGGTGATGGCGACCTGGACATCGTCCTGGGCGGGGCCTATAAAGTGCCATTCAAAGCGCCGCAGCCATTGCTGTACCGCTGGCAAAAAGAAGGGCCTTCGATTCTGATTCTGCGCAACCAACTGAGCGAAAGGAAAGCCAAGGCCGCTCGCTCTCGATGAGGCAAGAGGGTCAGAACATAGTATTTTGACATCACGCATTTCTAATCCGCTTCCGTTTCTTGCCCTGCCAATACAGCAGGTGCGCCAGATGCGCCGAGGTTCCCATCCGCAGCCGCTCCGCAATCCAAGCCAGTGTCATCGTGGTCTCCCGCCGCAGTCGCGCGGCGATCCTCACTTTCTGCGGGTCGCCCTTGCGCCGGCGCTCCAACTCTTCCCGCTCCCAACCCAGCCGTTTCAGCTCCTCCCGCGCCAAGCGTTCGGCTTTGGCCTCCGCCGACTGGCGAACTTCCTCTCCCACATGCCTCGGACCGGCAGTACGGCTGACCTGCTCCAAGAGTTCGCGCCTGAATTCCTCGCCGCCCAAACACCAACCCCGCTCCACCGCCTTGAATTCCCGGCTCAAATCTCCTTGCCGCCGCCGCTCCATGCTTTCAGAAAAGGCGCGCCGTCCCCCCGGGCTGTCCTTGGGGATGCGCCACTCCCCCAGCAGCCGGTCCACACGCAGCCAGACGGGCCGGGAGTTCGGCGCCGCCAGATAGACCGGATAGCTGCTCCACGCAAACGTTTCCAGCGGCTGCTGCGGCTTGAGCAGCTTGGCCCGCACGGGATTCAAATGCACGTAATCGCAAACCGTCTTGAGGTAGCCATTGCCGCTGCCGTCCACAATCAGCGCCTTGTATCTGCCGCTGAACAGGTGTCCGAATTCCTTCTGCCGGCGGTTGTAGCGCATCGTGTAGGTGCCCAGCAGCCATTTCATGCCCGCCACCAAATTGGCCCGGGGCGTCTCGACCACCAGGTGAAAATGATTGCGCATCAGGCAATAGCCATGCACCTGCCAGTCAGTCTTCCGGCAAGCCTGCCCAAGGGTCTCCAAAAACAGCCGCCGGTCATCGTCGCTCTCGAAAATGGCGTCGCGCCGGTCGCCCCGGCTCATCACATGATAAATGGCTCCCGGATATTGCACTCTGAGTTTCCTGGCCATAGCCCCCTCATCCTCCCAAAAGCCGGCTAAATGTCAATACTTAATATACTATGTTCTGACCCTTTTGACCCCTTTTTCTTTTGGCATTGCCCGGCGGAATGGTTCACAGTAATTTGCGCCGCGTGTCGAGATTTCTTGCGCGCAGCAGCCTTCGTTCTCTGACCACGCTTTGGGACCGCCGACTGATGACAGTCCCACTCGCAAATGCCACTCGCCGCCGCCGCAGGAGCGCGGAACTTCAGCTCGGCGCGAATCTTCGTCGGCTGTGCATTTTCACCACGCTCAACTGCAGTTCGGGTACCTGCTTAGCGGAGCGCGGACATACTTGTCCGCAGCAATTTTCGAACGCCAGCACAGGCGGCTTCCCAGCGCACTATCCGCAAAGACCATTGCTGCGGGCAGGAATGTCCGCGCTCCGCGCTAGACGGATACGCAGGCCGGCGCTGCGGCTTTATTTGTTGGTTTTGGCATTGCCGGCGACGACCGCGGTTTGCCAGGCGCCGTACACCTTGACCAATGAATGGAAGACGCCTATCGGCTCTACCAGCGACAGTTCGCCGGCCCTGGGCGCAGATGGGACGATTTATTTCGCCACCTGGGAGGGCAAACTATGGGCGCTGAACCCGGATGGCTCGCGCAAGTGGGTCTTCCGCGCTGGGCTTGACATCAAGTCTTCCCCTGCTGTTGGCGCCGATGGCACCGTCTATTTCGGCTGCCGTGACCGCCAGTTTTACGCACTCAACGCAAACGGCAAGAAGAAGTGGCAGTTCAAGACCCGGGGCTGGGTGGATTCGACGCCTGCGCTGGGGCAGGACGGGACGATTTACTTCGGCTCGTGGGACAAGACCTTTTACGCGCTGAACCCGGACGGGACGCTGAAGTGGCAATACCAAAGCGAGGGTGAGATCGTCTCCTCGCCTGCCATCGGCGGCGACGGGACGATTTACTTCGGGTCGCATGATCGGAAGTTCTACGCTCTAGGGCCTGATGGAAAAAAGAAATGGGCCTTTGCCACTGGCGGCCCGATCATCTCCTCAGCCGCTCTCAATCGGGACCAATGCCTGTACTTTACTTCCGTGGATGGCTGCCTCTACTCGCTGAACTACGACGGCAGTTTGCGGTGGCGATTGCGGACGGGCGGCATCAGCGAGTCGTCGCCTGTCATCGGGTTGGAGGGCAGGATCTATGTCGGAGTCAACCAGGATTTATGGGCGATCACTCCCGATGGAAAGAAGTTATGGAACCGCTGGAATGAAGGCGTCATTGAATCGGCTCCATTGGCCTTGGCGGACGGCTCGATCAGTTACGTTGACCGATGGGGTGTGTTGACGGGGTTGGACCTGGAGCGGAACACCAAATGGGGCTTCTATCTGGACACGCGCGGTTACGGCGGGCTGACGGTTGGCGCCACGGGCATGATTTACGCCCCCGGAGATTCGACCGGTTTTTCGGCGTTGCGAGCCAATGTCCGGCTGGCGCCCACGCCGTGGCCGAAGTTCCAGGGCAACGTCAGGAACACAGGCAACCTCAACGACAACGGCCATTGATAAGCAGAGCTAAATCACATCGTAGCTTTCACTTAAGAACGCTTAAGTGTGATTGACCTGCCCCAGCTTCTTATTAGATTTCTACGCTTTCGGGGCCGGGGTCAACCTGTCGCTGGGTCCGATTCCAGATGAACATTGCCACACACATCCTCAGGTCCTCATTGGGCAAAAAGTATGTCATGGCCGTCAGCGGCTTTATTCTGTTCCTGTTTGTGCTGGGTCACCTGGCGGGCAACTTGCAGATATTTCTCGGACCAGAAGCTATCAATAGCTACGGGCATTTTCTCCAGTCGAACCCCGAGTTGCTCTGGCCGGCGCGGGTCTTTCTGCTACTGATGGTCGGGTTGCACCTCTGGGCGGGGGTGAAACTGTCGCTGGAGAACAAGGCGGCGCGGCCAGTGCCCTATGCGGACTATCAGCCGGTCGGTTCCAGCTACGCCTCCCGTACCATGCTGATGAGCGGGGCCATCATCCTGATCTTCCTCGTGTATCACCTCCTGCACTTCACCGCGCAGGTGCAGTACATTAATTTGACGGGGCAGAATTTCGTTGATTTTGTGGACCCGGAAAGGCGGCACGACATTTTCAAGATGATGGTGGTGGGCTTTAGCAAAGGTTGGGTCTCGGCTTTCTACGTGGTCGGTATGGCGCTGTTGTGCCTCCATCTGAGCCATGGCGCCAGCAGTATGTTCCAATCCATAGGCTGGAAAACCAAGACCTGCGGGCCTTTGCTGGACCAATCCGCCCGCGTCGCAGCACTGCTGATTTTCCTGGGCTACACTTCTATTCCCGTCGCAATCTTGCTCGGTTACGGAAGGGAGACTCTGAGATGAGGCTCGACTCCAAAGTACCCGGAGGTCCGCTGGCCCAAAAGTGGGAAAGGCATAAGTTCGACCTGAAGCTGGTGAATCCGGCCAACAAGCGGAAGTTCGACATTCTGGTGGTTGGCAGCGGGTTGGCGGGGGCGTCGGCCGCCGCGTCGCTTGCGGAGTTGGGTTACAAAGTCAAGTGCTTTTGCTTCCAGGACAGCCCGCGTCGCGCCCATAGTATTGCCGCTCAAGGCGGCATCAACGCCGCCAAGAATTATCAGAACGACGGTGACAGCATCTACCGGCTTTTCTATGACACCATCAAAGGGGGCGATTTCCGCGCGCGCGAGGCCAATGTCTATCGGCTGGCCCAAGTCAGCCTGAACATCATTGACCAATGCGCGGCCCAGGGCGTGCCTTTCGCGCGCGAATACGGCGGGTTGTTGGCCAACCGCTCGTTCGGCGGGGCGCAAGTGTCGCGCACGTTTTATGCCCGCGGCCAGACGGGCCAGCAACTGTTGCTGGGAGCTTACCAGGCGCTCTGCCGGCAAATCGGCCTGGGCACAGTGCAAATGTTCTCTCGCACCGAGATGCTTGACCTGGTCGTCATCAATGGTCACGCCAAAGGAATCGTGGTGCGCGACCTGGTGACGGGCCAGATTTCTGCCCAAGCCGGTGACGCCGTTGTGCTGGCTACCGGTGGTTATGGAAACGTCTTTTTCCTCTCCACCAACGCCAAGGGCTGTAATGTCACGGCCACTTGGCGCGCGTGCAAGAGAGGCGCCTTCTTCGCCAATCCTTGTTTTACCCAGATACATCCCACCTGCATCCCTGTCAGCGGCGAGCACCAATCCAAACTGACGCTCATGTCCGAGTCGCTGCGCAACGATGGCCGCGTCTGGGTTCCCATTCGCCAGGAGGATTGCCGCAAACCGCCCCACTCCATCCCCGCGGCAGACCGGGATTATTTTCTCGAACGCAAATATCCCAGCTTTGGCAACCTGGCGCCGCGGGACGTCTCCTCGCGCGCCGCCAAAGAGGTCTGTGACAATGGCCGTGGCGTCGGGCCGGGAGGCTTAGGGGTATATCTTGATTTTAGCGAAGCCATCCAGCGCCTCGGCCAGGACATGATTCGCGAGCGTTATGGAAACCTATTCGACATGTACGAAAAGATCACCGGCGAAAACGCCTACCAAGTCCCGATGCGCATCTACCCGGCAGTGCACTACACCATGGGCGGCACGTGGGTGGACTACGACTTGATGAGCACGGTGCCCGGCCTTTTCGTCATAGGCGAAGCCAACTTTTCCGACCACGGGGCCAACCGGCTCGGCGCCAGCGCATTGATGCAAGGCCTGGCCGACGGCTATTTTGTCCTGCCTTACACTATTGGCAATTATCTGGCTTCCTCTAAACAATCCAAGCCGTCCCTCGGTCATCCCGAATTCAAGAAGGTTGAAGCGGAGGTGCGGACGCTGACCAACAAGCTGCTTTCGATCAAAGGCAAGCGGACGGTGACCTCGCTGCACCGTGAGCTGGGCAAGTTGCTTTGGGAAAAGTGTGGCATGGCCCGAAACGAACGCGGGTTGAAAGAAGCGCTGGCGCGAATTCCCGCACTGCGCGAAGAATTCTGGAAAACGGCCAATGTCACCGGGGAGAACGGTGAATTGAACCAGGCCCTGGAGCACGCCGGACGGGTGGCGGATTTCATGGAATTTGCGGAGTTGCTCTGCCTGGACGCGCTTCATCGGCGTGAATCGTGCGGCGGCCACTCCCGTGAAGAATTTCAGACGCCCGACGGCGAGGCGCAACGCGATGACCAGAACTTCGCTTATGTGGCGGCGTGGGAATACCGGGGGCCGGGCCAGGCGCCGGTATTACATAAGGAACCGCTCGTTTATGAGGAAGTCCACATGAGCACCAGAAGTTACAAGTGAGTTTTCAAGATGAATCTCACTCTTAAAATTTGGCGCCAGAAAAACGCGACTGCGTCGGGGTGCTTCGAAATCTATGAGGCGAAGGAAGTCCTGCCGGACATGTCGTTTCTGGAGATGCTCGACGTAGTGAACGAGGGCCTCATCGCCCGCAGCCAGGAGCCCGTGGCCTTTGACTCCGATTGCCGCGAGGGCATCTGCGGCATGTGTTCGCTGGTCATCAACGGCATCCCGCACGGGGGACAGCGCGGCACGGCGACTTGCCAGCTTCACCTGCGCCATTTCAAAGACGGCGCTACCATCACCATCGAGCCCTGGCGGGCGAAAGCCTTTCCTGTGATAAGGGACCTCGTCACGGATCGCAGTGCCTTCGACCGTATCATCCAGGCGGGCGGCTTCATCTCGGTCAACACCGGCGGGGCGCCCGATGCCAACGCCATACCGGTGCCCAAGCCGGCAGCAGAGCTCTCGATGGACGCGGCGGCGTGCATCGGTTGCGGCGCGTGCGTGGCCGTCTGCAAGAATGCCTCGGCCATGCTTTTCGTGGCCGCTAAAGTTTCGCATCTGAATCTGCTGCCGCAAGGCAAAGCTGAGAAAGACCGCCGCGCGCTTAGCATGGTCAGCCAAATGGACGCCGAAGGTTTTGGCAACTGCTCCGTGACCGGCTCCTGCGAGGCCGTCTGCCCCAAGGAAATCAGCCTCAGCTTTATCGCCAAAATGAATCGGGACTACGCCGCCGCGATCCTGAAGGGCGGATGAGCGTGAAAGAGTGGAAGTAAAGTCCTCACCGTGGAAGTTATTATACAACCTGACAAAGACGCGGCTGCGCTGCTGGTCGCCCGCATCATCAGGCACGAGTTGCGCGCCAATCCCCATTTGGTTCTTGGCCTGGCCACCGGAAAAACGATGGAACGCGTTTATCGTTACCTTGTCCAGATGCACAAGGAGGAGAAACTCGATTTCTCACTTTGCCGAACATTCAATCTCGACGAATACGTCGGCCTGCTTGCGACAGACGTGAGCTCCTATCGCCACTACATGGACAGGCACCTCTTCGGCCTGGTCAACGTGGACCGGCGCAACACGCATCTGCCCGACGGCCTGGCCAGCGATCTCGATGCCGAGTGCCGCCGCTACGAATCGCTGATCGCGCGGTTCGGCGGGATCGATCTGCAACTGCTGGGGATCGGCAAGGCCGGCCATATCGGTTTCAACGAACCGTTGTCAGCACTCCGCTCGCGGACGCGGGTGAAGGCCTTGACCCCGGCCACCATCAAGCAGAACGCCCCGTTTTTTGGCCAGGAGGACAAAGTGCCCCGCCGTGCCATCACGATGGGGGTGGGCACCATTCTCGAAGGCCGCCGCTGCGTGCTGCTGGCGACCGGCGAGAGCAAAGCGGAGGTAATCGCCAAGGCAGTCGAAGGGCCGATTACCAGCATGATCTCCGCCACGGCATTGCAACTGCACCCGCGCTGCACCGTGGTCGTGGACGAAGAGGCCGCCAGCCAATTAGCGGAGAAGGATTACTACCGCTGGATTTTCGCCAATGAGCCGGAGTGGGAGGAATACCGAAAGGGCCGTTTGCCGATTCATCTTAACCTGCATAACTCACACTCCGATTGAAAGCACGACAGCCCGCCGCGTGAGGGCACGCGGCCTACAATCACGAAACCGTCGTCCCTGTAGGCCGCGTGCCCTCACGCGGCGTTCGGGCTGGGAAGTATCCGGGTTAACCGGCATCCAAGCGGCCATACTTTCGGATCTCCGGCCAAATCAGGGCAACGCAGAGCACCACCAGGATTGTTCCGATTCCGCCCGAAACCACCGAGAATAGGGGTGTGACCAGGTGCGCCACCAGGCCCGATTCGAATCCACCCAGTTCGTTGGAGGTGCCGATGAACAGGCTGTTGACGGCGGAAACGCGGCCGCGTTTCTGGTCGGGCGTGAGCAATTGCACCAAGGTATGCCTGACCACGACGCTGATGTTGTCCACTGCGCCGCACAGGAAGAGCATCAGAAAGGAAAGCCAGAACCATCGCGACAACCCGAAGGCGATGGTTGCCAACCCAAAGCCGGCGACGGCCCAGAGCAAAGATCGTCCAGCCTTCTGCAATGGCTGCCGATGGGCCATCACCAGAGCGCAAAGGAAGGATCCCGCGGGCAGCGCGGCCTGGAGGAAACCCAGACCGGTGGGACCGGCGCGCAAGATGTCCTTGGCATAAACCGGCAGCAGGGTGGTGGCGCCGCCAAGTAAGACGGCGAACAAATCCAGCGTGATGGTCCCCAGGATAATGCGGCTGGCGAAAACGAATCTAAAACCGGCAATCAAATTTTTGAGCGTCATCTCTTCCTTCGCAGCGACGGCGTGGCGGCGGCGCACCAAGCCAATGAGCGCCAGGCAGATCAGGGCGGCGGCGGCGTTGAGGGCATAGACGGTGGCGGCGTGATGGGTCAAGGCGATCAATGCTCCACCCGCGGCGGGCCCGGCCACCGACGACAAATGGAAACTGCCGCTGCTCCAGGTGACCGCTTTGGAAAAGTCCTGGCGCGAAACCAGGTGCGGCAGAAAGGCGGAGCTGGCGGGCCAGAGGAACGTGCGCGCCGTGCCCGCCGCAAAGAGACAGAAATAAATCCAGGACACGCCGGCCTGCCGCGCCGAGATAAGAGTCAGACCCAGGCTGGCGCAAGCGATGATAAAGGTCATCAGGACCATGATGCGCTTGCGGTCATGGTTATCAGCGACGTGTCCCGCCGGCAGGGTGAACAGGAGCATCGGCGCCATTTGGGTGAGGCCGACCAGTCCCAAGTTGAGGGCCGAATGAGTGCGCTCATAAAGCTCCCAGCCGACGGCGACAGTAAGCATTGCCTGGCCCAGGGACGCGATGAACCGGCCAATGAGGTAGAGGAGCAAATCGCGATTCCGCAACACGGCGTAAGGATCGTGCGCCGACGCCAGCGGGGGCGTGGCCACGGAATCAGGTGACGCGCCGATATTCGGCATGACGGCCAATATAGCGCGGTTGCGGGCTAAAGGGTAATTTCTTATTAGTTTGAGTACGGCGATAAACCTGTATGCTCAAGGCCAGCGCCTTTCTGATGGTTGGAGTTGAATAGTGCTTGAGTTTGGGCGGGCGCGCAGGATGCTGGTTTTGGGGCGAACAGAGTTGGTGTGCGGTGGAACAGTATGCCGAGAACAAAGCCTAAGAAGTTAGTTGAAACCAGGGAAAAAACGGTGGCTGATTCCGCCCAAGTGGCCGCCCCTCAACCCGTCCGCCGCCGCCGGGGCCGTCCTCGCCGCGCCGACCGGGAAGCTCTGTCCCTGGAGACCTCTTCGCTGGCGGATGTCCAGCAAGTGTTGGGATCGATCAAGAGCCAGACCGGTTTGGATCTGACCCAGAAAGTCAAAGACCTCTTGCGCCAGGCCAAGGAACAAGGCCACTTGACCTACGACGACATCAATGATGCGTTGCCCGACGACGTCGTGACCGCCGAAGACCTGGATCAAGTGCTGACCAAACTCCGCAACCTGGAGATTGACATTATTGATCCGGCGGAGGTGGACCGAGGCAGACCGCCGGACCTGGGCGAAGACGAAGAGTCTGGCCGGTTCGACATTCTGGATGACCCCGTGCGGATGTATTTGCGGCAAATGGGCAAGGTCCCGCTGCTGACCCGGGAGCAAGAGGTGGAAATCTGCAAGCGGATTGAGGAGGCGGAAAACGAATCCCGGCAAATTATTTACGGGTTTGGCTTTACCGGCAAAGAACATATTGCCTTGGCCGAGAAACTTATTGCGGTGCCGCCCAAAGAGCGATTCGACCGCGTGATTTTGGACAAGCTGGTTGACAATCGCATCGGGCACCTGAGGACCTTGCGCCGCCTGGTGCAACAGGCGCGCCACCTGGACCAGCAGGTGGATGGAAAGTTTGCCGATTGGCAGAGAGCGACCGGCCAGGCCCAGCGTTCCCGGCTATTCAACCGGTTCAAACGGCTCGACCAGAAGCTCCAGGCAACTTTTTCGCGGTTTCATTACAAGCAAAAGGTGGTCAATGAAATGACGCTGGTGACCGCAAACATTCGAGACAAACTCCAGACCAGCTTGCGGGCGATCGCCGATTGCGAGACCCAGTGCAAATCCTCCGCGCAACAACCCATCATCCAGTCCGAGAAAGACAAAATCAAAACCCTGGAGCGGTTTGTCCGAATGCCTTACGAGGAGTATCTCAAGACTTGCGTCGAGCTGGATGGTTCGATCGCCCGGGCGCATGAAGCCAAGTCCCACATGGTGGAGGCCAATTTGCGTCTGGTGATTTCCATCGCCAAGAAATATACCAATCGGGGCCAGTCTTTTCTGGACTTGATTCAGGAGGGTAACATGGGGTTGATGAAAGGGGTCGAAAAGTTCGAGTATCGCCGCGGCTACAAATTCTCAACTTATGCCACCTGGTGGATTCGGCAGGCGATCACCCGGTGCATTGCCGATCAGGCCCGCACCATCCGCATCCCGGTGCACATGATCGAGATCATCAACAAACTCTGGCGCACCCAAAAGCAGCTCATGCAGGAGTTGGGGCACGAGGCCGCGCCCGAAGAACTAGCCGACGCGATGGAAATGCCCGTCGAACGGGTGCGGGCAGTCTTGAAGATGGCGCAGCAGCCCGTTTCCATGCAATCCCCGGTGGGCGACACCGAGGACACGCCTTTCGGCGACCTTATCGAGGACAAAGAGGCGGAGAATCCCAGCGAGGTAACGAGCTTCAATTTGTTGAAAGGCAAGCTGAGCGAAGTGCTCAACGGCCTGACCGAACGGGAGCGCAAAATTCTGGAGTTGCGTTACGGTTTGGCCGATGGCTATTCGCGCACGTTGGAGGAAGTGGGCAAGCAATACAACGTCACCCGCGAACGCATCCGGCAAATCGAAGCCAAATCGCTGCGCAAACTGCGACACCCGACCCGCCGCAGCAAACTCGAAGGGTTCCTGGAAGCCATTGAGAGGGCTTAATGGAACCGATACGCAACGCCGGCTTTGGACTAATCGCAAGACGGACAGGGGAGCCATTGGAACCCTCCGCGGATGGGCTGACTCAGCTTCCGCCAGTTTTGTTCACACGCGCAGGGCGGATTGGTGCGCGCTGCAGGACTTGAACCTGCGACCCCTTCCGTGTGAAGGAAGTGCTCTTCCACTGAGCTAAGCGCGCGCGACAAAATCGTCCCAGCGGCTCAAGCCGCAGCCCGCCCGTGCTTGCGCCGAATAAGGGGTTTGCTATCGCCGGTCACGACGCTCTGGGTAATGGTGATGTGCAGGATGTCCTCGCTGCTGGGCACGTCGAACATCACGTCGAGCATGAGCTTTTCGAGCAAGCTGCGCAGGGCGCGGGCGCCGGTGCCTTTTTTGATGGCCAGCGCCGCCAATTCGTGGAGGGCATCCTGGGAAAACTCCAGTTCCACGCCTTCCATGGCCAGGAGCTTGGCGTACTGCTTGGTGAGAGCGTTCCTGGTTGTGGTCAGGATGGAAACCAACTGCGCTTGAGTCAGCTCTGCCAGCACGGTTACCATCGGCAACCGGCCAATGAATTCGGGGATGAAGCCGAAGCTGAGCAAATCCTCCGGTTCGACGAATTCCAGGATTTCGTGGCGGTCAATGGCGGGGGTCTTGCGGCCTTCGTCCACGGCCCGAAAACCCATCACGTGCTTGCCCAGGCGGCGTTGGATGAGGCGTTCCAGCCCGACGAAGGCGCCGCCGCAGATGAACAAAATATCCGACGTGTCCACCCGGATGTATTCCTGTTGCGGGTGCTTGCGGCCACCTTGCGGAGGGACATTGCAGACGGTGCCTTCAAGAATCTTCAATAGCGCCTGCTGGACGCCCTCGCCGGAGACGTCGCGGGTGATGGAAACGTTTTCGGTTTTGCGCGCGATCTTGTCGATTTCGTCAATATAGACAATCCCTCGCTGAGCGCCCTTGACATCGTAATCGGCATTCTGAAGCAGGCGCAAAATGATGTTCTCGACGTCTTCGCCCACATAGCCGGCCTCGGTGAGGGTGGTGGCGTCTGCGATGGCGAACGGCACATCCAAAATCTGCGCCAGAGTACGGGCGAGGAGGGTTTTACCCGAACCGGTCGGCCCAATCATCAGGATGTTGCTCTTCTCGATCTCGACACCGGCGTGCGGATCGGACGCCGCGGCGTCCTCAGCATCGGGGGCCGATACCGGCTCTTGGAGGATGCGCTTGTAATGGTTGTGCACGGCGACGGCCAGGGTTTTCTTGGCGTGTTCCTGGCCCACGCATTGGAGATCAAGCTGGCGCTTGATTTCTGCTGGTTTGGCAATGTTGATGCGCGTTTTATGCCTCTTGGCCTGCGAGGCCAGTTCTTTGTCCAACACCTGCTTGCAAAGAACCACGCAGTTGTCGCAGATGTACACGCCGGGTCCGGCGATGAGCTTCTTGACTTCGGCGTGGGACTTGCCGCAAAAACTGCACAGCGTGATGTTGGTTGGCCGGGCCATTGCGGCTATTCCTTTTTATCGAGCAAACTGGTGGCTGGTTGTTCGGCCAGACCGGGAAGCTCCTTGCGGGACTGCACCACCTCGTCCACCAATCCGTAGGCCTTGGCGTCTGCAGCGGACATAAAACGGTCACGGTCGGTGTCCTTGGCCACCGAGTCGGCGGTCTTTCCGCAATGCTTGGCCAGGATTTCGTTGATGCGATCCTTTAAGCGAAGAATCTCCTGCGCCTGGATGCTGATGTCGGTGGCTTGGCCTTGGACCCCGCCCCAGGGTTGGTGAATCATGATGCGCGCGTTGGGCAGAGCGTAGCGTTTGCCCCTTGTGCCGGCGCAAAGCAACACTGCGCCCATGCTGGCGGCCTGGCCGATGCAATAGGTGTTCACATCACAGGTGATAAACTGCATGGTGTCATAAATGGCCAGGCCGGCGGTCACGCTGCCGCCGGGGGAATTCAGGTAGAGATGGATGTCTTTTTTTGGATCGGTCATCTGCAGGAAAAGCAGTTGAGCGATGATTAGGTTGGAGACCATGTCGTCCACGGGCGTGCCCAGGAACACAATGCGGTCCACCAGCAACCGCGAGTAGATGTCGTAACCGCGTTCGCCTCGGCCGGTTTGCTCGACCACCATTGGCACCAGGAAGTTTTCCATAAAACATTTTTACTTTGGAGCGGGAACCTAGCTGAGCGGCCTTAGTTCGTCAATCATCTGCCGCAACCTTTCAGCGCCCACTTCACGCGCGGCGCGGAGGATCTTCTTCCAAATCCGCCACTCCATCTTCTTCCAAATCAGCAACAGGGCGCCGGTGAACTCCTGGGGCTGTTCCTCCATCCAACGCCCCAGATGTTCCGGCCCAAACCAAGCGCCACGATCGATTTCATCGGGATTCACTATGAACGGTCCTTGCGCCTTGCATTGATAGACCCACACATGCTCCTGGTCGGTCTGGGCGCAGGCGCTGATTTTGAACATCCGTCGCGGAGCGGCCCTCGGTTCCAGACCAATTTCCTCGCCCAACTCGCGCAGCGCGCACGCATCATAATCCTCGCCGCAATCCAAATGGCCCGAAGCTGACGAGTCCCACAAGCCAGGCAAGCGGTCTTTCGCCATTGAGCGCTTCTGGAGGAAAAGATCGTTGTCCGAGTTAAACACCAACACATGAACCGCCCGGTGCATCAACCCCAGCCGATGCACCTCGCTGCGGGTTTGGCGGCCGATGACCTCATCGCGCTCATTGACGACATCGAAAATCTCTTCAGGCATCAGCACCCTTTGAATTTACGGTCAACCGGCGCGCGAGTCGAACAAATTGTTCCAGGCTGACGGCTTCAGCGCGCACTTGCGGCAACAGCCCCACGGACCCAAAAGCCTCCTGCAGCGCTTTTATCGGCCAATCCTGCTTCAGCGGCTTGAGCATCATCTTGCGCCGTTGCGAAAAACCGCGTTTCACAACTTTGCTAAAGACCTCTCGCTCGGCCAGCGTGAGCAGCGGCTGCGCTCGGCGGGCCATGGACACGCAGGCGGAATCCACCTCCGGCTCCGGAAAAAAACAACAAGCCGGAATTTTGAACAAACGCAGCGGAGTATAACTTAGCTGGATGAGCAGCGTGAGCAGGCCGTAATGTGCGTCGCCGGGCCTGGCAACAAGCCGTCTGGCCACCTCGAGCTGCACCGTAACCACCAACCGCTGTGGACCGCGCTCGGCCTGGGCCAACTCGACCAGAATCGGTGAAGCAACCGAGTAAGGCAGACTTGAGACCAGTTTCCACTCGCTCCAATCGCACGCCTGGCGTCTCAGATAATCGAGCGCATCGTCGTGAATCAGACGCAGGACAGGCGCGTGGCCTGGCTCGGAACCGCTTGCCTGTCTTGGCTGGGACGAGCCAGAGGCCTGTCCTGCGTCCAATCGCCTTCGCAGCACCTCTACCAATCTGGCGTCCTTTTCAATCGCCACGGCCTCACCCGCTTGTTCCAGGAACAACTGCGTTAGCGGCCCAAGCCCCGGGCCAATCTCCAGAACTTTATCCGACCTTTTCAGGTCCGCGGCTGCGACAATTCGCCGGAGCTGGTTGCCGTCATGGAGAAAGTTCTGGCCAAGGGACTTGGACAGTCGAATGTGGTGCTCCGCGAGGATCTGTTTGATCTCCGAAAGTTTCACGCGAACCTGTGCTTCTTTAGAATATCGGCTAGCGCGCTCACCGCAGCCTTGAGTTGGGTTTTTGAAATCGTGAAGGGCGGGGTGAAGCTGATCACGTTCGAGTGTTCGCCTTCGGGCAGCAGAATGAAACCCTGGTGGAGCATCGTTTTGATGGCTTTGAGCACAACCTCAGTTGCCGGCGAACCAGCCGCCGATTGAACTTCCACACCGACCAGCAGCCCAAGGCCGCGCGAGGTGATCCGACAGCCAGCTTGTGAAATTTCAGAGGAAACCAATCGGAGCAGAAACTCGCCAAGTTCGGCGCTGCGTTCGACCAATTCGCGCGTTCGAATCTCCCGAATCTGCGCCAGGGCCATGGCGCAGCCGACGGGGTGGCCCAAAAAGGTGCTGGTATGGATGGCCTCACCGCTCGAGGGAGGCCACGCAGCGTCCATCAGTGCCGCACGCCCGACGCAGGCCGAAATGGGAAAGCCACCGCTCAGCGCCTTTCCCAGACAAACCAAGTCAGGGATGATTGCCGAATGTTCGGCGGCGAACCATTTTCCGGTGCGGCCGAAGCCGGTGTAAATTTCGTCCAGGATCAGCAG
>WNGQ01002106.1_pt1 | contig 34035 bp, 26 predicted proteins | sample 5407661 | NCBI WGS metagenome assembly WNGQ01 (sample SAMN13153382, study PRJNA577476) | soil metagenome | isolation source: 60 cm soil or saprolite under Garry oak tree replicate 2 | place: USA:California | collected 2016-06-15 | reverse complement strand
GGAATCAAGCTTTCTGCTCGGGATCCTCTTCCGCAGAGGCTTGCGACCATTTTCGAGCGCCTCAGCTGCCTGATTCAGCAACATCGGCCGGACCGGGTCGCCATCGAGGATGTGTTCTATGCGGTGAACGTCAAGTCCGCTTTGAAGCTGGGCCAGGTTCGCGGAGTAGCAATGCTGGCAGCTTCCTCTCAGAGGATCGAAGTAGGCGAGTATGCCCCACTGACAATCAAGTCCGCCGTCGTCGGGTATGGAAGGGCGGAGAAGCGGCAGGTGCAACTGATGGTCGCGCGGCTCCTCGAGTTGGCCGAGATTCCTCAGCCCGCAGATGCTGCCGACGCCCTCGCTATTGCCATCTGCGATCTGCATACCTCAGCAACATTGCGACGTCAGAATGCGGTTGCGGGATGATCTTCCGCAATCGTTTTTGGCATAATTTCTCTCAATGTGGACGCAAGTGAAGCCTTACCCCGCGGTTCTGCTCACAGTGTTCTCCCTCTGGACGGTCGCCCAGGATCATCATCCGTCAGCCACCATCGGCTTTACGCTGGATTTTCCGGGGGCGAATCCCGGCCACTACCAGATCTCAGTTGGCGACAACGGACAAGGCTCCTACAGCTCTGACGGACAACTCGACCAACAGTCAGAACCCGCAGATCCGGCCCCGCTTCCATTCACTCTTTCAGAAGAGGTTCGCAGCCAGATTTTCGATCTCGCACAGCGGGCGCACTATTTCAGCGGCAAAGTTGATTCCGGACGCAAGAACATCGCGAACACCGGCGCCAAGACCCTTTCCTACCAGGATGAACATCGCCATACGAAGGCCACTTACAATTACTCACCAGTCGCATCTGTCCAGCAGCTCACTTCTATTTTCCAGGGGCTCTCGACCGCGCTCGAATTCGGCCGCCGGCTCAGTTACTTTCATAAGTATGAGAAGCTGGCGCTGGAAGAAGATCTAAAAAGGATGGAAGAACTGCAGAGAGAAGGAAGCCTGGGTGACGTTCAGGCCCTCGCGCCAGTGCTGAATGAAATTGCGAATGACTCGTCCGTGATCAAAGTAACGCGCGCAAGGGCGCGTCGGCTGCTGGCGGGGCAGAAGCGTTAAGCGACTCCGCGCGGCATTCTGCGAGGTATTCTCCGAACTTACGGCGTAATAATGACTCCCGCGTAACCCACGACGCGATCGCGATCTCCCGATACATCTCCTGAAGTCGCATACTGGACCAGTTCGGCTTTTTGAGCGCCCAGCATCTTGGCTGCGATCAGCATCGCCACCGCAGGTCCGAAGCCGCACATGCTGATGCTCTCGTTCATCACTGTCTCGTAAAGCCCAGGAGGATCCAGAGCCAGAATTTTGTCAATCGCTTTGCCGTCCTTCACCCGAGTAGTGGCGTCATCCTCATAGTGGTTCATATCGCTGGAGGCAATGATCAGCACAGGTTCTTCCGAGTCTTGGACTACGCCGGCGATGGCTCTTCCGAGTTGCTCCAGAATCAGTAGCTGTCCAGCGCCAATTGCGATGGGAACAAACGTCACCCCGGGCCGGGAGACTTGCAGGAAGGGCAATTCAACTTCGATCGCGTGCTCGGAATGATGCGCGGCGTGGTCTTCCACGAGCGCCGGGAAGGACTTCAAAAGCCGCGCGGCAAGGGGGGAGTCGATGGGCAGGGTCCCCAAGGGAGTCCGCCACTCGCCATCTTTCATGATGGCCAGCGGATGCCCGCGTCCGGTGTGGTTGGGACAGAGCACGATACAGCTTGCAGGAATCCTGAGCCTGGAAAAAACTGCACCCGCAACTGGTCCGGAGTATATGTACCCGGCGTGAGGCGCGATACATCCGATAGCGGACACGCGGGCCCTCTCCTCCGGCGCGGACAGATATGAGTTCACGTCTTTTCGCAAAGCAGCCGGACTTGCCGGATAGAAGCGGCCCGCGACTGCAGGCTCGCGCAGCACTGCCATAACTGCCTCCTTCAAGCGCGTTCGGAACTCTCTTGCGCCGACATGAGTTCACGAAACAGGCTCGCGCTTTCCTCAAGCGTCAAGGCCTCCGCCCGAATCGCAGGCTCAATTTTTGCCTTCGTCATTGCTCGTTTGAGGTCTTCGGGCGCATATCGGATCCTTAGATTGTTCCAAAGGGTTTTGCGTTTTTGGGCAAAAGAAAGCTTCAAGAACCGCATGAACTCCGCTTCACTGACTCGCAGCTTCTGAAGCCGCGGCGAGAGTACGAGACGAACGACCGTGGAATGCACTTTCGGCGGGGGCGAAAACGATCCCGGTGGAAGAATAAACAGCTTTTCCACTCTGGCGTAGAGTTGGGCCGTCGCGGAAAGCAATCCGTACTCGCTAACTCCTGGATGCGCGGCCAGCCGGTCAGCAACTTCTTTCTGCACCATCAGCACCAGGACCTCGAAATATTTCCTATATTCAAAGAGGCGGAGAAGGATATCTGAAGTGATGAAATACGGCAGGTTGCCAACCACGCGCACTTTTTCTGGAGCTTGCTCCATCCCTGGACGCGTACTGCCCGGCTTCGGCCCGAACAACGTATCAAAGTCCACTGCCAGGATGTCTCCTTCAATAATTTCGAGATTCGGCACCAGAGAGAAATTCATCCTGAGCTGGGCTGCCAGAACCCGGTCGGTTTCGACAGCGATAACGCGCCGTGCCCTTCTGGAGAGCGACAAAGTCAGCCCTCCACGGCCGGGGCCGATCTCGAGCACGGTGCTTTGAGAGATGTCTCCCAGCGCTTCCACAATGCGGGCTGCAGCCGAAGTATCGGTCAGAAAATGCTGCCCCAGCTTGGGTTTCTTGCGGGGAGCGCGTGCTTGCGACGCTTTCATTGACCCTGCTTTCCACTGGCCATGCTTTCATTGACCATGGTTCATCGTGCCGATTAGACTTGTGACGCCCGCCAGTGGGCGAACACGTCGCCAATATCATAGCCTGCGCGAGAGACAGCGGATATTCGCCACACGTTCTGGGTCAGGTTCATGCACATCGCCTTCGTCGCTTCCGAGTGTGTTCCGTTTTCGAAGACTGGCGGGTTGGCAGACGTGGTTGGCGCCCTCCCGCGCGCTCTGGCTGCAGCCGGCCACGAGATCAGCGTTTTTGTGCCTCGTTATCGTCTGACGCGTATCAGCGAAGAGCGCACGGTTGTACAGAGCATCACCATACCCTTCGACGATCGCTACCGCTTTTGCTCGGTCCTGAGCGGCGCCGGCTATCCGGGCGTGCGTTTCTTCTTCATCGATTATCCGCCGTACTTTGATCGCGACGGACTGTACGGAACTGCTTCCGGGGATTTCCCTGACAATGCTGAGCGTTTCGCATTGTTCTGCCGCGCGGTCCTGGAAGCATCGAAAATCCTAGGGGTGCCCGACATTTTTCACTGCCATGACTGGCAGTCGGCTCTGGTCCCGGTGCTGTTGCGCACGCAATATCTGGAAGACCCAGCCTTTCGCGAGTGCGGCACCGTGTTCACGATCCACAATATTGGATATCAGGGCTTGTTCCCGGCAGAAATTCTGCCGCTGCTTACACTGCCTTGGGACTTGTTCACGATTACCAAGATGGAGTTCTTTGGCAATGTTAATTTCCTAAAAGGAGCGCTGGCATACGCAGACTTAATCACGACGGTCAGCAGGAAATACGCTCAGGAAATCCAGACCACTGAGTTTGGCTTTGGCCTTGATGGTGTACTTAAAGAGCGCGCCCAAACCGTAATTGGAATTCTGAATGGCGTCGATTACGAAGAATGGAACCCCGAGACTGACCGCTTCATTGCGGCCCACTACTCCGCCGACGACTTGAGCGGGAAACGGGAATGCAAGCAGGACCTGCTCGCGAGTTTTGGCCTCCGGAACGCTGACCCCAATCTCCCGGTCATCGGGATCGTTTCCCGGTTTGCGGCGCAGAAGGGTTTCGACCTGATCGGGCAAATCGTGGACCGGTTGGCCCTCGAGGATATTCTGCTTACAGTTCTCGGCAGCGGTGACAAGCTGTACGAAGAGATGTTCTTGCGGCTCTGCCGTCGCGTCCCGAATAAGATTGCGGTCCGAATCGCATACGACAATGCTCTCGCTCACAAGATCGAAGCTGGCGCTGACATGTTCATCCTGCCTTCGCGCTATGAGCCCTGCGGCCTGAGTCAGATTTACAGTTTGAAATATGGCACGGTGCCGATTGTGCGCGCCACTGGCGGACTCGATGACACCATCGACCCTTGGGACCCGCGGACAAAAAAAGGCACGGGATTTAAGTTTCAGGAATATACCGGGGAAGCGCTGCTGCGCACCATTCACCAGGCGCTGCAACTCTATCGCGACCAGGGTTCCTGGCAGAAGTTGATGCGGAACGGCATGAGTAAGGACTTCTCGTGGCGCGTCTCCGCCCGCGAGTATGTCCGGGCGTACGAGCGTGTGCGCCAACTGCATTCACAACCCATCATGGTATAGCCTCCAGCGTACATGTCTGTAGTCGCCAAAACCGTCTTCCACGTTGATATGGACGCCTTCTTCGTCTCAGTCGAAGAATTGTTCGATCCGTCCCTGAGGGGCAAGGCAGTCGTGGTGGGGGGCCAGCGCCACGAGCGCGGCGTCGTCTCTGCGGCTTCCTACGAGGCGCGGAAGTTCGGGGTGCATTCGGCTATGCCGCTCAGAACTGCTGCGAAATTATGTCCACAGGCCATCTTCGTGGATGGTCACCCGGACCGCTATCGCGCCTGCTCCGAGAAAGTACACAAGGTGCTGACGTCTTTCTCGCCGCAGGTGGAAATGGTTTCCATCGACGAAGCGTATCTGGACATGACGGGGACCCAACGGCTACATGGTCCGGCAATGCTTGCTGCCCACAAACTTCACCAACGAATGAAAGCGGAGACCGAGCTCAACTGCTCCATCGGAATCGGCACTTCGCGACTGATTGCGAAAGTGTGCTCGGGCAAGGCGAAGCCGCATGGCATGTTGTATGTGGTTTCGGGCCAGGAGGCAAAGTTTCTAGCCCCACTCGATGTGCGGGACGTTCCCGGTGTCGGCAAGGTGACAGAGCAGAAGCTGCACGCGCTTGGCATTCACACCGTCGGCGATGTTGCGAAGCTCGACGACTCTTTTCTCGAGCAGCACCTCGGCAAATGGGGACTCGCTTTAGCTGGCAAAGCTCGTGGCGAGGACGCTGGAGCCTGGTTCGACGGAGCGATTGGCGAGGCGGAACCCGCGAAGTCCATCAGTCACGAACACACCTACGATCATGACACAGCGAACCCCGAACAGATCGAATCCACGCTGATGCGGCTCTCCGAAATGGTAGGACGAAGAATGCGTGAACAAGAGCTGCAAGCGAGGACGCTGCAACTAAAACTGCGCTACAAGGATTTCACAACCATAACTCGCGCCCACACGCTCCAGGCGCCCACGCAGCTTGATAACGAAATCTTTCAGCAGATTCGAGAGTTGTTTCATGCGAACTGGCGCAAAGGCGCAGAGGTGCGCTTGCTGGGTGTCCAGGCATCTTCGTTTGCAGAGGAAAAAACGCAAAGAGATTTCTTGCAAGACAACGCGCGCGGGAAGTGGCAGCAGGCCCTTTCCGCGGCGGACCGTCTCCGGGATAAATTCGGTGAGTCGAGCGTTACCCTTGCAACCGGCATGAAAGGCGGTTTCCGCGAACGGACGCATGAAAACCCAGCTGCCCTGCCCGGCAAATCCAAACCTGCCCAGAAGTAAGAAAACAGGGGAGTTCTTCGGGTTGAAGCTTTACCAGCAGTCGAGCCAAAAGTGCTATGCTGATGCCGGTTCCAGCAGGAGCTCTGGTTCAGAGAATCGGCATCTAACCGTGAGGGAAAGTTGCTGAATAACCGGAGCATCCTGGCAGACCTTGTTCATCTGAGACTGCACATGAAACCACGTCATTACTCAATCTCGCTCGCTATTTTACCGATTCTCATTTTTGTGCTGATGGCGGCTCCCGCGTTTTCGCAGACCTGTTTCACTTCGGATGACATGGATGCCGCGACCCGATCTGCGCTTCAAGCCGCGGCCAGCCGCTATTTCGACATGGTCGTGCATGGCGATACTGCCTCGCTGAAGCAGAATTCGATTCCCAGCGTCGCGAACAGCTTCGCTGCTATAGAAAACACAATCAAAGAGAACCAGGCAAACCTGATGGGAGCGCATACGGCTCCCCGGGCTCCCTTCCTGCTGAAAGCGGAAGGAAGCGCCCCCTTGCCGAAAGCGGAATTTCTTTGCGGTATATTTGGCGCTGGGGGACAGACCATGAACAGCGCGGAATTCATCATTCCCAATCTGCCGCCCGGCAGCTACGGAGTCGTCACTCTGGACATAACGACCCAAAAGACTTCGTATACGCTTGCCTTTGTCCTGCAGCAGCAAGGAACAGACTGGAAGGTGGGCGGATTCTTTTTGCGGGCCACGCAGATTGCAAGACACGATAGCAATTGGTTCCTCGATCGCGCGCGTGCCTTCAAAGCCAAAGGGCAGACGCACAATGCCTGGCTCTATTTCGTTGAGGGAAGAGAACTCGCAGTAGCCGTTCCGTTCATGTATACACAACTTACGGACAAGCTTTACGATGAAGCCCAGAGCGTCAAGCCAACTGATTTTCCTGTGGACGGAAACACCGCCGATCTGACCGCGCCCGGTGGGAAGACTTACAAACTGACTGCTATATTCCCCTTGGCCGTAGGTCAGGACCTGGATATGGTGGTGAGATATCAAACCGCCGACGTCTCCAATACAGGGCAGACGTTCCAGGAGAACATCGCGGTGATGAAAGCTCTGCTGCTGAAATTTCCGGAACTCCGGGACGCCTTTGAAGGAATCGTAGCGCGCGGAGTCGAGCCGTCGGGGAAGGATTACGGTTCGCTCATGCCGATGAAGGAAATAAAATAAGCCATCAGGCGAACACCTGACCCGCGTCTTTCCATGTTCTTTGCCGAATTAAGTTGTAGCCGCTTTAGTCCACACTTCGGGCGTGCACTGTCGTGATTCAATCAGGCGGCCTTGATCCAGTTCCAGTATGAGGTCGCAACTCTTCAGCGTATTTTGCCTGTGAGCAATCATGAAGGTGGTTCGTCCTGCCATGAGCGTTTCAGTCGCTTCCATGATGGCCGCTTCGGTATGGACATCTACAGAACTGGTGGGCTCGTCCAGAATCACAATCGGGCTGTTGCGAAGAAAGGCTCGGGCGAGGGAGATTCGTTGGCGCTCGCCGCCAGAGAGGCGCGAACCTCGCTCTCCTGCTTGAGTTTCATAGCCTTCCGGCAGGCCCAAAATAAATTCGTGTGACGCTGCCGCCTGGGCTGCCGCTACGATTTCTGCATCGGTTGCGTCCGGTTTCCCGTAAGCGATATTCTCTGCGATGCTGGCGGCGAACAATACTGGTTCCTGCAACACCACCGCGAACTGCCGGCGCAGATCCGCAATACGGTATTCGCGGATGTCCACACCACCCAGCAGGACTTCCCCTGAGGAAGGATCATAGAAGCGCATAAGTAAATTCAGCAGCGTCGTTTTTCCAGCCCCTGTCGACCCGACAATGCCCACCCGCGTTCCAGCAGGAATGTGAAATGAGAGCCCGAACAATCCCCGGCCAGAGTCAGCATAGGTGAACGACACATCCCGAAACTCGAAATCTCCTCTCGCCCTTGCAAGGGGTAACGCGCCTTCGCGCTCGGCAATTTCTGGTTGTTGGTCGAGCAGCATGAACACGCGCTCCAGGCTGGCGAACCAGGCTTGTAGCTCCGTCACCTTTGTGCTGAGCGTCTGCAACGGCTGATATACCTGGGCGACGTAGGCCATAACCATGAGCAGCGAGCCGACGGTTAGCGTGCCGGCAAGCACATGGTGCACGCCGATGTAGAGCGCGGCAGCAGTCCCGCCGGCGATGGTCAGACCTATCAGCACGAATGCAAGCTGCACTTGGTGCGACATTCTCTCCCCGGAGCGGCGCACAAACCGGGAATGCTCCCGGTCTTCTTGTCCGAACGCTTTAATGACACGAATCGAGCCGATTACCTCCTGGATGACCGACATCGCCGAGCTGTCCAGCCCTTTGATCGTGTGGGAGCGCTTGCGAACGATCCGGCTGCAGCCGAGTGAAAGCAGAAACAGTACCGGGGTGATCGCCAGGGCGACCAGGGCGAGCGTTGCATCGATCCGGGCCGTCACCAGGATCATTCCTGCCAGAGTTAAGAACGCGGTCAGCAGGGGCACCATTCCCTGGATGGTCACGCACTGAATACAAGGTGCGTCATGCTGAATCCGGTACACCGAATCCGTCGCGCTATAGTGATCGTGAAATATCAGTGGAAGCCGTTGTACATGGTCCAGGAGGTGGGCCCGAAAATCCCAGACGAGTTTCTCTCCGGTGTAGGTTTGCAGCCACCACGATGCCAGACCTTGCAGATTGACAAGCAGGGCAATCCCGAGCAGCACGAAAACTGCGAACTCCAGAGCAGTTCCGTGCGTCCAGGGTGCGCTGCCGGGGAGCCAATTTGGAAGCGGCTGAGTTCCCAAAACGCTGTCAACAACAATCTTCAGGGGCAATGGATACAGGAGAGTTAAGGGTAACGAGAGCAAGCTGAAACCAGCAATTCCAGTGAGGTGCGGCCAGCAACTCCGGGACTCTCGGAGCACACGAACCAGAACGGAATTACTTCTCTTGAGGAGGTACAACTTCCACCGAAAACGTCGAGGATCGCATCCTCAAACACGCAGCCTTACAACGCGATTGAAGTGGGTCTATTGTACCCAAGTTCCCAGCTCCAGGCTTCTATTTTTTAACTTTGGCGCTCCAATTTATCCTTCAGCGTGTCAAGGTCTGCCTGGACGTTCAGCTGCTACATGGGAGGTTCTACAATGTTTTCCAACCCTCTCTTGAGAGATCGTTTTCTTCCGAATAAAGTTTCTTGGTGTAACCGCGGAGCAACGGGGATGCCATCTCAGAACGGCCATTTCGCCCGAGGTAGAAGTGATGAAATTGTGGCTTTCCCTCGCCGGCTGCTTCCTTCTTTTTCCTGGATCGTTACTTGCTCAACTATCGGACATCTCTCCTGCAGTACAGCCCCGTATGAGCGCAAACCAGACGAAGGCAGTGCTCATGGGAAAAGTGGCCATGGATAATGGTGTTGCGTCTACAGACTGGGCCACTATTGTTCTGGAATGTGCGGGCCAGACACGTGCGCACACCTATTCCGATGGCAAAGGAAGCTTCAGTCTCACTATTGACATCGTTAGCGACGTTCCGGCGGCTGCTCATATCCAGCGTGAAACCGGTGTGGTTTCCGACCAGGAATGGGCGAATTGTGAACTATACGCAGATTTATCTGGGTACAGTTCCGAGCGCGTTCATTCATTCGGGGATCGGGACAGAGGCATTGTTGAAGTTGGCACGATTGTGCTGCATCCCCTGGCGCAAGACCATAGTTTCGCCGTCAGCGTTACATCTCTTGCCGCCCCAGACAAAGCGCGCAAGGCCTTCGACAAGGGCCGAGAACAGGAACAAAAGGGTAAGTGGGCTGCCGCTTGCGACTACTTTAAGCGCGCGGTCGCCGTATATCCGCGATACGCATTAGCTTGGATGGAACTCGGCCGCGCGCAGGTGAAGCAGAACAGCTTTGCGGAGGCGCAACAATCTTTTCGTCAGGCGGTTAGCCAGGATTCCAAACTCACCGATGGTTATGCCGAACTTGCGCGCCTGGCGCTGCAGCAGCAACAGTGGAGGGAGCTTGCCGACATAACTGATCGCTTACTGCAGGTCTGCCCTGATTCGTCGCCGGAATACTGGTTTCTCAATTCCGCCGCCAACTTCAATCTGGGCAACATGAAGCAAGCGGAAACAAGTATTGGACATGGGCTGCGGCTCGATCCTAAGCACCAGCTTTCGCAAATGGAGTACCTCTACGCCCTGATTCTGGCTCGCAAGCAGGACTACAAATCGGCTGCCGAGCACGTGAGCACCTATTTGCGATTATCTCCTCACGCCAAAGACGCCGAAACCGCGCAGAAGGCTTTGGACGACTTCGAGAAGCGGGCGCAGTTCGCGAAGGAGTGAAGTCCGCTGGTTCCTTCGCTTCGGGGGTCATAGTCTTCGCCCCAATCCGTCTCGAGCAGCTTTTAACCGAAATAGGTCTTTGTTTGTACTAAATTGGGCCAAAATCAATCCCCTCCGGTAACCGATGCCGCGTTACAGACGGCATCTTTCGGGTTAAGCAGGCACCCACTAAGCTGCGTCTATGAAACTGAACGCGCTGGTGATGTCCCGTAGCCACAGCTCCATAAGGACGCTATTGGCGGCATTTGCGGAGATGGGGATCGAGTACCGGATTTCGCCTTCCGCCTCGGAGACGATGGAGACTTTGGCTACCGGTTATCATTCCGCGTTAGTTGTAGATTTTGACCTTCCGCACGCCGTCCAGGTCGCCAAAATGGCTCGCACCGCGTCGGCGAAGCGTCGGCCAGTACTGTTTGGAATGGTCGGAGTGGGAAAATCTGTCGGTGACGTTTTTCAGGCGGGCGCAAATTTCGTACTGTATAAGCCGCTTGATCTCCTGCAAGTTTTGCATTCGTTGCGGGCGGCGCAGGGCTTCATGTCGGGAGACCGCCGCGGCTCCTCTCGTCAGAAAAGCGAAACCCTCGCTTACCTTCAACTTCCGACCGGAACAGCACCGGCTTTGGTGACGGACGTGACCGAGCAAGGTCTCTCCCTGCAGGCCGCGGAACCGCTACTGCCGCTGCGTAACGTTCCATTACGATTTCTGCTTCCGGGAACTACTCAGGTCGTGCAGGCAACCGGAGACTTCATCTGGGCCGACGAGCAGGGCCGAGCCGGACTCTTTTTCCGGGACATAGCTGCCGGGTGCCGTCGCGATCTGCAGGCTTGGCTCAAAAAGCATGGCGCGAAGAAGTCGGAGTCGGTGCGGGCTCTGCTGGAGCCACAGAAGAACCGGCGCACCCTCGAAGCTGCCGCACACTGACGCCCATCGGTGGAGCGGTAATGGAACGAGTTCCAGTCTAGAACGGTTGCGACTAGCTATCTGATGAATCCTCACGAAGCGTGCTATTCTCCCATCTTCGTGTCGACATCCGAACTGACTTTCCTCTCTGCTTCACAAATGGCGGAGCAGATTCGCAATAAACAGATTTCTCCCGTCGAACTGGTCGAAGCTCATCTCGCTCGCATCGAGCACCTCAATCCCAAAATCAATGCCTTCGTGCAAATCGACAGTGAAGGTGTGCTCGTTCAAGCCCGCAATGCAGAAGCGGCGGTTATGCAGAACCAGAATTTGTGCCCGTTGCACGGCGTTCCTATCAGCATCAAGAGCTCGATTGATGTTGCGGGAATGCGATGCGAAGCGGGAACCAAGCTCCGCGAAGGTTATATCGCTTCTAGCGACGCGCCATTGGTGAGCCGTCTGCGCAATGCGGGAGCGATCATTCTCGGCGTGACTAATACTCCCGAACTCCTCATGGCTTGGGAGACGGACAATCTTCTCTACGGCCGGACCAACAATCCATGGGACATCTCGCGCACCGCCGGAGGATCAAGCGGCGGCGAGGCAGCGGCGATCGCATCCGGATGTTCGGCCGGTGGCGTAGGCAGCGACGGCGGCGGATCAATCCGCGTGCCTGCCCACTTCTGTGGAATCTGTGGACTTAAGCCCACTCCCGGCCGCATTCCCGCTACCGGACACTATCCTCAATCTGTAGGCCCATTTGCGCAGCTCGGCGTTATCGGTCCAATGGCGCGGACGGTTGCTGATTTGAAACTGCTCTTCGAAGCCATGCAAGGGCCGGACATCGGCGATCCCTCGTCTGCGCCCGTTCTGGTACGTAGGCCTGATGGGAACGCTTTGAAGAAAATCCGAATCGGTTATTTTGAGGACGACAGCCGCACCCCCGTAACTCCCGAAACCCGTGCATCTATTCGGCAAGCAGCCGAAGCCTTGCGCAGCTCAGGATTCGAAGTCGAACCCTTCCGTCCCGAAGGCCTGGAGAAGGCGAGACAGCTGTGGTGGAAATTCTTTGGCGTCGCTGGAGGCGTGCTGCTCGGTCCCATCACGAGCGGACATGAAGCCGAGCTCAGCCCAATTCTCAAAGAATTCAACGGCTGGGTAGCCGCCGAGCCGCCGCTCACGGCGCAGTCGCTGCTGGACACTTGGATTGAGCGCGATCTTCTGCGAATGCAGGTCTTCGCAGAAATGGAAAAATTCCCCGTGCTGCTTTGCCCGGTTGCCTCCATCCCGGCATTTCGTCACGGTGAGCGAAGCTGGCAGGTCGAGGGCAAGACAGTGCAGTATCTCGACGCCTGGAGCTATTGTGAGTGGTTCAATCTGTTGGGGATGCCGGCGGCCGTAGTCCCAGTAGGGCGGACGCCTGAAGGACTCCCGATAGGCGTGCAGATTGTGGCGCGTCCTTGGGAGGAGGAACTGGTTTTGTCGGTGGCCGAAGAACTGGAGCGCGGTTCACCGAGCTCACAAATGCCCAATTGAGAGTTCTACTAAGAATTCCCCGCTGCTAGTGTTTTTATACTATTCCGCCAAACTGCTGAAAAATTTAACGTATTTCTCCTAGATGTGAGTGGCGCGCTCGTGGTCCGCCGCAATCCGGGAAATGCTAGCCAACATCAAGAATTTGTTAGGCCGTGGCGCACTCGCGCCAATGCTGGTCTTTCTGTTTTTCTCGGCGATTTACCTCTACGCTTTCCCGCAGCCAAATGTCGTTTATGCCATCGTTGTTCTCCTGCATGCGGCAGTAGGCCTTGTTGCAACGGTCTATCTTGCGATATTGCTCTTGCGGCTGCTACGACAAGGCTCAATTCTTGCTCGTCTCGGATGGTTGCTGATCACGTCTGCGGCAATTCTTGGCGTCGTTCTCATAAAAGTCGGGACCTCGCGTCCCGAGTGGAACTGGGTGTACCTGCACATAACTCTGGCCCTGGCCGGTTGTGCGCTCCTTTTCGCCGATTGGTCTGGAAGCCGGGGCTGGATGGCAGCAGGCAGCGCAAGGGCGCTCTCGCGTTACGCCATCTGTTTCGTCGCCATTGCCGGACTGAGCGCCGCCACTTGGTACGCGCGTAACTCGCGCTGGCAAAGCCACGCCCGCATTCAGAACCCTTCCGACGCACCAGAAACCATGAACGACGAAGGCGATGGCCCACAGGGCGACTTTTTCCCCAGCTCCGCCCAGGTTTACGGACAGCAGAAGATTCCCAGCAAGTTTTTCATGGAGTCCGACTCTTGTCAGCGCTGCCACGCTGATATTTACAAGCAATGGTTCAGCTCCGCGCACCACTTTTCATCGTTCAACAATCAGTGGTATCGCAAGAGCATCGAGTACATGCAAGACCGCGTCGGTACCAAGCCTTCGAAGTGGTGTGGCGGCTGCCATGATCCAGCTGTCCTCTATAGCGGCCTGATGGATACACCCATCAAGCAGATCGTGCATCGCCCCGAAGCCCAGGCGGGGCTCGGCTGCATGATGTGTCACTCGATTGCCAACGTGAAAAGCACGATGGGCCAGGGAGATTTCTATCTGGAATATCCCAAGCTGCACGAGATGGCGGCCAGCAAGAACCCATTCGTGCGCACGCTGCATGATTTCCTAGTAAAGCTAAATCCGGAGCCGCACCGCCGCGTTTTCCTGAAGCCGTTCATGCGCGATCAGACGCCGGAATTCTGCTCCAGTTGCCACAATCCGGCCAGGGTGCGCGGTCGTTCTACTACCCGCCGAGATCGCAGCAGTGCGCTGATTGTCACATGCCGCTGACGCATTCGGGCGATTTCGGCAATGTCAGTGGATTTGTACACTCGCACCGCTTCCCGGGCGCGAACACAGCAGTTCCAACCGCCAACGAAGATGCTGACCAGCTCAAGCTCACGGAGAATTTTCTAAAGAACGGCATCCTCAGCGTAGATATCTTCGCGATTTCTCCCGAACAGGTCCAGGCGAAACAGGTTGCGACTCCGCAATCAGATCTGGCGACAACTTTCGCAGTTGGAGAAGAAGCTGAGTCGAAAATCGCTTCCGCCACCAGCGAGGCCTCGCCAATTTCGGCGCCGTTGAATCGAGTGCAGCCGGTCCTTCGCCGTGGAAATACCGTGCGTGTGGATGTTGTGGTGCGCACCAAAAAAGTAGGCCACTTCTTCCCCGGCGGCACCGTGGACGCCTACGACACCTGGCTCGAACTGAAAGCCACCGACAACAAAGGCCAGACCGTTTTCTGGAGCGGTATGGTCGAGGACAACGGCAAAGGCCCGGTGGAAAAAGGCGCGCACTTCTATCGCTCGCTGCAAATTGATGAGCACGGAAATCCCATCAACAAGCGCAATGCATGGTCTACGCGCTCGGTAGTTTACGTGCGGCTGATTCCGCCCGGCGCGGCGGACACGGTGCACTACCGCATGCACATTCCCGAAAGCGTTGGAAACAAGGTCACGCTGCACGCCCGTCTTTGTTACCGAAAGTTTTCCTGGTGGAACACGCACTTTGCATTCGCTGGAATGCTGGATCCTAAGCAGCCGCAAGCGGAAGTCGCGCCTGGCTATGACGACAATAAGTATGTCTTTTCGGGTTCACTGGAAGGCCTCTCTGCCAAAGAACAGAAAATCCCCGACCTGCCCGTCGTTGCCATCGCCGAGAACGAGGTCACGCTGAACGTCGTGCCACGCGGCGCAACTGCTCAGCAGCCGAAAACAGACCTTCGCGCTGACGACTGGCAGCGCTGGAACGACTACGGCATTGGCCTTCTCCTTCAAGGCGATCTGAAAGGAGCGGAGGCTGCCTTCGAGAAGGTCACCGAAATTGATCCGAAGAATCCCGACGGCTGGGTGAACATCGGCCGCGCCGCCGTGCAGGAAGGCGACATGGACCGCGCCCGCGGTGTGCTACAAAAAGCGATCGCACTCAAGCCTGTTCTGGCTCGCGCACATTATTTCTACGCCCGAGTGCTGCGCAGTGACGGAAATTATGATGGAACTGCCGCCGAATTGAGCAAAGTCCTGGCCCAGTATCCGCGCGACCGGGTTGTGTTGAACGACTACGGCCGCGTGCTCTTCCTGCAACGCAAGTACGCCGACGCGGTGAAGGTACTCAACTCAGTGATGGCGATAGATCCCGAAGATCTTCAGGCCCATTACAACTTGATGCTTTGCTATAAGGGTCTCGGAGATGAGAAGCAAGCCCACGATCACGAGGTCCGTTATCTTCGATTCAAGGCCGACGAGGCCGCTCAAACCATCACCGGCCCTTATCGTCAGGCGCATCCGGAAGACAACAACGAGCGCCAGGCAATCCATGAGCACGTGTCCGTGCCGCTGCCAGCGCCGAAGCACGCAGCAAGGTTGACGGGCGAGGACGCCCGTCGCTCCACAAACCACGTGGGAACGGACGCCCTCGCCCGTTCGGTCGAGCGAAGCTCGACATATCAACCCATCAGCACAGCAACTAGGGGTGCCAAATAATGCGGAAGTTTTTTTTATTTCTGTTCTTAGCTCCTCTATTTGCTCAATCTCAACAAATCCAGTTCCGCGACATCACTGCCCAGGCCGGAATCCATTTCGTCCATAACAACGGCGCATTCGGGAAAAAATATCTTCCCGAAACCATGGGCCCGGGTTGTGCGTTTATTGATTACGATAACGATGGTTGGCCCGACATCCTGCTCATCAACGGCCAAAACTGGCCTGGCCACCCGGGCGCCGACTCCACGCCCAAGCTCTATCACAATAACCACGACGGGACATTTACCGATGTGACTCGCAAAGCCGGACTTGCGATCCCCATGTTCGGACTCGGCGTCGCGGTCGGCGATTACGACAACGACGGTTTCGATGATCTCTTTATCACCGCGCTCGGGCAGAGCCATCTTTTTCACAACAACGGCAATGGCACCTTCACGGATGTAACGAAGTCCGCAGGACTGTGGGGACCGAACGAGTTCTCCACCAGCGCTGCCTGGGTGGATTACGATCGCGACGGCAAGCTTGATCTGGTCGTTGCCAATTACGTGCAGTGGTCGTTGCCAGGGGACCTCTTCTGCACTCTCGACGGCACTCACAAGTCCTACTGCACGCCTGAGTCGTACAAAGGTTCTTCGGCGCGGCTATGGCACAATCTCGGCAACGGCAAGTTCGAAGACGCCACACAGAAGGCGCACTTTTTCGATTCGACCTCGAAGACTCTCGGCGTCGCCATCCTCGACTATGACAACGATGGCTGGCCCGACATTGTGCTTGCCAACGATACTCAACCAAATAAGCTCTATCTAAACAAACACGATGGCACGTTTGAAGAGAAGGCGGTTCCTGCTGGAATCGCTTTTAGCGAAGATGGTGTCGCTCGCGCCGGCATGGGTGTCGATGCTGCTGACTACGACCGCTCCGGCCGCACAAGCCTGATCATCACCAACTTCGCCAATCAGATGCTTTCGCTCTATCACAACGAAGGCAACGGGTTGTTTGTGGACGAAGCCCCGAGTTCAGAAGTTGGTCGCGCGACGCTGGTTACGCTCGGTTTCGGCTGCTTCTTCTTCGATTACGACAACGACGGCTGGCCAGATATTTTCGTCTCTGACGGCCACATTGAGGATCAAATCGAAAAAGTACAGAAGCGCGTGAGCTACGCCGAGCCGCCGCACGTGTTTCGCAATCTCGGTGGAGGCAAGTTTGTCGAAGCTACGCAATCGCTGGGCAGCGCACTTGCTTCTCCAAAAGTTGGGCGCGGTGCGGCTTACGCCGACATGGATAACGGCGGCGCGCTGGACGTGCTGATGACCACGAATGGCGGGCGCGCCTATCTCTTCCACAACGAAGGCGTGACCAATCGCAGCCTGCGTATCAAGCTAGTCGGGACGAAATCTAACCGCGATGGAATTGGCGCGGTGATTACCGTTACTTCCGGCGGCGATAAACAGTGGAAGATGGTCCGCAGTGGTTCAAGTTATTTGTCCCAGAGCGAACTAGTCGCGACGTTTGGCTTGGGACAGAAGACAAAGGCGGATTCGATTGAAATCCGGTGGCCGAGCGGTCAAAACGACAAGCTGAGCAACATCAGCGCCGGACAAACTGTCACGGTTCAAGAAGGAAAGGGAATCATCGCGTCGCATCCCTACTCAGCGCCAGTGAAAAAAGCGGCAGCCAACAAGGTCGCGAAGCTCTCCTCCACAGGACACGCAGTTGTAACGGGTAGCGCACGCCAGTAAGATTCCCCTGCGGCCATGACTGCGACGGAGACGCGTGTGGTTTGTGGAAGAGCGGCCCTTTGAGGGCCGCGTTAGAGTGGAAGCATGTTTACGCGGCCCTGAAAGGGCCGCCTTTCTGGGATGCTTTTGCAACCTCGCGTTTGGGGGCGGGATTGGATCAAAGATCGTTACGCACGGCAATTCCATCACTAGCTCTTGTTTCTACTCTATTGCTCTTCACTGCCGCTGTTTCCGAGAAGAAGCCCGATCCCACTGAAGCCGCGCGCCTCAACAACCTCGGTTGCGCCTACATGAACCAACAGCTCTTTGAAAAAGGTCTGAAGTATTTCGAAGACGCTGCCGCGCTTGATCCCAATCTCAAGGTTGCCCGCCTCAATCAGGGGATCGCACTCCTGAGTCTCGCCCGCGTGGATGCCGCGAAGCAAGCCCTAGACGAAGCCGCGAGGGCCGATCCTATTGATCCGCATAAAAAAGATCCGCACGTCTGGTATGCCCTGGGGATGCTGGAGAAAAACAGCAGCGATCCTCAAGCTGCGGTGAAAGATTTTCGCCGCGTGATCGAAATCGACGACAGCGATGCCGACACTTGGTACTTCCTGGGCACAGTTTATTCCCAGCTCCGGCAGTTTCCGCAGGCGATCGACGCCTTCGAGCACGCGCTCAAGCTGAATCCGCTGCACGCCTCGGCGCAGTTCGGACTCTCGCGCGCCTACCAGCAGTCCGGCGACATCCCCCACGCCCGCGAGCACCTGGCGCGCTTCCAATACATCACGCAAAACAAACTCGGCGCGGCGATGAGCCTGGCCTACGGAGCAGGGCAAGTATTCGCTGGCCGAGGAGTCGCAAGCTGCCACAGTGAAAGTCCCGCCGCAGATTCCGGTGAAGTTTGTGGATGTGACGCGGGAGGCGGGGATTGTGCCGACGCTTGGGGCACAAGTAGGCAGCGGTGCAAGAGTGCTCGCTCCGGGTGCTTGCTTTTTGGATTACGACAACGATGGAAGGATCGATCTGCTGCTGGCCGATAACGGTACTCAAGGCGGGATGTCGCTTTATCACAACCTAGGGAACGGAAGATTTGAAAACGTAACGAAGCAATCCGGACTGGATCATTACTCAGAAGCGATTTCATGTACCGCTGGCGACTACGACAACGATGGCTTCGTCGACCTTGCGATCGTCACCGGTGGCCGTGTCGTGCTTCTCCATAACGAAAAGAACGGCACCTTCAAGGATGTGACGAAGCAGGCAGGACTCGCTGAAGAGAAACGTGATTCCAAGTCCAAAGCGGAGACTGGCATACAGCTTCCGGATACCCCAATTGTCGGACAGCCGGAACCGATAGGTGTGACCTTCGTCGATTACGATCATGACGGCGACCTCGACCTCTATGTCACCAAATCCATTTCCGTGACGATCCCTGATGCTATCAAGAATCTGTGGTCTGAGCAGATGCCCCAAGGGGGCGGTAATCGAATGTGGCGCAACAATGGGAATGGCACGTTCACGTTAGCTACCGATGTAGGCCTCGCAGGCAATACTGGGAGCATCGCTGCGGTCGGCACTGACTACAACAACGATCGAGCCGTGGACATCGTTCTGACTGGAGGCCCGAGGGGCGCAACGATATTTGAAAACCCACGTGAGGGGGTGTTCAAAGTTCCTGAAGTCTGGCCTGATCGTGAGCCTTTAATGGCCACAGGGGTCGCAGTCCTTGATTTCGACCATGACGGCTGGATGGACATTACTTTCACTCACGACGCCGAACCCGGTCTCACTTTGTGGCGGAATAATCACGGCCAAGGCTTTGAGCAAATCAATCTTCCTTTTCCTTACTGGGCTCGCGCCTACGGTATCGCCGCCTTCGATTACGACAACGACGGCTGGGTTGACCTCATCGCCGTTGGCGAGACGAAAGACGGCAAAGGCGAAGTGCGCCTCTTCCGCAACCTGGGGCCGGACGGATGGAAAGACGTCACTGCCGACGTGGGCCTCGACAAAATTCGGCTCAAAGATCCTCGCGCCATCATTACTGGAGACTTCGACAACGACGGCGCCACCGACCTGCTTATCACCCAGAACCACGGCCCGGCCGTCCTGCTGAAGAATGAAGGCGGCAACAAGAACAACTGGCTGCGGCTCGCGCTCAAGGGACTGAACAGCAACAAGAGCGCCATCGGGACCAAGGTTGAAGTCTTCTCCGACGGCATTCGCCAGAAATACGAGATCTACGGCTCCAACGGATACCTCGGGCAGAACTCGCCGTATCTCACCGTCGGCCTCGGCCAGGCCAAGCAAGCGGACGTGGTGCGCATGCTGTGGCCCGGAGGCGTGCTGCAGGACGAAATCGAAGTCGCCGCCAATCGCCAGCAGGATTTCCAGGAACTCGACCGCCGCGGAAGTTCCTGCCCGACTTTGTTCGCTTGGGATGGAAAACATTATCAGCTCGCCGCCGACATTCTCGGAGCGGGCGTCGTCGGGCACTGGGTTGGACCGGGCGAGAGGAACATTCCACGTCCGACCGAGTGGGTGAAGATTGATCGCGACTTGATCCAGGAAAAGTTTGGATCCGAAGATTCCCACTTCTCGCAAAATCGGCGAGAAGTGGGGCACCCCATCTCTCCTGAATCCCAGTCATTGGGTGCCCCACGTCTCCCCGCTTTTGGGAGACGTGGGAACGGAACCCTAAGCTTCCGGCTGATGGAACCGATGGAAGAAGTCGTCTATCTGGACCAAGTAAGACTGCTGGCGGTGGATCATCCTACGAATGAAGAGGTTTATCCCAACGAATATTTCGCCAGCAATGCGCCGTATCCGGAATTCAAGGTAATCACGAGCCGGAATGCGCGGCCACCAGCTGGAGCTTGGGACGACAAGGGGCGAGATCTGTTGCCGGATTTGCTCTCACATAGATATGTTGGCAGCTTCGATTTACTTCCTTTCAAGGGATTCGCGAAGCCGCACAGCCTTACTCTCGACCTAGGCGAGCCTTATCGGGGAGGCCCGCTGCGCCTGCTCATGCATGGTGAAATCGAATACTTCACGGCGACCGGAATGTATGCCGCGTCGCAGGCGGGGATTGAGGCTACTGCTCCGTATGTAGAAGCTGAAGTCCCAGATAAGGGCTTGTTGGACAAGAGTGTCCGACCCACACAGTCCGTGGCGGGCGAGGACGCCCGTCCCACACAACCTGGCAAATGGGTTCGCGTCACTGACGACATGGGATTCCCCGCAGGTCTGCCACGAACAATCACAGCCGACCTCAGCAGCAAACTTCCGCAGGGAACCACCCGCATCCGCATCACCACCAATCTTCAGATTTACTGGGACAGCATTCTGATCGACCGCAGCCATCCGAGCGAGAACTTTACGCTGAACGCCATCCCGCTCACCAAGGCGAACCTCGACTATCACGGCTATCCACGGCAGATAGAGGACCAGCCACCGGGCAACGTGAAATACGTCTACGAGCAGGTCAGCCGCACCGGGCCATACGCGCGCCAGGCAGGAACTTATACCCGCTACGGAGATGTCCTGCCTCTTCTCAAGAGCTTCGACGACAAGCTGGTCGTATTCGGATCAGGCGAAGAAGTTGCGCTGGAATTCGATCCTGCAAAACTACCGCCGCTTCCAAAAGGCTGGACTCGTGATTATTTTTTCCAGGCCAATGGCTACGAAAAGGACATGGACTTCTACGCCGCCGATGGCAATACAGTCGAGCCGCTGCCTTTCCGCCGCATGGGAACATATCCGTACGCCGGCAAGTCATTCCCGTCTGATCCGGAGCACTTGGATTACATGTTGAAGTACAACACACGTTTCGTATCCGGCAACGAACCGCGAGGGTACGCATACCAGTTCAGCGAGAGCGGATCTCGAAAGTAAGAAACGTGGAAAAGCGGCGCTTCAGCGCCGCGCAGTTAGCGGCGAGCGACGTTAGGCGGCCATGAAATGGCCGCTCTTTAACGGCAACGCATTCCTTCGCCTGGATCGAGATGACGCGTCACCCGAGCAACGTCTCGACGACTGCTTTATAATCAAAGTTTCCGCATAACACTTTGGAGCTTCTTACAACATGATTCGATTTTTGCAGACCCCTGGCCGGGTCAAGAAATACGTCCTGGGCGGCATGCTGGTAGTGATTTGTGTCTCGATGGCCTGGTACGTCGTGCCCAGCGGCGGCACCGCTGGTCTAGGTCTGGGCGGTCCCGGAAAAGGGGTCGTGGCCACAGTGTCGGGTGAAGAGGTCACTGCTACAGCGGTCCAGCGCCAGGCCAAGCAGCTTTTGCAGCAGCAGTTTCCGCGCGGTGGAGCCCAGGCGAATTCGCTGCTGCCGTTCTTCGCGCAACGCGCAGCGGAGACTCTCATCAGCGAGAAGATTCTGCTAGCTGAAGCCCAACGCATGGGCTTGAAGGCCACCGATGACGATCTTCGCGACTATCTGCATCAGGGACAGCTCGGGCAGGTACTCTTTCCCGGGGGCAACTTCATTGGTAAGGAAGCGTACGAAAACCTGGTTTCCCGCAACGGCGGTTACACGGTCCCGCAATTCGAGCAGCTCGTAAAAGACGAGATCCTGATCAACAAGCTGCGCAATCTTGTCGGCTCCAGTGCCTCGGTTACGGACGCGGAAGTCCGGCAGCAGTTTGAAAAACAGAATACCAAGGTCAAGTTCGATTACGCGGTCATTAAGAAAGACGACATCCTCAAGGGCCTCAAACCCGCTGATGCCGAGCTGAAGGCTTACTATGACCGCAACCAGAAAACCTACGTGAATTCGATTCCGGAAAAGCGCCAGCTCAAATATGTGGTGTTTGATACCTCCAAGGTGCTGACTCAGACGCAGGTTACACGGCAAGACCTGGAGAGCTATTACGACCAGCATCGTGAAGAGTACCGTGTGCCGGAGCAGGTGAATGTCCGTCACATCTTGATCAAGTCGCCGCTTCCCGGCCCTGACAATAAGGTTGATCAAAAGGCAGTCGACGCCGCACAGGCCAAGGCCCAGGACGTTTTGAAGCAGGTCAAGGCCGGCGGTAATTTCGCTGATCTTGCCAAGAAATACTCTGAAGACCCCGGGAGCGCGAAGAACGGAGGGTCGCTGGGATGGATCGGGAAGGGACGAACGGTTCCAGAGTTCGAAAAAGTTGCATTCTCGCTTCCGAAAGGCGCGACCAGCGACTTGGTGAAGAGCAGCTATGGTTTCCACATCATTCACGTGGACGACAAACAGGACGCCCATGTCAAAACTCTGGACGAGGTTCAGTCGCAGATCGAGCCGCTGATCAAACAGCAGAAAGCCGCGCAGGCAGCGCAGCACGAAGCCGAACAACTGGTCTCCGATGCCCGCAGCAATAGCCTGGAGAAGGCCGCAGCAGCGAAGGGGCTTCAGGTCATCACCACGGACTTCGTTAGCCGTAATAACTTGCTGCCCGGTATCGGTAGCGATCCGCAATTCATGACTGCGGCCTTCGGACAGAACCAGAACGCGCCTCCGGATGAGGTCCAGCTCCATCAGGGATTTGCAATCTATCAGGTGACGGCTGTGAAGCCGCCGTCTACTCCGACGTTCGAGGAAATTCGCAGCCGCGTTGAGCAGGAGTTCAAAAACGAGCGCGCCACTCAATTGCTTACGCAAAAGACGCAGGAACTCTCTGACCGGGCCAAGGCCGATCATGACTTGAAGAAGGCGGCTAAAGAACTAGGGGCAGAATTGAAGACCAGCGACTTCGTTCTCCCCGACGGACAGGTCCCCGACCTTGGCTCGATGAGTGGAGCGGCTTCGGTGGCCTTCACGCTGAAACCTGGCGACATCAGCGGCCCCATTGATAGCGGAAATACGGGCGCGGTGCTCTCGGTCACTGATCGGCAGGCCCCCACCGATCAGGATTATGCTGCCAAGAAGGACCAGATCCGGGATTCGCTGCTGCAAAACAAGCAAGGCGAAGTTTTTGGCCTTTTCCTCGGAAACCTGCGCGAGACCATGGAAAAATCCGGCAAGGTGAAAATTAACCAGCAAGAGCTGCAAGCGCTGACCAAGGCCCATACCGAGGAGAGCGAATAATTCTGCTCTCGTAGCTTGCTTTGAAAGGGCACCGCTTTCAGCCGTGCCGGAAGTCGTATCAAAGCCCTACACCGAAGCTGCACGACTACTTCGACATGACCTTTCCTCGCTCGACCGGAATCCTGCTCCATCCAATCTCGCTGCCTTCCCGGGGAGGCATCGGCGATTTTGGTCCTGCGGCCTACGAATTCTCCGACTTCCTGGCAGAAGCGCGCCAAGGCCTGTGGCAGGTGTTGCCGCTTAATCCGCCCGCGAACGGCAACTCGCCATACTCTTCGACCTCGGCTTTCGCTGGAAATCCCTTGCTGGTCAGCCTGGAGCGCCTGGCAGGGAGCGGATGGCTCGATCCTGCCGCGCTCTCCGGACTGCCGACGCAAGTTGGCCGCATCGACTATGACCAGGTGAATCGCGACAAGCTTCCGCTATTGTGGCAAGCCGCAAAACATTTCGTGGAGCACGCGACTGGCAAAGCACGCCAGCCCTTCGATCATTTCTGCGAAGAGAATTCCTGGTGGCTGGAAGACTATGTCTTATTCGATACGCTTCGTGCGCGCCATGGAAAACATTGGAACCAGTGGCCATCTGGGCTGGCTCGCCGCGAGGAGTCTGCTCTCGAATCTGCACGGCGCGACCTGAGTTCCGAGCGTTCGGCCCGGCGAGTTGTGCAGTTTTTCTTCTGGGAGCAGTGGCACGCTCTGCGTCACTACTGCGCGAAACAATCCATTCGTGTCGTCGGCGACATTGCCATTTTCGTGGATTACGACAGCGCCGATGTATGGGCGCACCGCGACTTGTTCCGGCTGAAAGAAGATGACCTTCAACCAGAAGTCATTTCCGGCGTCCCGCCCGATTATTTCAGTGCCACCGGACAACGCTGGGGCAATCCACTCTACAACTGGAAGACCATGCGCGGCGCCGGCTATCGCTGGTGGGTGCAGCGCCTGCGCTGGGCCACGCAGACCTGCGACTTCATCCGCCTCGACCACTTCCGCGGTTTTGCTCAGTTCTGGGAAATTCCCGCTGATGAACCGACCGCAGTCAATGGCCGATGGGTGGATGGCCCGGGCGACGAATTCTTCATCAAGCTTCGCGAAGAATTGGGAGGCCTGCCATTTTTCGCCGAAGACCTGGGCATGATTACTCCCGACGTAGTAGCGCTCCGCGAGCGCCATCATATCCCTGGGATGGCCGTGTTACAGTTCGCATTTGGCGACACTGGCGCGCATGCTTATCTTCCGCATCGCCTGACCGCCGACCGCGTTGTCTACACCGGCACTCACGACAACGATACGGCCCTGGGATGGTGGGCGACTCTCGGAGAAAAAGAGCGTCGCGCTGTCCGGGCTCTGACAGGCCCATGTGAAGATGGCCCGAACTGGGGACTCATCCGCCTCGCCCAAAGCTCTCAGGCGAATCTTTCCGTAGTGCCCCTGCAGGATGTTCTTGGCCTCGGCAGCGAAGCAAGGTTGAACACGCCGAGCACTCATGTGGGGAATTACCACTGGCGTTATCAGCCGGGATCGCTGAAGTCTGAACTGGCGAAGAAACTGGCCGCGTTGGCGGAAGTCACCGACCGGCTGCCAGAACCGCTCCCGGTTCGCGTGTCGGAAGACTTCACCGCATAAAAAAGCCAGAATCTTTCGATTCCGGCTCAGTCGTTGGCTGGTTCGCCCGGATAAAAATTGCTCGTGTAGGTCGGACACTCCTGTCCGACGCCTTTGACTCTGCCTTGGATCTTAGAGCTACTTCCATCCACATTCCCAGACCCAAATGAAAATCAACGTCAAAAGCGTCGGACAGGAATGTCCGACCCACACTACATTCCTCAAGCGCTGCGGCGTGGACGTATGGTCAGGTCTCGGACTTGCGTCAGAATGCTCGACATTTGCATTCCGTTCAGTTGCGAAACAAAGGGCAGCATTTCGGCAATGAACGGGTCTTTCATTAATTCGCTGATTTCTTCCTGGCGGTTTCGTTCTCCGCCGCTCAACAGATCGGGCACGGCTACCTCCAGGGCTCTCGCCAAGCGCTCTAGTGAGGAGAGCGTGGGCGTGGCTTTTTCATTCTCGATTTTCGAAACATAAGTTCGCGGCACAGACATGCGCAATGCCAATTGCCGCTGGCTCAGTCCATTGCGCAGCCGCATCGAGCGAATCGAGGCCGCCAGGTTCAAATGGCCACGATGCAACGGTACAATCTGCGGCACCGGCGCCTGGACGATTTCCGGCTCCTCTTCGTCCAAGGACAAATGGCAACGGCGGCAAAGGCTATTAGATGTACGAAATTGAACTAGCAGGCAGCGGTCGCATCTTACGACCTCCCTGGAATCTACCGGGGCAAGAGTTGTAGCCATTCAAATTGGGAGTTGCCAGAGCGGGCAAGACCCAGGAACCCGACGCATATGGTTCCAATCTCATGGGTAATCTGCGGTACCATGCCTGTGGAAGTCAAGTTAATTCTGGGAGTAAATGCGAAATCGCTCAGGCAAAAACCGGAAATAACTAGAGAAAACACGGAGAAACTCGGCAGAAGAACATGACTGATCGAAAAGTGACATGGTGTTTACTAACTGAGTTCACCCAGTCAGAAAGTTTGCGGAAACACGCGCTTGCGGTAGAGGCGTGCATGCGCGCGTATGCTAGAAAATTCTCCGCGGAGGAGGAATTGTGGGCCGCGGTAGGACTACTGCACGACTTTGATTACGAAAAATATCCGAGCGCGCAGGATCATCCATATCGCGGGAACGAAATTTTGAAAGAACGCGCCTATTCTGACGAAATTCGCCGCGCCATTATGTCGCATGCCGACTACACCGGAGTCGTTCGCGAGACTGAGATGGAAAAAGCGCTGTTCGCCTGCGATGAGCTCGCCGGATTGATTACCGCGACTGCGCTGGTGAAGCCGGGTAAGTCGCTGGCCGAAGTGGACGCGAAATCCGTCCGCAAAAAGATGAAGGATAAGGCCTTCGCCCGCAGCGTCAGCCGAGACGACATCGTGAACGGTGCTAGGGAGTTGGGCGTGGATTTGGATGAGCACATCGCGTTCTGCATCGAGGCGATGAAGAGAATCGCGGGGGAGTTAGGGCTCGCGGGGAAGGGATAGTCTGCATCGAAGTGCGGTAGTTAACGAAGCGGAACTTGGTTCCCCGGATCGAACCCAGGAGTGAGTCAATTCTGACTATCAACCGGGAAGGGCACGAGTTTCACTCGTGCCGATTCAAACTGGACAAATGGCGTGGCTTTTAGCCACTGAGGTGCGCCGCGAACCGGCGCGGATTGTATCAGGGCACGCCTTCCAGGTGTTAGTGCGTGGAAACGTTTGAACGGCATGGCTGAAAGCCACGTCCCGATACGATTCCTGAACGAAAACGCGGCGAAACCTCAAGACCTCTCCCCGATATCGCCTCACCTACCAACATTTGCACCAGAATAACCTCAGCAACACCTAACTTTCTGCTCTCTCGCTAGGCTGCCCTCCATCAAGAAATGCGCATACGACTCGCGGCTCACCCCAACTCTCTCGCGCACACAAAACCGCTCATACGCGGACTCTTCGAAGATTTCCTTTAACGTTGCCAGAAACACGCGTAAGAAAGTCATCCTTGCTCCTCTGCCAAACGCGTGACCACAAACGGCGCCTCTTTGACTCGCGCTTCTTTCTTGCCACCCAGAACGCTGAGCCACTGCCGGGTTGACTCGATCAGAATCAGTGTCACCATCACAACCAGCACTCCCGTAACCACAGCGTCCAGCCGATTGTTGAAGATCAGTCGAGCATTTCCTCCTGCCGATGCCAACTGCCGCGCTTGCGCCAGAAACCCAATTCGCGGATTAGGGTCAAACACTTTATGCCAGGAAGCCGTAAATGTCACCGTCACCAACCACGTCAACGGCGTCAGCGTTACCAACGCATATTTCGCGCGATGCATCTTGATGATGATGGTGGTGGCTACGCACAGAGCGACCGCTGCCAACAATTGGTTCGCGATCCCAAACAGAGGCCACAGCGAATTGATTCCGCCCAGCGGATCGCGCACACCCTGCCACAAGAAATATCCCCAGGCGGCGACGATGATCCCGCTCGTCGCCAAAATGGATGGATACCAACTGGTGCGCCCCAACGGCTTCCATAGGTGGCCGAGCGCGTCCTGAATCATGAAACGGCCGACGCGCGTTCCAGCATCGAGCACAGTCAGTATAAATAGCGCCTCAAACATCAAGGCAAAGTGGTACCAGAGCGCCATCAGCGCCTGCCCACCCAGACTGCTGGAGAAAATATGCGCCATTCCGACGGCAAACGCCGGAGCTCCGCCGGTGCGATTGAACAATGTTTGCTCACCGACACTCTTTGCCAAGGCCTGCATTCCAGCCGCAGTCACCGGAAATCCCCAGTTGCTGATGGTGTGCGCGGCCGCTTCAGGCAACTGTCCGGCAATTCCGGCCGGGCTATTGATGGCAAAATAAGTCCCCGGCTCGAGCACACAAGCGGCAACCGTCGCCATCACCGCAACCAGGGATTCCGCCAGCATAGCGCCGTAACCCACCATGCGGATTTCGGTTTCGCGCCGGATCAGCTTCGGCGTAGTGCCGCTTGAAATCAGCGAATGAAACCCGCTAATGGCGCCACAGGCAATCGTGATGAACGCGAACGGAAACAGCTTGCCGGCAAAGATCGGTCCCGTACCGTCAATAAAGCGAGTCAGCGGAGGCATGTGCAGCGTGGGATGCATCGCAACAATGCCCAGAGCCAGCAGTCCAATCGTGCCGAGCTTCACAAATGTGCTTAGATAATCGCGCGGCGCTAACAACAGCCAGACGGGAAGGGCTGAAGCCGCAAAGCCGTAAACCATAATTGCGATCGCCAACCCAGGAGCTGTCAATGTGAAATATTTAGCGACCGCCGGAGTTTGCGATGCCCATTGTCCGCCCCAGATCGCCGCCAGCACCAGCACGAAGCCAATCACCGACGTTTCCAGCACACGTCCGGGCCGAAGCCGGCGCAAATAAACGCCCATCAGCAAGGCAATTGGCATGGTCATGGCGATCGTGAATGAGCCCCAAGGACTCTGTTTGAGCGCATTCACCACGATCAGCGCACAGACCGCCAGCAGAATGATCAAAATTGAGATGACCGAACCATATGCCACCAAACCGCCGACGCGACCAATCTCTTCCCTCGCCATCTCGGTGAGCGATTTGCCGTCACGCCGGACTGAGAACAATAGGATCACGAAATCCTGCACACAGCCGCCGAAAACCGCGCCGACCAGAATCCACAACGTGCCTGGCAAATATCCAAATTGCGCCGCCAGCACCGGTCCGACCAGCGGCCCTGGTCCTGCAATGGCGGCAAAGTGATGTCCAAAGACGACCCATTTATTGGTAGGAAGAAAGTCGCGGCCATTCTCCAGGCGTTCGGCTGGAGTTGCGCGTTGCGAATCGAGCGCCAGAACCTTCGCAGCGATGAATTTGCTGTAGAAGCGATATCCCAGGGCGTAAGTGCAAAGTGCCGCTGTAACTAGCCATAGGGCATTGATCTGTTCGCCGCGATGAAGCGCAATCGTTGCCAAAGCGAGGGTGCCCAGCAGGGCAATGGCGATCCAGAGAAGAAGTCGAAGTCCGGATTTCATGCGATCACATGTAAACGGATGTATTGTGGCCGGTTTCTGATTTCGGTGCAACGGCTGAGATTGCCCGTGTGGGTCGGACACTCTTGTCCGACTGATTTTGAAGTATGCTTCGCATGGATCAGATTGCTGTTTACTCCACAACCGACGAATCACTGATTGTGACTTTGGAAATAAGTCAATAACAGTCGGACAAGAGTGTCCGACCCACACGGGCTACGTCAGCACCCCTGACAGATCTCCTTTTGCGATCAGGTCTGCCACCCTCGCAAAGTCTTTGTACATCACACGGTCCTTGTCCATCGCAGCACACACCGAGCGGACGGCGTCATGGACCTTTTGTCCGCGCTTGCCGGTCTTGAGTGGCGCAACAAAGTCCAGCGCTTGAGCCGCTGCTATGGCCTCGATCGCCAACACGTTGCGCGTGTTGTTAACGATCTGGCGCAGTTTCAGAGCTGCCGTCATCCCCATCGAAACGTAATCTTCTTTGTTGCCAGATGTCGTGATCGAATCCACTGAGGCGGGATGCGCCAGCACCTTGTTTTCGCTGACCAGTGCCGCAGCCGTTACCTGAGGCATCATGAAGCCGGAGTTCAGTCCTGCCCCCGGTGCAAGAAATGGGGGCAAGCCCTCATTCAGGGCTGGATTCACCAGGCGCTCGATCCTGCGCTCGGAAATTCCCGCAAGTGCGCTGAGAGCGATTGCCATAAAATCAAGCGCGAAGGCCACCGGCTCGCCGTGAAAGTTTCCTCCTGAGAGTACTTCGCTTGCGGAGCCCTGCTCCGCAGGACGGGCGTGGGCGCCCGTCCCCACATGTTCAGGATTGACAAACACCAGCGGATTGTCCACCGCCGAGTTGGCTTCGGTCTCAAACACTTCGCGACAATACGCCAGCGTGTCACGCACGGCCCCATGCACCTGCGGAATGCAGCGAAGTGAGTATGCGTCCTGCACTCGCCCACACTCCCGGTGCGACTCGCGAATCTGGCTGCCTTCTAACATTCGGCGCAGGTTCGATGCGGTTTTTACTTGTCCCGCATGTGGACGCACCTGATGAATCCGCTCATCAAATGCGACGTCCGTTCCGCGAAGCGCATCCAGCGTCATGGCTCCGATCACGTCGGCCGAATCCACCAAAGTCTCCGCCGCAAGCAGGCCGAGCGTCCCTATGGCCAGCATTGCCTGCGTCCCATTGATCAGCGAAACTGCCTCTTTTGCCTCAAGCACTAGCGGCTTGACATCAGCTCGCCGCAACGCCTCTCCGCCGGGACATCGGTTTCCGTTCTCGTCCAGGCATTCGCCCTCACCAACTAAGACGAGAGCCAGGTGAGCCAGGGGTGCGAGATCGCCGCTTGCTCCTACGCTGCCTTGCGAAGGGACGAACGGCGTGACCTTTCGGTTCAGCATCTCGCAGAGCGTGTCAATCACGATCGCGCGCACCCCGGAGTGACCCTTTGCCAGAGAATTGACGCGCAGCAGCATCATCGCGCGTGTTTCAGGCCCGGAGAGTGGATCGCCGACTCCCACCGCGTGCGAGCGCACCAGGTTGACTTGCAGTTCGCGAATCTGGTCTCCAGCGATTCGAACGTCGCTCAACTTACCCACGCCAGTCGTGATCGCATAGGAAAGTTTGTTTCCGGCGACCAGCGCGTCCACCACAGCCCGCGCGCGGTCCACAGCTTCACGCGCATCCGGGGCAAGCAGCACTGGGCGGCCATCCACCGCGACCTCGCGCACCTCTCCCAGCGTGAGATCATTACCGTTGATATGGAGAGCTTTCATGAAATTCAGCTTTTGGCTCTTGGCCTTTGATCTTCTTCGTGAACCTTCGTGTCCTTCGTGGTTATGGCCTCGGGTTCTTCCTCAGTGCTCTCTGTGTCCTCTGTGGTTAAAGGTTTCTTCCCGCTGCCTCGCGAAATGCGGTCATGTACTTGTCAGGAATCGCCCGTACTTTCATGTCCGCATCCGTGACAATGTGAGTCGTTTCCCCCTCTGCCAGCAGCACACCATCGCTTGCCCGCACCAGTTCATATCCGAAATGGACCAGTGACTCGCGCACGTTCTTCAGATGGGTTTTAACGACTACTTCATCGTCATAACGAGCGGGAGCCTTGTAGCGGCAGCGCGCATCGACGACAGCGATGAAGCATTGGTCATTCTGCTCCATTTCGCGGTACGAAAATCCAAGGTGCCGCAACAATTCGACCCTGCCCACTTCGAACCAGACGAAATAGTTCGCGTGATAGACCACGCCCATCTGATCGGTCTCTGCGTAACGCACCCGCAAACGCACCTCGCACGCGCGATCGTTTGCCTGCCGATCAGTCACTTACCGCTCCACCGCGGTTTTCGCTTTTCCAAAAACGAGCTCACGCCTTCGCGGAAGTCCGCCGTCTGCCGGATCCCGGCATTTTGCTCCACCGCTTGCGCAATCTGCTGGTCAAGAGCCTCCGCAATGAAGCCATTTACCAGCTTCTTCGTAAGCCGCACCGACGAGGGACTGTTTTCCATGAGCTGCCATGCCAATTCGCGGGCGCGCGTCATCAACTTCTCCGACTCAACGATTTCGTTCACCAGCCCCAACCGACGGGCTTCCGCAGCATCAAAAATCCTGCCGGTCAGCAGGAGATCGCGCGCAATCTTGTGCCCTACTTGCCAGACGAGAATCGAAGAGACAATCGCTGGGACGAATCCGATTCGCACCTCGGTATATCCAAACTTCACTTCAGGAACGGCGAGAGTGAAGTCGCACATAGTGGCGAGTCCCGTTCCTCCGGCAATGGCCGCGCCATTTACCGCAGCAATCGTGGGCTTCGGAAAATCGTAGAGTCGCCGAAAAATGCGCACCATTCGCCGCGAATCTTCCACGTTCTCGGCATGCGATTTTCCTATCAGCGATTTCAGTTCGTCCAGGTCCATGCCCGCGCAAAATGCCTTGCCAGCTCCGGTGAGTATCCCAACCTGGGCGTCGGATTTCTCTACTTCATCCAACGCTGCCAGCAACTCCTCCAGCAACTGGATGCTGAGCGCGTTGCGCTTATCTGGACGATTAAGCGTGATGGTTGCGATGCCCGAGTCGTACGCGAGTGCTAGCGTCTGAAATTTCATGCCGAGGAACGAAACAGGAGATTATACGGCCCACCCAGCCGATACGCCCACGGCTACATCAACTTCCTTCTCACCATATCCAACGCCTGTTGCGAGGCGAACCAGCGTACTCGCGCCCGGTCGCCAGGAAAATTCCGCTTCACCACTTCGGTTCCGCTCTCGGTTGCAAGCGCGTGGAACACAAGTCCCACAGGCTTTTCCGCCGTCCCGCCCGTCGGACCGGCAACTCCGGTGATTCCCAATCCCATGGTTGTTGCGCAACGCTTTCGGATGCCTTCGGCCAGCGCCCGTGCGACCTGCTCGCTAACCGCGCCATAAACGTCGAGCAAATCTTGCGGTACATCTGCGAAATCGGTCTTCAGCGCATTTGAATAGACCACCGCGCCTCCCATGAAATAGCGTGAGCTGCCACTCACCGAAGTCAGCCGCTCCGCAACCAGCCCCCCGGTGCAGGATTCCGCCACCGCCAGCGTGGCGTTTCGCATTTGCAGGAAATAGCTGACGATCTGTTCGAGCGAGTCGCCATTGTCGGAATAGACACTGTCCCCAAGCTCCTCTTCGATTTGGTCCACGAGTTCATCTACGCGTTGCTGCGCTTTCTCAGTGGACTGCGCCTGGGTTCGCAGATGCAGTTGGATTTCGCCAGGTCCCGCGAGGATGGTCGTGGTCACATCGGCAAAGCGTTTGTAGATGGGCGCAACGCGGGCATCGCAGGCAGACTCCCCCATTCCCGTGATCTTCAACACCCGTGTCGCTAGAAACTGCTTCGGGACTTTCGCTCGCAGCCGCTCCACGACTGAACTCTCGAACAACGCTTTCAACTCATGCGGCGGCCCGGGCAGCAGGATAATGATCTTCTCTTTCCCATCCGATTTTCCTGTGATCCACTGTCCGGGCGCGGTTCCGTTTGCGTTAGGAAGCACGACGGCGCCGGTGATTACGTCTCCCTGCTTCACATTATTCGGAGACATTTTCCAGCCATGCTCGGCAAACCGCCGCTCGATCGCCTGCACGACCCCAGGATCGCGCCTTAGGGGCAAGCCCAGAGTCTCAGCTACGGCTTCGCGGGTCAGATCGTCCTCGGTGGGCCCCAGTCCGCCACTCAAAATCAAAATATCCGCCCGCGAAAGCGCGGCCGTGGTTACGCGAACAATGTCCTTAAGATCGTCACCAACGATGGTCTTAAATCCAACTTCGACTCCCAGACTGTTGAGCTGCCCGGTGAGATAGAGCGAGTTCGTGTCTTGCCGGAAGGGAGTCAGCAGCTCCGATCCGATGGCAATGATCTCAGCAATCACGCTTGCAGTTTAAATGAAAAGCGCTAGCCCGCATTATTCAGAGGGTGCACCTCAGGCTCTGAAGGATGTCGTCACTGGACGGCTTTTCAGGAGGTCGGTATGCAGCCGGAGAGGGCAATGATGACGAGTATCCAGAAAATTCAGTTCACTCTTTGCGGCAGATTGCATCATACCTAAGCGCATTCGTGTGGGAAAAAAGGCGCCCGGGAGGCTCGTTTGCACCACTGTCCGAAGAATTTTCTTCTGTTGACGACTCTCGCCACGGCGCTGTTTTCCGCCACCGCATTTTGCCAGACAATATGTTGCCAGGTCATGACCTTCGGGCTAGAGACGCCGGCCAACGCGGATCCGGCGCCGAATTTTAATGCCGTACGGAATTTTAATGTGTCGGCATTTCGGGCAGAAACGTTCGACTTCGACAATGACACGACTGGAAATGCGGCAGCCCAGCACTCGGAGCAGCAACCCGGACTGGTTCACAGGTCGGTGAAGCGAATCCTGGAAGACCAGAAAGGAATTTATCGATCTCCGTTCGAGCCATCGCATTTGAAGTACGATGCCATCTTTTTACCTGGCACCGCGGCTTTCCTGGGGACCGACCGGCGTATTGAAAACAATCTTCCTGGCGGTCATTACCAGTTTTATCCAGACAGTTCCAATATTGCGATTGGAGGCCTCGCTGCCACGCTAGGTGGAGTCTGGTTATACGGAATCAAGGGGGACCATCC
>WNGQ01003011.1_pt1 | contig 34044 bp, 35 predicted proteins | sample 5407661 | NCBI WGS metagenome assembly WNGQ01 (sample SAMN13153382, study PRJNA577476) | soil metagenome | isolation source: 60 cm soil or saprolite under Garry oak tree replicate 2 | place: USA:California | collected 2016-06-15 | reverse complement strand
CATTCTCGCAGGAATACTGACGCCACTGGGGTTTGGTATTGCCGCTATCCTCACTCAAATCGGTTATGTGCTCTGGTCGCTCTGGTTACTCGTGGTTGGTGTGTTCGTGCTCCGCTCTCATGAGCGTGAGGGACAACCTCTTCTGTCCCATCGTCTGCAGTAATCGAGAAAGGAAGAGCTCATGATGAGCACCAACGAACTCCACGTCGTATTTGGCACTGGCCCAGTCGGGCAGGCAGTGATGCGCGAACTGGTTGCCAAAGACAAGCCTGTCCGCCTCGTGAACCGTCGTGGTCCAGTGGTTGATCAGGCTACGTTACACAGATTGCTCAAGAAAGTGCGTGATGTAGGCATGCCAATGGTCTCGGTCAATCGTGGTAAACCCGGTCAAGCAGATGTTTCAGACAGCAAGTAAACCGCATTGAAAATGACCGAAGCAAAGCAACTTGGAGGAATACTCATGAAAGCCATTGTAAACACACACTACGGATCACCGGATGTTCTTCAACTCAAAGAGGTAGAAAAACCTGCACCCTCGGACCATGAAGTCCTGGTAAAAGTTCTTGCGGCATCCGCCGCTGCGGGTGACTGGCATCTTCTGCGCGCTCAACCATTCCTGATGCGCTTCACGTATGGGCTTCTCAAACCAAAACACCAGATCCTCGGCGCGGCCTTCGCGGGGCGGGTTGAAACGGTGGGCCGCAACGTCACGCAGTTTCAGCCCGGGGATGAGGTATTCGGGGACGTATCCGCGTGTGGCTTTGGCGCTTTTGCCGAGTATGTTTCTGTTCCTGAACATGCAGTAGCGCTGAAACCCACCAGGTTGACGTTCGAGGAAGCCGCGACCGTCCCTGTGTCGGCAGTCACCGCCCTGCAAGGTCTGCGCGACCAAGGACACATTCAGCCAGGACAGAAGGTGCTGATCAATGGTGCATCTGGCGGTGTGGGTACGTTTGCGGTGCAGATTGCCAAAGCATTTGGCACTGAAGTCACCGCTGTATGCAGCACGAGGAATGTGGACATGGTGCGCTCGATTGGGGCAGACCACGTCATTGATTACACGCAAGAAGATTTCACCAAAAATGGGCAGCGTTATGACCTGATTCTGGCCGTGAACGGATATCATCCGATTTCAGCGTATCAGCGCGCCTTAAGTCAAGAGGGCAGGTATGTCATGACCGGAGGTTCCATGGCGCAAATGTTCCAAGCCATGCTGCTCGGACCCTGGCTATCAAAGAACGGCAGCCAGAAAATGGGGAACTTGCTGGCGAAACCAAACCAGAAAGATCTGGTGTTTGTGAAAGAGCTTCTTGAAGCCGGCAAAGTCGTACCCGTTATAGAGAGACGTTACCCGTTACGTGAGGTTCCTGAGGCTATCCGGTATGTTGAAGAAGGACACGCCAAAGGAAAAGTGGTCATCACTGTGGATCAGAACAACCTCACCTGATAAAGCGTTACACTTAACCAATATTCATAGCTTAGACAACGTATGCCCATTGATCACGCGGAAAAAGATGGAAGGCGAGCACTCGTTCCCATTTCCGCTCGTAACACCCTCTCAAGGCAGAGCAACTCTTACGAACTACCGAGAACATGAGCGAACCGTGAGAGTAGCATTCAAAAAAGGAGCAGAAAAGATGAATTCAACCAAAATTACCACCGGAATGGAAGCGAAAAGCCCCTCTATATTCCTCTTTTCTTGAAGCCCATGAGAATAGAAAGAACATAGTGCAGAATCAAGAGCCCATTTCAGGAATAGGAGGCGCCCCTGGAACATCTCCCGATTTATCGCACCAGCTAACACAGAGATACAAGTGAAACAAGTGAAACAAGTGAAACAAGTGAAACAAGTGAAACAAGTGCGACAAACCTCATTAGAATAAAACTAGTGCTCCGTCAATCTCGTTTCGATGACTGAAATGTAGTGGCGGGGCTTGCCCCGCCAAATCCCCAACAATCAAATGGTGATTGACAGTCCACTAGTCGAGCATAGTTGCCGTCACCGAATAGATAGATGGCAAGAAATCAGCAATCAGCTGCCAGCTATCACCCCTGTCTCTGCTAGCAAAGAGTTGGCCTGTATTCGTCCCAACATATATCCCGCATGGATCAATAGTATCTGTACACATCGCGTGTCGCAAGACGCCCAGCGTCACCCCATTCCCCTGAGGCAGCCCATTCGTGAGCGGTTCCCAACTCTCCCCTCCATCCTGCGTTCGGTACACCGAAAACTGTTTCCCAACATTCTGCCGTGCCTCTGGGTCCTCTACCACCACGTATACCGTATCGGGATGGTGAACATCCAGTGCTATCGGGAAGCCAAACTCAGAAGGAAGACTGTGCTGGATATCGATCCAATCCTCGCCCGCGTTTGTGCTCTTGTAGACTCCACAGTGGTTCTGTTGATACAACACCTCTGGCTCTTTGGGATGCTGGACCAGCCGGTGGATACACTGGCCAAACTCCGGGTACATTGTCGGCAAAAAGCCTGCGCGTGTGTTCTTATTGGCAAAGGCCCAGCTGCGCCCCCCATCATCCGTGCGCATACACCCCACCGCTGAGATGCCTATCCACATCCTGGAAGCGTTCGTAGGATCGGGAATAATCGTGTGCAGGCATAGCCCTCCAGCTCCCGGCTCCCAGCGCTCTCTCGTTGGATGATTAGCAAGGCCGCTGTTGATCTCCCAGGTCTTGCCGCCATTCGTACTAACCCATAGGCTCGCTGGATCAATACCTGCATAAATCGTTCCCGGCTCGTCAACTCGACCAGGTTCAATCACCCAGATATTTTGCAGCTTGTAACCGCTTCCCTCCGTGAACTGAATACCTTTTTCTGGTTCTTGCCAGGTTTGCCCGAAGTCGTCGCTGTAGCGCACAAAAGATCCAAAGAAGTCGTTATTGTCGGCTGCGAATAGCCGGCAGCCGGAACGTTGATCAAGGGTGGCATAGAAAATACGATGCCCCTTCAAGGTCGGAGTCGAGATTTCCCATCTCTCTCGATCACGTGACGATAAAATGAACAATCCGCGTTTGGTTCCAACCATCACTAACATTGTGCCACTTGCGTATGGTCTCTGCTGATTCATAACTAATTCTCTCCTGTCTTGATAGAACTATCGATTCTGTGGGTCAGCCCCCTGCGACAGACTGCAGGACATGGAGTGTTACTCCTGCTGATATCGGCGTATCGAGGCCCTGCAAATAACGGATGTTCTCCCGCTCCAGGAAAATGTTCACGTAAGGGCGTAACTCGCCTGTTTCGTAGCACAGGTTGAACCGCAAGCCAGGGAAGTCGCCGTCAAGCGCATCGATGATCTCACGCACTGTGCGACCAGTTGCAGTCACAAAACGACGATTGCCAATTCTTGCCCGGAGGGCATCAGGGAAGGAAACGGTCACAGTGGGTACAATATCAGGTAAATCCATCATGGCCTCGGTTGCAAAAAGTAGTGAGAACAGACAAACAGATTAGTATCGTACATTTTGCTGTAGGGAAGAGAGAACGTTTGTTCATTTAACCATAACGAGTATAGCCCAACCATCCGCATTTGTCAATTGTTAACCTCAATTCTGATCCTGGCAAGCGACTCTTCACGAGGCCGCAACCAACAAATATCCGGAAGCAAAAGCCAAAAAGGTGAGTTTTCTGAATCAATAGTACTTCTTGGGTATAATCAAGAATAGAGAGAAATCAGCCTCAAAAAACGTAGTATAAAGTAATACACAACAAATTTGCATGACCTCATGACCTCAGGGAATGCAAATGCTTGACAGGCAATTCTCCGCTGGCTATACTTGGTTGCAACATTCAAAGCTGCATGCTTAAAGCGACTTCACGTGCCAGTTTATTTGATGCAGTTTATGAAAGGAGACTCTCATGGACTCCCATGCATTGGAAATGAATGACACACTTACCACAACCAGTACGAGCAATCTCACGCAGGTCTCTAATGGTGTAGAGGATGAAATAATCATCCGAACTGTCAAGCTAAACAAGTATTTTGGCGATAAACATGTCCTCAAAGATATTGATTTTGAAGTGCGTAAAAGGGAAGTCGTAGCAGTAATAGGCCCTAGTGGTTCAGGAAAAAGTACCCTTATTCGCTGTCTAAACGCCTTGGAGAAAGCAACAAGCGGAGAAATATATATCCACGGCGAAAAGCTCAATCCCAATTTATCTATCAAACAGCTTAGCCCCATTCGTAGTGAGCTTGGCATGGTCTTCCAGAATTTTAATCTCTTTCCCCATATGACCGTTATCGAGAACATCATTGAAGCCCCCCGCCTTGTTCGTAAAATGCCAAAAGACCAGGCTATTGCTCTTGGTGAGAAGCTACTAGCTAAAGTCGGCCTTTCAGAAAAACGTGATGCCTATCCCAATCGTCTCTCAGGTGGCCAGAAACAGCGTGTCGCTATAGCGCGTGCTCTGGCTATGCAACCACGAGCGCTCCTCTTCGACGAGCCAACCTCGGCACTTGATCCTGAACTGGTAGGTGAAGTCCTCAAAGTTATGAAAGATCTTGCTTACGAGGGCAGCACAATGGTAGTCGTAACACATGAAATGCAATTTGCTCGTGATGTGTCTGACAGAGTTATTTTCATGTCTGACGGCTCGTTTATCGAGCAAGGTGATCCAGAAGAAATATTCAAAAATCCCAGGGAGAAGCGCACGCGCATGTTCCTGGAGCGTGTGCTCTCCGTTTTACCCTAGCTTCATTCATATTTCTCGTTTATCGCTTCCAGGAAGACTTTGAGAAAGGCAAATGTATAATGAACCTTGGGTTAGACAGGCGAACATTTCTGAAGCGCGCTGGCCAGGCTGGCGGCCTTATTCTCGCTGGTGGAACATTGGAACCGATCCTGGCAGCTTGTGGAGGGAACGTTTCTACCACCACTGGCTCAGCTTCTCCAACAGTTGGTGCTACAAAAGTAGCAAGTGCTGGTCTGAAGCAGCCCGGTAACCTGCAATGGGGCGCTGACTACGTCTCGGGAGCCCCTTATGTATTTAAAGATCCTTCCAACCCTAACAATTTGATTGGCTTTGAGGTCGAGATCGCAGCTGCTATGGCTCAATTGATGGGAGGTATCCAACAAACTCAGGTCGAAGTCTGCTATTCGAACCTGGAACAGGCTCTGCTGGGCAACCAGGTAGACATGGTCATGAACGGCTGGGAAAAAACTCCTGACCGCGAAAAAACCGAATTGTTCTCCGAACCCTACTATCGCTATGGCCAACAGGTTATCGTGCGCAAGAATGATACTCGCTTCGCCAATGTCGTCCCAAAAACCGTAGCGGACCTGGAAGGTTACACTGTCGGTACCGGTTCTGGCTACAAGGCCGAAACTATCATGCTGGCGGACAAAAAAATTCACGTCAAGTCCTACACGGGTAATATCGCCTTCACCGATCTCGTGCAGGGGAAAGTCGACGCTTTCTTCCTGGACTTACCAATCGCTGCCTACTACATCCTGGGTTCTGGTCCAGGTGCTACGCCTATTCCGCAATTAAAGCTCCTTGGCGACCCGATTTATATCGATGGCTATTTCGTTGGTTTCAATAAGAGCAACCCTAACGCGGCGAAACTCCTACCAGAGATCAATCAGTGTTTTGACATTCTCAAAAAGAATGGGACACTCAAGAAAATCTACACAAAGTGGCAACTCATGAACCCCCTGCAAAGTCAAATCGGGGTTATGTAGGTAGCCTACCTTGCACACGGGGAATTCATCTTAGCGCGTAAGAATTAAATTTTCAGCGGAGCCGTCTTCAAAAAATGATAAAGATGGCTGCCGCCCACATCAGCGTCAATCAAAAAGGATTGGAATATGGATCTTGCCCAAAGTATGAATCTTATCCAGCAAGCCCTACCAGATTTTTTGGATGGCACAAAAAATACCATCATTTACTGTGTCACCTCATTTACTCTCGCTCTCATCTTGGGGCTTATTCTCGCGTTCATGAACAGTTCTCATTTTGTGTGGCTCAGGGCGCCAGCTCGTATTTATATCGAGGTAATTCGTAGTACCCCCATGATTGCTCAAATATTCCTCATCTATTATGGTTTGAGTGCTATCTTGTATGATATAGGTCTCAACTATCCATCACTTAACCTCGCGCAATATGACAATGCCTGGGTTGCGGGTATCGCTTCATTATCTATTAACTACGCTGCCTATGAGGCCGAAGTCTTCCGCGCTGGGTTTCTCTCCGTTGAGCGCGGTCAGACAGAAGCTGCTCTTTCTCTCGGCCTCACTTCTGGCCAAAACTTCTTTCGTATAGTCTTGCCTCAGGCTATTCCGCTGATGATACCTCCCTTCGTCAATGATCTCATCTATATGCTCAAAGACTCCGCTATTGTAAGCGTTATCGCTGGTACTGAACTTACATCCAGGCTCGATTTCTGGCGTTCGCATAATGGGAGTAATCCCATTCCTCTTTTTGTACTTGCGATGGCCTTGTACCTGGCACTGAGCTTGCCTACATCGTACGTTGCAAGATGGTATGAACAAAAATTGCGTGCGGCCCTGTAACTAGAGAGACCTGAAGGAGTGGTTATGCAGCAGACCCTTGATCGTGCAGTGTCCAAACCAAAGACGCAGGGTTGGCATGTCCTGTTGGACTATATTTTCTATCTGTTGCTGGTGGCGTTCTTAGTGGGCTTTGCCCTCTACCTTTATTCAAATCGTGATCTCATCGTTGTTGATTTCCCAATTTTGCTGCAGGGAGCCGGAGCAACCATTGTGATCTCGTTGATCAGTATGGTCTTGGCGACCATCTTTGGTTTTATAGGTGCGATGGGCCGCCTCTCGCGCTTTGCTGTATTTCGCTGGATCGCCACGATATACGTTGAAGTTATTCGTGGCACACCTATACTTGTACAGCTTTTTCTATGGGGGTTCGGCATAAGCGCTATACTCACGGCTGCAGGCTTTAACCCGCATGATATTGCTTTTCAATTTATGACTGTTCTGCAAAGCAACAGCCTCGTCCCAAGCGAATTTATCTTTAATGCCGCATTCTATGGCATACTTGGCCTGAGTTTTAACTATGGTGCCTACTTGACCGAAGTCTTCCGTACAGGCATAGAATCTGTGCAGAGAGGTCAGACCGAGGCCGCCTTGAGCTTGGGCCTGAACTCTGGGCAGGCGCTTCGCCAAATCGTGCTGCCTCAGGCGATACGTATCACTATCCCACCATTCACTAACTACTTCATCGCCTTGGTACAGGATAGTGCCTTGCTCTCTACCATCGGGGGCGTAATCGAACTGCAACAATTAACCACAGCACTTGCCAGTCCCCTATCGTCAGAACCAAATAAACAACTGTTCGTCTACATCTTTGGAGCCCTTATTTTCCTTGCTATCTGTTATCCCCTTGCTATCTTAGCTCGCTACCTTGAAGCCCGCATGGGAGTGGGCTATTAGCAGTATCTGTCTCAGGAAGAACCGCTAAAAACTGCACGCTAGGTTAACCAGGCTTGCTTTCTTGCTACTCCATAAGCTATACTGTGTACATCAAATTGTTCCAAACTTACGGCTCAATCCCAAAAAGCATGGTATTTCCCATGAGAGTAATAGACATACTAGGTAAAAAACGAGGACGCTACATTCCGAAATACTACGTATTTCGTGGTTACCACCTGTCCACTTGCTACCCCTGAAGTCCCTCCTCTTCTCGATCCTAGACTTTGCTGTCAAGGCGAGATCCTTCCGTTATTCACATCTCGCGCAGGCTTTTTGTCAAGTTTGAAGCTTCTCAAATAGAGGTAAATTTTATCCAGTAGCAAGCTTCCTTAGTTTTTCAGAATGACTATCCCCAGGGATGAGTCAGGATACACCCACTAGTATTGCATCATTGAGAATGAAATATCGGTAAATACAGCCGATCAGTGCAAATCCGGTAGGCGGGCCGGAGTGGGATGTTTTTATCAATCCGCATTACCAGAAAGGATTTTTATGAGTACCGATGGCTTACTCAAGGCCCTCAACGATTCCAAAAGGTACCTCGAGATTGTACAAAAGAAGGAACTGGGCAAGAGTGAAGCTGAGTGGTTAATCGAGACCACCGTCAGCAACTTTGCCAGGTACTACAACAGTGGATTTATCGAGTATCGTAGGTCGGTCGCTGAAGCAGGTGACTTTGCAGCAGTTGAATGGACAGGGCGTGGTGCAACCTTCAAAGATGTGCTTGGCCGTGAATACATAGACTGCCTGGGTGGGTTTGGTTTGTTCAACCTCGGTTGGGCCCATCCCAAAGTCGTGGGGGCCGTTCAAGCACAATTAGAGAAAAGTCCGCTTCCCACGCAGGAATTGCTGGATCCTCTACGTGGCATGCTCGCTCACTTAATGGCCGAAATTACTCCCGGTGACATTCAATATAGCTTTTTTGTCGGTAGTGGCACAGAGGCTGTTGAAGGTGCCATGAAACTTGCCAAACTTTATACACGTAAGAGCGGCTTCATCGCCTCAGTTCGTGGCTTCCACGGCAAAACAACAGGCTCTCTCGCCCTCACTGGTAAAGCCATTTTCCGTCGTCCTGCTTTGCCCCTGCATAACAATGTGTTTCATGTTCCCTTTGGCGATGCAGATGCTGTTGAGCAACAGCTACGTATAGCTCGTGAAGTGGGTAACGATATCGCTGCTGTAATTATGGAACCTGTGCAGGGTGAGGCGGGTGCTATCGTTCCTTCAGATGATTTCTGGCCGCGCCTTCGCCAGCTCTGTGATGAATATGAAGTACTGCTTATCGCCGATGAAGTTCAGACAGGTATGGGACGGACTGGCAAGTTATGGGGAGTCGAGCACTGGGAAGTTACGCCTGATATCATCACATCGGCAAAGGCCCTTGGTGGCGGTGTAATGCCCATAGGCGCCTTCATGTCCACTCCCAAAATATGGAGTGTCATGAACAGCAATCCTTTTATTCATACCTCCACCACAGGCGGTAATCCTCTCGCTTGTGCTGCTGCCATCGCTGCTATTAATGTAACTCTTGAAGAGTGTATTCCTGAGCAGGCTGCCGAGAAGGGTGAATATTTTATCAAACAGTTGCGAGAAATTGCCGCACGCCATCATGATGTATACACAAACATCACAGGTAAGGGACTGTTGATTGGTCAGCACTTTGTAAATGACGATATTGGCTATGCCGTCGCTTCTGGCCTCTTCAAACGTGGTGTTCTTATATCCGGTACGCTCAATAACTCACGAGTCATCCGCGTCGAACCTCCATTGGTTATTACTCGTGAGGAGATCGATATAATTCTGAACCGCTTAGAAGATACGCTTCAGGAACTACATGCCACTGTTTCTACACCTGAGCTTCCCATCAGTAATGAGCCAGCGCCCACAAATACGGGAAAAGTTGATAGTAATACAGCAGTAGCATAACAGATAGGGGAGCGAGTTCCATGCACATTATTGTTCTTGGTGGTGCAGGCGCGATGGGTCGTGTCACTGTTCGCACCCTGACTGAATATGAAGATGTCGACCAGATCACTATCGCGGATTATGACGAAGAGCGTGCCCACGACGTTGCTGCGACCCTCAATAGTAGTAAAATTCTGGTCAGGCAGATCGATGTATACGACTCTGAGCGTTTATCTAAACTTGTGCGTGGTGCCAATGTCGTATTGAGTGCTGTCGAGTATGTCTTTAACCAGCCTATTCTCAGGGTCTGTATTCAGGAGAAAGTCCATTATGCCGACCTCGGTGGTCTTTTTCATATGACGCGCAAACTCATGGATATGAGTCCAGAGGCTGAAGCTGCGGGTATCACCGCCATCCTGGGCATGGGTGGGACTCCCGGCATCACCAATATCCTTGCTCGCGCGGCTGTTGATAAACTAGACCGCGTTGACAGCATCAAGGTGCAACTTGGCTGTAGTGATGATACTCCCTCAACGGCACCTTTGGTGGCCCCTTACTCGATCCGTACGATCTTGGATGAATTTACCAGGCCACCACAAGTCTTCCAGAATGATACCTGGTACCCTCAACAACCATTGACGGGCCAGGAGGAACTGATCTTCCCCTTGCCCGTGGGGCGTGCCACCGCCATCTTTTCGCTGCATTCGGAGTGTGCCAGCTTTCCGGTCTCGTTTCGCGATAAGGGCATTCGTCATGTGTCCTTCAAAATCGCCTTTCCCAGCGATTTCATGAAGAAACTCAAATTCCTGGTAGATATCGGCTTTGGCAGCGATGAGCTAATCAGTGTAAGAGGAGTGAAAGTTTCACCACGTGAGGTTTTAGCCAGGCTACTTGAAATGACTCCTGTTGAAGATGTTGAGCCACAGGATTGCGATGTATTGCGTGTGGTTGTTGCCGGTGAGGCCCAGGGGCAACGCCTGGAGATTGTCAACCAGGTTGTTGTCTTACCCTATCGTCGTTGGGGTATAGGTGCTGGCGCTCTTGATACTGCTACGCCCCTTGCCATTGCCGGGCGGATGTTAGCGAATGAAGAGATTGCGCGCCGTGGTGCCTTTGGCCCAGAATTGTGCATCCCCGTCGAGCCGTTCTTCCAGGAGCTTGCTCGCTACGATATGCACGTGACAGAGACAAGAACAACAGCCATTTCTTAAAAGGTACAAATGTGCTTGATCACGGAAACTATAGATTCTCGCAATTGGGCATATGTTAGATATTTCCTTACAACTTCAAGGTGGCTGTGGTAAAATGACGTAAGTGGATCGACTTTTGTAGGAAAATTCGTATCTATTTTGTAATGCAGGTACGAATTTCGAAAGTATGAATGCAAATTCATGCGAAGTCACAGTATTTAAAACTTCTGAAAGGGGCTATCAGATGAGCGAGTATAAACTGCTTATCAATGGTGAACTCGTCAGTAGCAGTTCAGGTAAAACCGTTGACGACATTGGTCCTGCCAGTGGCCAGCCAATTGCTCAAGTTCCTGAAAGTTCGGTGGAAGATGTTAACCGTGCTGTAGCCGCAGCACGCGAAGCTTTCGACGACGGACGCTGGTCCAGCCTACCTCATAGTGCACGTGCAGCAACATTGGAAAAGTTGGCATCACTTCTGGAAGCGCATACAGGTGAGTTGGCTGAACTAGAGTCGCAAGATGCTGGTAAACCCATTAAACTAGCGCGCGATAGTGATGTTCCTTTTGCCATCGACAACCTGCACTTCTTTGCGGGTGCTGCTCGCCACCTTGCCGGTACAGCCTCAAGTGAATATACTGGAGGACATACCAGCATCATTCGTCGTGAACCTATCGGCGTAGTTGCCTCTCTGGCTCCCTGGAACTATCCCTTTATGATGGCCGCCTGGAAAATTGGTCCCGCTCTCGCTGCCGGTAATACAGTCGTCCTCAAGCCATCGGTTGAAACTCCTCTCAGCACGCTGAAACTTGGTGAGCTGGCTCTTGAAGCTGGTATTCCTGCTGGAGTTCTCAACATCATTACCAGTGGCGCCGGCGTAGCACAGGCACTTGGTAGTCATCGTGATGTAAGCATGGTATCAGTTACAGGCAGCACTGAGAGTGGTAAGCATATTATGCGTGCAGCAGCAGACACCATTAAGCATGTGCACCTCGAACTTGGCGGCAAAGCCCCATTTATCGTCTATGAGGACGCCGATATTGAAGCTGCTGCTAATGGAGCTGTTGTAGGTGGTTACGTCAACTGTGGCCAGGACTGTACCGCTGCTACTCGCATCTACGTGCAAGACACTATTTATGATGCCTTTTTGGACTCGTTCTTGAGCAAGGTCAAACAAATTCGCGTAGGTAATCCCGCTGTTGAAAGTACTGACATGGGACCATTGATCTCAGCCTCCCAACGTACCAATGTCGAAGGATTTGTCGAGCGGGCACTCCGTGCTGGCGCGAACATTGTCACGGGCGGTAAACGTATCACAGTGGCCGGCCTTGAAAAAGGTTTCTTCTTCGAGCCGACTGTCATTGCAGAAGATCGCAATGACGCAGAGATCGTGCAGTCTGAAGTCTTTGGCCCTGTGGTTGTCGTCTCTCGCTTCAAAACCGAAGAAGAAGTGCTGAAGAAGGCCAATGGTGTCGTGTATGGTCTTGCCTCCTCTGTCTGGACAAAAGATATCTTCAAAGCTATGCACGCGAGCAGAGTCCTTCAATTTGGCACAGTCTGGATCAACGACCACTTGCCACTTACACCGGAGATGCCGCATGGGGGTTATAAAGAGAGTGGCATAGGTAAAGATATGTCTATGTACTCCTTTGAAGAATATACCCAGATCAAACATGTGATGATTGAACTAGATGGCGATGCTCGTAAAGGTTGGCACTACACCATTTTCGGTGATGCTGAGTAATCCCTTTTTCAAAAATACACGAACAAATGAACAAGCCTGCCTTCAATAATAAGGCAGGCTCATTCATCTTTTTTAGCTAACGCTATATGCACGTTTCTTTTGTTGCCTGCAGTGGAGAACAGCTTTATGTGCGGTCGCATATAAACATCTTTGCGAGGTGCGCAGCGAGGAGGAATCAGTAAAATGTGTACATGGAGTTTACCAAAAAAGTAAGGCCTCCACCTGGTTTAAAAAGGAGAAGGCTTACCCAGAAAGGCACCCACCGCCTTTCTCTGTTATATATTACGTAACAGGTTACAGTATCTCCAACCTATGACAAATGGTGACATAGGCTCTTGTCTAGACGGCAAGCCGCCTGGGCCTGACTGCGGAGGCCTCTATCCCTAGACCATCAAAGGCTGTCGGGAATACTTTTCTTCCGATGTTGTAGGAACCATTCACATCAGAATGAATCGGGTCTCGTCCTTTGACCCGATACCAGCGTCCATCACGCCGCCCGCTGAATGTGTGCTCCGCCTGGTCGTTGGGATCGTAGACTGGCATCGCATCGCGATCGAAGAAGCTGGCCTGGCTGGTATAGCTCTCTTCGGTGGTGATGACCGTGATACCGACCAATTCGGCCTTGTAGCGCAACATCGCGATGAAACGCGTATGCGGGATCTGCACAAACGCCTGGTTATTGCGCTTGCCCATCTCGACCTCTTGCTTCCAAAACGCGTTTTTCCCGATGATGAGGATACCGATACCCTCAACCACCAACAATCCAATGATGGCTTTCGAGGCCAGATGCAACTGATGCTTGATCCGACAATTGCGCTTGTCGGTGATGGCGTCGAGTTGATGGGACGTGAAGCGGTTCTCCTTGGCGAGCTTCTTTTGCAGATGTTCGCGCCGCTTGTTGTAGCCTTGGTTGATCGACTTGAGCACACGACCGTTAACGAGTACGGGCACAAAGCCCGGCTTGTTTGAAGTTATCGCGGCTAAGTTACTCACGCCAAGGTCCAGGGCAGCGAACAGCGAAGGATCAACAGAGGCCTGCTCGGCTTTTCGCTCGTAGACGACTTCTATCACATAATGGGTGCCACGCGGAACCACGCGGGCCTGGACAATGGTCTCTTTCTTCTGGCGCGTTTTCACCTGCTCTCCCAGTGCAGAGAGTGAGAGCAGGCCACGTTTCAACGCCCGTTTAGAGATCGCCCCTTTCTCATACACGAGCAGATTGCGTCCTTCGGTTTTGTGTTTGTACTTGGGCAAGTGAGGGCGACCCAAGAACCTCTCCGGGTGCTCGCGCCACTCGGCCATGGCTTCGAAAAAGGCCACCCATGCCTTGTGAAGCTGGATGAGCACTTGATTGCTCACTTTACGCGGAAGAGCCTGATAGGCTTCATGGGACTTGATTTGCTGAAAAACCTTGACATTATCGAGATAGATGCCTTCGTGAATGAAGGATTGACGCACCACATAGTTGGCTGCGTTCCAGAGATTTTTTGAAGCAAAGGCGGCCTGATCGATAGCTTCATAGGAAGGATCGTTCTTGCTGATGATATGCTGCTCCACCAGTTGCATCATGATGCCTCCCCATGGCGGGCAGACATCTGCCGCTTGCACTCCTGAGCATACTCAGGATAACGTGCTGCTATCTGCACATAGACCCGGCGACGAATGCCTCTGCCAGCCTCACTTCCTCCAACCTGCCCTGCCACTTCCTCCAGATGCGTATCATACTCCCTCAGGTGGTGACGGATATCATTCACTGTGATCCGCCAGAGATCGGCAGGATCACTCTGTTCGCTCGCCCGCTCGTAATCATGATCGCGCTCCCAAAGTATCTCCTCATGAAAGGCATAGGAGGAGGCAATGGCACGGTTGACGAGTGTTTCCAAGGGAAGGTGCACGACTGTGATAGACATACGCTCGACTTGGGTTATCAACAAAGCCGCTTTGCGTACTGCTACCATTTTGCCTACCTCGGAGCGCACAGCGGCTTTGGCGGCTGCCTGCTTGCAGCCATCTTCTTGCTCACAGACTTCGATACGAGCCAATGAAGAGGGTTGCATGGGTGCTGCCGCCCGAGAGGATGGATTCGGTTTGGTTGCGTCGGGCGAGCCGAGAAACTTCTTCACCAGAGCAGGTGTCCAGCCCCGCTCCTTGAGTTGTGTGCTATTGAAGAGAGATGGTCCTTCGTTCATCACTCGTCTCCATTGTCCTGCAATCCCTGGACAATCCGTGCGGTTTTGCGTTTGCCCGCCGTTGCCCATAGAGCCGTGCAGTGAATGAAGAGACAATTGCCATCAGGTCGGCAATCACGTCCTCTTTGTCGTTCTCTGCGACATTGACGACTTCAATCGTGCGCCCTTGTGTCTCTAAGAGAGTTTCGAGGTAGTGAAACCCAAAGCGAGTAAGCCGATCTTTGTGTTCAATCACAATATGGGGAACGCCCGTATCCTTGAGCAGACTGAGCAATTTAGGGCGGCTATTGTTCACACCGGAGGCAATCTCTTTCACGACTTGCGCCACTTGGTAACCGTTGACCTCACAGTAGTGTGAGTATCGCTCGACCTGCCGCTCTAAATTGGCCCGATGTTCTGCTGAAGAGACACGGGCGTAAATCGCGACTTTTTGAGGAGCTACAACAGGTGTACGCTCAGTGACGATGATCGTTCCCGATGGAGCCCGATAGCCCTTAATTGCTCCATCCCGAAACCAGCGTAGGGTCGTTCGATAACTGATGCCTTGTTGTTTGGCAAACTGACTTAACTTCATAGGAGAAGTATAGAACAGATGTACACATTTGTCAATGTTTGATATCATTTCTTGGGAACGTTTATTACACCGATCTCAGATTGAGTTAAACAATGAAATTAGGATAAAATGCTCCATATGGACGAAACTAATCAAATATTGAGCAAGAGAGCGAGGAGGATTATAACCATGCGCGTAATACAACATTGCTCGATGAACGAGGCAGAGGCTAGTGCTTTCTGATATCATCGATATTCCTCCTGGTTCTCTCGTTTCGCTTGTTGGAGCGGGCGGGAAAACAACTACAATGTATACACTCGCTTCTGAGTTGGCAGGGAAAGGCATGCGTGTTGTTACAACCACCACTACCAACATATATTTCCCCGCACAAGGTGAAACTGATACCCTCATTGTCTCACCTGAGACTCCTACGCTCCTAAAAATGGTAAATTCAGCCTGGAAGCAGCATCACCGCGTGGCCGTTGCGGGAAGAGTTATCGGAGCGGGAAAAATAGGCGGCGTCCAGGCAAATCAGCCCTTTGAACTGCTCGCTAAAGGTGGCGCAGATATCGTCATCGTCGAAGCAGATGGCGCTCGTCACCGTATGATTAAAGCACCTGTTGAGCACGAGCCCGTTATACCCTTTCGGACTAATCTAGCTTTCCTACTAATAAGCGCTGAGGCGATCAATCAACCATTGAGTACAGAGATTGCCCATCGCCCAGAGCGTATTGCCTCTGTACTGGGGATCGGTCAAGGCGATATTCTAACACCTGAGCGTGTTGCCAGGTTAATGACGAGCGAGCAAGGTGCGATGAAAAATATTCCTGAACAAACAACCATCTATCTACTCATCACGCACGTTTCTATAATGAAGCAGGATGCCGTACAGGAGCTCATATCTTTGGTGCATCATTCCCATCGACTGGCAAGAGTAGTTTGTTCGGTAGAACCGGGAAACTGGTTCTTGCTCTAACTAGATAAATCTGCCTTATCGCAATTCATCGACTAAATGTCGAGCCATTTGGAGCCATTCTTCGGGCGTATCATCCGGAACTGAACAGCCATTTGCCAGGATAAGTCTTCGTCCTTTTGTCTGGCTGATAGCAGACATAATTTCATTATCAATCTCAGCTTGGCTGCCGTGGGTAAGTGGACCTCGCTCCCATAATCCCCCCATGAGACACTTATCGGTGAGAGTTAATGCTTCACTGAGTGTAGGGCCTGTGAGCCGATCGCTCCAACTCATCACAGCTACTGGATAGTCGGTGAAGTCCTCAAAGTAGATTTGATCTCCTTCCTGGGTTGGATCAGCGTGTACATGGACAATATTGAGCCAGCCGTTTTTAGCACCTTCTAACGCTTCCAGGTCATAGGGACGTCCGATATTGCGATATTCTTCTCGTGTAAAATCCGTATTAGTTGCACCCATACAGGAGAAGAATATACCGCTTGCGCCTGCTTCGATAGCAGCTTCCATCAAGCGACGGAGATTAGATGCAATTGTTCCTAACCCCTCTTCAAAAGGCTGAGGGTTTTTTCTGGCCTCTTCAATTGCTTTTCGTTTGCCCATGAAGCGGATTACATATGTAAGTGGACTAAAAAGTGTCAAAATAAGGGGATAGTCATTCCCTATTTGTGAACGAAGTACACGAATACAGGTCAGTTGCTCCTGAAACATGGGAGTGTCCAGGTCAAGACGAGGAAGAAAGCGAAGCTGGTCTGACACTGTCAGCTGATCTTGTGGTGGGGGATATTCTAAATCTGGCATTATCTTAACTATATCCAGCTTAAACTTATCAATAAAGAATTCTTTTGTCAGTTTCGCCATTCGCTCTCCTGAGCCTTCAGGTTTGAAGTGGTGCCAGAAACAGAAGGGCACGCGGTCAACTTGTTCTCCCGCAATTGCCGCGTGAACACGCTCGCTAGCAGTCATCGGTTTTGGTGATGTTGTCATTCTTTTTCCTCTTTTTATGGTTGCTCGTGGTTTTCGTTCAGTTTTGCTGTCAGCGTTGACTCATCCGTGCTTCGTTTGGTCTTCAAATGGCAAACTCTTATCCTCGGTAACAGATTGGCCCTCTCCTGGGAAAGAGGGCCATAAAAAGAGCGTCTACGGGTGCGGGGTCGGTAGACGCTCTTTTTATGGCCCTAGCAAGCAGGCAGTATAACTTGAATATTCCATCAAGGATTGACAAATAGGGAACTCTGTGGTACTATTCTTTTTGTCACCTCGGAGGATGCAACCGAAGAGGGAGGCAAGTACTGAAAGGGAAAGCCCAAAGCGGAAAGACCGAGGCCAAAGGTCTGAAGCTGGAAGACCATTAGATGTGTAGCTACGCGAAAAAGCGCAGAAACGGAAGAGGTGCGTAGTGAATATCTAATGCAGTGCCACTGGCGACTTACCTCTAACAGCCGAGTGGAGCAACACTGAGAAAGGGCCTAGGAAGCTAGCTACTTCCTAGGCCCTTTCATTTTCACTTTTGCAGACCTCAAAAAGAAAAAAAAGTGTCATTCGTCAGAGAAAAAATGACGTTCGTCTAGTTATGTGCCACGCTCTCAAGTGCCTTCAGCGGTTGTCTCTGCCACCACAACTTGGCGTGACATCGAAGCCCCGACCATTTCGGCGAGCTCAGCCTTTTATCTCATCTCTTTTTCGATTTTGCGCCAAGTTATGGTGGCAAAAGATCATGGCCCTCCAGGAGCGGCTCTCGATGGGCACGCGACATGTTATGATGACAAATTTGGCCGTTGCATTCGTTGTGAAGAGCACCAAAATAGATGAGCTATAAGGACCGGGCACATTCTGTGGCAGAAACTTTCATCGAAAATCGTCCCGACGCTCTTCTCAAGCCAATTATGTATAGGCCGTATTGTACCATGGCTCATTGGTGTTGGCTAGACATGAAGTAGTGTGGCTCTTTGAGCGGTTTGGCGGTTTTCGTTTCGTGCCACCTTACTGGCAGCGAAAAAGTGCTAATCAAAAAAAGGCGGCCACGCCCTGCCCAGTTGCGCGTTTGGAAAAGCTCTGCTACAATGTGGGAAAAGAGGAGAGGAAAGGCACAGTTGCGTCATTCAGTTCTGAAAATGACAGCCTCCTCTGCAAGGATCTGCACCCCTGCTACCCGCAGCGTAAAAAACTCCTCCAATGGGCCAAACACGGGGTCCCAGGGACGATAATCATAGGTCAGGTGCAGTTCTGCCCGACGCCCTGGCAGGAGCGCGGTCACAAAAATCACGTAGCTATTATCCTCTTGCCCCCGTGCCGCCAGATACACCGAACGGGTCTGGATCGGCCAATAGATGACCAGGGTAGGCCAGGGACTGTCCAAATACTCCTCGTAGAGATAGCCCTCCTGATCTCTGAGCACTTTCCCGCCGGATTCTAGCAGCAACCGTTCCGCCTCCGGCTCAATGGCCTGGATCACATTCCGGTGCGGCCGCTCTGCAACCTGGAGCGTGTGAGGCTCAATCTGTACGCTTCTGACTGTTCTGCCCATCGCTCGTCTTCTCCCTTCCGGCGGGACTGTTCCGATGGAATGCGTGAAACGCGAGACGAGGGGAGGCCACGTGGGGCAGAGGCTCTCGTCCCATGACCACACGCAGGCCACGAACCTCGCTTGCTCCTCAGATGACCTCTGAGAAGTCAACCGATGTTCCTCAGAGGCCTATCAGCTACCTGTTTCCTCAATGCGTGCCACGCGCCTGACTTCCACCGCCTGACTTGCTCCTCCTGGCGAGCGCTAGTTACTCAACACTCCCAAACAGCTTGATCTCCTCAATCTCTTGTTCCGAGAGTGGGCGTGGCGTCTCGCCACGTGCAAGCTTCTCGCTCTGGACGTGATGGCGTACGCTGTCTACGATCTCCGGATTCGCAAGCGTCGTAATGTCTCCAACATCGGCGAAATTGGTGGTAGCGGCAAGGACCCTGCGCATGATCTTGCCAGAGCGGGTCTTGGGCATATCCGCGACGATCCAGATATTCTTCGGTCTCGCGATCTTCCCGATCTGAGTCTCAATCGCCCTGGCCACCTTCTCCTCAATGTCCTTACTCGGCTTGAACCCCGGCTTCAGTGCAACGTACACCTCAACGACCCGGCCGCGCAGTTCGTCTATCATCGGCACCGCGGCGGCCTCGGCAATCTCTTCGACGGTGAGGCACGCCGACTCGATCTCTTTCGTTCCCAGTCGGTGCCCGGCCACATTGATCACATCGTCGACCCGGCCAAGGATGCGGAAATAGCCATCGGCTGCCAGCACAGCGCCATCTCCAGCGAAGTACGGCCAGTCATGCCAGTCTTTACTCTCCTTGTTGCGGCAGTACTTCTCATAGTAGATCTGCACAAATCGCTCCGGCTGGCCCCAGATCGTCTGGAAGATGCCTGGCCAGGGGTTGCGGATGCACATGTTGCCGGCACGCCCGCTTCCGGCCTCGACCACATCGCCTTTTTCATCATAGATCACGGGGTAGATGCCAAGGACTCCCGGGCCGCAGCTACCAGGCTTCATCGGCTGCAAAGCAGGCAGGGTGCTGCACAGGAAGCCACCGTTCTCGGTCTGCCACCAGGTGTCGACGATGACCGCTTCGCCCTTTCCGACGACTTTGTGGTACCAGCGCCAGACTTCCGGCTCAATCGGCTCTCCCACGGTTGTCATGTGCTTGAAATGGTAGGTGTATTTCTGCGGCTCATCGGGACCGACCTTGCGGAGCATACGAATCGTCGTCGGAGCGGTGTGGAAGATGGTCACGCCCAGTCGCTCGGCGATGCGCCAGGGGCGGCCCGCATCGGGATAGAGCGGCACACCTTCGTACATCACACTCGTCGTCCCGAGTGCCAATGGACCGTAGACGATGTAGGAGTGCCCGGTGATCCACCCAATGTCGGCGAAGCACCAGTACGTGTCCTCGGGGTGAATATCCTGGTAGTACTTTGACGTGCCCGCGACGTACGCAAGGTATCCGCCGGTACTGTGCTGGCACCCCTTGGGTCGACCGGTTGTGCCACTGGTGTACATGAGAAATAGAGGGGCTTCGGCAGGCAGGGAAACCGGCTCGACGACTTGCCTGTGGTAGTCCTGAAGCCTTTCGTCGACGAAGAAATCCCGACCAGCGACCATCGGGCTCTTTGAGGCGTACTGACCCGGATGACGTCGCCAGACCAGGACTTTCTCCACTTCGACGCCGCGGTCATGGGCCGCTTTGACCGCCTCGTCGGCTTTGGCCTTGTGGTCGATCAACTCTCCATTGCGGTAGTAGCCGTCCATGGTCACCAGGATGTGACTTTCCGAGTCGGCCATCCTGTCTCCGCATGCCGCCCCGCTGAATCCACCAAAAACCTCTGAGTGGATGACGCCAAGGCGTGCACAGGCAAGCATGGAAACTGGCAACTCAGGGACCATGGGGAGGTGGAAGGTAACGCGGTCGCCAGTCTTGACCCCGCAGAAATCGCGGAGCAGTGCGGCGAACTCATTGACCCTGGTGTAAAGTTCCTGATACGTGATGGCCTGGGTAGCTTCTGCTTCCGGCTCGGGCACCCAGATCAAAGCAGCCTTGTTGCGACTGGTCGCCAGGTGCCGATCGACGCAGTTGTAAGAAGCGTTGAGCCGACCGCCGACGAACCACTTCCAAAACGGCGGGGTGCTCGTGTCCAGCGTCGTGTGCCAATAGTGGTCCCAAGTGAGCAGATCCGCGTATTCCTTGAAGCACTCAGGAAAGTGCTCCTCACTGAACCGTTCAAAGATACTCGGGTCGCTTGCATGTGCCTGCCCAATAAACTTTGGAGGGGGTTGATAGTACTCCTCCTCCCGCCAGTGAACGGCGATCTGGGCCTCGGAGACGAGTGCTCCCTCTTCTTCGTTCGCCATTGTTCGATTACCTCCTGCGTTTAGCAATTAAGCTTGCAGTTCATCAATATCACAGTACAATTCCATAGACCATCAGAGCCTCAATTGACGATTCCTGTGCTTTACACCAATACTACCATAACTTACGACAATCTTCAAGCAAGGAAAGTTAGGCCATTTTTGTCCCATCTTTCTTGCTGTCGCGGCTTTTTGTTTTTGCTCCCTCTTGGACGCCGCTGCACATCGGGCTGGTACGTATCAACGTCGCCGATCAAAAAGTACAAGCCCTGTCCTTGCCTCTTACCTTCCGCTTTGCGTTCCACCAGAACGCCATTGTCATCGTAAATATATGCTTTCAGCTTGCCTGCTGACACGAGCTTATGAATCCATGTTTCGGTACATCCGAGCCTTTTGGCCGCGCCTTTTGTGTTTAAAACCTGTACACTAGTCATGAGAAACCCCTCAGGAAAAAAATGCGATGGCTGTATGAATTGTATGAAGATATGGTAGCACCGCGACAGGCGTCAAGGCAAGCAAAGCATGGAATACATTTTGCGCTCATCGCCTTTTTAGTTGGTGGTGTGAAACTGTGACAGTTTTGTGATAGCATCATGGGATCAATATACTATAATATACTCGTGGTTTCTCTGCATAGCTCTCTCTGGTGTCCTCTGTTGTACGTCCTCTGTGGACAGAGCAAGCTCTTAGTTTCCATTATTTGTAGATTGAGCACTTAGGAGCGCAACGCGCTCGTTCCCGAAAGAAGGGCAATGTCATGCAGGAAACACCGATGGTGCAGGCAAGAGCCACTGATGCGGCAGAGTCAGGAATGAGAGAGTATCTCAACCTGGCCGTGATGCAGGCTGAGACCTTGCAGAAGATTTTACGCAACTTGCAAAATGGTACCAATCTCTCCTTATCCGTATGGCGTGAAGCCTTTGAGGCGTCCCATCGCACGTTAGAACACATCAACAAGGCTGTGACACTGGCGCAAGAGGTGTTTGAGGGACATGAGGTGCTGATGTCAGGGTCTTTGTCAGAAGAGATGACCTGCGATGAGTTCCAGTGCCTGACTTGGAAGTAGCGTAGTAGGGGTTCCGGTAGCAAACGGACAGGAATCAACGCTTAAGGAAAGGCTATGAGAGATGTTTCGATTCTCTTTCGGCTCTCCAGGCTGATTCATTCGAGGGAGATCACCAGGAAAAGAGAGTCACTCCTCACGAAATAGCCAATGTGAAAGGTCAAGTGAGTCATGTCTCCATCGGCTCTACAAGGCCTTTCATATCCTTAACGTTGATTCCTGTCCGTTTGCTACCAGAACCCCTATTGGGGTTATTTGTCGTGTATATAGGGGTCTTGAGTCTAGGTCTGTTGCGGGTTCGTAGGGGTATGTTGTTGGGAAGTTTAATCAGGGCCGTATTGTACCATGGCTCATCGGTGTTGGCTAGACATGAAGTAGTGCGGCCCTTCAAGCGGTTTGGCGGTTTTCGTTTCGTGCGACTTTGTCTACTGGTGTCTCCCATTTTCGCTGGTTTTCTCTCGGTTATGCTGTCAACTTTGCTGTCAGCATTTTCCTCTTGTCTGTTCAATTGTGGCTTGTTGGGGCTCCAAATGGCAAGCCATTATTAAGAGAAGCCTCAAGGAACATACCCTTCAAAGTTGGTTAATCTAGGTGGGAAGAGGTTTTACGGCTTTGAATGGCTTCAGAACCTCAAGAAGTTACATATTCCGGTTTCGCTTCTATTTGGAAAGTTAGACTATCATCGCTCACCGGATCAATATACTCAAGAGCAGCAACTCGGAAGTGACCCTTCTATTACTCTGTTCTAGTGTCTGGTAAACCGGGGATTGGACACTTTTCCAAGTTCATCTTTTGCCTATCTCTTTACGAGAATATGAGAAAGGTGAGTTAAAAAGCTACCACTCCCTAAATTCTGTCACCCTTCCTCAAATTACAGTTTCGGCACAGAAGCTGCACATTGCCTTCTGTACTTGCTCCCCCCTTGCTATAGGGAATAACGTGATCAAACTCCAAATATGCCCCAGGACCACCAACACCACATTCGACACACTTTCCCTGGTCACGTTGCCAAACAGCAATACGTACATCCGGAGGAATGCGACGACTGTTGCTATCAGAGTTGAGACCTATCAGTTGGCGTTTAGCAATGCGCACCAAAGTATCAATTACTGCTTCAACAAGAAGAGGGTCTGGCACGCTATAAAAACCATTACCCGCCTTTTTAGAAAGTTCCAAGTATACGCCGCCTGATTGCAATTGAACTCGCATGATGCTATTCCAGCCGATCTCGGTTCCACCCGCCATTGACAGGAAACGTAACTTTTTGTTCGTAGCCACAAATCGCCCGGGTACAAGTGAAACAGACCTCGTATTGATTTTATGAAAAGTGGCTGGTATTTCCAGATGACACAATTCATCCGTCTCTAATCGAATGCTTGGACGTGAAGTAGGCAATGTTCCACGTCGTATATTTGTGACGTATCTCAAATGGGCCAAACGATTGAGTAATGGTTGTGCTATAGCATCAGGAATAGCTAACGTCGTTCGCATGTAGTGAAAGTTGCCTTCTTCAGCTTCTGTAATATAACCATTCGCAGTGGCAAATGTGAGAAGGCGGTCTAATAAGTTTAGTACATCCCCACGTATAAATACCTTGGCTTCGTTTATATTGAGCCGATCATAAGCAGCTCCGGCTGACAATTTTGCCCATTTTTCGGCTGTTAAAATACCGTCGCTACAGAAATAGAGAAATGCAGTACTAAAGCGTGTTAGAGCTTGCTTTGTTTCACTATCACACTTGCTACAGCGTCCAGTTTGTTTATTGAAACTCAGGGAGCCAAGAAACCCTACTTCTGCTCCACATTGTACACATGTCGGCATAGCAGTAATCCGCCCTCACGATAATACCGCAGTAAAGCAGTTAGATATTACAAATAGCATCAGATGCAGTTTATCATATGGGGAAAAATTAGTACATCATGAGTTCTATGAAGAACGGTATTGTTCTATACGTTTAACCGGCTCCGGGGTGCTTAAGTGCGGGATAGGGGATTTGAGGTTAGGGGCGGGAAGTTTATAGGATGTGTTCAGGATGAGTTTTCAGCACACAAGAAAGCAGTTGCGGCATGAAGTTGCTGTTTTTGGGTTGATGAGTAAGAAGAGAGAAGTAGTCAGATATGGAAAGGACGCAGGTCTTCACTTTGACATCAGTGAATCAGTAAACTGAGAGGAGCAGTATCTATGAATGAAAGAGAGCGAGAAGCGACCAGAGAAGCATTGCGCACGCTGACTGCTCGCCTAGAAACGTTGCGTCATATGGAAACCGTTGAGCAAGAACTCCCAGAGCAGCAGAAGCGATATGCTCATCTTCTGGAAGATGCTTATGTCGCCCTCGCCCAAGTCGAGACCAGAGTTGATGAACTCGGACAGGAACTCGAATATCATCACGAACGGTTGGGAAAGCCGATTGAGCCTGACAGTGAGGAATAGTAAGGGAGGTGGTCTTTCACACACTTGCGCATTAGAGCCTTTGCCTTGTAGGGGATTGTTTGTCTTAATAGGGTTGTTGCACCATCGCCTTCACTTTCTTGTGCTCTCTGACGCTTATCATGTTTCTGGGGATAACTTGTGGATAACCGTCTGCTAAGCCAAGAGAACTAGGTACACGAATGGAGTTTTGGCTAAGGTGTGGAGCGGCTTTATGGCTTTATCTGTGGTCAAATCAATAGTATAACGTGGATGGACAACTATTCAAGGCTAGAAGGGTTTTATGGCAAGCCACTATTTGCTAGTTACTGATCTCGTCATAGAGAATTATACACGACAGCTCGTTCACCTAGTATTTGATGTCTCTAACTCTTGTGTATGTTGAAGGTGATGGTCAATCACACGCTGTAATCTCTCATAGGCAGCGTTGCCAGGAACAAAGGTGCTCTTGTCCTGTGCTTTTAGCATTTGAACGAAACGCTGATGTGTCTGGTGCGCTAAGGCAAGGACCTGTTCAAATGTCTGATCATGAAGAATGGTAATGAAAGCGGTGTTATAAGCCTCATCTATGGCATTATGTTGGAGATCGCTGGCATAGGTCAAGGGCGGCAGTCCAGCGATGATTTGCGGGAGAATGTCTGTTGTCTTGGCAGCCCATCCTACGATATGGGCAAGAATTTCGCGCGGTCCCCATTCATTCTCTTGAGCTTTCATACCTCGTTTTACGCCTTGTGTTGCTGCTCCAACGAGTTTCTCGTAAGCTTCATCGAAGGCTTGAATAAGTTGCTCTTTTGCTGTCTCCCCGTTTGTTCCGATTGTTTGATGTGTTCCCCTCTCGGTTTCTTTTGCAATCCACGAGAAATAGCTTGTACTCCCTGCAATCAGAGGTATCGCAATAATGCCAGGTTCTTCATATGGATGGAGATGACGAATGGCCTGTTCAACCTCTTGATAGAAAGAGAGTCGTGTCTTTGCAGTAACTACCCATTCTTCGGCGTTTGTTATCTCACCTTTCCACCAGTATGTACTAGCAATTGGCCCCGAGACTTGAGCACTGGCGGCCAGTCTCTCAGCCACGAGATACTGTGCAATCTTATTTGCCCCTTCCCGTGAAGGAAGTGCGGTGCGAACTTCAACGAAATGTGTCATCCTCTTTATCCTTTTCTTGGGAGTTGTCCTCCAAACACGTCTTTAGCCAGAGTGAGCAGTTCTCTTTCAGCAAGCCAATGAACTGGTGTCTGGAGATAGACAGCAATGGCTTCTTGATAGCGCCTTTGGCTTTTCAGTGTCACTGCCATTTCTACCCCTTTTCGTAAATGGTCTGTATAGACTGATAATTCTCCCATTCCACGAGCGGTGTTCGCTTGGTCAATCGTTACCTCACTTATACCACGTTGGTGAAGGGACTGCTTCTTCATGGCTTGCGTGAAAGCATCCCACGCTTTTTGATAGTAATCTTTGGGGGAGGAATGCTCAGCGAGGTGAAGATACATTTTCCCTTCCCATTGATATAAGACAGACAGGCTACAGTCTGCATATAAGAAACTTGGGTCATGTTCAGGATACGAAGGAAAGTGATTTTGTGCAAGTGTTATGGCCTCGAGAGCTTCTTTTTCTTGGCCACATTGTGCATACGCATCAGCTAATCCGATGCATATATCGCTTCTCAGGAGGGATTTTTCACCTTCAAGTATTCGTAGTGCCGTCTGGAATGTTTCTATGGCTGCTTGAGGACGAAGTGGAAGGCAAAACACATAGGTGTAGCCTAAGGTCATCAATGCTGCTGCTTGGAGCTTTTTGTCTGATGTAAAGCGGCTGCATCTCACTGCTTCATGAGCATATTTTTCTCTCTCATGATCTCTGAGCCGATGTTTTGCAACAATCGCACGAAGGATGTTTGCTTGCGTGGCAATACGAGCGGATGCGATTTGATAATTCGAGGGATGGAGGGTTAATGTCATTAACACTGGTACATAGGTCGGTAATATTTCTTCGACCGCTTCAAGCCCTTTTTCTTGGAGTAAGTGCCAACAAGCAGTTACACTGGCTGCGCATTGAGGAAGGAACTCTCCAGCCAGCGAACTATTTGTCTTGATGGAAGTCCAGTTTGATATTGTTGAGGGAAGAGCTGCAAGCATGATGAGTGCTTGACGACGTGAGATAACGCACTCATTTCGAGTGTGGTCTTGTGGCATCATATCATCAAGCATCTTGATCTCCTGATCGAGGAGCGTCTGTATTTCTTCGCAGATGTCTTCGCTCGAACGATTTTGCCCATAAGCTGAACCAATGAGTTTAAATATCTGCATCAGTTTCATACCAACCCACACAGACCAGTCTCTCGTTTCGGTCTTGAGAAGGAGTTCATGCTGAGGTGGTATGAAGAAGGTACTACTCTCATTCTGTAGGTTTACAGTCGAAAACATTTGTCTGCCTCTGTTTTGCGAGACCTCTGAAAAGTTCCCAACTGTGTTGTTTTCACCAGGGAGACGAAGGCTATCAAGCAGGTTTCCTTTCCTCTCCCATTTTGCATGCAAGCCTAGCTCTTCTGGTTTCACCTGGCGCCCTTGACGTATGGAAAAGTAATCGCATATGGCTGAGATGGTGTAGTCGTCTAGAGGACTCCCGCTTTCTGCGCGTTTAATAGTGGGTTCGCTTAGCCCTGTAAGGTCTGCCAGGACTTTTTGTTTGATTCCGAGCTTTTTTCTCGCTTTTTGAAGTGGATGGATCTGAATCTCACTCATTATTTCTTCCCAACGTGTAAGTCTATGTCGTTCCCATATCGGTGTTCTTCACTAACGCTGATAAGTATTCTACTCGAACAATGGCGAGATTTCAGGATTGGTAGGAGTTAGGGATGATGATCCTCGTGCGCTGGTGTAGCATTCTCTGGCTCTTTCATGATCTTTTTCCGTGGCCCCTTTGGTCCAGATTTGCGAGGAGTTGCTAGAAACTTTTCGAGGGAGTCAGTGTATATAAACCACTCACGTCCAAGCTGGAAACCGTCAATCATATGCGCCCGAAGCAGTTGGGTTAGATAAGGCATGCTCAAATTTGCACGCTTTGCGGCATCCGATGTTCTTATATATTCGCGACTGAGATCTATATTGCTCTCTACCTTTGCCATATTCTATCCTCCCTCTCGGTTACCTCACAGACCAAGTATAGCATAATTAGCAGCGATGTGCTATTCACTAGCGTATCGCTTGACAATTAGCTGCGATACGCTTATAATCATTGATAAGAAGTTGATTTTGTGGTTTATCCCTATAGGGTTCACATTTCTGATCTCTCAGCTGATCTCTGAACTGATCCCTGGCTGATCCTTTTGATCGCTGATTCTGAACGATAATTGCTTCAGATGCAATTGATACCTGCTGGTGTAGCGACGAGACAAATGGCAAGCCATGAGTGTAAGGAGGGCCTATGGACAGACACAACGGATATCAACGGCGGCATTGCGAACGAGTAGAGCAGCTTGATCGCTATGAGTACCGCGTTCGTCAATTCCAGTGTTCATGCGAGGGATGTAGTAAAGTTCTGCACCAAACACACGACTATATACGGTACGGCAATCTGTGTTGGGTCTGCTGGCGTCATAACCAGCGCCTTGGTGTGGTTCTAGTAAGTCTATAAGGCAGAGAAGGAGGAAGCCTATGCAAAATGTCGAGTTTGAAGTACAGGGTGACCAACTGGTGATTACGATTGATCTCAGTCAGGAGCTTGGGGTGTCGTCCAGTGGGAAGTCGATCATCATCGCGACTACCGGTGGCAATGTGGCGGTGCCTGGGTGGGAAGCGATCAAAGTGGGGCTGAATGTCTATCGTCCACAACAGGCTAGTCGCACCGGTCGCCATATGGCAAGCCAGTGGTAGGGGGGGGAGTGGATGAGAAATGGACGTCTGATCTGGCTGGTGTTTTTGATCGTCCTTGTGTTGCTGTACCTGTATATGTATTCGCCGTGGGCCTCGGTTTTGCCACGGTTCTAGCACTGGCTCTCACTCCAATGGCAGGCCATTGGGGAGGTGAAGGAGAGACACAGATGGTTCTGGTCGATGGTGTTGGTCATCCTGGCGGCATCGCATCCCGCTGTTTGTGGAAGGATGCTCCTCCATTGCTACGAACAGTGAAGGAGCTGAGAACGTCGTCCTACGTTGAGTGGCAACAGGCTGGGTTCTCAGGGGTCATTTTCACCCCTGAGAACGCGCTTGTCAAGGCAAGCACAGAGAGGGGGTCGAGGTTGGCGCATGGTGAAACATCGTTGGTTGTATCCCGCCAATTGGGAGGAATTAGCCTGGGAGTGTAAGGAACGTGTCAGCTGGTGTTGTGAGTTTTGTGGCATAGCTCATGGAACGGAGGTGGTCTCTGAACGGACAGGGGTGGTCTACATCGTGCATCTGGCGGCGGCGCATCTGGACCATGACCCCTGGAACCCGCAGCCACGGTTAGCCGCGCTCTGTCCCTCCTGTCATGCTCGCTATGACTATTCCTGGCAGGAGCGGCAACGCTGGCTGGAACTCGAACAATTGCGTCATCGGTTGTGGGTCAATGCCCGCTTGTTTGAGGAATAGTTCGCTCGTGGCAAGCCATGAATGGCTTTGTCGCGCGATTGAAAGTCAAGGAGGTGTCCCATGGATATGCAAGGATTAGTTCTGGGTGTGGATGTACGCGACTCGGTGTTCTATGACCAGCTGACCGGGGAAGAGAAGCCGGCTTATACCCTGGTCTTGGAGGTGGTGGATATGGGGGTGAAGGCTCGCCCCAAGCACACCTGTCAAATTCAAGAGGGCTATCCCCTCGTTGATGAGCTCAAGGAGCTCAAGAAACAGAAACGGCCGGCTATCGAGTTACAGCAGATCGCCGACCAGTTGAAAGCGCAAGCCACCCAACTGGAACTTCAGCAGGTGCAATTGGAGGTGCAACAGGTGCGCGCCAATGGCGGCTTCTCCAAACTCATCTGCCGTTTACTGTCTTAGATGAGTGATCTTGGGTGTTGCCTGCTCGCGTGGGTGACACCCCGTTCGTGTGTAGAGGGAGGTTGTCTATGGGAAAGTTGCTTCAGCTATTCCAACACCAGAACTGGGTTCGTGCGGGTGAGCACGTGGCGCTGCGGGTCGGCTCGCTCCTGTTCTCGATGGTCTCGGCTCATGCGATCCTCTGGTTCTACGACTCGCTGGCCAAGGTCGATAACTCTGACCCCATTCAAACGTACGTGCCGTATGTCATCGCTGGCGGTTTTGGCCTGCTGGGCTACTTTGTCTCGCGCGGGCTGGTCTACCGCATGATGCATAAGGAGCGTATTCGGGTCTACATCGCCATTAGCGCGCTGTTTGAATTTGTGGAGATCGTGTGTAACTTCGCGCAAGCGGTAAGCTCGGTTCCCAAAGTGATGTGGTTAGCCCATGTCCAGGGCGAACTTCATGGCATTCTGCTGGTGCTGCTCTACATTGCCTATTCGATTGTGCCGGTGGTGACCTTCGTCCTGGCAGTGGTGGATATGGATTTGGAGAAGGCCAAGTATAGCTCCCTGCGTCCGGTTGCTGGCGGCTATCGTCCTCTTGCTGCTCCGGTGGTGGCTCCTCGTGCGGCTGCGGTGCCGAACCGTTCCTTGCCTCTGCCCCAGGCGCAACCAAAGGTGAGCATGAATGGCAATGCAGCCCAAGCTCCTACCTCCTCTGGGTGGAAGTTCCCGTTCCGGAAGTCATCGGTGAATGGGGTGGCTGAAAACGGTGCGAATGGTGCCGTTCCAATCGTGGTTGAGTAGGTCGTTGGGGCAAGTGGAACGCTCGTTGTCCACTTGCCCAGAGCTTCTGATCGAGGAGGCTGCTTATGGACTATGAGATGATCAAACAGCTGGCGAAAGAGATGGGGTGTACAGTGACAGACCTCATCCCGCTGGCTCCCCAAAATGACCCCTTCTATACAGGGACGCCCACGGATTGGGCGGTTGCTGAATGGTTCGCTCAGCTTTGGCAGCAGTTCGGCTATAGAGAGCCGTATGAGAACACCTCCGAGTGTTGGGACATGCTCAACATGGCCTCCAAAGCAGCTCGCTACCTGCAACTGGTCAACCCTGCCGCCTTCAGTGATCGGCGCAATGATGACCCGGTGATCTTTGCTCCATCCTCCTCAAGTCGCCCCCATCTTCGGGTGTATGGCAATCTGTGGCAATCCTCGCTTGACCTGCCCGACTTTCCCGAGGTGCCCGAATATGGCACAGGCGGCTTTACCGGTGAGCAACGCTACCACATCGAGGTGTGGTGTGAGAAGTCAACCATGAATGACGTACTTCTCCCCTTGTGTCAGCGCTACGGGGCCAACTTACAAACGGGTTCAGGGGAGCTCTCCATTACCGCCACGCTGGCCTTGGCCGATCGCTTGCGCGAAGTGAATAAGCCTGCCCGCATCTTCTACGTCTCCGACTTCGACCCTGCCGGTCAATCCATGCCGGTGGCCGTCTCGCGCAAGCTGGAATACTTTGTGCGGCGCTCGGGGCTGGAACTGGATGTGCGCGTCTTTCCGGTCGTGCTGACCCTCGACCAGGTGCAATACTACCGCCTGCCTCGCACGCCCATCAAGGAGACGGAACGGCGAAGGCAAGGCTTCGAGTCGCGGCATGGGGAAGGGGCCGTCGAGCTTGACGCACTGGAAGCGCTCTACCCTGGCGAACTGACGAGTGTGCTGAGTCAGTACATCGAGGAATACTATGATGCCTCTCTTGAGGCGCAGGTAGCCGAGGTGGAAGCGCAGCTGCGGGAGCATCTTGAGACACTGCGTGAGCAGATCGTCAGCCGCTTTGCCGAGGATATCGACCTCGTCCGAGAGGAGTATACCCAGCTGCGTGAGGAGTTCACCGGACGTATGCAGGGCTGCCGCACGCGCCTGCTCGATCTCTGGCAAGCCATGAAGCAAGAAATGGCCTTGTCTGCTCCTCGTCTGGATGGATACGCCTTGCCTCAAGCGGCCATTGCCAACGAGATTGGGGAGGGTCTCTACGATAGCACTCGCGATTATATCGAGCAGATTGAAGCCTACAAGGAGTTTCAAGGCAGGGTCTAACGCTTCATGTCGTTCCTGAATGCATGGTTGGTGTGAGTGATGATCTGGGTCAGAGCTCACACCGCTCTGGTTAGGAGGTGGCCTATGATTACGGATAGCTTGTTGAACGAATATAGCCGCCTGTTTGTCAGTCGGCGCGATGATTACGCCATCCAGCAGATGAATGGTCGTTACCTACGTGTGGGTAGCCCTTTGACGAAAACGGCTCTCCACAATCACCTGGATGGGACGGAGTCGCTTGGAACCTATGTGATTGATGAACGGGGACGGTGCCGCTTCGCGGTCTTTGATGCTGATGCTTACAATGGTCTGGAGGTGTTACTTGGGGTGCAAGGGCAGCTGGCTGACGATGGGGTTCCCTCCTACCTGGAACGCTCGCGTCGTGGTGGTCACCTGTGGGTCTTGCTGTCAACGCCTGTGCTGGCTTCTCACATCCGAAGCTGGCTCTTGCCGTATTGCCCTGCCGGTGTCGAGTTCTACCCCAAACAGGACGAGGGCAACGGCTACGGCTCGCTTATCCGCCTGCCGCTCGGGGTGCATCGGCTCTCGGGCTGTCGCTACCCGTTCGTGGAGTGGATGGCAGGCTCGCTGGTGGAAGTGGCTCCGACGATCAACGAGATGATCGAATGGCTTGCCGTAAGCGAGCGGGTCGCGGTGCCGGCTCCTGCCCTGGTTGCTGCTGCGCCCGTTCCACAGGCCGCACCCGCTCCACTGCACGACTTCGGAGGCCACACACACATCGTTAGCAATCCCCGTCCAGGTGCCGCACTTCCTCCCTTGCCCGCGATGACTATTCACGAGTGGTGTGTCATGCAAGACCCGTTCGCCTTGATCGGTGGCTACGTCCAGCTGGATGACCACGGCATGGGTTGCTGTCCCTTTGGCTGGCACCACGATGACGGGCAGGACGCTCACCCCTCCTTTCGCGTCTACGCGCCTCGCTCGGCAAGCTCCGCTTGCTGGTACTGCTACACCGGAGCGCTCGGCGGCAACGTCTTTGATTTCCTGCTACTCTACCATCACCTGGACACCCGTACTCTCTGGCATCGCATCCTCTCGGGAGAGATGTCCTGATGGCGGTGCCTGCACGGCTTTGCGTCGTGCAAGCCCTGTTGCCGTCGGCACGCGGCAGCGACGGCGGCGGGGTTCCCCGCTCCGCCGTTTGCCGACGGCAACCCGTCCGCTCTGGGCGCGGACCAAGTAACACGCGCCCCTACAACTACCAAACCAGAAAGCAAGGACGCCTATGGATACGAACAAAGCACCGCTGGTCGTGGGACGTGGGGTAGACACCCTCGTCCTCAACGTCTGCTACCGTGATGGGCAACACAAGCCCTGCAAACGCGAAATTCCGCATGACCTCAAGGAACAACTGGACGCCTGGAAGCAAGCTGCCATTGTCGAGGAAGAACCGATACCCGTTCCACTGTCCTTCGAGGGCGTGAACCTGCACATGTACCCCAATGGTGCTGGCAAGGGCCAATGGCGCTGGCTGCTGCGCTGCGAGAGCTTCAACCTGCTGGTGTCCATGGGCCGCTTGAACTGTGTGGCGCAAGTGCGCTTTTCGTCAGAGTTCTTGTGGTCGTGTCGTGGCGTGGATGACGCGATTGTTCGGGTGGAAGAGTTCCTGGTGCATCATTTCTTGCAGGAATGCGTGTATCTGCAAGTCTCCGAAGTCCATTTGTGTGCCGATATTGCGGGTTGGGATGTGGAGTCCATCGATCAACGCCGTGATTTTGTCTCACGTTCGCGCAAGCGTGGCACCTATGAAGTGACTGATCTGGACATCCAGGATTTCTCCTATGGGCTGACCCGTTCGGGGTTCCTCTTCTCGCGGGGTGGCCCGATCTGCTGTGTCATCTACGACAAGACGCGCGAGATACGTCAGCAAAGCCAGAAGTGGTGGTTCCATGACCTGTGGCAAGCCAACGGATGGGATATGGAAGAACAACCGATGGTGTGGCGCGTCGAGTTCCGTTTCAAACGGGAAGTGTTGCATGAACTGAGCGTGGAAGGCCAGTTCGAGGGGGTAGAGGATGCCTTCTCTCTTCTAGAACGCCTCCCACACATGTGGGCCTATGCGGCGGGTCATGTCGGCGGGGGTGAGGATGGGTTACCGGATGGCTGGCTGCGCCTGGTCGTGCCTGGGGCCGATAGCAACCGCTCGCGCTGGGTGACCCATGCGGTCTGGACAGAGGTGCAGCGGGCGTTTGAGGTGATCTCTGAGGAAGAAGAACAGGCAGAAGACAAAGCGAACATCATCCGCAAGCGCAAGTACCAGGCCAATCTTGAACGTGCAGTAGCGGCAACTGGGGGGTATCTGTCGAGTATGGCGGCCTGGCTCGGGCGTGATGGGGAGGCGGGTGAGGAAGCGGATTTACTCTATATGATCGCGTGGTTGCGAGAACGAATACCGGTCTACCTGGGCAAGCGTGCCCGCAAGTTTGCCAAAGAGGTGGTACGGAAGCGCATCCGCTTTGAACGGCAGCGGGCCTATGAGCGCGATTGGTTCTCTGGCACGGAAGCGGCGTAGAGGTGATGATCTGTCGTCAATGGCAAGCCATTGGCAGAGAGTGAGGTGGGCTCATGAAGCT
>WNGQ01000990.1_pt1 | contig 34077 bp, 33 predicted proteins | sample 5407661 | NCBI WGS metagenome assembly WNGQ01 (sample SAMN13153382, study PRJNA577476) | soil metagenome | isolation source: 60 cm soil or saprolite under Garry oak tree replicate 2 | place: USA:California | collected 2016-06-15 | reverse complement strand
GTTCCCTTCACGGTACCCAACCCCGATGTCTGTGCCCATACTGGAAGCGCAAAAGCAATAGTGACCAGCGCAGCCAACACCACAAAAGCAACTCGTTGTTTCATTGGATTCTCCTGGACCGCGGTGTTGTAAAGATCAACCCGTAATCAAACTGTTTGAAATGCAGCAGCATACGGAAGCGGATCAACCGCCCCGGCGTCCTGAAATGCCCGCAGCCGCAACACGCAACTATCACAAACTCCGCAGGCGCGGTCTTCACGGCTATAGCACGACCACGTTAAATCGAAGGGCGCACCCACTTCAAGCCCGAGGCACACAATCTCTGCTTTCCGCATCGCAATCAACGGCGTCACCACTTCGATGCTGCCTGGCTTCGTCCCGGTCTTAATCACTTCATTGAAAGCCTGGTAATACGCCGGCCGGCAATCCGGGTAGCCGGAACTGTCCTGTTCCACCGCGCCAACATATATCTTAGATGCTCCCAGCACCTCGGCCCAACTCACCGCGACGGCCAGGAAATGCGCGTTGCGGAAAGGAACGTAGGTCAGCGGAATATCGCGTCCAAGCTCGCGAGACTCGGGAACTGCGATGTCTTCGTCCGTCAGCGCCGACCCGCCAATCAGCTTTAAGGCCTCGTTTCGTACCACCAGACGGTCGCGAATGCCGAGCCGCCCGCACACCGCGAGAAATGATTGCAGCTCGCGCTCTTCGGTTCGTTGCCCGTAGCGGATGTGAAGCGCCGCCGCATCGTGATCGCGAACAGCCAGGGCCGCGCAGACGCAGGAATCCATGCCTCCACTGAGGAGAACTACCGCCTGGGATTTAGTGTGTACCGAAGCCATCACGGGCCGATTCAGATTGCAGACTTTAGATTGCAGATTGAAACGTCGACGCTGGGGCCAGTCGGCAATCTAAAATCTGCAATCTGCAATCGCTCCTAAACTCCCTTCAGCGCCGGATCCCAGATCAGCTTATGAATCTGCAACCCCAGCCGGGCCGGAACGTTGTCTTCCAACATCCATTCCGCCAGCTGCTGCGGATCCAGCAGGCATTTGGATGCATCTCGCGCACCCGAGGCATCCTTTGCAAACGCTGGCGAGAAAAGGACCGCATTCACCCGAGCTGCCAAACCCTGCTGCGCCGTGAAGTTGCGCGCGAACTCATAGTCCAGACGACCGCTGATCACAAACTTCACTTCGTCGTGCGCCCTCAGGGCCGCAAGATTTTGCATCCGAAACGTATCCGCCTCGCCGGAGTCCGGACACTTCACATCCACAATCTTTACCACTCCCGTCGGCACCGCCTCCAGCGGACGCTCACCGCTGGTCTCGAGCAGTACCTTGTGGCCGGCCCCGAGCAACTGCTGCATCAGCGGAATCAATTCCCGTTCCTGAAGCATCGGCTCTCCGCCCGTGATCTCAACCAGCCCGCCGAGTGGGCTTAAATGCTCCACTTCATTAAACACCTGCCCCAGTGTCATCTGCTTGCCACCGTAAAAACTGTATTCGGTATCACACCACGAGCAGCGCAGGTTGCACCCGGTCAGCCGCACGAATACGCACGGCAGCCCCGCATAAGTGGATTCTCCCTGGAGCGACTTGTAGATTTCAGTGATCTGCATGAGAGCGAAGAATAGAGGACGGGTGTCGCCCGTCAGAGTCTACGGGCGAGACACCCGTAGTTCCATTCCCTCCGTGTTCTCACTCGCTGTACTTCGCAGTCGTCGAATCTGTCTCGAATACCGTTACATCTTTCACGCACACCCGCCCGTTAGTCACCTGGCGAAGGCGACCGCTCGCTTCGTCGTAGAAATATTTCGCCAGGTTCTCTGCCGAAGGATTCAGTTCCGTGAACGGCTCAAGGTCATTGATCATTTGATGATCGAGCCGGTCAATCACATGCTTCAGCACCTCGCGCAAATCCTTGAAATCGAGCAACAGTCCGGCTTTGTCGAGATCTTCGCCCGCGAGCGTCACCCTCACCTTGTAGTTGTGCCCGTGCGGGTTCTCGCACTTGCCCTTGTAGTTCCGCAAATAATGTCCCGCAGCAAACGAATCTTCTACAGTGACTTCAAACATGAACCCTCGTGGGAGGCCGGAAAACACCCCGATTTCTCTACCCTTATTGTATCGCTAGAAACTGCGCGAGATTACCCTGATAAGGGGATTCCAAAAAACTCTTCGACTTTCCCCAACTCCGTCGTCCGCCGATAATCCGGCAGGCTCTCCACGAACACGCGCCCGTATTGTTTCTTCAAAATCCGATTATCCAACAGCGCCAGCAGCCCGCGGTCATTCAGCGACCGGATCAGCCTTCCAAATCCTTGCTTGAGTGTAATCACCGCAGCCGGCACTTGATATTGAAAGAACGCGTTTCCGCCCTCGGCGTCAATTGCCTTGATGCGCGCCGCAGACGAAATTCTTCTAGCAGCGCACTCTTCGGCGCGTCCCCTTGCAGTAGCATGGCGAACTCCACTTCGCCCAGCAGCCGTTGATAAATATCCCTCATCTGGGCATAGCTGGTGAACAGGACAAATGCCCGCCCACGGGTGATTTCGAGCAGCCGCCGGATCCGGTCCGCCGCTTTCGCCGCAAACTGAGGGGTGCGCGGGTCCGGTAAATCAGGAGGCACATACCACAGCGCCTGGTTCGGATAATCAAAGTGCGAAGGCACCACCAAATCGCGCGCGTGCTCGATCCCTAGTCGTCCACGTATGTAGTCAAAACCTCCACCAACTGCCAGCGTTGCCGAAGTCAGGACCGAACTTTCCAGCTTCGACCACAGGCACTCGCGCAGGATGGGGCCGACGTCGATGGGCGTGGCCTGAAGTGAAATCTTCTCACGGCCGCCGCGCCTGCGCTCAATCCAAAACACAGTGTTCTTGTCTTCCGATTCCATCAGAAAGCCAAGTTGCACGTGAAGTTCCTGAGCACGGCGGGCAAAGGCAAAAACTTCTTCTGGCTTGGATGGGAGATTTTCGATTTCCGCGCCCAGCCGCCCCAGTGACTGCCTCAGTCCGACGAATTCGTCGCCATTTTCTTCCAGAAATTCGCGACGGTTTTCGAAAGCAAACCGCCCGTCGCCTTCCGGAAGCAGAGAAAAGAAAAATCCTGAGCGCTCACGCAGGCTCTTGATCGCGCCCGACAGCGCAGCCGTGTACATCTTCTTGCGCTGCAGTGAGGCTTCGACATCGCGGCAAAGTTCTTCCAGGCGCACCGCGCTCACCGAAATCCCGAAATAGCTGCCCGCCACATCTTCCAGTTCGTGCGCTTCGTCAAAGATCACCGTGCCCACGTCCGGCAGTATTCCCGCATCCGGCGCATGCTCGGCCTGCTGCTTGATCCCCAGGTCGGCGAAAAATAAATGATGGTTCACGATGATGATGTCGCTCTCCATCCCGCGCCGCCGCATTTCGGTAACGAAACATTTGTCCCACGAACTGCACTTCTGACCCAGACACGTATCCGCGCGCGCATCCAGCTTGTGCCACAAGGCGCTCGCTTCCGGCAGAGACGCCAGCTCCGCCCGATCTCCGCTCTGCGTCGTCTGCTCCCAGGCCGCAATGGCCCGGTATTGCTCGATTTCATCCAGCCCACTAAGAACTGGCTGGCCGGTGAGGTCATACAGCTTCTTGCGACACAAATAATTGTTGCGCCCCTTCATGTAGCAGACGCTTAGCTTTCGATTGCCTTCTGGAAAAAGCGCCCGTTCAAGAAACGGAACGTCTTTGTGGAAGAGCTGCTCCTGCAGATTCTTGGTCCCGGTTGAAATGATGACGCGCTTGCCTGAGCGAATGACGGGCATCAGATAAGCCAGCGTTTTCCCCGTACCGGTTCCCGCTTCTACGATGAGATGCCGCCGCTCTTCAATTGCCTGCTCAACCGCTTGCGCCATCTGCAATTGTCCGCGCCGGAATTCGTAAGCCGGATGCGTGCGCGAAAGCAGCCCTCCGGGAGCGAAGAACTGATAAAGTGAAATGCCTGAAGTACCACTCGTCGCGGAACGACTGGCGGCTGCGGCAGACGCGGGCTGGGAACTCAAGGACACCGAGTCTCTATAATAGCTGCGACGCTAGAATCAGCACAGGCCGCTGTTAGGACACGACAGACCATGTAGGGGCAGACGCCCTCGTCTGCCTGATCGAGCGAAGCTCGATAAAACTCATGCGATCAGAACAGACGCTCATACAAACTGGATCTTCGATCCCGCTGGGCAGGTGAGGGCACCTGCCCCTACACGATCACGGATAACCTTGACGCAGACTCCCCTCATCGCCATCGTCGGCCGCCCTAACGTCGGCAAGTCAACGCTTTTCAATCGGCTTGTGGGATCACGCCGCGCCATAGTCGGCGACGAACCCGGCATTACCCGCGATCGCCTCTACGGAGAAGCGCACTGGCGTGGGCACGACCTGCGCGTGGTGGATACCGGCGGCATCCTTCCTGACGACACCGATTTCATTCCTTCCGAAATCTTCCGCCAGGCTCGGGTAGCGCTCGACGAAGCTGCCGCCATCGTGATGGTGGTGGATGCCCGCACTGAACTCGCCGCCCCAGATCTTGAACTCGCCCGTCTGCTCCAGCGAACTGGGAAGCCTCTGTTCCTTGCCGCAAACAAAGTTGATTCGCAGAAGCAAGAATCGCTTGCCGACGACCTGCACCGGCTCGGAATCCGGAATCTTTTTCCAATTTCAGCCGAACATGGGCGCGGCATCGACGACCTGCTGGACGCGGTGATCGAGGCGCTTCCCGAAGGAACAACCTCAACCACACAGGACACAGGGGACACAGAGGAATTTCAAGATCGAAAACCGCGTTCTTCCCGTTCTACGCGGAGGCTGGAGCAGGCGGCCAACGACCATTTGGTGAACGACGACCGACGACTCAAGGCTGACGACGAGCTGCAGGACGACAACGGAAGACCGCAGACCGCCGAACTGCCAGCGAGCAACGACGAACGACCGACGGAAGTCAAAGTCGCCATTATCGGCCATCCCAACGTCGGCAAATCCACTCTTCTCAACAAGCTGACCGGCGCGGAACGCTCCATCGTCTCGCCCATCCCCGGCACCACTCGCGATGCAGTGGACGAACTGATTACCCGTGATGGCAAAACGTTTCGCTTCATTGATACAGCCGGAATCCGCCGCAAGGGCAAGACTCACCTGATGGCCGAGAAGCTTTCGGTGGTCATGGCGCGCAAACATCTCGAAGCCGCACATATCGCTCTGCTAGTGATTGACGCCACCGAAGGAGTCAGCGCGCTCGACGCCGCCATCGCCGGATACGCTCACGAGAGCGGAGTTTCCGTAATCATTGTTGTAAACAAATGGGACCTGTTTGGGGCTGGCCCGTGTGGGTCGGACATTCTTGTCCGACAAAAGCCGGGAACCAGCACCGCCCTCCGCGAAACCGAAGCTTCGTCGGTGCGAAACAATCGAAGGCCACACAAGCAACTCCCCACCGATCGCGACGCCTACCAGCAACGTCTCCGTGACGAGCTGAAATTTCTGAACTATGCTCCCGTGCTTTTCATTTCCGCGGTCAGCGGCAAAGGCGTGGACAAGATTTTCCCTACCCTTGAAGAAGTCGCCGCCGAGCGCCGCAAGCGCATCGGAACCGGCGAGATGAACCGTTTCCTGAAGCACGTCGATTTCGATCGCGCCGCGGTGCCGGTTCGCCAGCGCGTGAAAATCCTCTACCTGACCCAGGCCGCCGTCTCGCCGCCAACTTTTATCCTATTCACCGACCGCCAGGTGAAGCTGCATTTTTCTTATCAACGATTCCTGGAAAACCAGATTCGGAAAGCATTCGGGTTTGTTGGAACGCCGATTTGGATCAAGGTGAAAGCGCGGAAATAGCTCGCAACTCAGGGGCTCTCCGGCCCGGACCTCGTCAGTAGTCCAACCCGCTCCACTCCCGAACCCCGCGCAATCGCAATTGCGTCCGCCACGTACTGGAAATCCACGTCATCATCGCCTTTCACGAACGCAACCCGTTCGGCTCGCTGCTTGAAAATGTCAAACAGCCGGTCGTGCAGGCTCTCCCATTTCACCTCTTCGTCGTTGATCTTCAGCGAGGGCGGCTGATTCTCTCGCGTCCATGCGAGTTGGATGACGATCGTTCGTTGCCGCTCCTGGGGCTGTGTACTGTTGGCGGGCTGCGGAATCTGCGCATCCAGCCCTTTCTCTTTCGACATGGAGACCACCACCATGAACACAATGATGAGTACCAGCAGGATATCAATCATCGGCGTGATGTTGATCTCTGCTCGGAGCGGACCACCGCCTGCTGTCGAGAATGCCATGTGAAGCTCCTCTCAAGCACGCGCGTGTCTGAGAGATTGGACACTCCCGGCGAAACATTAGTTCCGATTCACTTCACCAAATTAAAAAGCGATGTCATCCCGAACCCGTCCACCAGGACGGGAGAGAGCCTGCCCTGAGCGCAGTCGAAGGGGATCCTACGATGCCCGTGGATCGGCAGCGCCGCACACAAGACTAATCCTGCCGCAAGCCCTAGCGTTGATCCCGATAAGGACATCGCCCATGCACTCTGACGCAAGATCCCTCTCTCGTCTTCGGCGAGTTCGGGATGACATCATGGTGAAGAAGCGGTCACAAGTAGAGTTAGGCAGAAACTTCTGCATCCCCACTCCCAAAATTTCATTCCAATGTGTCATGCTCGGCTTTGTCGTCCTGCTCACGACCATGCTCGCGATCGCCGCATCCCTCGCCGACGCCCAAGACAATTATGAAATCCAGGTTTACAGCTATGACACCGTCGCCCCCGGGCACACCATGATCGAACTGCATTCCAATTTCACGGTGAATGGAAGCAAGACGGTAGTTGACGGCGTTCAGCCGACCAACCATGCCGAACACGAGACCGTTGAAATCACGCAGGGAATTAATGACTGGTTCGAAACCGGCTTTTACATTTTCACGACGATCCAGTCGGATGGCGGCTGGCAGTGGGTGGGTGACCACATTCGGCCAAGAGTCAGAGTTCCCGATTCATGGCACTGGCCGGTTGGTGTGAGTCTCTCCAACGAGATTGGCTACCAGCGCGCCGCATTCTCCGCTGATACCTGGACCTGGGAAATCCGCCCAATCGTAGACCGCAAACTCGGCCGCTGGTACTTGAGTTTCAATCCCACGCTCGACCGCTCCTGGCATGGCCCTAGCGTCAGCAAAGGCGTTGAGTTTTCACCCAATGCGAAGGTCAGCTTTGATTTCACAAAACGCATTGCCGGCGGACTCGAATACTACGCATCCTACGGCCCGCTCACCGGCTTCGATCCACTGCGCGAACAGCAGCAGCAGATCTTTCCTTCCGTCGACATTGATTTCGGCCCGCGGTGGGAATTCAACTTCGGAGTGGGCGTCGGTATGACCAGCTCAACCGATCACTTGATCGTGAAATGCATCGTGGGCAGACGATTTGATTGGAAGAGACACAAGTAATTGGCCAGATCACCCGATTATTCGTATCTCAGCGCTTCTACTGGATCCAGCTTTGACGCGCGCATGGCCGGAACCAGCCCGCTTATCACGCCCACGAATAGCAGCACCATCGTCGAGACTGCCAGGGTCATCCTCGAGATGTGCAGGTGAATGTCACCTTTACCGGAGTCGTCCTCGAACAGCGGTCCCATCAAGGGAAGTGTCCCAACCGCAGCGGCTACAACATAAGAAACGATCACGCCAATCGCGCCACCCAGCAGCATGATCAGCAAAGTCTCGGCAAGAAACTGCAGCTTGATGTGGATTTTTTTCGCGCCCAACGCCCGCCGCAAACCAATTTCACGAATGCGTTCTTCGACTGACACCAGCATGATGTTCATCACTCCAACGCCGCCGATGCCCAGCGTCAGTGCGCCAACAAACGTGAGCAGCACTTCAAGTCCAATCGTGATCGCATCAATGACCGGGCGGAACTCATCACGGCCGAACATCTGGAAAGCCTTCTTGTCAGTTGGCGAAAACTGCTGACGGGTAGCAATCGCGGCCAGCACTTGCGCCATCGCTTTCTTTTCAAACTGTGGGGCGATCGGCGCAAACACCAGCACTGCTGCATATCGCGTATTCCAGAGATCGCCCGCTGCTGCATAAGGAATCCAAACCGACTCGTCGTCACTCGAAAAATAATTACTGAGCTGGATCTTTCGCGCCATCACTCCAACCACAGTGAATCTCACCCCGGCAATCGATACCGTCTCGCCCACCGCTGGGCGCCCGCTGAAAAGCTGCTCACGAATTCGTCCGCCCAGGAAGCATACTCGCCGCCGCTCGATCTCATCGCTGGCATTAAGCCAGCGGCCTTCAGAAGGAACTTCGTTGCGCATCTCGCCATATTCCGGGCAGACTCCGCGAATGGCCGCGGTCCCCACCAACCGGTCTTGATAGGCGATTCCGGGACGCCGCACGGTTTCGAGACAGGCGTATTTCACCAGAGGAGACGTGGCTTTCACCATATCCAGATCGGCCTGTTCCAGCACAACCTTTTTGCCGGCACGCTGGCCTCCCGGCTGCTCACTGGTCTGCTGCGGCCAACAGATCACAACACTCTTGCCGAACGCGTCGAAGCCGCCGACCAAAATATTCCGGAAGCTGTTGCCGTACGCGATTAATAGAGTGACCGTTGCAATGCCCCAGACAATGCCCAGCATCGTCAGTAGGCTGCGCGTGTAGTTGCGCTTCAGTGCCACCCAAGCTTCGCGAATGATTTCAGTCAGCATAAGAAACAGTGGCTAGTGGTTAGTGACTAGTAAAAAACCACGCAGACCACCTAGCCGCTAATCACTAGCCACCAGCCACTTCTTATCCCCCCGCCTCGAATCTCAACGCCTCAATCGGATCCACGGAAGCCGCTCTGCGCGCCGGAAACAGCGCGGAAAGCACCGCAATCGCCCCCAGCATCCCACAAGCCAGCAGTCCTGACTTCCACGTCGGCAACAGTCCCGCAAAAAAGTCAGGCATGGGCAGAAGGTCTACCAGCCAGCACAGGCCGTAGGCTATGCCGAGACCCACAGCTCCACTGAATAACGCGATCACCAGCGCCTCAATAAAGAACTGCTTCAGAATCGCGTGCGCCGGAGCACCAAGCGCCTTCCGCACTCCAATCTCCCGTGTCCGTTCGCGCACCGCCACCATCATCACGTTCATCACACCAATTCCGCCCAGGAAGAGTGTCACGAACCCCACTGCGCCCAGGAAGTACTTCATCCCATCGGTCATCTGCGTGAAAGCCTTCGCCTCTTGCACGGTATCCCAGATCGGGCACGCCTCTTTGTCGGTAGGATCGTAGTTGTGCATTTTGCCTAAGGCTGCACGCACCTCATGCTTGCAAGCTTCATGGCGCTGCACCGACTTCGGCGTCACCAGCAACTGATCAAACGTTCGCGCCGTCCCCGGAGGCTTGTCAGGAAAATCGCGCCGCATCGCATCAAACGGGACAAAAACTTTGTTCACATCCCAGCCGTCGTAGCTCGAATCCTGCTTCTTCTTCGCCATCACGCCAATCACGAGATAAGGAATGTCATTCAGATAAACATTCTCGCCGAGCGGATTGCGCCCCTCAGGAAAGAGCTGCTTGGCCGCATCAGTCCCCAGAAATGCCACCCGGCGCGCTTCCCTCTGGTCGTCCCAGTTGTAGAAGCGGCCTTGCCCCACATCCAGACTGCGGATTTCCCCGAACTCCGGATAAGAGCCGCTCACCAGAAACGCCGCGTTGTTGTAGTTGCTATGGGTGCGGACGTCTCCCTGCTCCAACTCCGGAAGCGCATACTGGCAATCCGGCGCCTCCGCCTGCACCGCCTGCACATCAGCGTCTTCCCAGTGCACCACCCGCCCGGCACGAGTTCCTCCGGCCTGCAAGCTGGTGCGCCCGTGGAAAATAATCATGATGTCTTTGCCGAGAGTCTTCGACTGCTCTTCCTGCCCTTTGCGCAGGCCTTCGCCTGCCGCCACCATGAGGACAATCGAGACAATTCCCCAGGCGATCCCGAACATGGTCAGAAATGTGCGCAGCTTATGCGACCAGAGGGTGCGGAAAACATCGCGAATGAGATCGCGCAGGACCATAACTCAAGATTGGACGCTCGCCCGCGTGGAAAGTAAGCCGCGCGGAGGCCGGCCTGACCAGTAGTACGGAAACCCCAGGGAACTTGTTCAACCAAAGGAAGACACTTTGTGGGGCCTTGCTGGGGATATAATTGCGCCCACGGATGTCCCTCACCTCTGGCACCAAACTTGGTCCATATGAAATGGCGGATTCTTCGCCCCCTGAGGTTGATGTTGTCATCAATTGGGCGAAAGAGCTGCAAAAATAGCTGATCTGAAGTTTGCAATCTCGCCCAGCCATCCCTGTAGCTCGTGCAAGGCCAGCTCGCATTGCATCTTATGTCTTTGCTGCCGGTCGCGAATCCTCCTTTCCAGCGGCGGCAAAAGATCGAAAGTGATGTTTGCCGGCTGAAACTTCTTCGGATAAGCGTTGGCGATGTAGTTCACCAGCGACCCTAGCGCGGTCGCGCGCGGTGGCGGCACCGGAGCTTCGCCTGACACCAGCGTCGCCACATGAATTCCCGCCAGCATGCCGGTTGCGATAGATTCGACGTATCCTTCCACCCCGCAAATCTGCCCCGCAAAGAGAATCGTCGGATGTTCCTTCATCTGCTGGGTCGAATTCAGCAGCATGGGTGAATTTATGTAAGTATTGCGATGGATCTGGCCGAAGCGCAAAAAGCGCGCGTTCTCCAGCCCGGGAATTAACCGCAGCACCCGCGCCTGTTCGCCGAACTTCAAATGATTCTGAAAACCGACCAGGTTGTACGAATCGGCTCGCAGATTTTCCTGTCGCAACTGCACAACCGCGTATGGCCGTTTCCCGCTTCGTGGATCATTCAGTCCCACCGGCTTCATCGGGCCGAAACGCAGCGTGTCGCGCCCGCGCCGGGCAATTTCCTCGATCGGCAGGCATCCTTCGAAGTAATTCAGCTTCTCCCAGTCTTTTGCCTCGACTGCCTCCGCCGCTACCACCGCATCATAGAACCGGTCGTACTCGTCATTCGACATCGGACAATTAATGTAGTCCGCGGAACCCTTGTCGTAGCGTGCGGCAAGATAGACCTTCGACATATCAATCGAATCGGCCTCAACAATCGGACTGATCGAATCGTAGAAATAAAGATGGCGAGAGGGCCTGTGTGGGGCGGCCATTTCTGTCCGACTCGGCACCTCGGACTCCCGGTCCCTTCCTGAATCACTCAGCCGCGCGATCTCCGCTGACAGCGCAGCCGAAGTCAGCGGGCCAGTCGCGATGATCGCGATTTCATCCTCCCGGACTTCTGTAACTTCTTCTCGTCGAATGTTGATCAGCGGCTCCCGCGAGATCGCATCAGTTACTCTCGCAGCAAATGTTGTCCGATCCACCGCCAGCGCATGACCTGCCGGGACTGCGCACTGCCGCGCGATATCAATTAACAGCGATCCCGTACGCCGCATTTCCTCCTTCAGCAGCCACGGCGCCGTGTTCTCGCTGTCGGATTTCAGTGAGTTCGAGCAAACTAACTCGGCGAAGTCTCCGGTCTGGTGCGCGGGCGTGGTCCGCACCGGACGCATTTCGTACAAGTCGACTTGCACTCTCCGCCGCGCGCACTGCCACGCAGCTTCCGACCCCGCCAGTCCCGCGCCGATGATTTTTACGCGATGCATTTAAGAAACCTATAGGCCAGATTTCACCACGGAGACACGGAGACACAGAGGAACCCAGAAAAAAATCTCTCGGTGCCTCCGTGTCTCCGTGGTGAACTGGGTTTCACGTTCCCTCAGCCAGTCTCTGCAAGGCCTCGCCGCTCATCGCTACTACTTTGCGGTCATTGAGAAAATCCGCTCCCAATCTCTCGTAAAACTCAATGGCCGGACGGTTCCAATCCAGTACCTCCCAGCGCAGCCCATAGCAACCTTCCTCAATCGCTAGCTTCGCCACTGCCGTGAGCAGCGCCTTTCCAATCCCCTTCCCACGAAACTTGTCGAGCACAAACAAGTCTTCCAAGAAAAGTGCGAGACGTCCCTGAAACGTCGAATAGAAATAGAAAAACGAGGCATACCCGGCAGCTTCGCTCTCCCACTCGGCAATGAGCATGCGGAACTTCGGCTGTGGCCCGAACCCGTCACGCAACAGATCGTCCTCTGTCACGACGGCCTTGTGCGCCTTCTTTTCATACGCCGCCAGTTCGCGGATTAATGATAGGAGCACCAGAACATCTTCGCGAGTTGCAAATCGAATGTTCAACATAACCGTTGACCATGTAGGCCCAGACGCCCTCGTTTGGGTGGGCGAGCCTTGCTCGACACTTGCCCGAGCTGTGCTCGGGTGGGCAGGTGAGGGCACCCGCCCCTACACCTTCAACTCCGCCTCTGTAGCTCCGCCTCCGCCTTCATGTTGCGGCGGCTCAGAGACTGACTCAACATGCGGATGCTGCTGCAAAAATTGGCGCAGGGCTTTTCGCAGAATTCCCATACCACTGCCGTGAACAATCCTCACCCGCGGCAGGCCGGCCAAAAATGCCCGGTCAACAAATTTTTCCACCTCGCGCGTGGCCTCATCCACAGTATGACCGATCACGTTGATCTCTGAAGGCGCGTTAGCCGATTCATTTTCGAGCAACACAGAAACGCCGTGCGCTCGCGCTGCTCTAACCGGTGTGTCTGATGCCCGGCTCACTACTTCGGCAATGTCTTCCCGTGCGATCCTCATCTTCATAGCGCCGACTTCAACTTCGAAATGACTTTCATCCAGGCGGCGCGTGACCTTCGCATTCCGGCCCACCGATTTTAACTTTACAAAATCGCCTTCAGAGACGTGGCGCACAACCTGTGGCTGGGCATCAGGATCTCCTCTGTCTGCTCCACTTACGTGGGCTACGACCGCCGAATCAAACCGCTCCCGGAAGTCCCGCCGTAACTTCGCAATCCGCCGCTCGGCATCTTTCGAAAGTTTCTGCGCGGCCGCCCGGTCCTGAATCGCATTCACGGCTTCGCGCGCGTGATATTCGAAGTCCCTCAACAGAGTCTCAACTTTCTTTTCGAGTTCCCTTACCTTGTCTTGCTGTTCGCGTTTGCCATCCGATGCCAGCCGGGCCCGCTCCCGGTCCAAGTCTTCCTCCTTGTCGCGCAGGCGAATGCGTTCGGCTTCGGCTTCGCGTATTTCCACGTGTAGCCGGTCGAGAAACTGCCCCACATCTCGCGTCTGCGTCCCTAGCCGAGCGCGCGCGGATTGGATAATTTCGGCATTCAGCCCAAGCCGCTGGGCAATATTGATTCCCGCCGACGCCCCCGGCACGCCCATCTTGAGCTCGTATGTAGGCCTTAGCGTGGCTTCATCGAATCCGACCGCGGCGTTCACCACTCCCGGAGAGTTAGTGCCGAAGACCTTAAGCGAAGTGTGATGCGTTGAGATGATGGTGAAGCAGCCGGCCTGCAAGAAATGGTCGGCTATCGCCACCGCCAGCGCAGCACCTTCTTCTGGATCGGTCGCCGATCCCAACTCGTCCAGCAGCACCAGCGATCGCGGCGTCGCTGTGCGCGAGATGAAATCAATGTTGGTGACATGCGCAGAAAACGTCGAAAGGTTCTGCGCGATGGATTGGTAATCGCCAATATCGGCCAGCACCGCGTCGAACATCGGCATTTCCATTCGGCTCGCGGGAACTGGAATTCCAGCCTGGGCCATGAGTGCGAGCAAGCCGGCCGTCTTAAGGGCGACTGTTTTTCCGCCGGTGTTCGGCCCGGTGATGATGAGCTCCCGCCGCTCTCCTTCCAGCTCAATCGTAATAGGAACCACGGACTGTGTGGGTCTGTCTCGTGTGGGTCGGCCACTCTTGTCCGACGCCGTTGCTCTTCCTTTCAGATTCCTCTCCAGCAACGGATGCCGCGCATCTCTCAAGATCAAGCGCGAGGAATTGACCTCGTCACTGATAATCGGCGCAACACAATCGTACTCCTCCGCAAATCGCGCCTTGGCAAACTGCAACTCGAGCTCCGCCAGGATGCCTAGCGCAATCGCGATCTCCGCAGCCCGCTCGCCGATCCGGCGCGTCATTTCGAGCCAAATGCGATGCACTTCCGCCAGTTCGTCTTCGAGCATTCGCACCAGCTCATTGTTCTGCTCGATGGTTTCCAGCGGCTCGACGAAAACTGTCTGGCCGCTCGAACTCGCTCCGTGCACCACGCCCTGCACCCGCCGCTTGTGTTCAGCTTTCACGGGGATCACAAATCGTTCGCCACGGATGGTGACCAGCTCTTCCTGTACTGCGCCACCTTCCGCCAGCCTCCGCAAGTAACTGCGTAGCGAGTCCTGAATACCCCGCTTCTGTTTTTCAATGTCTCGCCGAATAGCCGCCAGGGCAGGAGATGCACGATCATCGAGCGTTCCGTCAGGAAGTATCTTGTTGCGAAAACTGCGGAGGAATTCCGTGAAGTCGGCGATGCCCGATGAGAGTTCCACAACCGCCGTCCAATCTTGCTTCATACCCTGCGGAGGATTGATGGCAATCGCCCGCCACTCAGCCGCCCGGTCAACAACCGTGATCACGCTCAGAATCTCAATCGTTTCAAGCGCCGAACCGGAGATGCGTGCCTTCTCCAGCAATTCTGAAATGTCTACCAATCCAGCAAAGTTGAAATTCCCGCCGACGCGACGAAACTCGCGGATTTCCGCCGTGAGCTGGTGCTGATTCTGAATCCACGGGAGATCCGCGGAAGGAGCCATGCCAGCCAGTCGCGCCCGCCCCAGATCAGAAGCCGCGTAGCTTCGCAGCAGGTCAAGCAAAGAGTCGAATTCCAGGACTCGGGCGCTCGTATTTTGCATTGGCTGCATGATGTGTATGTTACTGGAACCTCGCGGAGGAGTCAGAGTGAGGGCAGGTGAGGGCATCCTTCGACTTCGCTCTGGACAGGCGCTGCCCCTACAGGTTTGTGTAGCCCAGACGCCCTCGTCTGGGACTGTCCTGAGTTTGGGACAGTCTGAGTTCCAACCTTCCTGCTAGAATTTGCTCATGGCTTTCCCGGCTACCCGTCTTCGCCGACTCCGTCGCACCGCCGCTCTGCGCTCCATGGTGCGCGAGACGCGGCTCACCCCGGAAGCCTTCGTTTACCCTCTCTTTGTTTGCCCGGGCGAAGGTGTCCGCAAGGAAGTCCGGTCTATGCCGGGCGTCTTCAATTTATCGGTGGACGAGGCGGTCCGGGAAGCGGAGGATGCCCATTCGCTCGGCGTCCCTGCAGTCATCCTGTTCGGTTTGCCCGAAAAAAAGGACGAGGTCGCAACTGACGCCTGGGAAGAGAACGGAATTGTGCAGCGTGCCGCCCGAGCCATCAAGCGTGAGATCCCCGACCTGCTGTTGATCGGTGATGTTTGCCTTTGCGAATACATGTCGCATGGCCATTGTGGGGTGGTGAAGCCTTCCAGTCCACGGTCGCTCGGGGCCGCGATCGCTACTCCGCCCCTCGCGGGAACCGAATACGAGATCCTCAACGACGCCACCCTCGATCTGCTCGCCCGAACTTCGGTCTCGCTGACCCGCGCAGGCATAGACATTATTGCTCCGTCTGACATGATGGACGGCCGCGTGGCCGCTATTCGCAAAGCTCTCGACGAAGCGGGGTTTGAGAACACGCCCATTCTTTCTTACGCCGCCAAATTCGCTTCGGCTTTCTACGGCCCCTTTCGCGAGGCCGCGGACTCCACGCCGGCATTCGGCGACCGCCGGTCTTATCAGATGGATGGTGCCAATATCCGCGAAGCAATGCGCGAAATTGCGCTCGATATCGACGAAGGCGCGGACATGGTCATGGTCAAGCCTGCCATGCCCTATCTTGACGTGATCGCTGCAGCGCACGAGCGTTTCGATGTGCCCATTGCTGCGTATCAGGTCTCTGGGGAGTACGCCATGATTGAAGCTGCTGCGCGCAATAACTGGATTGATCGCGATCGCGTGATCCTGGAATCGCTCACTTCAATCCGCCGCGCCGGTGCGAGCGTCATCCTGACCTACTACGCGAAAGATGCGGCGAAGCTTTTAGGATGAGTCAATCGGTTTCGTTCCATCCTGAGAGACGCAAGAAGGCACTGTCGTGCTCGGAATTTGCTGCTTTGATCGAAAAGATGGATAGGGAAGAACAGTCGGTGCAGATGGCAACATCTACCAATTCGAGATCTTGTGTGAAGTCCCAACCGACTGGTTCAATCTTGGAGGCTACGAAAATACGAACCAGTCACCTCGACCCCCCGAGTTCCCCACCCGGAGACGGAAATCACCTCCCTTGCGAAATACCTTTCGTCAGTCGCATGCTTCTTTACAAAAGCTTGAATAGCTTCTGTGGGCGCAGTAAGTACGAAGGTGCCACCTACGCAAGTCCCGATTTCGCTTTGCTCCGCCTCGACCTCGCGACAGCTGCACCCATAGTCAGCGTCCGTCAACCAGGGAGTCTTCCGATCAAGCCATACTTTGACTATCGAATGTGTTGGCGTCTTGCCCTCAACCGGTCCTCTTGAACTGCACTCCCCGAAGTCCGCATCCGCTCCTTTGGGCCGGACAATGTCCAGAAAACGGCCGCCCCCGAGTTGAAAAAGATGTCCCGAAAATGGTCCAACTTCGCTAAAATCTGGCCCATTGGGTTGGCAACGGCACGCATCCTGGTGTTTTGCGGGCGCGGCATAACTCAATGTGTATTCTCGTTTTTTCGCGTCCCCACTGATGATCAAAAGGCAGTGATCGTCGCGGTCGGGGTGTTTCCACTTCCCCTCCAGCGCTTGATCATATATAAGCTGCGGATCATTGTTCTCGGCCAAAGGTTGCAGCGAGCGCGTGGAGTAACTCGGCGGCACGGGCAACGCCGTCAACGCGATCAAGAAGGCCACAACTTTTCGTACTGTCTTCATTGTCTCCTCCAGTTCACTGGTGCTCGAAGTAGTAGATTCTTCGAAATCTCAAGGCGCCTTCATCTTTGCTTCAAGAAAGGCCAGTACATCAGCTCCCCATACGTTTGTTGCTGAGGAACAGAATCCCCAATGCCCATCCTGATGGCTGCTGCCGAAGGCTGGGTAGATCTTTGATTGAAAGTCTTTGTGTTTCTTATTTGCTTCCTGGCTCAAAACATGGCTTGGACCAAGACTGTAATCGTTCTGTGCCTGAATCAGAAACACGGGCGCTCTGGCAAAATCTACCGCGCGAATCAGACGGGATTGAAGCAGCTGGTTTTGCTGCCACGACATCGCACCCGGAGCGAACGGCACCAGCGCCTTTACGCCGAGGTCGCGTTCTCCAGCGAGCAGGGTTTGGATGCCACCGTAGGAGCATCCTGAAATGGCGATCCGGGCAGGATCAACAAACGGCCGAGACTTGAGATAGTGCAGGCTGGCAATCACATCGTCAACCTCGGCCTGCTGAAGCTCGACCATGCGTCGGGCACGCTCGCTCGGAGGCGCCTGTGCGATCTGATCTTGGATGTAGTCACCCGGGGAGCGACCTTGGCCTCGGCGATGCGGAACAAAAAACACGTAGGAATGCGCGGTGTAGAAGTTGGCCAGCGCCGGCTGAGAACCGGGCAGCTTCTCGCTGCCGTGATTCCACACGATTGCCCGAAAAGGGCCACTGCCCTCGGGTTTCCAAAGAAACCCGTGCAACTGCCGTCCAACGCTTGGAAAGACAACTTCTTGAGGATTGGATTGTGCCACGGCTCGACCGGCTGCAGGAAGAACGATGAAAGCAAGCAACATTAGCGGCTGGATTTTCATGGGAACCATATTGTAGCTGTGGATTGGAGGGAAACCGCTCCTGCGGCGCCATCGTGATCCGAACCAGCATGTCATTATTGCAGGCGCCAGAATGTTTCTTGTTGACTCATAGCCGCTGGGTATTTACGGGAAGTTGCTAACGATTTGAGACGGCCACAGTCTGTGGCAAGAGGGGAGAGTTGGGGGAATTTTTGAGAATAGCGTCGCGCTCAATACTATCACCTGCCTGCGGCCGGCCGGTTTCGTTAGTGCTTCCTCAAAGCGCGCGCGGGAGAATGAATCCATGAAGACGAACCATAAACCAGTCCTGGCAGTGCTCAACCGCTGGAAATTCAAAGGATGGATGGTTTGCGGCACCGCCTTGGTTTCCTTTGCCGCTGGATCGCTCCTTACTGCCCACCTAGCGCACTTGAACCAAGTGAGGGCCGATAGCAATCGAGTCTTCGAGCTTCTCGTTTATCACACTGTGCCGGGTCAAGTGCCGGCCCTCGAGTCGATCTTTCGTGACGTTTCAAAGCTACAAGCCAAGCACGATCTCAATGTGGTTGGCTACTGGGTACCCGACGACCATAAACCTGCTTGGGCCAACACATTCATCTACCTCGTGGCTCATCCCAGCCAGGAAGAAGCGAAAAAGAATTGGCACGCGCTTCACGCCGATCCGGCCTTTCCAGAATATCGGAAGCAGGCCACCCCGCTCATAGAAAAGGTCGACGAAGAGTATAGGGTGGACGAAGTGTACATGCGTCCGTCGGATTATTCGGCGATGAAGTAGCGGATTCGGCAAGGGCTTGATCTTCACAACGCTGATTTCAACGATGGGAGAACGCCATCACATGGGAGAATTGCGAAATCTTGCCCTCGTTTGCATTCTTGTTCTCTATGTTCCCCAACTGACTGGCGCTCCGCAAAATACTGGGTCGCCACTTGGGCAGCCAGCCCTCAGTCGGCGGCGGCCAAGCTAAACCAACCGCTGCTCAGTATCGAGGACCAGACCGTGCGAGAACGCGTGCGGGTATCCATCGGAGGAGCACAGATCTGCATTCGCCTATCTAACGAATTCGGTTCCAAGCCGCTTCTTCTTGGCTCGGCGACTGTTGCGTCGCCGACCGACTCGACGAGCGTCAAACCACACTCTATTCAGACTGTCACTTTCGGCGGCCACAATTCGGTCACGTCCCTGCAGGTGCGCCGGTGCTCAGTGACGCCGTGGCCTTTCCAATCAGTTCCGGAGCTGAGATCAGCGTCAGTCTCTATTTCCCCACTCGCGTCGCTACCCCGACGCTGTATCATCTCGCTCTCAAGCGCGCAGTGGTCTCGCAACATGGCGACCATACTCGTGAGGAAAGGATAGAAGCTGGTGCTCTGTCTAAGTCTTCAATCTTGGTCACCGCTGTGCTCGTTCCTGCTCAGCCCTCCCAGCGGCTAATAGTGGCGTTTGGCGACTCGGTCGTTGATGGCGATCAGTCCACGGTGGATGCGGACCACAATTGGCCGAGCGATCTCATCCGTCGTATGGGAACGACGTCCGAAGGTTCCAAGGTGGCGGTGGTCAATGAGGGCATAGTCGGTAACCGGCTGCTGAGCGACGGCTCCGGTGTCAGCGCCGACTTCGGGGTTAGCGGCTTGGCTCGGTTCGACCGGGATGCTCTGACGATGCCTGGCGTAACTCACATTGTGCTGCTCGAAGGTGTCAATGACATCGGTTTCCCCGGTGCAAAGCTGGGCGAGGGCTACCTTGCCGATCCAGCTGATGTTCGCACTCCTGAAGACTTGGTCGACGCGTACCGCCAATCGATTTCCCGCGCACACGCTCGCGGCGTCAAGATGATTGGTGCCACGATCACTCCTTTTGAAGATGTAGTCATTCCTGGCTACTACTCGGAATCCAAGGAAGCAGTTCGGCAAGCGGTTAACAAGTTAACAAATGGATCAGGACGAGCGGCGCGTTTGATGGCGTGATCGATTTCGACGCGGTTCTGCGCGCGATCCGGATCATCCCAGCAGACTGTGCCGCGGTCCGCATCGCCAGACCATCTTCATCCTAACGATGCTGGCTATCAGGCCATGTCCGATGCAATCGATCTCGCTCTTTTCAAGTAAGACCGCTTGCAGTCCCGGGTCCGTCAAGTGAGAAATTAAGAAGGGCGGCCCCCGGGGCCGCCCTTTTTCCTGAACTGGAACAACTGATCGCTGAGAGCTGTTTACGCTGGCGCTGGACGCTCGCCCTTCGCCAAGCCCGGACGTCCGGGCTCCGGCTTCAGTACTTGCTGCACACCATCGTCGGGCTTCGAAGGCGGGATGATCTTCGGCAGCTCTTTGCCATCGATGAGCATCTTGATTTCATTCGCGTCCAAAACTTCACGCTCTAGCAAGGCGAGAGCAATTCTGACCAATGTGTCCTTATCGCTGGCGAGAACAGTTTTTGCAGTTTCGTAACCTGCCTTTACCAGCCGGCGCACTTCGTCGTCAATTTTGATCGCCGTCGCTTCGCTGTAGTCGCGGTGCTGCGCAATCTCGCGGCCAAGGAAAATCTGTTCTTCCTTCTTGCCGAAAGTCAGCGGCCCCAACTCGCTCATGCCAAATTCGCAAACCATCTTGCGGGCCAGTTCGGTGGCGCGCTCAATGTCATTGCCAGCGCCTGTGCTCATCTGGCTCAGGAACATTTCCTCAGCCAGACGCCCGCCCATCATGATCGCAATCTCGGTCTCCAAATAGTCCTTGGTGTAGTTGTGCTTGTCATCGATTGGCAACTGCATGGTGACGCCCAGCGCCATGCCACGCGGAATGATCGTCACTTTGTGCAGCGGATCAGAGTTCGGCAGCTTTGCCGCCACCAGCGCGTGGCCTGCTTCGTGATACGCCGTCACTTTTTTCTCGTCTTCGGTGAGGATCAGCGACTTGCGCTCCACCCCCATCAGCACTTTGTCCTTGGCCAGCTCGAAGTCGTACATGAGCACCGCTTTGCGGTTCTGCCGCGCCGCGCTCAACGCAGCTTCATTGACCATATTTGCAAGGTCAGCACCCGAAAATCCCGGAGTGCCACGCGCCAGAACGGAAAGATCCACGTCGTCCGAGAGAGGAATCTTGCGTGTGTGTACCCGCAAAATTTCCTCGCGCCCGCGCACATCGGGACGGTTCACTACCACTCGCCGGTCAAAACGCCCCGGCCGCAGCAGCGCCGGATCGAGCACGTCCGGACGGTTCGTCGCCGCCATCAGGATGACGCCTTCATTCGATTCGAAGCCGTCCATCTCTACCAGCAACTGGTTCAGGGTTTGCTCACGCTCATCGTGCCCACCACCGAGTCCAGCGCCGCGATGACGTCCGACCGCGTCGATCTCGTCGATAAAGATGATGCAGGGCGCGTTCTTCTTTCCCTGCTCAAACAGGTCACGTACCCGGCTGGCGCCCACACCCACAAACATCTCGACAAAGTCTGAACCGGAAATGGAGAAGAACGGAACGTTGGCTTCACCGGCGACCGCTCTCGCCAGCAGGGTCTTGCCTGTACCCGGAGAACCCACCAGCAGCACGCCCTTGGGGATCCGCCCACCCAGCTTCTGGAACTTCTGGGCCTCGCGCAAGAACTCAATAATTTCGCGCAGCTCTTCTTTGGCTTCTTCCACGCCGGCAACGTCCTTGAACGTCACCTTTTTCTGCTGCATGGAGAGTAGCCGCGCCCGGCTCTTGCCAAATGAAAGCGCCTTGTTTCCGCCGGTTTGCATTTGCCGGATCATGAAGTACCAGAGCGCGGCGAGCAGCGCCAATGGCGCCAACAGATTCACCAGCCAGCCCCAGCTGCTGTTGCTCACATCGCGTACCGTGATGCTGACACCTTTGTCCTGGAGCTTTTTGATCATCTCCGGATAGTTCGCCGGCGCAGTGCTATGGAAAATCGAACCATCGCCCGACTTCCCCCGTACCTCCATGCCAGTCAGGGTCACCTCTTTCACGTTGCCCTGTTCCACCTCTGCCATGAGCTGAGAGAAGTTGATCTCCCTCTCTTTTTGACCGGAGTTCGCCGTCTTGACGACTTGCCATAGCGCGACTGCGGAAATCAGAATTACCACCCAGAAAATGATCGTTTTAACTGTTGAATTCACTGAAAAGCTCCTAAAGAAATACCGCCTTGTCGGAACACCGCCGGAAGTACACCTCTCCCACCAGATTAGATGCTCTCGCCGGAATTTGGATCGACAAAATGCCTCTGCACTTATTCTACCCCGCTCTCCGGAAAAAAGCCGAAGGTTGTTCGAATAACTTAGGTCACAACAGTTTCAGGATGAAACTGCCAGGTATGGCAGGTTGCGGTTGGTCTGCTGTGGCGAGCCCAAGCCGTACCCCATCAAGAATGCGCTGTCCACCAGGAAGCCAAAGTAGTCTGGCTGCAACTGCACCCGGCGGGCGGATTGCCTATCCAGCAAGGTAATTAGTTTCACCGAGGCCGCATCACGCGCCCGCAAGTCGTTCATCAGGAACTCAGTCGTGACCCCGGAATGTACCAGCCCCTCAACCAGCAGCAGGTGCTGCCCTTTGATCTCCAGTTCATGGCTGAAGAAGATTTCCATCATTCCGGGCAGGTCATCGGTCAGCTGCGGCCGGTAGCGAGGCTTGATGAACTGGCAAATTACCGGCACCTCTATCGACCTTACGAGGTCGGCGAGAAAAATGAAGCCGTTCTCAAGCACCGCCAGCGTGTGGACGGTCTTCCCTTTGTAGTCATGCGAAATTTGCCGCGCCATCTCCCGCACTCGTTTCTGGATCTGCTCAGCAGGAATGATGATTTGTAACCTGTCTGGTTTTAGTGCTTCAGTCATTTAGGAAAGATGTAGTGCCGCGCGTTCGCAAGCCAGTTGGGCAAGGAGGAATTCTGTATGTGAATCCTCAGCTCAGTGGCAGCTCCCGAATCAGCAGCCCAGCGCCGCTTTTCGCCTGAAAATCTCGGCTTACCCCAAGTCCCCGCATCCAGACAATTTCGTCGCCGTTCGCTACAACCGGCCAGCGTTTCTTATCGTCCCCGGTCACATGCCTGTCCTGCAGCAGCTCTTTGATCTTTTTTGGTTCCTTGCTATGCAGCGGCCAAAACCGTTCGCCAGCACGCCAGTTTCTTACTACAAGACCCACCTTCGCGGCCGGCGCATCCAGCAAGTGTTCGGGATTATACCTCTCAGAGCTGCAATTCCCGTTTACGAACAACGCTTCTAAGACCAGCCCTGCTTCACTGACCACCGTGCTTCCGGGAATTGCGAGTTGGTATTCATAATCGTAATCCTGCAATTCGGCGGACGCTGGCTCAAACCTGATCTCGCCTTTATGCCTGAAAGCAACCCAGTTTCCGGGAAGTGCCGCGCAACTGCCTTCATGCCGCAAAGAAAGGATGTCCTCGACGTGCCGGAATTCCAGCCCTAGCCCGAGCGATTCCGCGGCAGCCCGTACCAGCCGCCTTTGGACTGCAGGTGGAAGCTCCTCCAAACGTTTCCCGTTCAGGATCCCAGTCTTCTGAGCCCTGGTCCAGACTTCCGGTAGCAACCTGCCGACTTCCTTCGTCCAATATTCCTCTTCCGCTCTCGCGATCTCCGCGGTTTCCGCCAAGGTCTCGCGCACTGACGGATTTACGTGCCGTTCCAGCCGGGGAAGAATTCCATGCCGGATGCGGTTTCGCGTGTGCCGCAAGTCCCGATTGCTGGTGTCCTCGCGCCAGCACTGGCTGATTTCACCAAGATAGACCTCTAGCTGGCTTCTTCGTGTTCCCAGAAGCGGGCGGATTATCACGCTTGTATTCCGCTGATTGCGGAATGCTGAGTGTTGAATGCCCACCTTCGGATAAATCCCTGCCAGCCCTCGTGTACCAGCACCACGCGCCAGCTTCATCAGCACCGTTTCCGCTTGATCGTCGATGGTATGGGCGGTGGCAATCTTGTCCAAAGGCCCGCCGCGAAGACGTCTTTCGAAGAATTGGTATCTAATTTCTCTCGCTGCCGTTTCCAGACTCAGTTTCTTTTCCGCTGCGTACTGTTTCACATCGCAGCTTTCGCAGATGAACTCCAGCCCGTTTGCCGCTGCTAGTTCGCGGGCGAATTGCTCATCCGCATCTGATTCAGAGCCTCTTAATTTGTGGTTGAGATGGACTACCGAAAGGACAATTCCCAGCTCGCCCCGAAGGTCGATCAGCAGCCGCAGCAGTGCAACCGAATCCGCGCCTCCGGAAACCGCAACGCCTACACAGTCTCCGGGCCGGAGCAGATCATTTTTGCGGATATAGGCAAGTACCGGTTGGGCAAGCTTGTGCACGGCTCAATGTTACATCTCGATCAGCCGGTTCAACTTCGCATTCAAATCCGAGACCAGCCGACTCTGAATTTGGCGTAAAATACCCGCCATGATTCCCCAAGACCTTCTCGACATACTGGTTTGCCCGGTCTGCAAGAAGCCGCTGGTGCTCAAAGACACTGTTGAGAGCCTGAAGTGCGGTGAGTGCCGCCGTGTCTATCCGGTCCGCGACAACATACCGATACTGCTGGTGGACGAAGCTGTGACTGAGCCGTCGTGACCGTGGGCCGACACTTCCTCGACTTGCCTGGGCAGGCTTGTCCGCCAGCTTTGACCTGATTCCTTTGGCCCAAGAGTGCCGCGGCTGAATGGTCGTCTTAATGGGTGGCACGGCCCGACAAAAGTGTCCGCCCTTGATGAGGTTCTGTCTCAAAACGAACACATCATCTCGGTCCCGGAATGACACTTTGTGTCAGTCTTGAGACTCGTGAGCGTCGTTGCCTCTGATCTTTTCGTCTCCGCCCGCCGATAGAAATAGCAACTTCATTGATATTGAAGGGTTTTAGTGACTATACGGTTTATCTATTGAGATTTACAGGATGACCCTGGGTTCGGCAAATAAATTGCATGCAACAAAACCAGTTGCAGCTGAGTCTAATGGGTAGAGGCAGTCAGGGTCGGAGGTGAAAGATGAGAGAAAGATTTTCTGTCACCGAATTAGCGGCTCTGCGGAACGACTTGCTGCAAGGGGGTTTAGCAGACTCCCGCGAGGCCGCGGAGCTGGTGCAAGTCTTCCTGATGGGGCGGGGCTATGGTGTGTCGCCGCAGGCGGCTTTCGATGCTGTGGGTCGCGTAGAAATGTCAGGATGCGCGTTGCCGGTACTGCAAAAGGAACTCGAGAACCTCGCGTTGGTCATGTAGCGGTGACCGCGAGACCGAACTCTTTGAGCAGAATGGAGTTTTGAAGTCGAATTTGTTAGCAGTCGAGTTTTGAAGAACGCAGTCGAGTTTTCAAAAAAGAGATCCGCGGGGACTGAGACGTAACCAGTCGCTCCCCACAGATGAATGACAAGGAACGAGCCGGGCAAACCAGCCCGGCGTTCTTGTTTTTGGGGACTCCGTAGAATAGAAATCGGGCTTCAACGCAGGTGTACCCGCGGCGTTCCCCAGCCCCATCTACTTTCCGAAGCTGTCGCTGCTGCCGCCTTGCATCTGCCTGGCGGGATACCTCATGAAAAATATCCCAATTTAGTTGACCCCGGGATATGCGATAACGTATAAGCTTTTGAAAATTCAACAATCAGGCAGGCTACTCTGGGATCCCCAGTTCAAGGAACGGTGGCCACAAGCGAACTTTCAGACCTTCCGTTAGTAACAAAGCGAAAACTCTTCCGTAGGCCCGAAGTATGGATGGTCCTCGCGGCTCTGGCCGTCCGGCTAGGGGTGGTTGCCTTTGTGTATAACGATTGGCTGGACGCCAGTCGCGATCACTACTACTTTGGCTACGAGAACGGCCGGGTGGCCAGATCAATCGCTTTGGGACAGGGAGTCAGTAATCCGCTCCACGGGAATTCTGGCCCCACCGCGATGATCATGCCGGTCTACCCGGTTATTCTGGCAGGCGTCTTCAAGATTCTCGGGATCTACTCTAAGGCTTCGGCGATCGCCATTCTCTCGCTCAACAGTTTATTTTCTGCTCTTACCTGCCTCCCAATCGTGCTGATTTGTCGCAAGCTGCTCGGCGGTCGTACGGCGATGATTGCGGGGTGGATGTGGGCTTTCTGGCCGAATGGCATCTACTTTTCGGCGGATTGGATGTGGCCAACGTGTTTGACCACTCTCTTGCTGGCTTCATTATTTCTGCTGGTCTTACACCTAAAAACCGCAAACAATAAGTGGGCCTGGGTTGGATTCGGTCTGCTGTCTGGCTTTGCCGCCCTAAACGACCCAAATGTGCTCTCAGTATTGCCGCTGCTGGCGCTCTGGGTGTCTCTGGTTCGGCGCCGGGGCGGACGGCGATGGTTCTCCCTCGGCGCGCTGGCGGCCGCGGCGTTCCTTGTTGTCGTGATGCCATGGCTGATTCGCGACTACCGCACTTTCCATCGTTTCATTCCGTTTAGGGACGGCCTGGGCCTTGAGCTTTACGTGGGAAACAACGGCTACAGCCGCCACTGGGCGAACGGCAAAGTGCGGCCCTCGAACAACCCGGCGGAGCTAAGCGAGTTCAAGCAGGGCGAACTGGCATACATGTCGCACAAGAAGGCGCAAGCGCTCGATTTTATTAAGGCGCACCCGCGCTGGTACGCCGTCATGACTCAGCGGCGGGCAATCTATCTGTGGACGGGATTTTGGAGCCTGGAACGTCCCTATTTGTTGGAGGAACCCATGGATCCGGAAAACATTTTGCTCTCAGTCGCCGCCCTGACGCTGGCGCTGATCGGAATGCGACGGCTTTGGCGAGAGGACGCGGCGCTCGTAGTGCCGTTCTTACTGCTAATAGCGTTCTTTCCGCTGACGTATTACTTTACGCACCCTGAGGTTTACTACATGCGTCCGATCGACCCGTTCATTGTTGTCTTTGCGGCTTATGGGGTCACCCCAAGACCTCGCGCCAAAACGCAGATTGCATATCAGGAACTGACCGCGGGCTAGTCTATTCGTAGCGAAGGCTTTCAACGGGATCGAGTCTGGCTGCTCGGGCTGCGGGAACCGTGCCGAACAGAATTCCTACCAAAGAAGAGACCACAATGGCGACGATGGCTGAGAGTCCAGAGATAGGGATGCGGTATTCGGTAAGAAAGCGCACAGAATAAGGTACGGCTAAACCGATCACCACTCCCAAGAGGCCTCCGCCTACGGAAATTAGGATGGCCTCCGACAGAAACTGGAAACGGATCTCACGATTGGTGGCGCCCAGCGCCTTGCGGATGCCAATCTCGCGGATGCGCGCGCTGACGGTTGCCAGCATGATGTTCATAATGCCGATGCCGCTCACGAGCAAGACCACGGCGGCGACTAGCAAAAGCACAATGGTCAAAGCATTCGCAGTTTTCTCGGCCACGGCAACCAGTTCGGTCAAATTGGTGACCTTGTAAACGGACTCCGACCGATGGCGGCCCTGAATGACCCGTCCGATCTGCTCAGTCGCCGTCACCACCATTGAGGGATCGGCAACCGAGAAGTACATCTCTTTCACCGTCGGCGTATCGATGAAATAACGAGCCACGCTGTAGGGGATCGCCAAGCTGTTGTCTGTCACCTCCGACTGCCCGAAGGTGTTTACCCGCTCTTTGAATGTCCCCACAATGGTGAATGGTAGCCCGGTTAATTTGATAACTTTGCCCACAGCTGCGTCCGTCGAGCCATAGATGTCCTGCGCCATCTTCTCTGTGACGACGCCGACCTTGTTGTGAGCTTGCTCATCCTGGGCGTCGAAGAACCTTCCCGAAACCACAACCAGATTGCGTACGATGCGGTATTCCGGGTAGACGCCGAGGATGATGATGTCTCGTTCTTTACCTCCTCCGACGGGGATACGGTCGTCCAGAGTGACCACGGGAGAAGCAGCTACGATGCCCGGCACTTCCTCTTGAGCGGCCCTCATGTCATCCACGGTCAGCGGGTCGGGGGTGGCATTGTTGAGGCGCTGTCCTCCGCCTGGGTATTCTGCGTAAATCATGTTGGCACCGATTGATTGGATCTGGTTAACCACATATTGCTTGCCAGTCATGCCGATGGTGACTACCAGGATCAGCGAAGCCGTGCCGATGACCATCCCTAGCCCGGTAAGCAGAAAACGTACCTTATTGCTGCAGAAAGTTTCGAATGCAAAGCTGAGGATCTCGCTGAATGCGAGCTTGGGAGCCAGCTCGGATACTGTGGTGGTGACGGTCACCTGAAATTAGATGCTACGCGTCGTGCGCGGGAGTCGCAAAGTGCTGTACAGTGCTCAGGCCGATAAGGTGCTGGCTTGCGATAGCAGCGCGCCGTAGATTTTCTGTACCTGTTTTTTTGTGTCTTCGAGCGTGCCGCTGTTGTCGATCACATAGTCGGCGGCTTGGATTTTTGCTTCCTCAGGCGCTTGTGCCATCATTCTGCGCGTAATCTCGCTGCGCGCGGCCTCCGTGTCCCCGGCGAACTTCTGTGCCCAGCGATCGACACGTTGTTGTGGCTTACAGGTGACCACGATGATCCGGTCGAAACGTTTTCGTAGTCCCGCCTCGAGCAGCAGGGCGGCTTCGAGCATCACGATCGCATCTGGCTCGCGGCGGCGGATCTCTTCCATCCACTGTTCGTACTTCTGAATGACGCCGGGATGCAGAATGCGATTGAGTTCGTAAATTCGCGGACGCCGTTTGTCGAATGCAGACTCAGCCAGGCGGGCGCGGTTAATCGTCCCATCTGGATTCAGGATCTCCTGACCGAACTTTCCGAGAATCTCCTGATAGGCCGGCTCCCCAGCGCGCATAAGCTCGTGCGCGAGATCGTCAGCGTCAATGGTGTGTGCGCCGAGCTCGGTGAATATTCGTCCGACCAGGGACTTTCCCGAAGCGATACCGCCTGTGAGTCCAATTTTCAACATCGCCCCCCCGAAGACGATTTCACCACAGAGTCACAGAGACAGGGAGGACCCCAACAAAATTCTTGGCGTTTTCTTTCTCTGGTCTCTGTGATGAAATAAATGTTTTCATGCTCGTGAAAACTCCGCTACCGGATTCCCTCGCCGCATCTTTGCCGCCTTCACTGTGTTCGCCATCAGCATTGCAATGGTCAGCGGGCCCACTCCGCCGGGCACTGGTGTGATAGCGCCCGCAACTTCCGCCACTTCGGGATGCACGTCGCCGACCAGCGTTGAACCCTTGGTGCTGAACATCTCTTTACGCTTGGCGTTTCCGGCGAACAGCCTGGAGAATTCTACCGGATCGGTCACGCGATTCATTCCAACGTCAATCACGGTCGCGCCTGGACGAACAAATTCTCGCGTGATCATACCCGCACGTCCGATCGCTGCTATCAGGATATCTGCGCGGCGACAAACCGCAGGCAAGTCTCGGGTCTTGGAGTGGCAGACCGTGACCGTGGCGTTAGCGTTAAGCAACAGCATTGCCATCGGCTTGCCGACTATGTCGCTTCGACCGACTACTACCGCCTCCTGACCAGAAATTTTGATTGCGCTGCGCTTTAGCATTTCCATAATGCCGGCCGGAGTGCATGGGACAAGTCCCGGTCGCTGGGTCGAAAGAAACCCAACGTTCATGGGATGAAAGCCATCCACATCTTTTGCCGGATCGACTGCGAGCAAGATTTTCTTTGAAGCCACTTGGGGCGGCAGCGGAAGTTGCACAAGAATGCCATCGATTTCGTCGCGGCGATTCAACTCGGCGACGAGTTCCAGCAGATCTTCGGTGGTGACGTTCGCGGATGGCGTGTGCTTCTCGCTGTAGATACCGACTTCCTCGCAGCTCTTAACTTTGCCGCGGACATAGATTTCTGAAGCGGGATGATTGCCGGCGAGGATGACAGCCAGACCGGGACGCACACCCGCAGCAGCCAGCGACTTCACAGCAGCGGCGGCTTCGGACCGGATTTCAACGGCAATCTTGTTGCCGTCTAGGATGGTTGCAGGCATGGGATACCGGAAATGGAATTTTAGCACCCGTCCTGTCTCATGTAGGCCCAGACGCCCCCGTCTAGGCGGGCAGGCGAGGGTGTGCCTGCCCCTACATTTGCGTGTGCTCTTCGCGGTTGTGCCGGGACTCAGGGAACTCCGACGTTCCCGCTTTCTCAATATTTGCCTCAGCAAATTCTCTCACTCGATCCAGAGCGGCCTGAAGCTCCTTGAGATACGTTTCGTCACTCGCGTCGTGCGGAACGGGAATCTGCCGGCTCACTCGCATCAGTGCACGCGTAAACGGCTTGGGGACCATGCAGCCGTCCCAGGTCTTAAGGATCCATGCCCGATCGAGTGCGACGTGGAAGACGACCATGGGCGCTCCCGTGCTGCGAGCCAAAACCACTGGGCCGGGCTTGGCCACGTACCGCGGACCTTTAGGGCCGTCGATGGTAAACGCTGCTGTCCAGCCCTGCTCCAGTTCCCGCCGCATTCCAAGCAACGCTCGGACCGCGCCTTTCGAACTCGATCCCCGGACTTTGACGAAGCCAAACTTCTGCATGATGCGTCCGGTGTATTCCCCGTCGAAGCTGTCGCTGCTCATTACTCGGACTTGCAGATCGCGGCACCAATACATCGCCGGAATCATGCAGTTGTGCCAAAAGGAGTAAACGAATGGCCGCTGCGCCAGGCTCTCAGGCGAGCCATCTTCCCAGGAGACCGAAAACCGGATCGTCCGGCCAAGGATGCGGACCGCAAAATATCCCGCCCAGGTAATTAGCCACAAGAGAATGCGCTGCTTCAGCGTGAACTTCCGCCAGGGTACGTCAACTTTCGGCGGCGCGGGGGTTGCCACGGCATTCACGCGATTATTGTATCGCCCTGTGTGGCTTCAGGTTCAGTAGGCGTGTTGAGGTCCAGTGGAAGAGCGGTGCTTCAGCGCCGCGTACTAGTCTAAAAGGGACTTGACGCGGCCATGAAATGGCCGCTCTTCCACGAATGACCGTTCTTCCACGGTAGAATCGCGAACACGATTCTTGAAGGAACTTGTGCATTCTGCCCTCAGATTTGTCGACCATCGCCCCCGGCCTCTACCGTCCGGCCCCTGGGTCATGGAACAGACCTGGAACGATCTGCTCTTTGCTCACTGGCCAATCTCTGCCGAAATTCTGCGGCCACTAGTCCCACCCGTGCTCTCTCTGGATACCTTCGAGGGGCAATGCTGGATGGCGATTACTCCCTTCCATATGACCGGGATTCGCTTTCGTGGGCTTCCGCCATTGCCTGGCCTCTCACGGTTCCCCGAGCTCAACGTTCGTACTTATGTCAGCTTCCGTGGCAAACCGGGCGTCTACTTTTTCAGCCTGGATGCAGGCAGTCGGGCGGCTGTCTGGGCAGCAAGAGCGACGTATCGGCTGCCTTACTTTCATGCGCGAATGAATGTGGAGCAGCACGAAGGCGATTGGATCGCGTATCGTTGCCGCCGCGACGGTGACGCAGAATTCCGCGTGAAATACAGGCCCACAGCCCTCGTCGAATTGAGAAGGCCTGGAACTCTCGCGAACTGGCTTACCGAGCGGTACTGCCTTTACACGGTTTACCGCAAGTCAGTTTTTCGAGCAGAAATTCACCACTCGCAATGGCCCTTGCAGGATGCCGAAGCAGAAATTTCAGAGAACACGATGGCCATCGCCGCCGGAATCAAGCTTCCGGAAATCCTGCCGCTGCTGCATTTCTCCAAGAAGCTGCAAGTCCTGATCTGGCCGTTGAAAAAGGCTTGACAACGCTCACTCGTTTATTTCCAGAGCTGCTGAATCCAGCTCACGAGTTTTATTGCGCGCAGCTTAGGCTTCTCATATGCTGCGAATCAGGGAATCCCAATGGCAACGGCCATTCCAAGCGGAACCGAGCAGCTACTGCTTTTTCTTTTCGTGATTTTCGTGACCACGAAAATGCTGGGAGAAATTTTCGAGCGGCTCAAACTGCCGGCCGTTCCGGGTGAGATTCTCGCGGGAGTCGCGCTTGGGCCTTACGCCTTGGGATGGATTCCTCCGTCAGCCGCAAGGCGCTGCTGGTTTCTGTGGCCGGCGTCGTAGTTCCTTTTGTGCTCGGCTTCGCGTACATGAAATTGCGCGGAGACACGACGGTTGAGGCTGTTTTCATTGCCGCGGCTATGGTCGCTACCAGCATTGGAATCACGGCACGCGCCCTGGCCGATATGAATGTTCTCTCCACCCGCACCGCCAGGATCATCCTGGGAGCCGCGGTTTTTGACGATGTTCTGGGCATGCTGGTACTTGCGGTCGTGGCCGGGGCCGCGTCGGGCACCGGAGTGCAGTGGTGGCATCTGGGAGTGCTCATCGCTGAGGCGGTGACCTTCGCGCTGTTCATGATGTTTGTCGCTCCACGGCTGGTTCACCAATTGCACCCTCGACTGGAGCAGCTTTCCACTCAGAACGCCTCGTTGGTCGTGGCGCTTGCCATTTGCCTGCTACTCTCCTGGCTGGCCGCCAAGATCGGAATGGCCGCGATCGTTGGCGCTTTCTTTGCCGGATTGATGTTTGCTGACTACGCTCCGCGATGGAATTTGGTGCCCCGGGTCGGCGGCATCACCGCTTTTCTGGCGCCATTCTTTTTCTTTGACATTGGTTCGCGGCTGAATGCGCGGCTGCTCACGGGAAACTTGCTGACGATGGCGATTGTCATCTCGATGCTGGCCATCATCTCGAAGGTGATCGGCTGCGGGCTACCCCTTCTGCGCGAAGGCTGGACAATGGTGTTTCGCGTCGGCGTTGGCATGATGCCCCGCGGAGAGGTCGCTCTTATCGTGGCACTGGTAGGACTGCAATCTCGGATTTTGAGTGAGTCTGCGTACGGCATCGTTGTGCTCATGACTGTAGTTACGACCGTTCTTGCGCCACCGCTCTTGCGTTACTTGTTCCGGAACGAGATTAAACATCGCCAGGAGGAACACGTTCCCGCGCCGGTACAATTATAATTCCGCCTTTGCAGGAACTTTGCAGGAACTATGGAATGAACCTGACTGGCCGGGTGGCGCTGGTGACCGGGGCTTCACAGGGAATTGGACGCGCGTGTGCGCTGAAGCTGGCGAAATGCGGCGCCAGCGTAATTTCCGTTGCGCGCAATAAGCAGAAGCTGGAAGAACTCGCGCGCGAGATTTCTTCTTCTGGAGCACGGGCCGACATCGCCTTCGCGGATGTCACAAACGAAGAGCAGATTAAGACTGTGTTCAAGTCTGTTCTGGGCGAGTTCGGCAAGATCGACATCCTGGTGAACAATGCGGGCATCACGCGCGACCAACTCATCATGCGCATGAAACGCGCGGATTGGGACGCAGTTCTGAGCACGAATCTGACTTCGGCGTATTTGTGCGTGCAACAGGTAATCGGATCGATGCTGAAACAGCGCTGGGGACGGATCATCAATATCACGTCAGTTTTTGGGCAGACGGGTCAGGCTGGCCAGGCGAATTATGCCGCGTCAAAGGCCGGGCTGATTGGGCTTACGATGGCGATAGCCCGCGAGGTGGGATCGCGAAACATCACCTGCAATGCAGTGTCGCCGGGCTTCATTGAAACCGCCATGACCTCGGTGTTGTCGGAAGAGCTGAAGCAGAGCGCGCTGCAAGCGATTCCTCTCCGCCGGATCGGTACGCCTGAGGACGTTGCAAGCTGTGTAGCATTTCTAGCTTCGGAAGAAGCCGGATACATCACCGGACATGTGCTGAATGTGAATGGTGGCATGCTGATGGGTTAAAGCCTCCCCAGAGGCCACAGAGGTGCACAGAGGATGGCCGAATTTCTAAAACCCATACTGCAGGCTTCTCCCTCTGTGACCTCCGTGGCAAAAAGCTTTTCCATCGCCCCAGCCAACACCGTCGAGGAAATTGCCCGAATTCGGGAGCTGTTTGTCGAATACTCCCAATCCCTTGGCTTTAGTCTGTGTTTCCAGAGCTTCGACAAAGAACTCGCCGGATTGCCGGGGGACTATTCGCCGCCGGGCGGCCGCCTGCTGCTTGGGACGTACGACGGTGCCCCTGCCGGATGCGTAGCTCTGCACAAACTCGCTCCTGGAATCTGCGAAATGAAGCGTTTGTATGTGCGCCCGCAGTTCCGCGGCAAAGGCCTTGGGCGCGTTCTTGCCGAGCGTATCATCGCTGACGCGCGGCAAATCGGATACCAGCAATTGCGCCTGGATACGGTCGAGCCCATGATGCGGACCGCGGTGGCGATGTATCGTCAGCTGGGATTCCGCGAGATTGCGCCTTATCGCGAGAATCCGATTGAGGGCGCGCTTTACATGGAACTGCAGCTGTGAGAGGAAGACACATGAAATCCATTCTGGTTTGTTGCGTGGTTCTATTGCTCGGAATGTCTA
>WNGQ01001409.1_pt1 | contig 34184 bp, 35 predicted proteins | sample 5407661 | NCBI WGS metagenome assembly WNGQ01 (sample SAMN13153382, study PRJNA577476) | soil metagenome | isolation source: 60 cm soil or saprolite under Garry oak tree replicate 2 | place: USA:California | collected 2016-06-15 | reverse complement strand
ATTGGCGTCCCGCCCCAAATGGTATGCAACGATGAAGGCGAGAACGGGAATGCCATAGGTGAGCAACAGGGATATGCCGACCGCGCAGACGCCCAACAGCCTCTCGCCTGTTTCCACGGCGTCACGAACGCGGCCGAAGCTGAGATGGAGCGCAAAGAGCGCTGCGGGGTAAACCAGCGCGGCGATGGGCGGGGCCGCGCACATAAACTTGCGCCAACGCGACCGACGCAGTTCGTCGAATGGAATGGCGGTGACGAGAACCATGCGGGACTCCTCGATCTCGGCGGAATCGTGCCGGCTCGTGCGGGAACCCGGTCGGCGGGCACGCGTATTGATTAAGAAACTAGGGAAGATTGGCCTTCGTGCCTGGGCCATTTTTGAATTTTTTCGTGGTCCATTTTGGACGCTGCCATGCCGAAGCGATCGCGTTTACAGGATTTCCCGCTCGAGGTTCGACCGCGCGGGAAGCCTCGCTCGCGATGGCTTTACCAGCAAATCCGCGCCGCCATCCTAGACGGGAGGTTGGGGGCCGGAATGCGATTGCCGTCCTCGCGCGACCTTGCAGGCCAATACGATCTCGCACGCGGAACCGTGGTCGACGCCTTCAATCGGTTGAGCGCCGAAGGCTATGTCTCGAGCAAAGTCGGTGCGGGCACCTTCGTCTCGAGCAGCGTTCCCGATCAAAAGGTCCTGAGGTCGCGGAATTCGATTGCGCATGCGAGGAGGAGGTCGCCCGCCTTCTCGGCACGTGGCCGGCAGATGACTGAAACGTGTTTCCCGCTTCAGCCCACGGCACGCGTCGGCGTTCCCTTTCGGGCATATCAGCCCGATCTTCATGCATTCCCACTGGCGCTCTGGACGCGGATTGCCGCCCGCCGTCACCGCCTCGCCCGTCGAGAGCTGTTGGGAATAGGCGATCCCCGCGGCTATAAACCGTTACGAGAAGCGGTGGCCGCCTATCTCGGTTCGGCGCGCGGTGTGGTCTGTGATGCCGACCAGATTTTCATCGTCTCTAGCGTGCAACAGGCTCTCGACCTTGCAGCTCGCTTACTGCTTGATCGCAATGATCACGTGTGGATCGAGGATCCGGGATATCCAGGGGCACGGCTCCTCCTGGAATCGGCGGGCGCGAAGTTGATGCCGGTTCCGGTCGATGCGCATGGAATCGATGTCGCTGCAGGGCGCCGCCTCTGTCTTGCGGCTCGGCTTGCTTACGTCACACCGGCACACCAAGTACCCCTTGGGAGCCGTCTTTCTCTGGAACGCCGGCTCGCGCTCCTAGACTGGGCTTGTCGACAAGGCGCTTGGATTTTCGAGGACGATTACGACAGCGAGTTCCGTTACGACGGGGCGCCCATTGTCGCGCTCAAAAGCTTGGATAGCCGCGACGCCGTGCTTTTCGCCGGCTCGTTCAGCAAGATGCTGTTTCCCGGTTTGCGCCTGGCATATCTGGTGCTTCCGGCCGGGCTTGTCGACGGCTTCATGGCTGCGCGATCGCTTGTAGACCGATTTCCGGCCGTGTTCGACCAGGTTGTGCTGTGTGACTTTATCTCTGAAGGCCACTTCGCAAGACACCTGCGAGCCATGCGGGAACTTTATGGCTCTCGTCTGATGACGCTGCGGGAAGCGACCCGCGGGCACCCTGAGATCCTTGATCTAGCGCCCGAGTGCGTGGGATTGGAGATCATCGGGTGGTTGCCTGCTGAGATCGACGACCGGCGCGCTGCCACCGCCGCGGCGGAACGCGGCGTCGAAGTGCGGCCGGTGTCGCAGTACGTCATCAAACACCGGGTTCCGAATGGACTCGTTCTCGGCTTCGCAGCTGTCGATGTCGCAGCCATCGAGTTGGGAGTCGATCGGCTTGCCGCCGCATTGAAAGAGGCGAGGAGAGTTCGGTTTGCCTGAGGCGATTGCAAGTCTCACCGCATCGGGAGAGCGGGGCTGGGATTGCAAGAGCGATCGTGCACGGAGCGAAAACAAGGCATGTTGGCGCGGTCATACCTTCGCACGGAGGTGGTGAGCCAGGAGGCGAACGTATGCGCGCGTCACGCGGGCGCGCTTCGTTGACGGGTCGGCTCACCGGCGGCGTTTGCGCTCAAATCTCGAATCGATGACCATCTCGATATCCGATCCCTTCGCGCGTCTGCCGCGTTCGTCGACGAGCGCGACCGAAAATTTTTGACCGGTCGATTTCGACCGCAGCGTCAGAGGCGAGATCCCGTCTCCCAGCCACTTGTCGCCCCATGCGGTCATCGCCATGAACGGCAGGCCGAGCGCCTGTCCCATCCGGGTCAGCGGGTACTCGATCCGCGCACGCTGACCCGCCTCGCGGTACTCGCGGCGCTCCATGATGCCGCTCTCGACCAGGGCGGCCAGCCGGTTGCTGAGCACGCTGCGCGGCACGTCGATGTCCGCCCGGAAATCGTCGAAGCGCCGCAGGCCCCAGAATGCCGATCGCAGGATCAGCAGGGTCCAGCGGTCGCCGATGAGCTCGAAGCTCTTGGACAGATTGCAGTCGCGCAGCGATACCGGCGAGCGGTGTCTGAGCGGAATTTCGGCCATGGCGGTTCGCGATTTTCTGAGTTGCAAATATGGATCCAGATGTGCTCTCCTGAGTCTATAATCTAGACCTGGATGGTGCAACCATGCCGGCGCGCAGCATGAAGCAGGACGATCCGCTGGAGGATTTCGCGCCACGCGAGATCGCGTTCGACGGCGTGGCCAGGCGGGTGTACGTCGCCGGCCGCGGACCGGCGGTCATCGTCATGAGCGAGATGCCGGGAATCAGCCCGGAGGTCGCGCGCTTCGCCCGTTGGGTGCGAGACGCCGGATTTGCGGTCTACATGCCCTCGCTGTTCGGCCGCGACGGCGCCGTGCCGCGCACCGAGGAAGGCGTCGCGGTCTTCAAGCAAGCCTGCGTCAGTGCCGAGTTCCGCGCGCTCGCGGCCGGCCGGTCGAGCCAGGTGACGCAATGGCTGCGCGCGCTCGCGCGCCTCGCCCACCGGGAGTGCGGCGGCCGCGGCGTCGGCGCCATCGGAATGTGCTTCACCGGAAACTTCGCGCTCACCATGATGCTCGAGCCGGCGATGCTGGCGCCGGTGCTCTCCCAGCCCGCGCTGCCGCTCAACGATCCCGCCGGCCTCGAGATCGCCGCCGAGGAGATCAAGGCGGTGCGCGACCGGCTCGAGCGGGAGGACCTCACCGTGCTCGCCTATCGCTTCGCCGGGGATCGGTTCTGCCGCGCCGAGCGCTTCGCCGCCTATGCGGCGGCGCTCGGCGACCGCTTCGTCGGGCGCGTGCTCCCCGACAGCGCGGCAAACACCGATGTGGCGCCCTTCTTCGCGGAGCGCGTTGCGTGCCCGCACAGCGTTGTGACGGCCCACCTGATCGACGCGGCCGGCCAGCCGACCATCGAGGCACGCGACGAGATCCTGACGTTCTTCACGCAACGCCTCGTTCCGGATGCCGGCGCGCCTCACTCTGCGGGTAGTCGCGGTGAGCCTCGGTAGTAATTGTCAGGTAGGCGTGATGGTCCGGATTGCGCGCGACTTCGCCCGTCTTCGCCCTTCGGGTTTCGACGCGGCAGCCTTCGCTCGCTTCACTGTTGATGGTCTGTAGATGGCTTGCCGAGCCGTAGCCCGCGAAGCGAGCGAAGGCTGGTGGGCGCTGTAGGGATTGAACCTACGACCTCTCCCGTGTGAAGGGAACGCTCTCCCTTCACTCCGATGCATTCACTGCGCATTTCTGCTTGTGGCACATCTCGTCGATCGTGGGATTGATCGAGAAGGCCGCTGTCGAAGGGTAACCGGACCCGTTGCGAAATTGTACGCAGCACCCGCGAGGCGTAGTACAAAGTCGCAGAGTGTCGCAGTTTTGTTGATTGGGGCGCCTAGCGGGCTGCGGCATCATAGGGGAATGGCGAACGAATAGTGCCCATCTTCATCGACTGCGGCGCGCCAGCTCTGTTACAAGCGCTCAGATTGATTTCATCGACGGCGAGGCCCTAGGTGTCCGGCTGAACCCGAAGCATTGAGGCTCGCGATCTCCCGGCGGCGCGCTGCATGTGTATCGCGTCTCATCGACGGCCCAACGGAGACGTGCCGGGGAGGAAGCAATGTTTCCCAAACTGCCGGTCATTGCCGCGACAGCCGTGCTGGCCCTGATGTGCGGGGCAGACGGTGCAAGCGCGGCCAAGGTCGGAGAAAAATGCGACGGCTCCGTCGGCGGCCGTTGCGGTCGGGAGCTGTGGTGCGATCGGGCTCCGGGACAATGCGGGCCGGCGGACCGTCATGGGACTTGCGTCAAAGTCCGGCAGCTTTGTTTTCAGCTGTATCGGCCGGTCTGCGGATGTAACGGCAATACCTACGCGAACGAGTGCAATCGAATCAGGGCGAAAGTGGCAAAAAAGCACGATGGCAAGTGTTGATGCTGTTCGCCGGCATGGAAGGCCTTTCAGGATTTCATTGACTGTAGCCCCGCGCGCTGTCAATTCGGCGCGACACCACGCGGAGGATGCGACCGAGGCCCCAACCATGGTAGCATGAGGACCATGCGGCGACACCGCCCGGCCGCAACCCGCCGGGAGCAAGATTCTCCAAGTCGAGCCACACCGCGGGAGCCAACATCGCAGCATGAAGGCCCAGGAATTTGCCTTGTTCGACACGGCGATCGGCCGCTGCGCCGTTGCGTGGAGCGAGCGCGGCATCCTCGCCGTGCAGCTTCCGGAGGGGACGCAGCGGAAAACGCACGCGCGCCTCGTCCGGCGCTTCCCGCAGGCGCGCGAAGCGGCGCCGCCGCCCGCCGTCCAGCTTGCGGTCGACGGCCTCGCCGCGCTGCTGCGCGGCGAGGCGAGCGATCTAACCGCCGTCGAGCTCGACATGGACGGCGTGCCGCCGTTCCATCGCCGCGTATATCGGGTCGCGCGCAAGATTCCGCCGGGCGCGACGCTCTCCTACGGCGAGATCGCGGCACGGCTCGGCGCGCCTCGCTCGGCGCGCGCCGTGGGCCAGGCGCTCGGCAGAAACCCGTTCGCGATCCTGGTGCCGTGCCATCGCGTGGTCGCGGCCGGCGGCAAGCCGGGCGGCTTTTCCGCCAACGGCGGCGTTGCCACGAAGCTTCGCTTGCTCGCGATCGAAGGCGCGCAGCCGAACGCGCCCGAGCTACCGTTGTGATCCGCGATCGTGCGGGAGGGAAAGGGCGCCGGCGGGGATCTGATCCCGCTGGAGCTTCTGCGAGATCGCACCGAAATCGTTTCGCTGGCGCGTCGCAAGGCGTTTTGGGGAAACCGCGATGGCTCTGACTTTCTACTACGCATCGGGCTCGCCCTATGCGTGGCGCGTTTGGCTCGCGCTCGAGCACAAGGGCATTGCGTACGAGTTCAAGCTGCTGTCGTTCGACGCAGGCGATCTCAAGAGACCGGAGTTTGTCGCGCTCAATCCGCGCCAAAAGGTGCCGGTGATCGTCGACGAGGGCTTTGCGCTCTACGAATCCGCGGCGATCGTCGAGTATCTCGAGGACAAGCGGCCCGGCGAGCCGCGGCTGTTCTCCGCCGACCTCCGTCAGCGTGCCCTGCAACGGCGCATGGTGCGGGAAGCGGACCAGTATTTCGCCGCGGCCATGGAGCGTCTGGTGGAATCCGTGCTGTTCACGCCGCCGGAGCGCTGGTCGGAAGAGCAGATCGCCGCCGCCCGTGCCGGCGTCGCCAAGGAGCTCGCGTCTTGGGAGCCGGCGTTCGCCGGCGAGTATCTGGCCGGGGCACTCTCCGCGGTCGATTTCACGCTCTACCCCTACGTCGCGCTCGTGCTGCGGATGGCCAAGCGAAAGCCCGGGCTGACGGCGGCCGATTTGGCGTCTCCCTCGCTCAGCGCCTGGATGCGCCGCATGGAGGCGCTGCCCGTCACGCGAAAGACCTGGCCGCCGCACTGGAAATAATTTGCGTCGGCCCGGCTCCGCTCATCATTCCCGCCCTCTCGCAATTTTAGCGCGCCCGGCAACCCGGCGTGAACCATGCCGGCACGACCGTTGGGTTCGACGCATCCGGTTCATCAAAATTTGGCAATCGCCGCATAGAACGGGCCCAGCCGCACGCTAGGGGCTGGGGCATGTCCATCGATTTCAAGACCCTGTTTCTGCTCACGCTCGACGTCGAGGCGATGCTCGGAATCCTGCTGCTGTTCTCGTGGATGCAGAACACGGCGGTCCGGGCGGTCGCCTGGTGGGGATGCGCCAATCTCCTGCGTTCGCTCTCGATCGGCCTCTATGGAATGTACGGCGTGCTGCCGGATGCGATCACGATCACGGCCGCCGACGTGATCCTGTTCAGCTCCTATGCGGTGACCTGGACGGGTGCGCGCATCTTCGATGCCCGCGCCCCGCGCCCGGGCTCGCTGATCACCGGGGCGACGATTTGGCTGCTGGCGTGCCAGTTCCTGGAATTCTCCCAGGCTTCGGCAATCCGCGCCTCGCTCAGCGCGGGCATCATCGCCACCTTCATGTGGCTCACGGCCTATGAATTCTGGCGCGGGCGTGCCGAGCGGCTGCTGTCGCGCTGGCCGGCGATCTTCATTCTGTTCGCCAACGGCGCGGTGTTCCTGCTGCGCAGCCCGCTGATCGCGCAGCTGGCCTGGCCGACCGACGAGCATGTGTTCTCGAGTGCGTGGCTGACGGTGATCAGCACCGAATCGCTGTTGGCCACGATTTCGACCGCCTTCATCCTGCTCGCCATGGCCAAGGAGCGCGCCGAGCTCCGCCACAAGACCGCCGCGAAGACCGACGCGCTGACCGGACTTGCGAACCGGCGTTCCTTCCTTCAGGAGGCGGCCAGGCTGATTGCGACCGGCAGTCGCCCGGTCGCTCTGCTGATGATCGATCTCGACCATTTCAAATCGATCAACGATCAGTTCGGGCACGCCGTGGGGGACAAGGTCCTGAAGATCTTTGCCCAGACGACGGTCGGCAACGTGAGGCCGACGGATCTCGTCGGGCGGCTGGGCGGGGAGGAATTTGCCATTCTGCTGGCGAACGCGTCGCAGGAGGGCGCATTGCTGGTAGCCGAGCGCCTGCGTTCGGCGTTCGCGGCCGCTGCCGCCAGCGTGGATGGCTTGCCGATCCACGCGACGGCAAGCGTCGGGCTATCGATCCTCCACCCCGGACAGGACATGAGCGCACTGTTGGATCTGGCCGACCAGGCGCTCTATCGGGCCAAGGCCACCGGCCGCAACCGAGTCGCACAGCGACAATTGGCGCCGGCCGCCTAGACGCGGGTCGCTGCCGCGCGACGCGCTTGGCAACGAAAAACATCGGATCTTGGTCCGGGGTTGCGCGGCGGGGTCCCGCTATCGCGCAACCGGACCGGATGAGACGTCGGAAACGGCGGCGCCGACGCGGATCCGCGCCGACGGGTCGGATATTCCCGCTGCGGAATCCACGAGCGTTACCTCGATGCCGAGCCGTCTGGCGTCGGCGAAGCTCAGCCAAGTGACGGAATTCGGTGCAGCTTGCGCGATATAGATTACGGCGGAATATGGAAGCCCGACCCGATTGAGGTAGGCGCCCAGAAGCGCGTTGCCGACGCCGGTCACCTGCCCGGACCTCGGGTCGGAAGCCGCATGCAGCCCGATCCGCGCTCCCGGTCCCATGAAGCGACGGGTGCCCCCCAGCCATGCCAGCGCGCACGCGGAAGCGCAGCGCGCGCCGGCCGGCACGAGGGTGTGGAAGTCCTTCAACCGGATCGTCTCTCCGATCTGAATTCCGGTTATTACGCTGCCTCCGTTGCTTTGAAAGCGAACCACCGCCGTCGTCAATGCGGCGACTTTCGTGAAAAATCGTTCCCCGTCGCCGGGGTTCAATGTGCCCTGCACGACGACAACCGCGGGCTTCTCCGGCCCGGCCGATTGCACGGAGATCGTGGCGGCCTGGGCGTATCCCGCCGACAGCACCGCGCAAGCCAAGGTCGGGAATCGCATCGAACTCTTGCCTATTCGTTACCGTGACGAGCGACCGGGCCGGGGGATCCGAAAGTCTAGCCCCCGGCCGGCCCCCCGGGCCAGCGGTCGCAGAGACCTCGGGCCGCGCCCATCGCCCGGGACCTAAGGATTTTTGAACCACTTGAGCCTAGCTTGGCTGGCGGTGGCCCGCATTCCAGCGGTTGAAAACGTCATGCTGCAGGAAAGACGCCGGCACGAGCGCCACAGCATCGATCGCGTGGCCAAGATCCAATCGGCGGGCTCGCTGCCGCGCGACTGCCTCGTCACCGACATCTCGGAGGGAGGCGCGAGGCTCTACGCCGAGGGCATCGTGGTTCCGGATCAATTCGTTCTGCTGCTCACCGGCTCCCGGACCGTGCGCCGCGAGTGCCGGGTGGTCTGGCGCCTGGGCAATGAGCTCGGCGTCGAATTCGCCTGAGACCTGCGCCCGCAGCCTGGCGCGGCGAATGCCATATCGGATTTTTTGAACGCGCCTGTCGCCCCATTGCCGGTTTTTCGCTAGAGTGAAACGACCGGTGTGTTTCGCCGGGGGCATTTGGGGAGGCACAGCATGCCGAACATTCCGGTCGATTGGACGACGGTGGATTGGGCCAATGTGGGCCTGCTCTCGGCGATCGCATTCCTGGCGGCGCTGCTCGGCAACATCCTGATCTTCAAGCACCGGCTCTGGGCCGCCATTCTCTCGGGACTGCTGTTCGCGGCGGCCTACGTGTTCCTGGCGTATTATCCGCACGGTCTCGCGGTGCCCGGGCTCAAGACCGGTGCCCGTGCGGCGCCCGCCGCTGTCGCAGGGTTCAGCTTGACGAGTCCCGAGATTGCGCCGGGCGCGACCATTCAAAACGAGCAGGTCTACCGGGGCTTCGAGTGCAACGGCGCCAACATCTCGCCGGAGCTGCGCTGGAGCGGTGCGCCGGGCGGAACGAAAAGCTTCGCGGTGACCGTCTATGATCCGGACGCTCCGACCGGCAGCGGCTGGTGGCACTGGGTGATCGTCAACATACCGGCGACGAGCACGTTCCTGCCGCGGAATGCCGGCGATCCGAAAATGGGCTTGGCGCCGCCGGGCACGATTCAGGTCCGGACCGACTTCGGCACCGTAGGCTACGGCGGGCCGTGCCCGCCGCGGGGGGCCAGGCCGCATCGTTACGTGTTCACGATTTTCGCCGTGGATATCGACAAGCTCCCGATCGACGAGAGCGCGTCCGCGGCACTCGTCGGTTTCAATCTGAATTCCCATACGTTGACCGGCAAGATCCGTCCGGGCGGCGACAGTTTCTCCAGCAGCACCAGCGCCGTGAGCCCGAGGATCCACAGCACGTTCATGACCCCGCCGACGAACAACAGCGCCATCAGCGCCCAGCAGCATCCGACGCAATATGTCCCATGCGTAAGCCCGAGGCGGAACGACCCGGGCGCATCGGCGCGGAAGCCGCCATGGCGATGGATGAAGAACAGCGGCGACTGGCATTGCGCGAGGCAAGCGTTCTTGAGCGGCGTGAGCTGATAAAGGCCGGCCGCCAGCAGCACGAGCCCGCCGAGTGCGTCGCTGGCGTGGGCGGTGATCGGGGGGGCGGGCAGGGCGGCGCGCTCGAGCGCCCATTGCGCGCCCGTGGCAACCAGCGCAAAGCCGATCCAGCACAGCAGATAGCCGGCGGCGAACCAGCCGGTGGGCGCGAACGGTTGTCCTTGCAGCGCCGCCTGCCTGGCGACGCGGGCATAGATCAGGATCATCGGGGCCGCGGACGGGGTCATCATGCCCACCATCATCACCGCCCACATGGTCAGCACGAACACGAACTCGGCCGCGCCCCACGGCTTGAGCGCCGGCGCGAGCATGTCGCCCATGCCGCCCGTGCTCATCGCCCGGCCGCCCGCCGCCGGCATCTCCATGCCGAACGCAAGCCAGAGCACGTACCCCCAGGCGAATGCCGCGAGCAATGCGAGCGCGCCCGCCACCACCAGCCGGTCGCGGCGAAGCACGGTTTCCAGCGATCCTTCCGCCATTGGCTTCGGCGTATCGTTCGCCTCAGCGTATGACGCCGGTCTGGCACATGTGCAGATTGGCGAAATGCGCGTGGGAATCCGCGAGCTCGAGCTGGATCGGCCCCTTGGTGTTGCCCCAGCCGCGGCCGACCTCCGCAACGGCGAACTCGAACCCGTTCGGCATGTCGAAGCGGGCGCGGTGCTCGTCTCCCGTGACCGGATTGCGGATCGGCTCGCCGCGCGCTTCCACCAGGTCCGCGACCTTCAGGCGAGCCTTGCGGGCATTCACGTCGACGTCGAACTCGATGTCGGCGAAGATCGGATCGTGGACTTTCTCGAACGTGGTGGAGAACACCTGAAACACCGTGGCTCCCGGCATGGTGTCCTGCCCGCTCAGGATCCGCAGCAGTGCCTCGCGTTGGGCGGTCGTCGCGCGCTTTTCGAGGATGATGCTGGCTTGGCCCCTGCCCTCATGGATGGGTCCCGGCCATGCCAGGACGAGGACGTTCCGCAGCCCATCGAGCCGCGTCGAGCCGTGATATCCCTCGTCGATCTGCATGCCGACCACCGCCTTGCAGTCGCCATAGGTCGGCAAGGCATTGAACTGGCAGGGGCAGCCGTAGGCGCAATTGCAATTGCCGAACTCTCGGCCTTTGATCATCCAGTTCGCGTCCGGCATTTGCACCTCCTTCGGTTCGGTCGCTATGCAGAGGAGAACGGCGGGAGTCCATCACACTCGGGGCTTGGAACGCAACACGCCTATGGTGGCAGGACTTCAATGTCTTGCCGCCCAGCTGCTGAGCAGGAAGGCCGCGGCGCTCACCATCACGCTGAGCAGGATCAGGATGATGCCGAGGCCGAGCGCAAGCGCGAGGTCGCCCTTGCTGGTCTCGAGCGCGATCGCGGTGGTCATGGTGCGGGTAAAACCCCGAATGTTGCCGCCCACGATGATGATCGCGCCGACCTCGGCAATCGCCCGGCCGAACGCCGCCAGGAACGCGGTCAGCAATGCGCCGCGACCGATCATGAACAGCTCGCGGATGCTGCGGCCCTTCGAGGCGCCGTCGACCCGCATCACGTCGCCGTATTCCGACCACAGCACCGCCATGGCCCGATGGACCAGCGCCACCACGATCGGCGTTGCGAGGAGCATTTGGGCGATGACCATGGCGGTCGGCGTGAACAGCAGGCCGAGGACGCCCAGCGGTCCCGAGCGCGATAGGATGAGATAGATCACCAGTCCGACCACCACCGGCGGAAGCCCGAGCAGCGCATTGGCGAGCACGATCACGGCTTGCTGGCCGCGGAACCGGGTCACCGCCAGCGCGCCGCCCAGCGGCGCGCCGAGGACCATGGCGATCACGGCCGCGGACAGGCTGACGCGCAGCGACAGGCTCACGATCCCGATCAGCTCGGGGTCGAAGCTGCGGATCAGTGCAACGGCGGTGAGGAAGGCCTGGCCGATATCGTGCATCGGCGCCTATGTAGCTCGGGGGCGTCCCATGCACCATGGCGCGGGCAGGGCGGCCGGCGAACGGCGCGGCTGCTTCACCCGAACAGCACCGGAAGACGGCGCGGCCCTCGTACCGTCCCCTCGGACCATTTGACCACCCCGTTGGGATCCGGCCGGAAACTCGGAAAGCGCGCGAGCCATTCCTGGAGCGCAACCCGGATCTCGATGCGGGCGAGATTCGATCCGACGCAGCGATGAATGCCGAGCCCGAACGCCGCGTGACGATTCTCCTTGCGGTCGATGATCACGCGATCGGCATCGGGAAACACCGCGGGATCGCGATTGGCGGCCGGGAAGGACAGCAGCACCATTTGCCCGGCCTCGAAGCGGCAGCCGTTGATGCGGGTCTCGGCGAGGATCTCGCGTGCCATCGTCACCGGCGCGTAAGCGCGCAGGAATTCCTCGACCGCGAACGGCATCAGCGCGGGCTCGGCCACGAGCCGCTCGCGATCCGCTGCATGGCCGGCCAAGTGCCACAGGCAGGAGCCGATCGCGCTCCAGGTGGTGTCGATGCCGGCAATCAGCAGCAGACGCAGCGTGCCGTTGATGTGCTGCTCGCTCATCAGCTCGCCGTCGATCCTGGCATGAACGAAATAGCTGATGAGATCATCGCGCGGGGAAATGCGGCGATCGGTCATGCGCTCGGCAAAATACGCGGTCATTTCCGCGCTGGCGCGGGCGAGGGCCTGATTATCGGTGATGCCGAGCTCCAGAATCTCGTGAATCCATTTGCGGAACAGGTCCCCGTCCTGCTCGGGGACGCCGAGCATATGGGCAATGACGCGCACCGGAATCTCCTGCGCGTAATCGACCGCCGCGTCGCAGCCCGGTTTTCCGGCGACACGATCCAGGAGTTCGCGGCAGATGTCGCGCGTCCTCGGCTCGCGACGGCCGATCGCCTCCGGAGTGAACGCCGGGAGCAGCACGGTCTTGGCCGGCCGGTGGTGCGGCGGATCGGAGGTGATCGGCGGCGCCGGCTGTCTCGGCGGCGGGGTCTCGCGTACGACGATGCGACGCGAGGAGAAATGCTCGGTGTCGTAGGCGACGGCGCGAACGTCTTCGTAGCGGCTGGGAAAATACACGCCGAGAAAGCGGTCGGTATGCGCGATCGGACAGCGCCGGCGCAGCTCGTCCCAGATCGGATAGGGGTTCTCGATCCAACGCGGATCGAGGTGATCGAAATCGCGTTCCCAATCGGTCACCGGCGGCCGCGCGCTCATCAGCCCTCCTCCTCGATCACCTCGATGGCGAGCTCCGGGCAATTCGCGCGCGCGAGCCACGCCTTGTCCTCGAGCCCGGCCGGCACGCTGCCGTCGCCGATCTCGCGCGCGTTGCCGAGCTCGTCGAGGTCGAACAGCTCCGGCGCGAGTGCGTTGCAGCGGGCATGTCCCTGACAACGCGCGCGATCGACCCGCACCTTGAGTCGGGTTTTTTGTGACATCGGCGCCTCCGGGGTCCGAGCCAGATCGCTCCAGCCTCGGTCGAGGTCCCCGCCGAGGCTATCCTGACGGCTGCGCGCAGGCCGTAGCATTTCCATCCGGACCTTACAATCGGCGCGGCGCGCGAGAGCTTGCCGCGGAGGCACGCGCATGACACAAGAAATGCCAGATTCGGCGGTTAGCCATTGTTAGCCATTGCGAGATATCGTGCCGCCCGCCGGCATCGTCGGCGCGTGGACGGGGACGGGATCTTGGGCAAAAAACTCGGATCGCTCGCATTCGGAGCGATCGCTTTTGGGCTCCTGATGGTGTCGCCGTCGCTCGGCGCGAGCGAGCGTTCCGAGGCGAAGCCACGGTTGTCGCTACAGTCCGGTCCGGTGGAAACTGCAGGCCCGCGCGCGTTCCGTGCAGCGCCGGGAACCCAAGCCGCGCCGCTCAACGGGGTGCGGTATTTCGTCGAATTCCGGTCCCGGACCGGTTTTTACGGCCACACCTATGTGGTCTACGGGCAGCTCGACAGCCGCGGCAAGCGCGCCGAGGTGCATTACGCCGGGCTTTATCCCGAGGGCGGTCCCGTCGGATTCATGCTGGGGCACGTCTTGCCGGTGCCCGCGAGGGTCGATGCAGTCGACGATGATCTGACCGATCCCGTTACCGAGAGCTATCTGCGCATCCTGACGCCCGAGGAGTTCGCGAAAACCACCGCCGCCATCGGCCGGCTGCGCGCCAACACGCAGCTGTGGAATGCGCTTCTGAACAATTGCAATGATTTCGCGGCGGAGCTGGCCCAGGGACTCGGGCTGCGCACGCCGAGCACGTTGCTGATCCCGGAGCTGCTCGTCAGCGAATTGCGCGAGATGAACGGCTCTTAAGGGCGCTGCGCCCGAGTCGAGCCGGCCCGAAGCTACTCCGCGGCAACGGGAGTGCTCACGGTTTGCTGTCGGCCGCGCAACGGCCGCTCCTCCATGAGCAGCAGGCAAACGAGCCCGACCGCAAGGCAACACGCGGCCGCTGCGAAGACCCAGCGGAACACTTCGCCGAGGCTCGCTCCGGCATTGCCCAATTCCGCAGCCAGCGTCTCCAGCGTCACTCTCGGTCTGCTCTGGGACCCGCTTCCGCCCAGCACGATGGCTCCGAATACCGAGACCATCAGCGCTCCGCCCAAGGAACGGAAGAAGTTCATGGCGCCGGTGGCGGTGCCGAGCTGATAGGGCAGCACCGCATTCTGGACCGAGACCGTGGTCACCGGAAACAGCGTGCCCATGCCGATGCCGACGATCCCGAGCAACGCGCAGATCGCCGCGAGCGGCAGCGCGGTCGGCGCCATCGCCATTGCCGCCAGCGCGGCGATCGCCAGCCCGAGGCCGACCATGGGCATTCGCTTGTAGTGGCGCATCTGCACCATGGTGCGGCCGGCGGCGGTCGAGCCCACCACGGTTCCGGCGAGCTGCGGGATCAGCGCCAGCCCGGATTCGCTGGCACTGAGTCCGAGCACCACTTCGAAATACAGCGGCACGAAGATGGTCAAGCCGATCATCGTGCCGAACACGAATGTCACCGAAGCCGTGCCGATGCCGACCACCGGATTCAACAGCAGCGGCAGCGGCAGGAACGGCTCGCGCGCGGTCATCAATCGAACCACGAACATCAGCCAGAACGCAGTCGAGGCTGCGAGCAGGCCGACAATGCGCGGCGAGGACCACGGATAGCGCGTGCCGCCCCAGGTGAGCGCCAGCAGCAGGGCGACGGTGGCTGCGACCATCAGCACCGCGCCGGCAAGATCGACCCGGTGGCGGCGCTCGTAGCGCGGCAGGCGCTTGAGGACGCTGTTGGTCATGAGGAACGCCAACAGTCCGAGCGGCAGATTGATCCAGAAGATCAGCGACCAGTGCAGGTGCTCGGCAAAGAAGCCGCCGAGCACCGGGCCGCCGATGCTCGAGGAGGCGAACACCACGCCGATATAGCCCTGGTAGCGGCCGCGCTCGAGCGGAGGAACGACGTCGGCGATGATGGTCTGGGCGAGCGACAACAAGCCCCCGCCGCCGAGCCCCTGAAGCCCGCGCGCAACGATCAGGACCGCCATGCTCGGCGCCAGCGCGCTGGCGATCGAGCCCAGCGCGAACACGCCGATGGCGACCAGCAGCATCGCGCGTCGGCCGTGAATGTCGCTGAGCTTGCCGTAGAGCGGCGTCACCGCCGTGGCGGTCAGCAGATAGGCGGTGACGACCCAGGAGAGGTCCTCGACATTGCCGAGATCGCGGCCGATGGTCGGCAGCGCGGTGGCCACGATGGTCTGATCGAGCGCGCCCAGCAGCATCGCCAGCAGGATGCCGAGCACGATCGTGCGCACCGCGGCGTGATCGAGCGGCATTGGCGGGGCGACCACGGGGCGGGAATTCATCTCGAAACGGACATTGGCAGGACCATGCGGATCGGCACATCGCCGGAAGCGCTAGAGATCGGCTCGCGGTGCGGCAATTTCAACACGGATTGCCGCAGGCCAGCCATGAGCGAGCGTGGACGCTCGAACCGCGGCCGCAGCGGCCGCTTCATGCCGGGACAAAGCCATGCTGCCGCCGGCGCCGACCAGCGCGCATCGGAATCACGTCGCGGGCACGGCGGACGCGCCTTGATCCTTCGCGGTTTTCGGCAGTCGGCCCATCGCGAATACGGCAGCGCAGGCGATCAGCACCGGAATCGCTCCGGCGAAGAAGATCGTCGGGATATGCCATTGCAGGGACAGCATCATGCCGCCCAGCAGGGGCCCGATGATGGAGCCGATGCGGCCGATGCCGAGCGCCCAGCCGACCCCGGTCGAGCGGATGAAGGTCGGATAGAACGTCGCGGTGAGCGCATTGGCGCCGATCTGGGCTCCGACCACGCAGAAACCGGCGCCGAACACCGCCGGGATGATGAGCTCGATCGCCGAGCCCGCCTGTCCGATCGCCGCGATCAGGATGGCGGCGGCGAAATACGCGCCCGCCAGCACCCGATGGGGACCGAAGCGCTCGATCAGGAACGCGAGCACCAGCGTGCCGACGATGCCGCCCACCTGGAACAATGCGGTCGCGATCACCGCGAGCCGCACCGAAACGCCGGTGTTGTTGATGACGGTGGGCAGCCAGGTTGCGCAGAAATAGATGACGAGCAGATTGGTGAAGAACATCACCCAGATCAGGACGGTGGCCAGCGCGCGCCCCTCGGTGAACAAATGCTCCACCGGGAATCCCTCGGGATGCTCCTCCGGCGCGACGAACCGGGTGCCGGGCGCGAATCGCAATGCCGGGTTGATGGCGCGTAGCAGCCCGGCCACGTAGTCGTCCTGGGTGCCTCTCAGCGAGAGCAGCCGGATCGACTCCGGGAGCCAGAAAATCAGGATCGGCGCGAGCAGGATCGGAAAGATGCCGCCGATCCAGAACACGCTTTGCCAGCCGTAGGAGGGCACGAGCTGCGCCGCAATCGCCCCGCCGACCGCGGAGCCGAGCGAGAACCCGATGAACATCACCATGATCATGGTGGCGCGGCTGCGCTGCGGCGCGTACTCGCAGGTCAGCGCGATCGGGTTGGGCATGGCGCCGCCGAGACCGAGGCCAGTGATGAAGCGCCAGACCAGGAGGCTCGTGGTGGATTCCGCGGTGACGGTGAGCAGCGACGTGATGCCGAACCAGAGCGTGCAGAAGACGATGATGGGCTTGCGCCCGATGCGGTCGGCGAGCGGACTGAACGCCAGCGCGCCGAGCATCAGCCCGACGAGCCCGGCGCTGAAGGTCCATCCGAGCTCTCCCGGCGCAAGATTCCAGGCCTTGCTCAGGGTGGGCGCCACGTAACCGATGGCCTGCGCATCGAAGCCGTCCATGAACACGACCGCGGCGCACAGCAGGGCCACGCGAATCTGCAATGCGCTGATCTTCTGCTCGTCGATCAGCGCCGGAACGTTCACCTCCGATGCGGCGGCGGACGCGGTCATGGCGGTTACTCCGGTCCCGTTCTGTTTGTGGAACTTAGCTTAGCAGGGAACCGGAGCACGGACGACACCGCCCATAGGAACGACAGCGGCCGGAACAGCTAGGGACTTTCCGTCCGCTATCGTGCGCGGTCTATCCCGCGGGCACCGCAATGCCCACCGGGCAGCTCACGCCGGTGCCGCCGAGCCCGCAATAGCCCGTCGGGTTCTTGGCGAGATATTGCTGATGATAATCCTCGGCGAAATAGAACGGCGGCGCGTCGCGGATCTCGGTGGTGACACCTGCGTAGCCTTTCGCCTCGAGCGCCTTGGCATAGGCGGCCTTCGAAGCCTGCGCGGCCGCACGCTGTGCCGGATCGAAGGTGTAGATGCCCGAGCGATATTGCGTGCCCACGTCGTTGCCCTGGCGCATGCCCTGGGTCGGATCGTGGTTCTCCCAAAATGCCTTGAGCAAGCGCTCGTACGAGATCCGGCTCGGGTCGAAGACGATGAGCACGACCTCGTTGTGACCGGTCCGCCCGCTGCAAACTTCTTCATAGGTCGGATTGGGTGTGAGCCCGCCCGCATAGCCGACCGCCGTGACGAAAATGCCCTCTCCGAGCTCCCAGAATTTGCGCTCCGCGCCCCAAAAGCAGCCCATGCCGAACAGAGCCTTTGCGGAGTTTTGCGGATAGGGGCCCCTGAGCGGCCGGCCGAGGATGAAATGGCGCTCCGCGGTGGGCATTGGGGTCGAGCGGCCGGGCAGAGCCTCCGCCGCGCTGGGCATATCGAGCTTCTTCTTGAACCCGAACATGACGGTCTCCTCTTGCGGCCGCGCCGCCAGGCACACCCAGTCTCGTCCCCAATATAGTGCCGGGTCGGGCGCCTTGCGCATCGAAATGGCGGATCGAGGCGGTCACGAAGCGGCGAGCGGTTTTGGCGCGTGCACGCCGGTCGCACGCCTCAGTCGCGCCCTTCGCCGATCAGCGGCCTCTTCTTGCGTCCGAGCAGGATGAGGATCGAGCCGACGACGCCGAGCACCAGCCAGGTCGGCTGCTCCAGCACCGTCTGGATCACCGGGTTCCACAGCCACGCCGCGACATGGCGCTCGATCGCGGGCTGTGCGAGCAAGAGACTGCCGGAATCGACCGAGTACCAGGCATCGCCGAGCTTGGTGATATTGAGAGCCCTGGCATCCAGCGTTTTGGCGACATCATGATTGGCCACGATCAGGGCTAGGGCCAAGACTACAAAACCTGCATATCGCATCAGAAGATGGATCATCGCGCCATCGTCGCAGGTGATGTTCTCAATCGCGGCCGTAACCGATGAGTGGCTTCTTTTTCCGGCCCAACAGGATCAGGAACGCCCCTATCACCCCCAGCACCAGCCACGTGGGCTGATCGAGGACGATCTGGACCACCGGATTCCAAGCGTGGTTCTCGATCGCGGGTTTGAGCCGAGCGAGGCTGTTCTGATCGATCGCGGTCCAGATATCCCTAAGCTGCGTTTTCACCAAATCACTCGCAGCAATCGATCTGGTGCCGTCATAAACCAGGCACACGAAGGCCGCCGCGAGGATCCACAGGCCGAGAAAACGCAACAAGAATCGGATCATGCCTTGGTCCCGTCGGCGCCGGTGCGCCTCGTTGTGCTCGGCCCGGGCTCGTCAACGGCCAAGGCCCGGTCCGCGCCGCCTGCAGGAAAGCGCTGCGGGTCGATTACTCCGGCCCGTGCCGCGGTTCAACAGGGAACCGGACGAGTGCGAGAGAAACGGCGATCATCGGTCCCGTGCCGCATTCCCTCTCCGTCGCGTCCTTCCTTCCGGGTGTCCGGCCCCCTACATCACCAAGCGGGTCGCGGTCGGCCGGAAGCACGTTGTCCGGCCCGCGCGCGCCGCTATAGTGCCGGTCCGCGTCGATCCGGAGGGGTGGCCGAGCGGCTGAAGGCGCACGCTTGGAAAGCGTGTATACGGGAAACCGTATCGAGGGTTCGAATCCCTCTCCCTCCGCCAGCTGGTTCGGCCATAGGGCGGAACAACTTGGCGCTGTGCGAGCAGCCCTATAGTTTCTGGTTTCGCGACTGCAAGAGGCGCCTCATGGGGGGTGGAACTCGATCGGCGCCACCGACCGCGACGAAGCGACGCCGGGCATGCGGCGTCGACCGGCGCGGTCGCGGGCCCAGGGATTTCCGCTGACCGAGTGCACCTCGCGGCGATGTTTGGAGTAACCCCCATGAGCTGCTGCGATCAAACCACTGCCCGCGTGCCCGGCACCGACGTGTCTCGGCGCGCGCTGTTCAAGGGCGCGGCGCTGGTCGCGAGCATCGTTCCGGCGGTGCGACCCGCCCGCTCGGCGGCGCAAACCAAGCAGATCACGCTCGCCTATTGCAGCCAGCTTCTGTGCGGCGTGCCGTACGAAGTCGCGCGCTCGGCCGGTCCCTTCAAGACGCATGGGCTTGACGTGCAACTCGTCTATACTCGAGGCGGCAACGCTGCGATGCAGGCGCTCATCGGCGGCGCGGTCGATTACGCCGCCACTTCGTTGGACGTTGCGATCCAGGCCTACGCGAATGTCGGCGCCGACATCCGCCGCTTTGCGGTCACGGGACGGCTTCCCCTGTTCGCCGTCGTCACCGCGCCCAAGACCGCAAGTCTCATTCAATCCATCAAGGATCTGGAGGGAAGAACGGTCGGCGTTTCCGCGCTCGGCAATGCCGACCACGCGCTGACGATCTATCTGCTGAAGCAAGCCGGGGCCGATGTCCGCAAAGTCCAGTTCGCGACCATGGGCGTCAACCTGCTGGAAGCGTTGCGGCAGGGTCAGATCGACGTCGGTGTCGTGCAGGAACCCGCCCTGACGCTGTTGCGGCGCGCGGGCGCGTGCGTGCTCGTGAACGCAATGGACCTCGAGGACGCCAAGCACTATCTCGGCGGTTCCTTCGAATTCATGGGCGTCGCCGTGCGTGCCAAGGAGATCGAGCAGCGCCGGCCCGAAATGCTGGCGCTGGCGCGGGCGCTGGCGGATGCGCTCAAGACGCTGCGCGGGATGACCGGCGAGCAGTTGATCGCGGCGCTCCCCAAGGAGATGACCACCGGGCTCGACCTCAAGGAGTTCGGCGACATCCTCGTGCGCTACCGCGATTCGCTGTACCCCGAAACGGTGAGCATCGATCTCGACGCAGCCAAGCGCGTCGAGCGAAGCCTCATCGTCGGCGGCCTCATCAAGTCCGGTGCCAGCATGTCCGGGCTGCACGACACCAGCGTCGCAGGGGGCTGAAAGCTGCGCGTTCGAGACCTCGCGATTTCCTACGGCCGCGAGCCGGTGCTCGAAGGCGTGGGCCTCGCCGTCGACGACGGCCGGTTCGTGAGCCTCGTCGGCCCTTCCGGCTCGGGCAAATCGAGCCTGTTGCGCGCCGTCATCGGGCTGCAGCCGCCGCTTTCTGGCACGGTCGAGACGAACCTTGCGCGCGCGCAGGTCGGCATCCTGTTCCAGGACGACGCCCTGCTGCCGTGGAAGACGGCGCGCGACAATGTCGCGCTCGGCCTGACGTTCCACGGCATGGAGCGCCGCAAGGCGCTGGCCGAGGCGGAAGCATGGCTCGAGCGGCTGGATCTTGCGGGCTTCGGCGACCGCTTTCCCCGTCAGCTGAGCGGCGGCCAGCGTAAACGCGTCGCGCTTGCGCAAGTGCTGGCGATGAAGCCGCGGCTCGTGCTGATGGACGAGCCGTTCGCCTCGCTCGACGCGATCGTGCGCGCACGCGTGATGAGCGATGTCGTGGCGCTGGTCGAGCGCGAGAGGATCAGCGTTCTCCTGGTTACTCATGACCTCGAGGAGGCGCTCAGCCTCTCCGACGAAGTCTACCTGCTCTCCCAGGGGCCGCGTGCGCGCATCACGCAGCATTACCCGGTGCCGATTCCGCGGCCGCGCGATCCGGTGCTCTCGCGCACGCACCCCGCGTTTGCAGCGCTCTACGAGCGGCTGTGGGCGGACCTGTCCCGCGAAGTCGACCGCCGGGCGGAGGCGGCATGATGCTGCTCGGCCCCCGCTATGCCTGGATACGCCAGCTTGCGGCATTCGCGGTCCTGCTCGCGGTGTGGGAGGCGGCCGGTCGTGCCGGCATGCTCAATCCGATGTACGTGCCGAGCCCGAGCAGGATCGGGGCGGCGCTGGTCGAGTTGTTCTCCGATGGCCGCATCTGGCCGCATCTCGACGCAACCTTCACGGCCGCGCTCGGGGGTCTTGCGCTCGGCATCGCCGTCGGCATTCTGCTCGGCGTCGTCGCGGCGCTGGTGCGGTTCATCGCGGAACTGCTCGAGCCGGTGATGACGGTCCTCAATGCCATCCCGCGGGTGATTCTCGCGCCGCTGTTCGTGATCTGGCTCGGCATCGGATTGGCCTCGAAAATTGCGCTGTCGTTCATTCTCGTGGCGGTGCTGATCTTCTTCACCGTGTTCACCGGAATCCGGCAGGTCGACCGCCGCCTCGTCGAGCGTGTGATCACGCTCGGCGGTGACCGCTGGTCGCTGGTGCGACACGTCTATCTGCCCTCGGTCGCGGCCTGGGTGCTCGGCAACCTGAAAATCGCCGTCGGTTTTGCCTTCACGGGAGCTTGCGTGGGCGAGTTCGTGGCGGCGACGCGCGGCCTCGGCTATCTGCTGTCGTTTGCGCAAAGCACCTACAACGCCACTCTCATGTTCGCGATCATCTTCCTCATCCTGGCGGTGGTCCTGGTGATCTTCGGCATTGCGGGACAGCTGGAAAAGTATCTGCTGCGCTGGAACTGACGCAGTCGGGGATCGTGGCTTGAAACACGTCCAGCGACTTGGGCGCGAGCATGCGACCGGCGCCGGCGTTGCGGGGCCGCCGGAAAGGCCTCGTTAGGATTTGGGATTTACATCTCGGCGATCGGAACGCGGTCGGCTTGCCGAGAGGTAAAGCAGTGTCCAGCTGGAAAGGCCTTCATTATCGCTACGATCCGCCGCCGAAGCTGCGGCCCGCCGAAACCATCGAACCCGGGTTCCTGCCGCGTTCCCTCAACGATGCCCACCGGGTGCTGAACGTCAATCCCGCCACCCCGAAGCCCGTCGTGGAAAAGCTCGTGCTGTGCTTGCGCCAGGCTTGGCATCCCGACCACGGTTCGGCCGGCGACAGGCCATTGCGGACGATGAAGCTCCAGCAGATCAACGCCGCCTGGGACATCGTCAACGGCAAGCGGTCCGCGAACAGCAATTGATCGGCGGCCGGCGGCCCGGCGGCCCGCCCGGATCTTCGGAACACCGGCCGTGGCGCTTGGCGAGCATGCGCTGCATGCCAGATCACGATCGTTCACGTCTCGTTCGCTGGTTGCTCGTTACCGAAACGCAGGAACGCTTCGGGGACGCGGCGGGAACGTCAGCAGAAAATAAATCGAAAATTTACCACTCGCTCCGCGGCGGCGGAGATCGTTGGCGGATGGGCCCTGCCGGCCCGGCCCCAAGAATCGAAAGACCCGAAAGACCCGTCGGGTAGTTTCGACGGGGACCTTCAGCACACGGGCCGCTCGTATCGGGCCGGTCGATCGACCCACAAGATAGCGCTGGCACGTCGGTGCGGGATGCGGCAAGTTCTGCGGTCGCAACGCCGGAGCAAGAGCATGGCTTACGACCTCGAAACGTTCATAGCGGATTGCCGGACCGCGCTGTCGAGCGATCCCGGCCCCAATGGGCGAGAGCAGGTTCGCGTCGCATTGGAGCGCCTGCTTGCCAACGGCGAATTCGTCCGCCGCGTTTGCGGCGAGGAGGCCCCGCAGGGCCTCAACGTGCTCTACGAAGACCCCGCGCTCGGGTTTCAGATCCTCGCCCACGTAAACGAAAAGCCGCGGACTTCGCCGCCGCATGATCACGGCGCGTCCTGGGCGATCTACGGCCAGGCCGCCCAATACACCGACATGACCGAATGGGAGCGGCTGGACGACGGCGCCGATCCCGACCGCGCCACGCTCAAACCCAAGAAGCAATACCGTCTGCTGCCGGGTCAGGCGGGAATCTATCAGGAAGGCGTCATTCACTCGATCGACTACCCGGCGAAGGCCCGTTTCATTCGCGTGACCGGCACCAATCTCGATCGCATCCCGCGCCGGCGTTTCGATCTGGCGACCGGCAAGGCGATGCAGATGACGCCGCAGCAGGCGACATGATGCGCGCGGAGCCGTCGACGCTTGCCGACGACTCGATGCTGCGCGCCGTCAGCCCGAGCGGCCTCAAGGCGATGCTCGCCGACGGGCAGGAGCTCGCCATCCTCGACCTGCGCGAGGAACTGATCTTCTCCGGGGCGCATCTGTTGTGGGCGCGCTCGGTGCCGCTGAGCCGCCTCGAGCTATTGGTCGCCCGTCTCGTTCCGCGCCGCGGAACCCGGATCGTGCTGTGCGACGCCGCCAACGGACCGGTCGAGCGCGCGGCCGAACGGCTGCGCCGTTTCGGCTACACCGATCTGTTCTGTCTCGGCGGCGGCATCGCGGCATGGGCCGAGGCGGGCTTCGAGCTGTTCTCCGGCGTCAACGTCCCGAGCAAAGCCTTCGGCGAGTTCATCGAGCACGCCGCCGGCACGCCGAGCATCGCCGCCGAGGAGCTCGAACGCTGGCTGCACACCGGCGCCGATGTCGTGGTGCTCGACAGCCGGCCGCTCGAAGAATACGCGCGGATGTCGATCCCCACCGCGATCAATGTGCCGGGCGCGGAGCTCGTGCTGCGCGCCCGCGATGTCGCGCGCTCGCCGGAGACCACGGTCGTGGTCAATTGCGCCGGACGCACGCGCAGCATCATCGGCGCACAGTCCCTGATCAACGCCGGGCTGCCGAACAAGGTCGTGGCGCTGCGCAACGGCACCATGGGCTGGCAGCTTGCGGGCTTTGCCTGCGAAAGCGGGAACAGCCGGCGGGCCACGGATATCTCCGCGAGCGGGCTTGCGTGGGCGAAGTCCGCCGCCAGCCGGGTGGCGAGCCGTTACGGGATCGAGCACATCGATGCCGCGACCTTGAAGAGCTGGCAGCAGGATCGGGAGCGCACGCTCTATTTGTTCGACGTGCGCGATCCCGATGAGTACCGCGCCGGCCATGTCGCGGGCGCGGTTTCCGCGCCGGGAGGGCAGCTCGTGCAGGCGACCGACCAATATATCGGCACGCTCGGGGCCCGCATCGTGCTTGTCGACGACGCCGAGGTGCGGGCGCTGATGACGGCGTCCTGGCTGCGGCAAATGGGTTTTCGCGATGTGTTCGTGCTCGCCGAGCGCGGCAGCGAGACGGAGTTCCCGAAGCCTCCGGTGCTCGGGTTTGCGCCGCGGCCGGAGCTCGAGATCCGGCCTGCCGAGCTCGACACGCTGCTGGCGCGCGAGGGGGCGACCGTCATCGACCTTTCGCTCAGCCGCGCGTACCGGCGCGCGCACGTTCCGGGCGCCTGGTTCGCGATCCGCTCGCGCCTCGAGCGCGCGCTCGCCGCCATTCCGCTGCGCGAAAAATGGGTGCTCACGTCGGAGGACGGCATCCTCGCCGGATTGGCGGTACCGGAGCTCTCGGCGTTGACCGATCTTCCGGTGCGCTATTTGGCCGGCGGCAACGCCGCGTGGTCGGCGGCCGGATTGCCGCTGGCGGCCGGCGAGGACAGGATGGCGGACGAAGCGGTGGATGTGTGGCTGCGGCCCTACGAGCAGCCGCGGGCCGCCACTGCGGCCATGACCGAATATCTGACCTGGGAAACCGACCTGCTGCCTCGCATCGACCGTGACGGCACCGCGCGGTTCGGCGGTCCGGGCTGATACGAACCCGGTTTGGAAATGCCCGCACACGTGCCTCCGATCGTTTCGAGCCGCATGACGCGGGCGGATTTCGTGCGCGGCTCGCTCGGAGCGCTGTGCGCCTCGGCGCTCGGCGCGCCTGCGCGAGCGCAAGGCGCGGGGGAAAAGATGCATACGCGCAAGATCCCCTCGAGCGGGGCGGCGCTGCCGGTGGTCGGCTGCGGCACCTGGCGCGCCTTCGACGTCGGGGACGCGAAGGAGCGGGCGGCGCTGGCGCAAGTCCTGCGCGTCCTGTTCGAGGCCGGCGGATCGGTCGTCGACAGCTCGCCGATGTACGGACGCGCCGAGGCGGTCGTCGGCGATCTCCTGAGCGCGGCAGGCGACCGCGACAAGGCCTTCATCGCCACCAAAGTGTGGACGACCGGGCGCGCCGCCGGCATCGCGCAGATGCAGCGCTCGATGCATCTCCTGCGCACCGACCATATCGAGCTGATGCAGGTCCACAATCTCGTCGACTGGCGCACGCAGCTCGGGACCCTGCGCGGCTGGAAGCGGGAGGGACGCATTACCTATTTGGGCGTCACCCATTATACATCGGGCGCTTATGAGGAGCTCGAAGCCGTCATGCGCGCGGAATCCCTGGATTTCGTGCAGCTCAATTATGCGATCGACGACCGCGCGGCGGAACGGCGCCTGCTGCCGCTTGCCGCGGATCGCGGCATCGCCGTGGTGGTCAATCTGCCGTTCGGGGGCGGCGGCCTGTTGCGGAGCTTGCGCAACAAGCCGTTGCCGGATTGGGCGGGCGAGATCGAATGCCGCAGCTGGGCGCAGATCCTGCTCAAATACGTGCTCGGCCATCCGGCCGTTACCTGCGTCATTCCGGGCACGAGTCGCCCGGAGCACATGCGGGAGAACGCCGCCGCCGGGATCGGCACGCTACCCGATGCCGCATTGCGCGCAAAGATGCTGGCATCGCTGCGGCTGTAGGGCTGCCGCGTGACCCAACGGCGCTCGGGCGGATGTTCGATCTACGCTTCCGCCAACCGGGCCTCCGCCGCCATCAAGTCCTGCCTGCGGCCGAGCCAGAGCCCGTTGGCGAGCCAGATGACCGACAGGATCACGGCCGCGAAACCGGTCTCGTTGGCGCTGAGGCCGAGCCCGGACAACAATGCGAACGACCACGCCCCGACCTGATCGCCGGCACGATAGACCACGGTGTCGATGAAGCTCTTGGCCTTGTAGCGGTCCTCGCGCGGAAGCACGGTGTAGAGGACCTCGCGGGTCGGCCGCGCAATCGCATAATCGCTGGAGCGGCGGAGCACCTGAAACGTCACCAGCGCGGCGATGCTCGGCAGCAGCGCCAAAACTCCGAAGCCGACGATGGTGAGCGCCGGCAGGAACGCCAGCGTCGGCCCGACGCCGAGCGATCGCACGATGCGGCCGGTGAGGAACAGCTGAACCAACAGCGTGAGCGCGTTGACCGCGAGGTCGATCGTCGCGAAGAACGCCGTCTGCGCGCCTCTATCTTGAAAGCTGCGGCTGACGATGCCGGCCTGCTGGAAGTAGAGAAACGTCGAGGTGATCGCGAACAACAACAGGAATGCGCTCACGTTCATCAGGTAGCTGGACTTGAACGGGTGGATGATGCCGGCGAAGACGTTGCCTCCGATCGGGGTTTCCGCGGCCTGTTCCGCCGACCGGCTGTGAAATTTGGCCGACTGGCGCGACAGGCGATGAACGCTGAACACTGCAACCTCCAGCAACAGTGCCGCACCGATCAGCAAGAGCGAGGTAGGGGCGTGGCGGGCGAGCGATGCGGTCACCGCCGAGCCGACGATCGCGCCGATGGTGGCGCCCGCGGCGATGAAGCCGAACAGCCGCTTGCCGTCCTCCGAGCTGAAGAGGTCGACCATCAGCTGCCAGAACACCGACACGACGAACAAGTTGAACACCGAGATCCAGATGAAGAAGGCGCGCCCGACCCAGATGATCTGTTGCGCATCCGCCCAGTACAGCGCGAGCGCGAACAGCAGAACGTTTGCGGCGAAAAACCGGTAGGTGATCGGAATGAACCGCGCGCGCGGCAGTGTCTTAACCAGATACCAGAACGGGACGTTCAGCAGCAGCATCGCCGCGAGCGTTCCCAGGAACAGCCATTGCAGATTGTTGACGCCGCCGGCGACCCCCATCTGATCCCGGATCGGCCGCATGATGTAGTAGGATGACAGGAGTGCGAAGATGTAGAGCCAGGACCAGCCGAGCGCGGACACCTCCGCCGGCCTGACCTCGATTAAGCGGCGGAGCAGACGATACAGCAGGCGTTCGGTGCCGGAATCCGCGGCGCGAGAATCGCCGGAAGCCTGGTTCATTGCGTGATCCCGAGCCGCTTGCGGAGCTCGCCTACGGGAAACGCCTTGCCGAACAGCGGCGTTCCGGGCGCGAAGTCCATCGCTCGCGCAAGCGGCAGCACCACCGGTTCCACGCCGGCATCACGCGCCAGCTGCGATGCTATTTTGACGGCCTCCGGATCGTCTCCCGCCACCGGCATGCCGATCCTTTCGCCATCGCGCGGCGCCTCGCTCTCGAAATTGCGGAAGCCGACCGGGTTGAACGCGCGCACCAGCCGCGCGCCCGGCAGATATTTCAGCGAAGTGGGCCCGATGCCGTTCGCCATCGCCTCCTGGACGATCTCGCCGTCTCGCGCCGCGATCGGGTTGCACGCATCGATGACGATCTTGCCGGAGAGCTCCGCGGCGTGCTCGCGGCCGATCTGCGGCAGCGCGCCGTACGGCACCGCGATCAGCACGACATTGCCGAACGCGATGGCTTCGCGAACCGTGCCCGCGCGCGCGCGGGATCCGAGCGAATCGACGAGCCCTTTGAGCTCTTCCGGATGACGGGAGGAAAACAGCACTTCATGGCCGGCCTTCACCCAGCGCGAGCCCACGGCGCCCCCGATCTTGCCCGATCCGACGATGCCGATCTTCATGGCGGTACCGCCGCCGCCCGCCTGGGCCAAGGCCGGCGTCCGCCGTGCCGCGAACGCGAGCAGAGCGGCCATGCCGGAAATGCGCAGAAATGCACGACGACGCCGGTCGACGGATTGTTCGCTTGCCATCCTGGTGCTCCCTCGATTTGGCCGGTGCGGCGGAGGTCCGGATAACCAAATAACTCACGTCATGGTGCAATCCCAAATTGACGATCGCGTGATGGCGCTGCGGTCCGGGCGGTCCGGCCCCGCCGGCTGTTGCCGCATCGCGTCCTTTAACTGCCGGATTTGGCGCGAGTTCCAAACCAAAGGTTCGCGCGGGCAGCTTGACTCGCCCAAACATTTTCTCAATTGAAGACGTCGGCGTTCAAACAGGAAAGTCGAGCCTGCCGACGCAGCGACGGTCGGCATCGGATCGCCGTGGTGCTACGCGCAACGCATGCGGCGGCCGAGCCCCGAGGGCCATCGATGGGGCAGGGCTACTCGAGCATCGGAAGGCGGGGAATTCGAGCCATGGATAAGGCCGCCTATCCGATTCCCGACGAGAGCTGCCGCTTGCCCGACGGCAGGCTCGCGCGCGCGGCGATCGCCAAATGGCACGACGTGCGGCTCAAGACGACGCACGGCATCCTCATCGCTCTCGATATGGACTCGCTCGATCAGATGCGGCGGGTCGTGGAGGCAACCACCGCGATCGACGGCATCGTCGGCTACAAGGTGGGGCTGACCGCGGCGTTGCGGCTCGGCCTCAAGGGGGCGGTCGGCCATTTGCGTCCGGTCACGCCGCTGCCGCTCATCTACGACCATCAGAAGGCCGGTCCCGACGTCCCCGACATGGCGGCAAAATTCGCGGCGACCTGCCGGGAGGCGGGGGTCGACGGGCTGATCCTGTTTCCGGTCGCCGGCCCCCGGGCGGTGGCCGCGTTTTCGGGCAGCGCCTACGCCAACCGGCTGGTGCCCATCGTGGGCGGCGATTTGCCGTTTCCCGACTACAATGCCAGCGGCGGCGGCTACGTGATCGACGATGCCCTGGACAAGATTTTCCGCAAAGCGATCGAAGTCGGCGTCGACCATTTCGTCATTCCCGGCAACACTGCGGAAAAGCTCGCGCATCACGCGCGTTGGCTGGTCGAGAAGATCGAAAGGCCCATCTTGTTCGTGCCCGGCATCGGCGCACTCGGCGGCTCGATCGCCGACGCCTTCGCGGCGGCTCGCGGTTGCGACGTTCACGCCGTGATCGGCCGCGCGATCTACGCTGCGGCGGATCCGGCCGAGGCGGCGCGCCGGCTCGCCGGGCAGGCGCTCGAGTTTGCTTGAAAGGGCGCCGCCGATCGACCATGTCCAATCGTAAAGCGACGGAGCCCGCGAATTGATGCAGCTCGAGACCGGCCTGCTGATCGACGGCGATTTCACGCCGAGCGCGACGGGCGAGCGCTTCGACGTGATAAGCCCGGTGAACGGCGCCCGTTACGCCGAGGTCGCCCGCGCCGGCACGCGCGACGTCGATGCCGCGGCGGCCGCGGCGCGTCGCGCGTTCGATCATGGACATTGGCCGAAGCTCGCTCCGTTCGAGCGCGGCCGCGTTCTGCGCGCGATCGCCGATGCGATCCGCGGCAATTTGCAAACGCTCGCCGAGGTCGAGACGCGCAGCGGCGGCAAGACGTTGGCCAATTCGAACAACGAGGTCGAAGCCGCCGCCCGGGTGTTCGAATATTACGCCGGCGCCGGCGACAAGTTCTTTGGCGAGACCATCCCGATGGGCGAGGGCGTGCTCGACTTCACCCTGCGCGAGCCGGTCGGGGTCGCGGCGCAGATCACGCCGTGGAATTTTCCGTTTCTGGCCGCGGCCTGGAAGGTCGCGCCCGCGCTCGCGGCCGGCTGCACTGTGATTCTCAAGCCGGCGAGCTATACGCCGCTGAGCTCGCTGCTGCTGGGTCGCATCGCGCTCGATGCCGGTCTGCCCCGCGGTGTGCTCAACGTCGTGCCGGGACCCGGCGCGCGGATCGGCGAGCACATCGCCCGCCATCCGCTGATCGACAAGATCGCGTTCACCGGCGAAACCCGCACCGGGGCGAGCCTGCTCAAGGCGGCGGCCGACGACATCAAGCGCGTCTCTTTGGAGCTCGGCGGCAAGAGCCCGAACATCGTCTTTGCCGATGCCGATCTCGCCAAGGCCGCCGCTGCCGCCGTCAAGGGCGGTTTCGGCAATGCCGGGCAGAGCTGCTCGGCGCGCACGCGGTTGTTCGTCGAGCGCGGCGTGCACGACGCTTTCGTCGCGGCGTTCACGCGGGAAACGCAGCGACTGAAAGTGGGCGATCCGCTGGATGCGGCGACCGAGATGGGGCCGCTGGTCTCCGATACGCAATGGCGCAACGTGAAGGCGCTGGTCGACGCCGGCATCGGCGAGGGCGGACACATGGTGTGCGGCGGCGATCGACCGAAAGACCTTGCGGCGGGCGCCTATTTCGCGCCGACCATTCTGACCGGCGTCAGCAATGGCATGCGCATCGCCCGCGAGGAGATTTTCGGGCCGGTCGTCGTGGTGATTCCGTTCGATTCCGAGGAGGACGCGGTGCGGCTCGCCAACGACAGCGAATACGGACTGAACGCCTCGGTGTGGACGCGCGATGTCGGCAGAGCGCTTCGGGTCGCACGCGGGCTGCGCACCGGCATGGTCAGCATCAATTCCCACGGCAGCGCCAGCCGGTACGGGACCTACGCGCCGTTCGGCGGCTACAAGAAATCCGGCCTCGGCCGCGAGCTCGGCATGCACGCGCTCACGCTCTACACCGAAGTCAAGAACGTCTTCATCGAGCTCGGTGCTTGAGGGGCGAGTACCGAGGACCGGCCATGGACCCGATCGCAAATACCCGCGAAACCGACGCGCTGTTGCTGGCGGAGCGCGTCGGCAAGGATTTTGGCCGTTTCGCCGCGGTCGAGCAGGTGTCGCTCGCGGTTCGCCGCGGCGAGCTCAAGGCGATCATCGGTCCGAACGGCGCGGGCAAGACCACGCTGTTCAACATGCTCTCGGGCGAGATCAAGCCGTCGCGCGGCCGCATCTTCTATCGCGGCGAGGACATCACCCGAGCGCCGGCCTATCGGCTGGCGCATGTCGGAATCGGCCGCTCGTTTCAGGTCACCAACGTGTTCCGCCGTTCCAGCGTGCTGGAGAACGTACGGATCGCGGCCCAGGCCAAGCGGCATCGCAATTATGATTTCGCATCGAGCGCCGAAGGGCTGACGCAAACCACCGAAGTTGCCGAACGCGTCCTGGAGACGATCGGGCTCGCGCAATACCGCGATTCGCCCGCGAGCAGTCTCTCCCACGGCGATCAGCGGCGGCTGGAGATCGGCATCGTGCTGGCGACCGAGCCCGAGCTCGTCCTGCTCGACGAGCCCACCGCCGGCATGTCGCGCGAGGAAGCGCGCTCGACCATGGCGCTGATCCGCGACGTCGCGGCAAGCCGCACCGTGCTGTTCGTCGAGCACAACATGGAATTCGTCATGGGCGTCTCGCAATCGGTCGTGGTGATGCAATCCGGCCGGATCATCGCCGAAGGCACGCCGGCCGAAATTCGCGCCGACGCCGAGGTGAGGCGGGCCTACTTGGGCAACCTGTATGAATGACGAGGGCTTGCTGCAGCTCGAGGACGTGCACGCCTATTACGGCCTCAGTCACGTGCTCCAAGGCGTCACGCTGCGCGTGCCCGCCGGCGGCGTCGTGTCGCTGATGGGCCGCAACGGCGTCGGCAAGACCACGACGCTGAAATGCGTGTTCGGACTGGTTTCGGTGCGCGGCGGCCGGGTCACGTTCGCGGGCGAGGACCTCGCGCCACTTCGCCCGCACCAGATCGCCCGCCGCGGCATCGCGCTCGTCCCGGAGGACCGCCGGATCTTCAGCGGCCTGAGCGTTGCCGAAAATATCCTGCTCGCCGCCGGCGGCCGCAAGCAGGCGATCCAACAGGTGCTGTCCTGGTTCCCGAACCTGGAGGGTTCGCTCCGGCGGCCCGGCGATCAGCTCTCCGGCGGCGAGCAGCAGATGCCGGCGATCGCCCGCGCGCTCGTCGCCGAGCCGCGGCTCATCCTGGTCGACGAGCCGCTGGAAGGGCTCGCGCCGGTGATTGCCGAGCGCATCGAGGCCGTCCTGCAGGACCTGCGCGGCAAGACTACCGTGGTTCTGGTGGACCAAAATCTCAAATGGTTGATGCAGGTGGCCGATCATCACTACGTGATGGATCACGGGCGCATCGTCCATCACGGCGATTCCGACTGGCTGCGGCGTAACCCGGAGCTGATCGAGCAATATCTCGGGATTGCCGCATGAGCCTGATCGGGATCGCCAATCAGCTGTTCCTGGGGCTGAGCACCGCGGCCATCTACGTGCTGGTGTCGCTCGGGCTCACGATGATCTTCGGCATGATGAACGTGCTGAACTTCACCCACGGGGTCCTGTATGCCCTGGGCGCCTATTTCGGCTATTTGGTCGTGAAGCTGACCGGCAGCTTCTGGACCGCGCTCTGCATCGCCCCGATGATCGTGGCGCTGGTCGGACTGCTGATCGAGCGCATCTCGATCCGGCCGCTCGCCGAGCGACCCCACCTCATCCAGTTTCTCGCCACCTTCGCGCTTGCGTTGATCATCGAGCAGTTCATCCGTCTGGTGGCGGGAAACGATGCCTATCCGGTCGCGCTCCCGGCCGGCCTGACGCAGCCGGTGAGCGTGGGGCCCTTCGTATTTCCATCCTACCGGGTGTTCGTGATCCTCGCGGCGCTGCTGGTCTGCGTCTCCCTGGGCGCGCTGCTGGCGTTGACCCGGGCGGGCATCATGATCCGCGCGACGTCCGAGGACCCGCAGATGGCCGCGTTGCTGCGCGTCGACACCGCATCGGTATCGACGCTGGTGTTTGCCGGCGGCAGCGCGCTCGCGGCTTTGGGCGGCGTGCTGGCGGCGCCGGTGTTCAGCGTGCATCCGAGCATGGGCGAGGAACTCATCACCAGCGCGTTCCTCATCGTCACGGCCGGCGGGCTTGGCAGCCTGCGCGGCACCATTCTGGCGGCGGTCATCCTCGGCGAAGCCTCGAGCCTCGGCCTGCTCGCGGTCGGCAAATACTCCGACGTGCTGACGATTTGCATCATGGCCGCGGTGTTTCTGGCTTGGCCGACCGGCATCTTCGGCCGGGTGGAGGGGCGATGAGCCCGCGCATGCGTCTTGCGGTCGGCGCCGTGGCCTGGCTCGCCTGCGCGCTGGTGCTGGCGTTAGCTCCGATCGGCGCCTATTCCGCCACGCTCGCCACCGAGGCCATCATCCTGTCGCTGTGGGCGGTCTCCTACAATCTCGTCTACGGCTACATGGGCGAGATCTCGTTCGGGCACGCGGCGTTCTTCGGGCTGGGCGCGTTCGGCGTGGCGTTGCTCGAGCGCGACCTCGGCCTGCCGTTCGGCCTCGATCTGGCCGGCGGCATGCTGGCCGGCTGCCTGTTCGCGGCGCTGGTGAGCTTCGTCATCCGCCGCACGCGCGGCGTCTATTATGCGGTGCTGACCTTTGCGCTGTCCGAAGTCGTCTACGTGATCGCCATCAAATGGACGAGCTTCACCGGGGGCGACAACGGATTGCCGGTGGCGCGTCCCGCGATGCTCAATTCTCCGGTGCGCTACGCGTTGTTCGCGCTGATCGTGGTGACGATCGCGATCGCCGCGCTCCACCGCATTGTCAATTCTCCCGCTGGCCGGGTGGTACAGGCCATTCGCCAGAACGAAAGGCGCGCACGTCAGATCGGATACAACACCACGGCGTATCGCGCGCTCGCCTTCATCCTCTCGGGGACCTTCAGCGGACTCGCCGGCGCGCTGTATTCGCCGTTCATCCACTTTGTTTCGCCCGATGTGCTGTTCTGGACTTTCTCCGGGCAGGTCATCATAATGACGATCATTGGCGGAGCGGGCGCGTTTTACGGTCCCATATCGGGTGCAGTTCTGTTCGTGGTTTTACGCGATTTCATTTCCAGCTGGTCGGCCAGCAATGCGGTGATCGGCGGCGTGGCGGTGGCCAGGCTCGGCGAGCACTGGCCGCTGTTCATGGGTTTGGTGTTCTTTCTCATCATTTTGTTCGAGCCGGACGGCATCGCCGGAATTCTCGCCCGGCTCCGACGCGTACGCAGTTTCGCTCTGGGTCGATCCGCCCCGATTCAGCGACCCTGAAATGCCATTCGAGAAGAGGAGAGCCGATGACCCGCGTTCCCGTTTCCAACAAATGGACCCGTCGCCGCGCGCTCTCGGCGCTGGGCGCGGCCGGTGCGACCTCGCTCGCAGCCGCGGCCGGAATCCCGCGGGTGTTCGCGCAGCAAAAGGCGCCGATCAAGATCGGCGTGGTGCTGCCGCTGTCCGGCGCCTACGCGGCGCAGGGCACCGGCGCCGCGCAGGGCATTCAGCTGCTCGCCGAGCAGACCAACGCCAAAGGCGGATTGCTCGGCCGCCAGGTCCAGGTGCTCGTCGAGGACTCGCAGCTCAAGCCGCAGACGGCGGTCGTCAAGGCGACCAAGCTGATCCAGCAGGACGGCTGCAATT
>WNGQ01002844.1_pt1 | contig 34211 bp, 23 predicted proteins | sample 5407661 | NCBI WGS metagenome assembly WNGQ01 (sample SAMN13153382, study PRJNA577476) | soil metagenome | isolation source: 60 cm soil or saprolite under Garry oak tree replicate 2 | place: USA:California | collected 2016-06-15 | reverse complement strand
CGATCATGCAGCCCGAAGAATTTCGCCTCGCACAGCGCAGCCTGGATTGAAACGCTGGCGGACCAGATGCCCTCGGCCAGCAGCGAGGTCGTGACATATCCACCCATGCCGGTGCGCTCGCGGCGATAGAGTGCGGTTACGATCGCGGAATAGAGTCCGACGGCGGTGGCATTGTCACCGCTGCCTGCCACCGGCCAGGTCGGCGGAGCGCCGGCGTCGCGTGTCATCGAGAGGAGTCCGCTGCGCGCCCAATAGGACGTGATGTCGAAGCCCGGAAGATCAGCATCGGGGCCCTTGTCGCCGAATCCGGTGATATCCGCATAGATGAGCCGCGCGTTCCACTGCGCCACATCTTCATAGGCCAGCTTCAATCGCGCCCGGGCGGGGCGCGGCGTGTTGACGATCAGAACGTCGGCCCATTTGACGAGCTTTTCGAGAACCTGATGGGCGCTCGGGGATTTCAGATCGAGCGTCATGCCCCGCTTGTTGCGATTGGCCAGGTGCCAGGCATAGGCGTCATCCGCAACCGGCTGCGGCGGAAGCTTGTGTGCGTGCCTCCAAAGCTCTCCGTTCGGCGGCTCCACCTTGATGACGTCGGCGCCGAAGTCGGACAAGATCACGGCGGCGCTTGGGCCAGCGATGAAGCTTGCCAAGTCAACCACCTTCAGTCCCGAGAAAATGTTATCGCTTGCCATGACTGTCCTTTCTGACTTGCCCTGAGCGGAGGTCTTCTCAGCGCCCGTGAAACTGCGGTGCACGTTTCTGGAGGAAGGCGGAGGTGCCCTCCTTCTTGTCTTCGGTCGCAGCGCAAATGCCGAAGTACGAAGCTTCCAGCGCGAGGCCTTCCGCCTGGCTGGTTTCCAGCCCCTTGTTGGCTGCTTCCAGCGAGAACTTCACTGCGATCGGTGCATTTGCTGCGATCTGCTTCAGGATGGCCTCGGCGCGCTCGATCAGATTGACCGCCGGAACGACCTCGTTGATGAGGCCGATGCGATAGGCCTCCTGCGCGGAGATCGTTTCCCCGGTGAGGATGAGCTGCAAGGCGCGGCCCTTGCCGACCAGCCGCGGCAACCGCTGCGTGCCGCCACCGCCCGGCAGCAGGCCCAGTTTCACCTCGGGCTGACCGAACCTGGCATGCTCCGCTGCAATCCGAAGGGTGCAGGCCATCGCCGTCTCGCAGCCGCCGCCGAGCGCAAAGCCGTTGATGGCCGCGATCACCGGCTTGCCGAGGTTTTCGATCAGGTCCAGCACGCTCTGCCCGAAGCGGCTGGATTCCTCTGCCTCATAGGCATCGACATGGGCGAGCTCACTGATGTCGGCACCGGCAATAAAAGCTTTGTCGCCGGCGCCGGTGAGGATCACGCCGAGCACGGATGGGTCGGCCTTCGCAACCTCGAAAGCGGCCCGAATGTCAGTCCATGTCGGGGTGTTCAGCGCGTTGAGCACCTTGGGCCGATTGACCGTCACGTAGGCGATCGACCCCTTCTTCTCGTACAGGACATTCGCAAGTTGGGGCGTCGCGGTTGCTGACGGGGCGGGCACAATTGCCGGCGACGGTGTAGCTGTTGCGGCTCCAGAAGCCATGATCATTTCTCCTCTCGTGGAAGGCCGGCCGGCATCGAAGCCCCGGCGCATTGAGGTGTCAGATGAAGGCGCCAAGGCCGGTGATGGCCTTGCCGACGATCAGATTCTGCATCTGGTATGTGCCCTCATAGGAGTAGAGCGCCTCGGCATCGGCGAAAAAGCGTCCGACGTCGTAGTCGGCGATGATGCCGTTGCCGCCCAACAGCTCACGGCCCCATGCGACGGTCTCGCGCGATTTGGCCGTGCAGAAAGCCTTCGCGAGTGCCGCCTGGTGGTCGCTCAGCTTGCCTTCATCATCGAGCTGCGCCAGACGCAGCATCAGGCACTGACAGGCCGTCAGGTTGGCGAGCATTTTGGCGAGGAGATCCTGCACCATCTGGAACGAAGCGATCGGCCTGCCGAACTGCATTCGCTCCTGGGTGTATTTGACCGTTGCCTCGAACGCGCCCATCTGGATGCCCGTCGAGGCCCAGCCCACCATGTACCGCGTCATCCGCAGCACCCGCGCGGTATCGCGGAACGAGTTGCCGCCCTGCAGGCGGTTGGCTTCCGGCACCCGCACGTCCCTGAGCGTGATCTGGCCGTTCTGAACCACTTTGAGCGCGATCTTGTGCTCCATCTTCTCGACGCTGAAGCCGGGCGTCGACTTGTTCTCGACGATGAAGCCCTTGACCTGATTGTCCGCGACGTCGCGCGCCCAGATGATCGAGATGTCGCACCATGGCGAGTTGCCGATCCAGCGCTTCTGTCCATTGAGAATCCACGTGTCCCCTTCCCGCTTGGCGGTGGTGGTCAGCCCTCCGCTTGTTCCCGATCCGACGAGCGGCTCGGTGAGGCCGAAGCAGCCGATCTTTTCCCAGCGCGCCATTTGCGGCAGCCATTTTTGCCGCTGCTCCTCCGATCCATCGAGATAGATCGAGCCCATGGCCAGGCCGCTGTGCACGCCGAAGAACGTGCAGAAGGACGCGTCGACACGTGCCAGCTCCATCGCCACAAAACCGAACAGCTTCTGGCTACCGCCGGCGCAACCATAGCCCTCATAGCCGAGCCCGCCGATGCCGAGTTCCTTGAACGAGGGCAGCAGCTCGAATGGAAACGCATCGTCAGCCCAGTATCTGTTGATGATCGGCCGGACCTTGGTCTCCATGTAGGTCCGCACCTTCTTGACGACCGCTTTTTCCTCAGGTGTGAGAAGCTCGACCAGCTCATAGAAATCGCCATTCGGCGCGGGCAGCGGCTTCGCCGCGGCTGTCTTGGGGGCTGCGGTGGCTGTAGGCATTGGGAATCTCCGTTCACTGCGGCTTTGAAGGCCTGGAAAGTTTGGCGATGTCGGATGATTGATCAGTCTCGTCCGGGCCGTTCGACATTGAAGCGGCCAACGAATCTTGAAGTCTATTTCGGCTTCGGCACCGAGCAGGTCCGACCCTTGATCTCAACCAACCGGCATCGTCAATTTCGGATGGCTCGACTTGGCAACCTTGTTGCGGAGTTCAATCAGGCCGAGCAGGACTTCGTCGCGCTCCGCCTCAAGTTCGTCGATCGACCGCGGGCCAACCTCGGCATGCACGCTGTTGATGAGCTTCTTCTGCACTTCCGGAGTTAGTACCGGCGAACCGAGGGTCTTCCACCAGGCCGTCATCGGGCCGGTGAACTGCTGGAAAAAGTGTTCGATGCCGCCCGGACCGCCGCCGAGATGGTTGAGCATCAAGTTGCCCATAACGCCCCAGCGCAGGCCCGGGCCCCAGCACAGGGCGGTGTCGACGTCGGCGGCGCTCACCACACCCTCGGCGACAAGGTAGTAAACCTCGCGCGCCAATGCGGCCTGCAAGCGGTTAGCGACGTGGCCGGGCATCTCCTTGTTGACGCGCACCGTCCGTTGCCCGATCGACGTGTAAAATTCCGCTGCGCGCCGAATTGTCGCTTCCGAGGTCTTTGCCCCGCCGACGATCTCGACCAGCGGGATCAAGTGGGGCGGATTGAACGGATGGGCGATGACACAGCGCTCGGGATGGGACGGGGCGCCCGACTGGATTTCGCTCATGGTGAGCCCCGACGAACTCGATGCGATGATCACGTCGGGCGGCAGCAGATCGTCTAGCTGCCCGTAGAGCTTCTGCTTGAAATCGATCCGCTCAGGCCCGTTCTCCTGGACGAGATCGACTCCGTCGACCGCTTGCGCGAGCGCGGCCGTGAACTTCAGGTTCGACTGCGACGCTCCGGGCGACAGGCCCAATCGCTTGAGCGCCGGCCAGGCGGCCTCCACAAACTTTCTTAGCGCGGCTTCTGCGTTCGGCGCGACGTCCGTCGCGACGACTTGCAATCCTTTCGCAAGAAACAGCGCGGTCCAGCTCGCGCCGATCACGCCCGTGCCGATGATGGCGATGCGGCGAATGGGCTTGGTGTCGGTCATGTCAATACTCCAATGCGTTGGTCAGACTTCGGCATAGGCGATGCCGGTGAGATTGCCTTGGGCGTAGAGGAAATTTCGTTCACCGGATCCATCGAGCCGTGCGGAGTAAACAGAGCCGGCGAAATCGGTCACGAACATGCGGTCGCCCGGAACGTCGAGCGCGATACCGATCCCCTCCATGAGATGGGTCACCACGATCTCTGGCTCGGCAGGCTTGTTGTCGATCGAGGCCCGGTTCACCGTATTGCCACGCGGAGGATCGCCGCGATCGGTCCAATACAACACACGGTTCTTGTGATCGAGTTCGAGATCGATCGGCTCCGGCAGACCGTCGAAGAAGATCTCGATGTCGGACCTGGCCGCCGCAGTTTGGCTGGCGGGAATTTCGAGATTGGCACGGAAGATGCGACCGAGCCCGGCATTATCCGGGCCTTTTTGCGTCCAGTAGATATGTCCGAATTTCGGGTCGATCGTCAGCCCAACGCACCATCGCGTCTGGTCGCGCCGATCGGAATCGCCACGACCAGCTTCAATCAACGTGTCAATCTGCGAACCATCGAGATTGGCGCGCATGACGCGCATCCCTTCCCGATCGCACCAGTAGAGCTTGGCGCCGTTCTTATCGAGAATGATCTGCTTCGGTGTGTGGGTGATTCCCTGCGGGACGATCACCTTGCGGTTCTTGCCGTCGATGTCGGCGCGCTCGATGGACCCGTCATTCAGGTATGGGATGCCCATGTTGGTCCAATAGATATGGCCAGCCTCGGCATCGACGACGATGCCGTCAGGCAAATGGCAATCCGACACGATGGTCTTACGGTCGGAACCGTCGGTATCCATGGAGTGAATGCGGCCGGCGTTCAGCTCAAGAACAAAGAGACGAGGCACCGCGCCGTTCGCTACAGCGCTCCGGGAAGATTTCACGACGGCTTCAGACATCTCGCACCTTCATGGCTGCCCGACGCCAACTTCGTCAGGGCTCGACCGCGACTATGCCGCGAATACTGGCCGCCATATTGAACAAGACTATCGTCGCTGGAATGGTTGTGCCTTTCCGTCAAATGGACCTGCTTTAGACGCCGTTTGCGTTGAAAGATCTTGATTGTAGAGAGGCAGTTACCCGACCTCGACAATGCCGCACTTCAGCATCGCAGATGCGAGCGAGATCAGCGCTGGATGGCGGCTCGAGGGAGCAGCGTCCGGGATCGTAAGCCTGGGGCAGTCATAAGCTGCCCGCCCGGCGCGATCGGAGCATTCGGTGCAAATCACCATTTGGGGCGAACACTGACGACAAAGGCTCGCTGGCCCTTGCAAAATAACGACTCTGATGCGACACGCTGGAAACCAACACTTCAGCTAGCTCGCGCAGCGCCGGTCGGACGAGACTTGGAACAAGGCCGCCCACCGAATCTGGTCTTACCCAAAGCGCCGCCCGGGCGCCTCTCAACCTGCCGCTGCAATGATCGGCTTGATCTTCGTCGGTGCTTTGTCAGCGTTCTTCGACCAAGACCGGTAGTACGCCAGCGCGGTCATCATCAAGATACCGACAATGCTGACCACGATCTGCATCCAGATAGCGCCGGAAATCTCGACCAACACGACATGGGCAGCAAAGGATAGGAATATCCCAGCGCAAAAGACTTCGAGCGACTGCTGACCGCATTTGATTGCGGGCCGAAAGATCCGCCATTCCAGCCCCGGCCAATCGCGCGGCAACAGACGAACGACAAAGAAAGCGAACACAACAAAGTGTAGCAAGCGATAAGGCGCGAGGTTGGTTTTGTCGTTCGGATTGAAGGCGCCGTAGATCTCCGATGGGATGAGTGACCGCAGTTCGTCAAACCGGGCCGCCATCGTCATCATCAGGGCGAACAGATGATAGGCGGTGCCAAGCACCAACGCGGTACGCGATCGAATGAATGGCATCGCCTGTGCCGATCCACCAAGCGCAAACCAGGCCCCGAACGTGAACAGAAATTGCCACGCGAATGGATTGAAATACCAGACGCCACTTGGATAGGCCGAAACGTTCCAGCCGAAGTGCCTGGCCATCAAGTAGAGCAACCCCGAAGCGGCCAGGGTCATATTGGGTCTGCGCAGCATCAGCCAGAGTATCGGCGGGAAAACACCCATTAGAACGATGTAGAGCGGCAGCACATCCATGTTCACCGGCTTGAACCGAAGTATCAGCCCCTCGAACAAGAACTGCGCCGGATTTGCCAGGAAGCCCCGGATGTTGAAGTCATCGGTAAAACCAGAGTTCCCATACCGCTGCGCGACATATCCGATTTCGGCGAGGTAGAGCACGAAAAGGAAGACGTGGGCGACATAGATCTGCCAGACGCGCTTCAGAAGTCTCGACGCGCCGATGATAAACCCACGCTCGAGCATGATCCGCGCAAAGACAAAGGCGACAGTATAGCCGGAAATGAAGATGAAGAGATCCGCCGCATCGCTGAAGCCGTAGTTCCGCGTTGTCACCCAGTTCACGATGTTGTTGGGGATATGGTCCAGGAAGATTCCCCAATTTGCCACACCGCGGAACAGGTCAAGTCGGAGATCTCGGCCTTTCGCCGGGAGCGTAGCGAGAATCTTCATCGTTAATGCACCGAAGCTGTAACACGCGGTATCTCTTCCGCCGACTCTTGCATGCGCAGCGCCGTTCCGTTTAGGCGTCTAGAGCCTGTCCCCAGCATTTCGACGTGGTCGCTCTGAGCATAGCTGCCCGATAACTGCTCGTATTGTACAATTGTGCGCATGCTCGATTTGGCTTTCGTTCGGCCTGCAATATCGGCTCCTTGGGCCGAGGAACCGGCGTCCAACCTTGACGCCCTATAAGTTAGTTTATTGTGCTGGCTCTGCACTGAAGTGGGAGGTTGACGACGCCGGTCGCGGAGGCGATTGCGCAGATACCGCGCGAGATCGGCCGCACATCAGGGTTGACCTTAGCCGGCGGGTCGACGCGAAATTGATCTGGCATCTCATCGGAGAGGCGCGCAGCCCTCGTCGTAACTCAGGTACACGCCATCCGATCTCTCGTCGACGAGAAGAGTAACCGGAACGTCGCTTGCGACTTCCGGACTCACGCACCGCAGCAAACGATTTCACTCGATCCTTCCGCGCGAGCGAGCTCAGGCGATGCAGGGAAGACTTTACAATCATCTCGCTTCGTAATTGCGTGACTAGCAACTCCTGGGTCCGGTACAGACGATTGGATTTCAAAGAGATCGACCCTGTTCTCCTCCAACAGCCTGATCGAGAAGTTCGCATGTCGGTTCGCGATCGAGTCCCGCTCTCCGCTGTCGAGCAGCTTTTCCAAGGCGTAGGCGCGGGTCGTTTCGAGGAGTCTATAGGATGTTTCACACGTGTGGATTTCGGCTTCGACCATGGATTTCTCGACAAGGCTTACAATGGCATTCGTTACGTCGCACTGATCAGTCCCCTCCTCCTGGACTATCGCGATTGCCGCTTCCAGCGTGAACCGGTCAATGAAGATCGCCACACGACGCAAGACTACCCGTTCAGGGTCTGAGAGATGATCGTGGCTCCAATCCAGCGTGGCCCTGAGTGTCTGATGTCGTGGGTTTGCCGTGCGCCGACCAAACTTGGCCAAGTCGAGTCGGGAACCGAGTCTTGCCGCAGTGTGCTTAAGGCCAAACATAGCCGCCCTCGCCGCGGCAAGCTCGATTGCGAGCGGCAGTCCATCAAGCTTGCGGCAAATCTCAGTTACAGCCGACGCATCATCGTCGCTAAGCCTGAAACCAGTACCACGCGCACTGGCTCGTTCCACGAACAGCTGAACGGCCGGATATGAGAGAACTTGCGTCGCCGTCAGCACTGGCTGCTCGGGTGGACAGGCCAAAGGCGGGAGGCGAAATACGCGTTCGCCTATGATCTGCAGAGCCTCTCGGCCTGTTGCCAAGATTCGGATTTCAGGACATCGCCGTAAAATGCGGCCCGCCAACGCTGATGTTTCGTCTATGTGGTGCTCGCAACTGTCGAGAATGATGAGGCCCTTTCGACGGCCTAACGCATCATGCAGCGCGTCTTCCGGATTCGTATGCTGCCCGTCGAGCCCCAATGCAGAAGCGACAGCTCCAACAAACTGTTCTCGGCCTCTCACGGTTGCTAGATCGACAAAGTAGACCGCGTCGGAGAAGTCGGCGAACGCGGCGTGCCCGACAGCTAGCGCGACCGTGGTCTTGCCAATGCCGCCAGTGCCGAGGATAGTTATCAGCCGCTCCGTTTGAAGCAGCGCTTGGATCTCCAAAACCTCCTGGCCCCGGTCAATCATGCGTCCCAGTGCGGCTGGCAGGTTAGATCGCCGGACAAACGTGTTGCGCGTTTCTTTCTCTTGGGCTTGGCACATGACTGGCGCGACAAAGCGGTAACCCCGACCCTGAACATTTGCTATGTATCTCTTGCCCATTTGGCCGTCGCCTAGTGCTTTACGCAGGGCCGACATATGGACACGCAGACTGCCCTCCTCGACGGTGACATCGGGCCACACTTTCGAGATCAGTTCGTTCTTGCCAACGATCTCGCCGGACCGTTCGATGAGGGTCAAAAGAAGGTCAAAGGCCCGTCCGCCGAGCAGAACAGCCTCGCCTGCCTTCTTGAGTGAGCGCTCGGCGACGTTCAGTTCGAAGGGCTCGAACAGAATCTTGATTGCCTTGGGTGAACCAGGTTTATCGGGCGGCATGCTTAGCCCCGCTCAAATGGAAGAATCGTCCTCTGTCCGTTTGACGTGAAACTCCCGGCGAGCCGCTGCATTGTTTCATGGCTTGAGCATCCGCCCATGGCTTAAGCATTTGATCACAGCCGGTCTGCCCCGACCAGTTAATCTCCGTTTGACACGGTAAATTGGCGTAGCGTCCGCTGGTGAGAGGGTCGCGCCGGGCGGCACCTCCGGTGGCTTTTGCGAGCATCGGGGCCGAAGCCTCCGAGCCGAGACAGCCCAGCAGTGCGTCGCGCGATGTCCGGAAGCATCGCCACCCGCCAAAATTCAGACAACGACGAAGGTCGCGCCACCGGAAAATCCCCAGCTTTTACAGCAACCAGGACGCGCAAATAGGTCGGCTCGGGGCTCTAGCAATGAGCGCAGATCTGTGCAGCCTGAACCCTCATGCTGCCGCGGTATCTAACAGCTCTGGCCTCAGTCAAGTAAAATTGGGTAAAAGGATCGTCGATCCAAGGCCACCTTCGATGACCGGACGCGCAATCTCGTTTGGCCCCTTCTTGCTCCTTGCAGAGCAGCGGCTTCTGCTTGAGAGCAACAGGCCTGTGCGGCTCGGCAGACCTAAAGATTCAGGTCAGTGCCTTGCGCCGAGCGCTCGGCGACGGTCAAGGCGGCAATCGTTACATCGTCACCGTTGTCGGTCGGGGCTACAATTTCGTCGCGCCGATGCGCATCGAGGAGCCATCGCGGGCCTCGCCGTCCCCGACGATAGCGCGGGCGGCGCTCCACAATCTGCCGTTCGCGACAACTCGGATGATCGGCCGCGGGGAGAGCGCGGCAATACTTGTCTCACAACTCTCGCAGCAGGGCCTCGTCACGATTGTCGGGCCCGGCGGCATCGGCAAGACCACGGTCGCCCTCGCTGTCGCCGAGCGGATGATCGGTGCTTATGAGCAGGGTGTTCGGCTGGTCGATCTGGCGCCGCTCCGCGACGCTCGCCTGGTACCGAGCGCGATTGCCACCGTGCTCGGCCTGGAAATGCGCAGCGAGGATGCCCTTCCCAATGTCGTCGCGGCCCTTAGAGACAGCCGTATGCTGCTGTTGCTCGACAACTGTGAGCATGTCATTGAGGCGGCAGCTGACCTGGCGGCGGCGATACTCAGCGGCGTGGCAGGCCTCACCATTCTGGCGACCAGTAGGGAACCGCTCGGAGTCCCTGGTGAGCGGTTGCATCGACTCGGACCGCTCAGCAGCCCCGAGCCGTCATCTGAACTCACAGCAGCGGAGGCTGCAGCTTTTCCCGCCCCACAGCTCTTCGTCGAACGAGTAACCGCGATCGTCGAAGATTTCGCGCTGACCGACGCCAACGCCCCGCTGGTCGTTGCGATCTGCCGGAAGCTCGACGGCTTGCCGCTGGCGATCGAGTTCGCCGCGCCGCGTGTCGAGGTGCTCGGAGTTGAAGGCCTTGCCGCCCGCCTGGACGACAGCTTGCTGCGGTTGGGGGCAAGGCGCCCTGCAGCCATGCCGCGGCACCGGACCATGCGAGCCGTCATCGACTGGAGCTACAGCCTGCTCGGCGAGGACGAGCGACGATTCTTTCGCGCTCTCGGCCCCTTCGGAGGCGCCTTCACGGTGGACGCGGCTGCGGCCGTTGCTATGGATGCAAGTGTCCGTGCGATGGACCGCTTGGCCGATCTGGCGGCGAAATCGTTAGTCGTCGCGGATGTCGACGGCGTCAAACCGCGGTTCCGATTGCTCGACACGATCCGCGCTTACGCGCTGGAAATGCTTGGTGCGAGCGGCGAGCGCGAACCGATCGCCCGTCGGCATGCCGCATACTATCGTCAGCTCTTCGAGCGGGCAGCAGCAGAAGCGCCTACGCGAGCGACGGGTGACTGGCTGGCCGACTACGCCCAAGACATTGACAATCTGCGCGCGGCGCTCGACTGGGCGTTCTCATCCGGCGGCGAGGCATCGACCGGTGTGGCGCTGACGGCCGCAGCACTCCCGCTCTGGATTCGCTTATCGCTGCTCGAAGAGTGTCGTAGACGAGCCCAGCAGGCGCTCGGAGCCGCATCGACTGAGAACCCGCGGGAGGCAATGCGATTGCAAGCCGCGCTGGGCGCCTCGACGCCTGAGGCTTCCGAGATGGTCGCAGCGTTCACCAAGGTACTCGACATGGCCAAGCGCCTGGATGATGTCGAGTACCAGCTGCGCGCCCTCTGGGGATTGTACTTCTATTACACTGGCATTGGCCGCTTTCGCACAGCGCAACCCTTCGCGCTGGAGTTCCACTCACTTTCCCTGCGCGGCTCGGACCAGAACGATCAGATGTTCGGCAAGAGCATGGTAGCAGTAGCCGACCACTATATCGGCGATCAGGTGAGTGCGCGGAGCCAACTGGAGCAACTGCTGACGCCGGGTGCTGCGAGCGACCACGGACGGGATGTCGTCCGCTTTCGGGATGTCGTCCGATTCGGCATGGACTTTGGCCTCTTGGTCAGCGTGTTTTTGGCGCGGGTGCTCTGGCTGCAGGGATTTGCCGATCAAGCCGTGCGGATGGCGGAGCAGAGCCTCCGGGAAGCCGACGCGACTGGCCACGCCCTCTTACGGTGCTTTGTCCTTGCCATCGCTTCCTGTCCGATCGCCTTCTGGGTCGGCGACCGGGTCGCGGCTACCAAGTATGCTGCCAAGCTGGTTGAGCTGTCGCGACAGCACGCCTTGCCCCATTGGGCGGCTTTCGGCGCGCGGTTTGAACAAGTCCTCGTCATCAAGGCTGGTGACCTCGACGGCGGATCGCGGAGGCGGCCGAGCGGGCAGGACGAGGTGGCCGCGCCCAACTTCAGCTTTCGTTCCTTGAGCGGATTCACGCAGCTGGCAGAAGCCCTTGGCCAAGCCGGGCGAATCACCGAAGGGCTGGCGGCGCTCGAGGCCGGCGTCGAGCAGTTCGAAGACGGCTGCTTTTCGCCGGAGCTCATCCGCCTCAAGGGCGAACTTATCATGCAACAGGACATGCCTGGCGCCGCAGGATCAGCGGACGCACTCTTGCGGCAAGCGCTTGATGGGGCGCGCGAGCAAGGAGCCCTGTCATGGGAATTGCGAGCGGCCACCAGCCTCGCCCGCTCGTTGCGCTCTCAAGGCCGCTCAGCAGACGCCATCGCCTGCCTCCGGCCGATCTACGATCGCTTCACGGAGGGCTTTGCCACGGCCGACCTTATCGGGGCGAAACAACTATTGGATGCCCTGTGCGATCCCAGGGACATCCAATGAGGCTCCTGCACGGCCGAGCTTCGCCGCCGCGCCAAATGATCCATGTGGCTTCCGTCAAGTGAAATTGGGTACAAAGATCGTCGATCCAAGGCCACCTTCGATGACCGGACGCGCAATCTCGTTTGGCCCCTTCGTGCTCCTCGCAGAGCAACGGCTTCTGTATGACCTAAAGATTCAGGTCAGTGCCTTGCGCCGAGCGCTCGGCGACGGTCAAGGCGGCAATCGTTACATCGTCACCGTTGTCGGTCGGGGCTACAATTTCGTCGCGCCGATGCGCATCGAGGAGCCATCGCGGGCCTCGCCACCGGCGACGGTCTCGACGGCGTTGCACAACCTACCGCTTGCCGTGACACGGGTAATTGGCCGCGAGGAAACGGTGGAGGCGCTCATGTCCCGACTGTCGCGGCAGCGCTTGGTCACAGTGATCGGGCCGGGAGGTATCGGCAAGACGACGGTCGCCCTCGCCGTCGCCGAGCGAATGGTCGCTGAGTATGAAAACGGCGTCTGGCTCGTCGATTTCGCATCTCTCGGAGACGCTCGCCTCGTGCCGAGCGCGGTTGCCGCCGCGCTCGGCCTCCAGACCCACGCCCAAGATCCGATTCATGGTTTGGTCGCTGCTCTCAGAGACAACCGTGTGCTCCTCTTGCTCGACAATTGCGAGCACGTCATCGACGAGGTGGCGAGGTTGGCAACGGCTCTTCTCAGCGGAACGAAGGCCGTCGACATCTTGGCAACCAGCAGGGAACCGCTTCGGGTAGCGGGTGAAAATGAGTATCGCCTAGGGCCGCTTCGGGGCCCGCAAGGTTCGTCCAAGCTGACCGCCGCGGAAGCAACGACCTTCCCGGTCGTGCAACTTTTCGTTGAGCGTGCGACAGCGATCGTCGAAAACTTCGCGCTGACCGACCAGAACGCCCCGCTCGTGGTCGAAGTTTGCCGTGGCCTCGACGGTCTGCCGCTAGCGATTGAGTTCGCCGCACCTGCAGTCGAGGTACTCGGGCTCGACGGGTTGGCCGCCCGCCTGAACGAGAGCTTGCCGCTATTGGCGTCGCGCCGTCGTGGACGGGTCGCGCGGCACCGCACGATGCGAGCCGTCCTCGATTGGAGCTACGATTCGCTGAACCAGGACGAGCAGCTTTTCTTCAGGGCGCTCGGCATATTTTCTGGTGGCTTCACGGTCGAGGCTGCTGCAGCTGTCGCAACGGACTCGGTCGCGGCAGGGATCGACGCAATCGACCGTTTGGCCGATCTGGTGGCGAAGTCGCTAGTCGTTGCAGACGTCAGTGGCACCCAACCGCGGTTTCGGCTGCTCGAAACAATCCGTGCTTATGCGATTGAGATCCTCGGCGAGAGCGGCGAGCGCCAATATGTTGCTCGCCGTCACGCCGAATACTACCGCGATCTTATCGAACGCGCCGAAACTGAATCGATGGCACGACTTGCGGACGATTGGCTGGCCGATTACGCCCAAGAGATCGACAATCTACGCGCCGCTCTTGACTGGACCTTTTCGGCACGTGGTCATGAATCGACGGCTGGGGCACTGACCGCCGCCGCGGTGCCACTGTGGATGCGCCTATCGCTGCTCGAGGAATGTCGCGGTCGCGTTCAGCAGGCGCTTGATGCTCTCGGAATCGGAGCGGCGCGGGACCCGCGCCTGGAAATGAGGCTGCATGCAGCGCTGGGATCATCGACATCGGACGCTTCCGAGCTTGGAGCGGCGTTCACGAAGGCACTCAAGATTGCACAACGCCTTGAGGATACCGAGTACCAGCTACGCGCTCTCCGGGGCCTGTTTTCGTACCACAATGCGAGCGGTCGGTATCGTGCTGCGCTGCCGTTCGCGCGGCTGTTCCATGATCTGACAGCCGCCGGAACGGTCGCGGCCGATCGGCTGTTCGGCGAGCGAATGATGGGAGTGGCGCGGCATGTTGTCGGAGACCAAACCACTGCGCGTCGTCATCTCGAGCGCATTCTCACCTCGCTTGCGGCCAGCGATCTTCGATCGGACGTCGGTCGCTGCGAGAGCGATTCGTATATTATTCGCTTCCACACCGACTTGCGCGTATCGGCGCGCATGTATCTTGCGCGCGTGCTGTGGCTGCAGGGATTTTCGGAACAGGCGGTGCGCACCGCCGAAATGAGCGTAGAGGAGGCTCAGGCAACCGGTCACGCCTTGTCGCTGTGTACGGCCCTGGCCTTGGCGGCGTGCCCCATCGCGCTTTGGGTTGGAAATCTTCCCATGGCTGCGAAGTATGCACGCGAGCTGCTCGACCATTCGAGAAAGCATTACTTGCCTCTCTGGAACGCGTATGGCTCTGGATTTCATGGCGTTGTCGCTATCAGAACCGGCCATAGCGACACCGGATCGTCAACGTCGGACATCACGCGCGGCGAACTCGCCGCGCAGAACATCACGTTTCGGTTCTTGACCGGCCTGATCGAACTGGCCGGGGCCCTGACCCATGCTGGGCGGATCGTCGAGGGACTCGCGGTTGTCGAAGCGGGAATCGAACAGTCCGAGCCGGGCTGGCTCACGCCCGAGTTGCTACGCCTCAAAGGCGAGCTCTTGCTAATGCAGAGTGCGTCTGCAGCCGCGGAAAGAGCAAAGAGCCTGTTCAGACAGGCGCTGGACGAGGCACGCCGGCAAGAGATGTTGTCCTGGGAGTTGCGTGCTGCAACGAGCCTCGCGCGCCTGCTACGTCTTCAGGGGCATACCGCCGAAGCGATCGCTTACCTTCGGCCGGTATACAATCGCTTCACGGAGGGCTTCGGTACCGCCGATCTCATCGCGGCCAAGCAGATTCTGGACGAACTGGGCGATCCAAGGAACATCCAGTAAATTTGCCCTCTGCGGGGCCGACCTTCGTTCCGCGCGCAGAAGCATCCTCAACTAGGCAACGGATAGTCTGAACGACAGCGCCCGCCTGGCTAGACCGAAGTTTGCGCTTCTGATCGGGTGAGAACCGAGTCTTTGCAGGTGTTTGGGCTGCAAATGATCCTGTGACTGTGTCCATGTAAGAAATTCGAGCGCTCCTTGCCGCACGGCCATATTGCGGCGGCGCTTGGAATAATCCGCAAGATCGGTCTCGACCGGTTGATCCTGAGCGCATCCAGGAATGCGGCCTCGCGACGCTACTGCGATCTCGTTCTGACTCTGCGGCGAGTTTCTGACGGTATTGCTCGTAGGCTGCAAGATCTGGAAAATCGATTAGCCCGATTGCGAAATTGGTTGGGCCGGCCACTTTGGTGCTCAGGCGGTCGAAAAATCAGGAACGATCTCGCCTTCGATGCGTCATATGCTTTGAGGCTTGGATCATTTTGGCCCGACGCCCGCTCGGAGTACAACGATGGTACGTGAAGGTCCAACCGAACCAGCGGCCGCACCCATCAGGGATACGCCATCGCGCGCGCAAGCCCGAAACTATGGAATGCTGTTTACGGCATTGATCGCGACGGCGGCATTGATCACGGCGGCCTATATCTTGCTGGCATAGAAAACAACTCGCTGGCATAGAGAACAACTCTACGGTGCCGTGTGATGCCGGCGACGAGGAGGCGGCGGAGCGCAGCATACTCGAGCCACCCATTCAGCGAAGGAACCTGCATCGAGAACGCGAGGTCGATCTTGCCTTTGTTATCGCGCTCCGCTCCATGCTCGAATGGCCGTTCGAGCATGCATTCCATCTCGCTAGACCATGGCCATCGAACCTCTCGGAAACTGCCGCGGATCGGTCAGCGCGCTCGCCGCCTCGGGTGAACGCACGAAATTCCGACCCGCGTCGCGAAGTCGTCATTCACAGCGCGGCACACGGACCAACAGGACCAGGGCGCGTACTCATAAATCGAGCTTGATTGGCGCGGCTTGCTGCCACAAGCGAGCCAAGGAATACAAGGTCGTCAGATAAGCGGTGAAAGCGTTCCAGGAACCCGCCTGATTATTTTAGGAACGAGCCCGGAGACCCGATTGTTGTTATGGCATGGAGGATATTGCCATGCTCATGTTTTACTTACCGATCATAATCTTCGAAGCGATGCTCGAAGCGAACGCGAACAAGCGCGAGGCGGACGAGTCCGCGGTGATCGAATAGCTCAGCCTATTGCGGCGGAAGCTTGAAACGAATGCACGTCAGATTTGCAATCGGTCGGAGTCCCGCTTCCTCTGGTCTGCAATCTGAGCAAGCATGTTTAGCATCGCTCGTCCGGCCAGCCAGCTTACGCAAGCTTTCCTTGAAATGGACCGACCACGTCGTGGCGGCGCAGGCATGCACGTCCATCGCATCGACAAAAACGCGCTGGACGCCGATTGCCATGGAAGCGACTTTGACTTGTCCGCTTCCGCCCGAGTTCGTTCCCATGGCGCGCTGCGGCTCGATGATCGCGAATGGCCACGCAAGTGATGCATGACAGCCTTCTAACTGCATCATACCGCACAGAACGGCGTTCGTCGGCGATTTCATCGATGCCAACCGGCTTAATTTGTTGGAACGGCGCCTTGAGTGAGACGTTTTCTCGGGGGTCACTACTCAGAGGAGAAATGGACACGAGAAAACTGATCGTGGCATTTCTCGCCCGGGGCTGGCGCCCTCCTAACGTCGAGCGCTTATGCGTCTGACGAGTTTCAAGTCGGAGAGAGCTCGCCTCTGCTTCACCAAACTAGAGTCGTCTGTAACTATTATGGTCCCCGGCGGTACTATGACTACGATCGCGGCTTCTATCGTGAGCCGGGCATTGGCGTTTATGGACCGGGGTTCAGCTTCGGTATTCGCCGAGACTGGTAACGCGACTGCTTGAGCCGCGTTGTTAGACCGCGCGAAGCCCAGCAGATAGAGCGCAACTGGAAAGAGCTAATACTCAACCAAATCCCCCGGCGCGATCTTTAATGCCGCTCGGGGCCTTTGCCTTGAGGCATGATGCGGGCGGACTCGCCGGTGGTGTACCCGCGATGGCCCGCAAGGCCGCGAGGACGAGGGGGTCCGCGGGCCGCTCGGCCGCAGCCAAGAAGGCAGCCAAGACCAGGGCGCGTCACCGGCGGTAACGCGCCAGGCCGACGTTTCAACCGGCTTCCGCGAAATTACAATGGTCGGGAACAAGAATCACGACACTACGTTCTGGGTGGAAAGGGGCGGCCACTTTCGCCTCGCAGATCTAGTGTAGGCCGGAGGTCCCTATGGTGTCTCATGCAAACAGTGGCCCCCAGTGGAGCCGCCGGAATTTTCTCGCAACCTCGGCAGCATCGACAATGTCGGTCACTCTGCTTGATCATCCGCCCGCGACCGCCGCCCCCTCCTCCGCGGCAGATCCACGCGATCCGTTCGTCACCAATACCACAATAAATAGGCGGCAATATCGTCTTGCGCTCGACGTCCGCACCACGCTGCTCGACGCCCTTCGCGAGCACGCCGGTCTTACCGGCAGCAAGAAGGGTTGCGATCACGGACAATGCGGCGCTTGCACGGTGCTGGTCGACGGGCGCCGCGTTTTGTCGTGCCTCACCTTGGCCGCAAGCACAGAGGGCAAGAATATCACGACGATCGAGGGCCTCGCCCAAGCGGACGGCACGCTGCACCCGATGCAACAGGCTTTCATGGATCATGATGCGTTTCAATGCGGGTACTGCACGCCAGGGCAGATCGTCTCCGCTGTGGCTTGCGTCGACGAAGGTCACGCGGAATCCGAAGCCACTATCCGAGAGTATATGAGTGGCAATCTGTGCCGCTGCGCCGCCTATCCCAATATCGTTGACGCCATCAAACAGGCAACGATCACAATGAAAGGGGCGTGACCATGCAGCCGTTTCATTTTGCACGGACAGCTGACGCAAAATCCGCTGTCTTAATGCACGGGTCGAGCCCTAAGGATGCGTCCTCGGACCCGGCGAACGCATCCGCTCAATATTTGGCTGGCGGCACTACATTGCTCGACTTGATGAAGCTCGGAGTCATGCGGCCCGGGCAAGTTATCGATATCAACGATCTCGGGCACACCAAAGCCGGCAGCATTGAATTCGGAACGGATGGCCTTCGGCTCGGCGCGATGTCGCGCATGTCGGTTGCGGCCGAGCACCCCGATATCAGGCAAAACTTCCCGGTCGTGTCGCAATCCTTGCAACTCGCGGCGAGCGCGCAGATTCGAAACATGGCCTCACTCGGTGGCAACGTCCTGCAGCGGACTCGTTGCAGCTATTTTCGCGACGTTTCCTACGACAATTGCAACAAGCGCCGGCCTGGCTCGGGATGTGCAGCACTTGACGGGTTTAACCGCTCGCATGCCGTTTTGGGAACCAGCGATCAATGTATCGCAACTTATCCGGGCGATTTTGCCCAAGCCCTGATTGCCCTTGATGCAAAGGTTGAAGTTCTGGGTCGCAGGGGAACACGTGATTTTCCGTTCGCAAGACTGCACCGGCAACCGGCAGAAGCGCCTCATCTCGAAACGACCCTTGCGCCGGAAGAGATGATCGTCGCCTTCTACATCCCGAAGAGCTCCTACGCGCGGCGGTCTCTGTTTCTTAAGGTGAGAGATCGGCAATCTTACGAATTCGCCCTCGCGTCCGCCGCGGTTGCGCTCGATCTCGACGGCGACAGCGTCAGGCAAGCTCGCATCGCACTTGGCGGCGTCGCGACGGTGCCCTGGAGGGCACATAAGGCCGAGCAAATTCTCGCGGGCGAGCGCTTGAACGAGGCGATCCTGAATACGGCCGCAGAGGTCGCGTTCAAGGAGGCTGCACCGCGCAACCACAATGCCTTCAAAATCGAACTTGGCAAACGGACACTGATCCGCGCTTTGCGCGAGACCGCAGCAATGGAGATTTGACCAATGTCGAAAGCTGCTCCAGATCCCCAAAGCAACATGGGAAAGCCCGAACCGCGTCTTGACGGCCGCCTCAAGGTGACGGGCGAGGCCCGCTATGGATCGGATTTTGCGGTTTCAAATCCTGCCTATGCGTTCCTCGTGACCAGCCCGATTGCGAAAGGACGAATCGAGTCGATGGATTTGCGCGCGGCCAAGGCCGTGCCCGGAGTATTGGAGATCTTCAATTACGAGAACACCGGCGAATTGAAGGACATAAAGTACGCCAAGGGCGGCGGCGGGCCGACGTCTTCGATCCAGGGATTCGGTCCACTGATCCAGTACGGCGGGCAGATTGTCGCCATGGTCGTCGCCGATACATTCGAGGCGGCCCGCGAAGCCGCTCATATGGTTCGTGTGAACTACACATCCGAGCCGCCGAGCGCTACTTTTGATTCTCGGGGTGTCTCCGAAAGCGCGGCCAACGAAGGGCTTCCACAAGCCGGTGACGCCGAGCAGGCCTATGTCGCAGCCGATGTTCGGCTTGAGGCGCAGTACGAAACACCGACCCAACACCACAATTCAATCGAATTGTTTACGACGACATGCGTCTGGCACGACAACCAGCTGACGATCTACGAGCCGAGCCAGTTCGTGTATGGGTTGAAGGCGAATGCCGCGAAAAAGATGGGTGTCGACATCGCCGATGTTCGTGCGATCAGTCCCTTCGTCGGCGGCGCATTCGGGTCGAAGGCCCAATTTTCTCCACGTACCGGACTTGTTGCCCTGGCGGCCAAACGACTCAACCGACCAGTCAAGCTCGTTACTACACGCGATCAGGGTTTCACCATTCAGACCTATCGCGCAGAAACTCGTCACCGCATTCGCATTGGCGCGGAGCGCGACGGGAAAATCACGAGCTTCATCCACGAGGGATGGGAAGTCACCTCCCGACCAGACCCCTATTCGGTCTCGGGCGTGGAAGACAGTGCACGGCTCTATGGATTCGGCACGGTCAAGACAGGCGTGACGCTGGTCCATGCAGACCGCAATACGCCGGGCTTCATGCGATCGCCACCGGTCGTTCCCTACATCTACGCGCTGGAAAGTGCGGTAGACGAGCTCGCGGCCAAGCTCGACATGGATCCGGTCCAGTTGCGGCGCATCAATGATTCTTCCGTCGACGCGATGGGCAAACAATGGTCGAGCCGCTCGCTCATGAAATGCTACGATCAGGCCGCAGAACGTTTCGGCTGGGCCAACCGCAGCGCGCAACCCGGCTCGATGCGCGATGGTGACTGGCTGATCGGCTGGGGTTGCGCCAGCGCGGTCTATCCGACCCATGTGGGTGCGGCGGCTGTGCGGATCCGCCTGGTCGCAAATGGCACGGCGAATGTGCAAATTGCCGCGCACGATCTTGGGACCGGTGCCTACACGGTGATCGGCCAGATGGCCGCCGAATCTCTTGGTATTCCACTGGCCTCGGTGACAGTCGAACTCGGAGACAGCGAATTGCCTCCAGCGCCGGTGGCCGGAGGCTCCAATACTACGGCAAGTGCGTGTTCGGCGGTCATGAAGGCCTGCGAAGCGATCCGCGCCAAATTGATGCGGTCTCCGGCGGATGACACGACCGTCGGTAGCGCTGCGGGCGCCGATCGCAATAAGCTCAATCTGGAAGATCGCTTCAAGACTCTGGGCGTGGGCGCGATCGAAGAATATGCCGAATATCTTCCCCCGGGAGCAAAGCCGGATTCGATGAAAAATCTCTATGCCGGTACACCGTTTCTGGGTGGAGGCTCCAAAGGCGAGAAGCTGATGTATGCGACGGGAGCTGAATTCGTTGAGGTCAGGGTCCATGCGTCGACGCGGGAAATCCGCGTTCCGCGCGTCGTCGGCGCGTTTGCGGCAGGCCGGCTCATGAATACACGAACGGCGCGCAGCCAATATATGGGCGCAATGATCTGGGGGATTTCATCGGCGCTTCATGAAGCGGCCGAGATCGACCCGCGAACGGCGCGTTACGTCAACGACAATCTCGCCGATTATCTTATTCCGGTGAACGCAGATATTCGGGACATTGACGTCATCCTGGTTCCGGAGGAGGACCCATTGGTCAATCCGGTGGGCGTGAAGGGCATCGGGGAATTGGGTAATGTCGGGACAGCGGCCGCGGTCGCCAACGCGGTCTATCACGCAACCGGCGTCCGCGTTCGGAAGTTGCCGATCCGGCTGGAAAAGCTGCTTACAACCTGACAGTACGACGCACGCTCTTCCGAACGGCGCCGCCTCCGAGCATCGCAGTGTTTCAAATCAGAAGCATCGCGGATGTTTGGACATCCGCAATGGGAAGCAGCAGTTTCCCCATGTGATGTCGTCGGCTCCCATGTCACATAGGCAAGCGCCGCGCATCGAATCTCCACAATAACCTTGAAACCTACCTCACACCTGCGGCTGACTCATGGCAAAGCGAATCAATAGATGTAAGGGGGGCCAAGCATGGATGTTGGGGGAACTGCCTGGATTTTAGCGCTGATGCTAGCCGCGCTTGCCTTTGGATTCCGTTTGGCGCGCCTCAACGTGTTTGCCCTCGTACTAACGAGCGCCATTCTCATGGCTCTCTTGCTGTTATACTTGGTGCAGGACAAAAAGCTCGGCCATTCCATTCTGTTGAGTCTTGCCACCGCCTTCAGCGTGCAGATCGGCTACCTCCTCGGCCAATTTCTGCAAAAGCCGCCAGAATAGAGCGTTGCTACGGAGGCCGGACAAGCTAATAAGCGTTCTGGTAGCTCTTTCTCGACAGCGCGGTCCTGATGAGAATTTGCAAGTCGAAAGCAAACGACCAGTTGTCGATGTAGTACAGATCGTGCTCGATCCGCGCCCGCATTTTTTCGATGGTATCCGTTTCGCCACGAAGTCCATTCACCTGGGCCCAGCCGGTAATCCCGGGCTTTACATTGTGACGTCGCGACAACCGCGCGATTTGACCGTCGAACATCTGGTTGTGCGAAACGGCGTGCGGGCGCGGTCCGACCAGCGACATGTCCCCTCGAATGACGTTCAGCAACTGCGGAAGCTCATCAATGTTCGTTCGTCGCAAAACCCTTCCGACGCGGGTGATCCTGGCATCGCCCCGTGTTGCCTGACGAAATTGACCCTCGTCCTGTTCGGCGGTCATGGTCCGAAACTTCAGGACATTGATGGGCTTGTTGTTGAAACCATGACGGACCTGTCGGAACAGAACCGGACCAGGCGAATCCAGCTTGATCAGCGCCGCGACGACCAACATGAATGGCATCATTAACACGGCTGCGGCGCTCGCGACCGTCAGATCGAGAGCCCGCTTGAGCAGGCGGTCGGCCACCCATCTCGGTCCCGACGCGATTTCCAACACGCGCGCGCGACCGTAATAGCCGACGCGGCTGCAGTGCATGAAATTCAGCATGCCGGTCGGCAAAAGCTGCACTTTGACGGGCAGTTCGGACAACGCGTCGACCGCCCGGGAAACAGCGTTCATGCTGTCTGAATCAAACAGGATCAGCATGGTTTCGCATTGAAGAGTCCGGCTGTCACGCAGGATCGTTTTCAACTGCGCATCGGCGCGGTCTGGCTCGAGGTGATGAATTTGACGGATTTCCTCCTGCCTGGACGACAACTGCTGCAGCATCCATTGCGGCTTCTCGACTCCGGGGAAGACCAAAACGACGACACCTGGCGCTTTCCAATAGGCCCGCCTTCTGGCCATTTCGACCGCTCGCTGCAGGAGGGCCCTCGTTATCACCTGCACCGGCAACGCGACCGTCAGCTGCGCGACGAACGTTCCACGTGAGTAAGCTATGACGGCTCCCGTTACAAACATGAAGGCTAGTAGGAATACAAACGCCATTCCCAAGGCAAGCGCGCCCCTATGCAGGGAATGCTGATTCCATTCTGCACCGAGAAAATCGTATTGCCTGTCGGCCAGGCAGATGGTGCCGTACGTCACCGCCAGCGCCGTGCAGATCCAGCCGTATGATATCGTGTGCGGAAGGCCCCTCCACACGATCAGATGGTAGCCGACGAACGCCACATAGGTCGAGGCAGCAACGGCGGCCATCTCCGTCAAAGCCACCAAAGCAGCGAGGGCGTGGCGAGCGTCACGATAGTCGATATTTTCGGATGCAACCACCGATCCGGATAAAGTCGATTCCAGCATTCGCTATCATCCACTGTGTTATTGGATTTCACCCGACGCGGTTCAATTTCGTTCTATCAAGTTCGTTCCTCCGAACTCCGCATTTACATCGCCTCTTACTCCCGACCACCAAAGCGCGAGCACCTTTCCGAGAAAACTTGGATTGCCGATCAAGTAGCGCGACGCCAGCCTTCGAGGCTCGAGCGCAAGTCGGTAGACCCATTCAAGGCGTGCCATGCGCATCCATCCAGGTGCCCGCGAATACTCGCCGGCCATGAAATCGAACAGCGCGCCGACAGCGATGCCCAGGGCGCAGCCGGTCGCATCGAAATGTCTCGCCAGCCAAAGCTCCTGGGCCGGGTTGCCAAGGCCCACGAGGATCAGGTCTGGCCCTAGTTTTCGGATCGCTCGAAGGAACTCGGGCGACTCGATGTCGCCGTAACCATGCTGAACGCCTACGACGCTGTGCTGCGGACATTCCCGGAGCAACGCCGATGCGGCCCGCTCAGCAATTCCGGGCCTCGCACCCAAGAGGAAGACTCTCACACCGCGCCGCAGCCGCAACAAGAAGTAAGGAACGAAGTCCGTGCCGTTCAGGTTTTCAGCAAACTTTGAACCGAACAAAACCCGGCTAGCAATGTCCGCCCCGATCCCGTCATTGAGGACGATGAATTTCCTCAGCGCGTCGCGTACGCCGCCGTCACGGCGTGCAAGATTGAGCAGGTTGGCGTTGCCGAATGCGACGACGTCGCGTGTACCGCGACCAAGCGACCGTTCGAGAAGGTTGAATGCGCCGCGTTTGTTCGTCGCCTGGATAGGCACGTCCAGAATCGAGCGCTTCGAATGCCCAAGAACCGCCCGGTAGAGATGCAAATAGCGATCAGACACCGCGCGCCAATCGTACCTCCGCGATGCATCGACGCATGCCTGACGGACATCGCGATAATCCCGACTGACATGGTCCCACGCCTCGATAAAGGCGCGCGCCGCCGACGGAATATCGTCGAAGTCGATCAGCGTACCCACGCCGGTTGCACCGACCAAGGAACGAAAGGCCCCAATGTCTGACAGAACCGGATACAGCCCGGCCGAAAGGCCTTCCACTGCCGCAAGACCAAATCCCTCATACTCCGACGCGCTGACGAAGATGCTCGATCGCCCCATGGCCGCACGTATCTGCTCGTCGGTGGGCGCGTCCAGAACGGAAATCGCCTGTTCCTGCCCAGACAGCGCCGACGCGTCCCGAATGTCGGTCGCGCTTTGATCCCAACCGCGTCCGGCAATCGTTAGCGACCAGTCCGGATCGATCCGGCGCACTTCCTTTACCCACGCGATCAGGCGCTCCAACCTCTTGTTGACCGACAGCCTTCCGACGCAGATCATGCTCTTTGCCGGCGACGGGCTGCCCGCCTCGGCGAGCTTGCGAATGTTCACGCCATTTTCGATGCAGCAAATCCCAGCTCGCCGAATGGATTTGAACCGCGCGAAGTCGGTGGTGCTGACGGCCGCGACGCCTGCATAGGATCTCATCGACATCGACGTGACCGTACGAAACCAGATCGATTTCAGTGTCGACGCATAGGACGTGTGAAAGAAGCCGCCGTGCGTCGACACGACCAGCCTGCGGCGATGAAACGGTTTCGTCAGAGCGAGAAAATCGAAGAAGAAATCGATTCCGTGGACATGAACGAGATCGGCCGTTCTTATGTAACGCAGCACGCGCGGCGCTATGGGATAGCGCTGGGAACCCCAATAGGGAATCCTTATGACTTCAACGCCGTCGATCGTCTCGTAGGCTTTTAGGTCGGCTCCGCTTGAAGCTGCCGTTGGACGGAAGGCGCGATCCAGTGTTATGACCCGGACCGCGAATCCACACGCGACCTGCCGCCTGGAAAGCTCGCGAACGACGTCTTCGAGACCTCCGATGGAGGGTGCAAACTGCCGAACGACATGCACGATCAACATGCTCGATCCCCTTAAGGTGAGCGCCTCCGGAATTCGCGACAATCCAGCCCTTCACCCGAATTGTGCAACGCCGGCGCAGGCGCTCAAGTTTCGATCTCGAAATTTCCAAACGTGTGTTGTCGCGTCAGCCTTTCTTTAGCACCGCGAGCCGCGACGAAGATTGGTCGAAGCGATTCGCTCGATCCCATGCTGACGAAACGATTTGGGACCAACTGCAGTGTCTGTCGCGACCGCAGAGATCAACGCGATTCCAGCGGTTCGGCTTGCCCGGTCTGAAGGCTCGAAAGCCTGGGTTCCGTCTCGACCGGGTCGGGCAGAGATCGATCAACTTGAATGACATCGCCGGGCTCGATCTGGTCATGGCTCGCCAACTCCAGGTCTTCGGTGGTGTCGTCGGACTTGCGCCTGGAAATCTTGTATTTCGGTTCGACGCCGGTATTGCTCAAACGCCGCGTGATCGCGACCGGCGCCGTTTGTTCGGCTTCCGTCACCAACTGGCTCGTCGTTTCGATGCGCGCCCGCGTTTCCCTGATTTCGGAAGCCACAGCATCGCTTTCGTTATCGACACGCTCGCGAAACTTCACTTTCGCTTCTTCGGCCTGCTGAGCGGCCTGAGCGATGCTTTGCCGCGACCGCATGACGTTCGCTTCAAGATTTCGCTCTGACCCCTCAACTTCGGCGATCGTCCGTTCAACCAGCAAAAGTCGGGGATTGGCGGCCAGTCCGCGCGCCGCAAGCCCGCGGAGTTCATCCAGTTCCTTCTGAACCAGTTGGGCCTGCTTTTTTTCGGATTCGATCTGCAACTGCAGCGCCGTAATCTCGCCGCGGAAAAGATTCTGCAGATCGTCGAGTCCGGCCAGCTGCTTGGCCAAGTCATTCTTGCGCGTGCGGAACAGGTTATTTTCACGTTCGATCAGTGAGGCAATTCTCGGATCGTTGCGGTCGAGGGTGTCCTCATCGGGAAAGGACATTTCGGTAGCACCGTTGCGCTCGGCCTCAAGCCGAGCGCTGCGTACCGTGAGAGCCAGCAGTTTGCCCTTCAGAATGCCAAGTTCTCCGCGATGAAGAATCGCGTCCCGCTCGAGCCGAAGAAGGCCGGGATCACTGAACCGAAAAAACCCTCCCGCCACGCTGACGGCCTGGAGAACTGTAAGGCCGGGATGGAATGGATATGCCCCGGGTTTTTGGACATCGCCGACGATATAGAAGGGCCGAAACTCCTTGATTTGCACGCTAACGCTGGGCGATGCCTTCAACCGGGCTTGCTCCGTCAACATCACCCCGACCGCCCGTTCGAGCTGGCTGGTCGTCAGGCCGGTCGCCGAAACATCGCCGATCAGCGGAAAGGAAATCTTTCCGTCGGGACCAACCTTGAAATCACCATTGAGGTCCGGCCATTCATAGACCCTGACCGTCACGTTATCGTCGGGGCCGAGGAGATATTCGGCACGACAGGGCTGCCCGGCCACCAACAGGACGAGGTAGATGACGAACACAAGCTTTTTCATGATCGTTGCTTGACCTTCTTCTCGCTGTCCCGCGCCCTGCGCCAGGGAAAACGGCTCGCATTGCCATTGCCGAGGTATGTCGCGTATTTTTTCTGGTCATAGAGCGACGATAGCGGATGGTCGTAGGTTCGCAGTTTCTTGATATCGACCTTGTTCAGAATCACGCCGAGAAGTTTGCCGTGGATCTGATTGTTGCCGGCAAGAGCGGCTTCGAGAACGTCGAGCGAAGTCTTTCCCCACTCGACGACCAGTACGAATCCATCGAAGACGGCGGCGACCTCACGCACATCGGCCGCGAAGGTCACGGGCGGCAGATCGACCACGACCAGATCGAACAACGCCGCATGCGAGAACACTTCCTCGAGTCCTGTAGACGAAACTAGATAGTGTGATCCTGACCGGGATGGATCGCCAAGCGGGAGGAATTTGATGTTTTTGCCGGTCAGGCCCCAAAGCACGTCGGCGAAGGAGGCCTCTTTCTGAAGGACTTCGCTGAGACCCACTTCCGCATCGGGAGCAAGCAGGCGGGAGAGTTTTCCGCTGTAGACTGCCGCATCGACAAGCAGGACACGGCTTCCGGAAGCCGCTGCCAGTTGGGCCAGGTTTGCCGCCGCGATCGTCTTCCCCTCGCCCGGCAGCATGGAAATGACGCCGACAATCTTCATGTCCGATTGCTCGCGGATGGACGCGAGAGCGCGACGGATTGTGTGAGCCATGTACGAGTGGGGCTGGCGGACGGCTTGGAATGTCGGATTTCGCTCGCTCGAAATCGGAACGATGCCGAAACATTCGGCGTTGGTTGCAGCGTTGGCCTGGTACGGCGTTCGAACAGTGCGGTCCATCACATCCGCCGCAAAAGCGCAGGTGACGCCGAATGTGAGTCCGACGGCGATTGCGGCACAGAGAATCGCGAGAGAGCTTGGACCATCCTTTCGGATCGGCGGGGTCGCCGCGGTTATTACCGAGGCGTTCGGGCCCATGTCCTTGAGCCGGCTCTGAAGCCAAAGACTGGCCGATTGGGCGACATTGGCATTCGCCTCTTCCAGCAATTTTATATAGTCCGATCCGATCTGGTTAGCGATGTCCGCAGCTTGATCCGGCTTGCCTGCCGTGAAACGGATCTCGAGCGTGTAACTGTCGCCCACCCGTCCCACGTACAATCGTCGTTCAAAGGATTCGATGGCAATGCGGCGACGGTCCTCGGGCGTTTGCGCGGTTGAGAACCATGACGCAAGAGCGCTGTGCGGGGCACCGAATTGGGGATCGTCAACCAACTTGAAGGTATCGATGATCTGGTTCGCTATTGTTCCGGATCGAAGCAATTCGATCTGGTTCTGGATCAGGGGAACGTCGACTTCAGATCTGGCGAAAACCGCGTCCTGACGACCAAGCTGAATACTCTTGTTGTCGATCTGCAGTTTCGTGACCGCCGTATATGAATCGTGCCGAACGATCGCAAAAAGAACGGCGAGAGACGCAAAGAATGCACAGACTCGGAAAATCAGTCCCTTGTGTCTGGCGACGCTAGTGAAACGCGGGGGCACGCGCAGGACGTTGTCATACGCGTCTTCTCCAACGGGTGGGGCCAGTCGCCGTTGCGAACGATGCATTTCCTTCAACATGTCTCGGAGCCCATTCTCGCTGCTGATCCCGACCGGCGACTACTTGCCTCATGCGTTTCGACTGACCGGCTTCAATCCGATCGGGAAGCGGAACACCGCATCGCGTATTTGCTGAGCACGGCCATCACCGGCGCGTCATGGCCGCCGCGGGGCTCGCTCGAAAGCGGATAGTCGCCCCACCAGGGGCCGCCGGCCCAATAGGCTCCGCCGACTCTTGCCTCGCTGAGCGCGGCAAGCGCATGGTCGAGGACCACGAGCCAGCGCGGATCATCGTTTGGAACGCCATATTCGGTGACGGTTCCTCGAAATCCGCGGCTTTGCAGCCAGCCGAGGAACGGTTTCAGACGCTCCACCCCAATCTCCGGATAAGTCCCGTCCTCATCGTAATTTTTTCGATAAGACCCTTGTCCGCTCGCATCGAAATATTGGTGGGCCACGTAGACCAGTCGATCCGAGCGGTCAGTGATCGTGAGGTCCTTGTTGTGCCGGTCCCAGGATCGGGCGCTGCTCCAGCCGTCCCCCGGCACGTAGATCCAGCGCTGCCTGTCGCGTTCCCTTATCGCGTCCACTGCCGCCTGGGCGACCGACGGCCAACTGCCGCCAGTGTCATGAGGCTCGTTCATCAGAGTGAATATCAGCCCATTCTGGATGGGCGCGAAGACATCCGAGACGCGCCGCCACAGATCGACAAAAGCCGCCGTCGGGACCGCGCGGCTGCCGATGAGCTCGGGTTTACCGTCCTCGACTGCGTACCGCGCATAATTGTGGGGACCGGTGATCAAGACCATGTCTTGCTCGCGTACCGCCGTGACGAGGTCTTGAAGACGCTTCAGTTCCTCGGGCGCGAGCGTCGAAAACAGTTTCGGCTGCAATCGCTCCCAGAGAAACGTCACCCTCACGGTCCTCAATCCCTTCGAACGGTAATAGGCGAGCGAATTCTGGTCCGGATAGATATAGTCTTTGCCGTACGTGCCCCGCGCGCCTGGAGCCAATGCAGGTCCGGCAATATTGATCCCGAATTCCGCCCAGGGCGCTGGTTCAGCAGGTATTTCGCATGCGCCTGATGGCATTTGAGACGCGAGACCGGATTTTCCGAGAAACGCGGTCCCGAGCACCCCGAGAAGCCCCCGGCTGAAATCGCGGCGCGGCAGAACATGCAAGGACGTCATGCGGCTTCCTTCCGGCGCGACTGGCGGGAGATGTCCCGCGCCATCATTGCCCGTGCTCGAGCGAGTTTCAGGCGCGCTCTGAGCAGGCGGGCTTCGTCGAACCAGCCCCAGCCGCAGGACACGAGGCTCGAGACAAGCAGTCGATATGCAAGAAGCCGGCGCAACGCGTCGGCCAAGCGGCTGGTCTTGTAGAAGGATCGTGCGCGCGCATCGGCCAAGGCTTTGTCATATTCCCTGGCGATGATCCATTCCTTGGTCATTCGGGACTTCGGCACGACGTCGAAAACGACGGCGTCGTTCGCCCAGATGGAAGTGAAGCGGAGCGCCTCCGCCCGATACGCGAAATCAATCCATTCGCTTTCATCCGGAACGGGCCTCGGGGCGAATACCCGCGGCAGACATGAACGAATGACATCAGCCCGTATCAGCAGGTTATCGGCGGCGGGGATGCGTGGAACCGGCCCACGCTGAATTCCGAACCTGTCGAAAAATGGCCCAGAGAGCATCCAGTCCGACGGCGCTTCGTCGAAGATCGCCTTGATCGGTCCAACCACGAGATCGGCGTCGAACTCCTGCTGAGCGTTCATCATGACGCTCAGCCATTGTGCTGGCGCGACCTCCCCAAACTTGAGCAGCGCCACGAATTCCAGGGACGGACGCAATTCCAGAGCCATCGCGAAGGCCGTGTTGCAGTCTAACTCGCAAGAGCCATCTGCAGAGCCATCTGCGCGTGGGCATAGAATGACTCCTCGGCTCTGTTCGACACCCTGTCTGATCCATCGCCGATCGGTCGCAGTTCCCTCCGGGATCATAAGGACGACCGAACCGGGATAATCCTGGCCGATCAGTGCACTGGCGGTCCGGCGAGCGAGCGCCATGTCCGAGCACGTTCCCGAGACGCACACGGCCACGCCGGGCGAACGATGCGAAGATGGCCAAGTCGTCGGCAGACGCCGTACATTCGAATACTCGACGTCGTTGTCAGGCTGCATCGCCTCACTCATCACGCATTGCCTTGTTCCGACCAGGAAGCAAACCGAGTTCCTTGGCGAGGAGCAGCCAAGCCGGCGCCTCTCGCTCCATGTTGCATTGCCTCTTGAAACTTTTGCACTGCAACTACGTTGAACGGCCCAGAATGTTCCTAGACGGCCAAGATGAACTCACACGCATTTGAACTTGCGCCGTCTGAACACGGAGGTGAAAACTCAATGTCGATTACCGACCAGATCGTCGCCCGCTTTCACGACCAATCGCTGGCCACCAACCTCCGCAGACTGGGCCGATACGGAATCAGAGGCCTCAGCAAGGGAGGGTCACTACTCGGCAGTTACGCTGTGCTACCCCTCGACCATCATGCGGTGGTCTCCGCAACCAATCCCGATTTCGTCTACAACGAGGTATTGGAACGGATAAATGCGCAAAATGCGCTGTATGATGATTTGATAGGCAGAATGGCGCAGCCAATAGCTCGCGCCACCGCCGCAATTCAGAGAACTGCGACGGACGGACGGGAGCCCTTCTGGAGCAACCGCTATTTCCAGGGCAACGATGCAACCACGGCATGGGCGCTGACCGCGCTTACACGTCCCGCGCGCATCGTTGAAATCGGAAGTGGGAACTCAACCAAATTCTTCCGGCACTCAATTCGATTCAACGGCCTGGACACGCGCCTCGTCTGCATCGACCCCGCGCCTCGAACGGAAATCTCGGCGATAGCGGACGAGGTCCACTACACGCCAGTTCAACAAGTCAGCCCCGACGTATTCAACGCGCTCGAGCCCGGCGACCTTCTCTTCTTCGACGGCAGCCATCTCGTCGTCCAGGGATCAGATACGCAGTTTGTGTTTCTGGAGATCTTGCCGAGATTGCCGAAAGGCGTGCTCGTCCACATTCACGACATCAACCTTCCCCGCGAATATCGTCAGTTCTACACCTCTCGATTGTATGGCGAGCAATACATGCTGGCCGCCCTTCTCATCTTTTCGACGGAATGGACACCGGTGTTTCCCGTTTACTGGCTGGAGCAGACGCAGCGGCTCACCGTCAAGGACCACCCTGGCGCATCCTTCTGGATCACCAACGACAGGGACTTCCTGATCAATCGGCTCGCCACATCGACCGACGCTTAGCCCGAGGCGATGACGACATCGTGCAGAAACCTCAGCCCACGAGCTTTCGCAACGTCGCGTCGAAGGGCATGGCCTTCACGGCGATTGGTCAAGGCCTCAAGCTGTTTGTTCACGTCATCGCCATCGTAACCTTGTCCCGCCTTCTCGGCCCGCGTGACTTCGGCATATTTGCGATGCTGTCGCCAGTCCTCGCTTTGGCCGCCCTTGTTCGCGACGGCGGCATCAGCGGCGCCATACTTCAGCGTCAGTCCCTGAGCCATGCGGATTTGAGCACGCTGTTCTGGATCAGCGTCTGCTGGGGCCTCGGCCTCGCAGCATTGCTGGCCTTGTCGGCTCCATTGATCGCAGCCTTTTACGGCGAGCCACGTCTGGTTCCGCTGGTCGTCGCTTCCGCGAGCATCGTGGTCACTGGTTCCCTGTCGCTTCAGCATATGGCCATCTTGAACAGAGAACTTCGCTTCCGTGTTCTCGCAGCCATCGATGCAGGATCACTTGCGGCAGGTTATCTGATCGGCATCGCGATCGCTGCGCTTACACGATCGTATTGGGCTCTCTGGGCCGTGAACTGCACGACCGCCGTTTCGATACTGATCGCCAGTTGGACCGCATGCCGTTGGCGACCAGGCCGGCCAGAACGGCACGGCGCGGTGAGCGACATTCTTCGGGTCGGAGGGAACATCACGGTTTCCGGCCTGTTCGACTTCCTTATTCGGAGCCTGGACAAGGTCCTGATCGGATGGTCCCGGGGAGATTTCGAGCTTGGGTTGTACGATCGAGCCTATCGAATCGTCCTGCTGCCCCTTCTCTTCGTTACTACTCCGCTCGATCGTCTGGTCCTGCCCTCGCTGGTGCGAAAGCGCGATGACGCCGAAAGCTATCGCAAGGTGTATCGCCTGGCGCTGCAGGCCCCCCTGCTGGCCATCATCCCGCCGATGGCCATCATCATGGCTGCACCGGAGCCGGTCTGCGTGCTGCTGCTGGGGCGCGAATGGGCGTCGGCGGCTCCCCTGCTCGCTTGGCTTTCGCTCGTCGGCGCATTGCAGCTGATCACGAGTTCGCTTGGCTCGTTTCTGATCAGCCAGGGTCGCACCCGTGACCTGACCGTCCTGAACGCGTGCAGTTTTGCGTTTGCCGCCTCGGCCTATTTGGTAGGTTTGCGATTCGGAGCGTTGGGCGTGGCCACAGCCTACGCCATCAGCGAGATCATACGTTCCCCCATCGCACTCTGGTGGGCGACCAGACATGGACCCGTCCGGCTCAAAGACGTTGGCGCGGCCGTCCTTCCGTTCTTGATGTCCGCGGTCTGCGTTTTCGCGGTCGTCTGGTCTCTGGAGCGGCGACTGTCGAGTGAGCCGGCGTTGCTTCTCGGATTGGCCATCCCTGTCTCTTATGCCATTACGATCCTGACCATGGCCGTTACGGCCGCAGGCCGGCAATGCCTGCTTGAGGCGGCCAAGGTGACGATCGAGTTGAGGTCCTCCCTAAAGTGGCCCAAGGGAAGCGGCTGGATGGCTCGGCGTTCGGTAGGCCAGAGATGATGTCTGATACGGTCGCGACGCCGCGGCGGACATGAGGAGGAACAGGAACGCATGCACGAATCCTAACCGATAGAAAAACCCGTCGGTTGGCGCCTGAAGGAAATAGAACAGATAAATGCCAGCAATCATGGCCCGGTGTTGCGCCGAGTTGATGCGTTGCCATAACCCCAAGCCTGCCGCCGCATAGGCCCAGACGAATGCTGCATAAAAGAAGCCCACCCGAAACACTTCTCCCAGGATTCCGACGTCATTGATGAAGAAGTTGCGACCATAGAATCGCGACAAGCCTCCATCATAAAGCAGCGAAACTGCACCCAACCCAAAGAAGTGATTCTCGGTCAACAGTCTTGTGACGATCCCAAGAGTGTGGATGCGCGCATTCTCGGCCAGACTTGAACCAAAGAATTCGGAAATGTTTGGTAACAACGCATCAGCGAGTTGCTCGAACAAGATCGGACCGCGGACCATTATCGTTGCGACAAAGGCCACGGCGCCGATAATGCCCATGGTCAGGGCCCATTTGGGACGCAACAGCCAAACAATGATCAGGGCCGTCGCCATGGCGGCCAATGTCAACTGGCGTGTCTGGGCGACCTGCAGCAGACCGATCAACCCCACGACGGCCAGCACGATATCGACGGCGCGCGGCCGTGATATCAGACAGCCGGTCAGACCCGCAAGAAACGATATCGCAAAGCAATCCCCGGGCGCCGACATTCGCAGTCGCCTGGTATCGAGATCGGGTATTTCCCGGCCGCTCAGCCGATCCGGCACCAGGAGCTGGAGTCCGACCGCGACGATCAGGTAAATGCATGCGCACAGGGCAAGCGCGACCAGAATGTCGCTCAGCGTCAAACCGTATCTGCGACGCACGGGGTCGAATGCAAACCAATAGAGCAACGTCAAAATCCGACGGTCTTCGCTCACTCCGAAGATCACGGGCTGATCAAAGGCGAACCAGGCAAATCCAGCACTCAGGGTAAGCCAACATAGCGGAAAAAGGAGGAAGAACGCGTCCAGCGATCGCAATCTGCCAGATGCCAACTCCATCGCGACGGTTGTGGTGGCGAGCACGATCAGCGCCGCCAAGGTGGCCTCAAGCAACAAATATGGAGCGAGGGGCTGAGTTTCGAAGGCCTTGCCGAATGAATGAAAGAACTGGAACGCGGAGCAGAAGAGCGCCGTCATCAGTGCGATTCCGACGCGCCGACCGCCAATGTAGCCGCTAACGCCGGCGACTCTGGAACCGGTGCTCAATCTTGCTCCTTTGCGTTCGTCGGTAAGGCGTGAACCTGCAAGAACCTGCAACACAAGCGTTTGTTCCACTACACTGCGCCACGCTGATTGGACGCATAAAGCGATTTGCCGCAGAGACCTC
>WNGQ01000717.1_pt1 | contig 34310 bp, 30 predicted proteins | sample 5407661 | NCBI WGS metagenome assembly WNGQ01 (sample SAMN13153382, study PRJNA577476) | soil metagenome | isolation source: 60 cm soil or saprolite under Garry oak tree replicate 2 | place: USA:California | collected 2016-06-15 | reverse complement strand
TGCCCCAGAGTTTTGCTTCCGTGTTCTGGTTCAGCACGGACTGACTGAGCGGATTACTCATATTGCTATGTTCTTTCCACTGACTCTCTCACACTACGGCTCACGCCGTCACTCCGTGCGCGCCGCGGTCCGCAGACAGTTTTCCGAACGGCGCGCACGGAGTGACGCGCCCTACCACGTCTCGAAATTTGCTTGTCACGGTACTAGCCGGCTGGAAGATACCGGCCTTACTTCTTCTTCGGTTTGAAGAATTGATCCAGCAAATTACCCAGCGGCGCATTGGTCGCGGGCTGGTTCGGACTTGTGTTGGTCCCGGAGTCCGCTGCGCCAGGCTGACGACCGGTGAGCAGGCCACCCAGGCCCTGGACGATTCCGCCCGCCTTGCCCCCAAGAGACGGAATGGCGCCGGCAACCCCTTTGATGGCCGTGCCGGCCAGGGCCAGCTTGTTGATGTCCGGCTTGGGTTTGCCAACGGTGCCTCTCATGGTCACAAAATCCGGTAACTTCACGTAGCCCAAGCTGGCCGGCGTGTTGGCGGAGGCCAGGTTTATCCGCTCGGCAATAGGGCGGCTCAGGGAGACAGCAACGGGAATCTCGATAGGCGAGTTGGTCAGGATGGGAGCCAGCGTAACGCCGCCGCTGGCCTCGGCAAGAAAAGCCGGACTTCGGACGACCGCCTGGCGCAAATCGAGGCGTCCAGAACCTGCACTACCGTGGAGGAGAATGGAGTCAATGGGCGACTTGGAAAGTTCATCGGATAGTCCGCCGTGGCCCAGGCCGGTCAGGCCCCCGAGCAATGTGCCTACTGCGTTCTCCGGGCTGCTAGCCAACTCTGGCACCATCCCGATTACATTGATCAAAGTCTTCAGCAAAGGACTGCGGAGGTTCACAACAGAAAGGTTGAGGTTGGTGGAACTCACGTCGAACTGGCCGGCGAGGTTCTTTTGGAGGCTGGCGCCGGTGGTGCCTGCGCCGCTGACTTTGACCTGGACAGTCAAGGTCCCGGCGATCTGGCCCTTGCGCTCGGGTTGAAACGAATTGACCAGCGGCGCCAATGGAATGGCTTGCGCACCCAGGCCAACCTCGTATTTGTAACCCGGCACACCCAGATCCAAATCTGCATTACCGTTGACCGGCGCGCCATTGAGACTGAGCTTGAACGGATTCAACACCACGTGGCCTCCGTCAATACTTGCCGATGCTTGCAGATTGGTCACCTCGATTTCGCGCAGATAAAACCGTCCGATGCTCACGTCTGCGGTCAGTTTATGGAAGGGCAGCGTCATTGTCGCTGGCTCCTGGTTGGCATCGGGGGCCGACGGCGCAGGCGCGCTTGCGACCGTCGAAGCCGCGGGTTTCTTGGCGCTGGTTTTCTTCTCACCGGCGAACAAGTCATAATAGCTGGTCATGTCGAGCGAATCGGCTACCAACTTGAGGTTTCCTTGAATCGCGTTGGTCTGCGAGAGGTCCACCCGCCCGCTAAGCCGCACCTGATTTGTCGCCCGCGGCGTGGGCGTGAGCGTGACTTGACACTGGCGCACGTCGGCCACTTGCTTGCCGAGCGAAGCATCTACCTGCAGCTTCGCCTCCAGCGGCGTAGCGGGGAACTGTTGTTTCGGATCGTTTACAACCAGGTTGGCCAGTTGCAAATCGGCCTTCAGCGCCGAGTCGGCTTGCGGGTTGTATTGGGCAGAAGCCGTTGCGTTGATGGCGACCGAAACCAGCTTTTTGTCTGCCAGCAACGGCTCCAGGAACGGGCGCAGCCCATTTTGATTGAAATCCGCCAGCTTCGCAGTGAGCTGGGCAGACTTGCTCGTAAGTTCGTATGTTCCGGAAACCTCGAAACTGCCGCCCGCGTTCCCTCCTTCGGTCAATTTGCCTGCGACCTTGCGGATTTGAATTTGCTCCGGCGTCTTGGTGACATCCAGTTCCACAGTCGAGCCGAAACTTCGAAACTCGTTTTTCCCGACGCGCCCGATGAAATCAGCCAGCGCCAGGCTACCCGCGATGGTTTGTGTTTGTTGCTTCTGTGTGAGATGTCCTTTCAACGCCGCGGTGCCGGAAGAAACGCTCACGTCGGCTTGAGGCATCGCCCGCAGGATATTTGCCAAAGTCGCTTCCAAAGCGATCTGCAAGTCCGCGCTCTGGCCGGCCAGATCATACGTGCCGGAACCCGACACTGTGAGCATTGGCTGATCTTTGTGCGCAACCTGCAATTTACATTCGCTCAAGTTAATCTGCTTGAGATCCGTGGCTTTGCCGCTGACCTGCAAAGTGACGCTCGCCTGCGTAATTTGGTTCGTGCCCGAGCCGGCGGTGAGATTTGCGATCTGCGCGTTCAGATCGAACGTCAGTTGCCTGCCTGCTTCCTGAGAGAGCAGCTTCAATTTCAAGTTCACAGTGCCTTCCGGAGCCATGTCACCCACAAACGGTTTCCAGTCCGCCAGACTGAGGCTGGTCACAGCCAGGTTGAGGGCCGAGTCGCCGACAGCATTGCTGACGTTGCCCCAGGCCAGATTCATGGGGCTGGTGAGCTCTGTGCGCAACAGTGGGCTGCCGTTTTGTGTCGCGCCAAGGGTCAGGCTGCGCAGCAGAGCAGTTTTTTCAGCCTGGTTGACGGTGACGTTGTATTGGGCGCGCAAGTCCAGTGGAGGGGTGGCCTGGTTGGTGCGCGACAATTGGACTTTGCTGGCGTCAAATTCCCCTACTGCGGTAATGATCGAACCGGATTTGGCCAACTGAATTTCATTGGTAGAGTTGATGGTGGTCGTGCCGAAGTCCACCCCACTCTTGGCCCCGGCCAGGTTCAGGACCTGTTTATCAATGGACAGGACTTCAACGCGGAGGCGGCCTTCGGTTTTTTCCATGTCGAACGGTCCGCTGACACGCAGTTGGCCCAGGGGCACGGCCCCCTTTTGAAAGCGCAACGCGACTTGCTTGATGTCCGTGGGCGTGACTTCGCAATCGAGGTCGGCGCCCAATGCCGCCAACTCGGCCATAGCGCCCTCGGCGCGAGACACCTCCAGGCGGGCATTGCCCTGGATGGACGTGGGCTTCAAATCTGGCGAGAGCGAGAACTTGAAGTTGCCGTTGAGCCTGGCTTGCGACAGGCCCTTGGCGCCGGGCTGCGGCGGGTTGTTCTCAATCTGGATATCGGTCTTGACCTGGAGCCTGGCCGTTTGGCCGTTTTTCAAGTCGTCGAGACTGACGTTCAGGTGTGAAAGCTCGGCCATGTCCCGATTGCCGCCCTTGTAAAGTTTTATGTTGCGAATCGTGACCTCACTCAACGTGAGCTTTTTCAAATCGATTTGTACAGGCTTAGAAGGTTTGGCCGGCTCTGGGGCTTTCTTTTCCTGGGGCTTCTCCTTTTGTCCTTTCAGGAGCGCATCCAGGTTGCGGCTCCCGTCGGGGTTTTCAACCAGGACCAGCGTGGGAGAGGAGACCGCGACTTCGTCAACGCGGATGTTGCCGCGCAGGATGTCCATCAGACTGTAACGCGCGCGCACCTCGACGGCGGTCAGCAGTGGTTCAGCGCCCTGGGTCTGCACTTTGAGGTTGTGCAGCACGACCTCTTTGAAAGGATGGATGGACGCGTCGCTTGCGGTGACTTCGGCGTTCAAGGTTTTGCTGACGCGCGGGAGAATAACGCCGGTAAAGAAGCCGGAACTGGTGGCGACGAAATAAAACCCGACCAGCAGGAGGATAAGCACGCCCAAAGCCCAGGCCACCAGGCGCAGCCAGCGGCGCGGTTTCCTGGGCGGAGTTGGACTAACAGTTGACTCGGCCATAAGAATGTTTCGTTGAATGCCTCTGAGCGGCGCCCGAGCAATGCGAGTGGTCGGGATTGGCGGCTCGCCGCGCCATCAATAATATAGCGCAGATTTGGACTCTGTCATGGAGACATCGTTCAAGAAAAGGATGAAACGATGGTTGAAGGTATCCGGTCAGTGAACGCGGGCGCGAATCGCGGAGCGCGGACTTTCCAGCCCGCAGCGCCGTTCGAACGCCGACCTGCACCCGATTCGCATCCCGGTTGTGCGGGAGAAGCCTGCTGCGGACTGGAAAGTCCGCGCTCCGTCCCCCGTAACTGACCGGGTACGGTTGAAGATTGAAAAGGCGCTTCGGATTGTCGAGAATAGTCAGGGGCTATTGGTTGCTCTTATGAGACAAGGTCGAAAATCGAAGGGCCACGCGCTTCGGCCACGGTTGCGGGTCATGCGCGGGAGCCACATTGCGCTAGGGCCGGGGAAGGTGAAGTTGTTGGACCATATCCGGGAAAGAGGTTCGATCGTCAGAGCGGCGAAGCGCATGGGCATGTCCTATATGCGCGCCTGGACGCTGATTAAGACGATGGAGGGCTGTTTCAAGCAAAGATTGGTGCAAACCCAACGCGGCGGCAAACAGGGCGGCGGCGCGGATCTGACGGAGACGGGCCGTAAAGTGACCGCACTCTATCACGGAATGGAAGAGAATTGCTTGAGGGCGACCAGGCGCGGATGGCAAAAGATGTTGCGCGAGCTCAGAGGTTGATCACTTGAGAATCTCCATCATTATTCCGGCTTTCAATGAACAACGGCTGATTGGCGAGACCCTTGCCCGCGTCCAGGCCGCCAGCGCGCAGTTCTGGCAGCGTGGATGGGAGACGGAACTGATTGTTTGCGACAATAACTCCACCGACCGGACGGCGGAAATTGCCCGCGCGGCGGGAGCGACCGTGGTGGCTGAGCCAATCAATCAAATCGCGCGGGCGCGCAATACCGGCGCGGCGGCGGCCAGCGGGGATTGGCTGGTGTTTATTGACGCCGATTCTCACCCGAACGGTGGATTGTTCGGCGAAGTGGCGGAGCAGATTCAGGCCGGGCGCTGTTTGGCTGGCGGGTGCGCGGTGATGCTTGAGGGACATTATCCCATCGGGGGATGCGTCCTGGGGCTTTGGAACTGGATAAGCCGCGGACTCAAATGGCTGGCGGGCTCGTTCATTTTCTGCGATGCGGCAGCTTTTCGGAGCGTAGGCGGATTCAACAACGAGTTGTTTGCAGCCGAGGAACTGGATCTAAGCAGACGGTTCAAACGGCTGGCTCGGGAGACGGATAAAAGGATCGTGATTTTGCATCGGCATCCTTTAGTGACCTCGGCGCGGAAGTTTCATCTCTACACACCGCGGGAGCATCTGTGGTTTTTGGCAAAAACGTTACTGGCGGGCGGGCGGACTTTGAACAGCCGCCAGGCCTGTCATACCTGGTACGATGGGAGGAGGTAGAAAGCTCCAAGCGCGTAATACCTCAGTGAAGGCGGGTAGGGCGCGTCACTCCGTGCGCGCCGACTGATGAGGGGGCACAACGGCGCGCACGGAGTGACGCGCCCTACCTGCTTTGGCTCGCCGCGTCCGCCGTCGCTGACCCATTACCCAAGCGCCAAACATAAAGCTCCAGGGAAGATCCGAGCGCCAGGCACCAACGACGCCGCTCGCGCGCGTCTGCTTTCCGGGACTTGGCGCTTTGTGTGCGGGCGCGCGCAAACGCTTGCCAACCGAACGGGTCATTTGTTTAATGCGCCGGTGCTACAGCAGCAAACGCTCAATCGGCCAGCCACTTATTCCGGGGTCGGCCTGCACAGCGGCAACCGCGTCACGATGACCTTCCTCCCCGCCCCGGCCAACACCGGCATCCGCTTTCGCCGCCTTGACCTCGAGGGCAAACCGGAAATCGAAGCGCGGGTCGAGAACGTCGTCGAAAACAACCGATCGACCACGCTGGCCAAAGGCAACACCCGCGTCCACACCGTCGAGCACGTACTGGCAACCTTCGCCGGTTATGGCATCGATAACGCGATCGTGGAACTTGACGCCAACGAACCGCCTATCGCCGACGGCAGTTCGCGCGAGTATTGCAAATTGGTGCAAGCCGCGGGCATCATCGCCCAGGATGAACGGCGCCAACCATACCGGGTGACTGCGCCGATCGAACTGGAAATGGGCGACACGGTGATGACGATGTTTCCCGATGAAGTATTCAAAATCACCTGCACCAGTTCCGACAAGCAAGGACGGTTCACGCAGCTTTATAGCGTGGAGCTTTCGCCCAAAACCTGGGAGCAGGAGCTGGCGCACGCGCGCACGTTTTGCTTCTTCGAAGAAATCGAGTATCTGATCACCAACGGTTTGATCAAAGGGGGCAGCCTCGAGAATGCGGTCGTGATTCGCGATGACGCAGTGCTGACCAACGAGCCGCTGCGTTATGCCGACGAATTTGTTCGACACAAAATGCTCGACATCGTGGGCGATCTGGCGCTGCTGGGCCGGCCAGTGCATGGACATTTGATCGCGGTCAAGCCGAGCCATTCGGCGAATTGCGAACTGGTGCGCCGAATTGCCGCCCAAATGCGCAAGCCTTTGCTGGCTGCTCAGTCATTCGCGCCACCAGCGGCGCCAGGCCTGCCGCCTCCAGGCGCGACGGGAGCGCAGGAAGCGGCCTCAACAGAGGGCGGGATGGACACGTTGCGGCTGATGCAAGTGCTGCCGCATCGCTATCCGTTTCTGATGGTGGATCGTGTTATTAAGATCGAAGGCAACCATATAGTCGCCGCCAAGAGCGTCACCGTTAATGAGCCCTATTTCCAGGGGCATTTCCCCGGCCAGCCGATCATGCCGGGTGTGCTGCAACTGGAAGCCATTGCGCAGGTGGCTGGAATCGTCATGCTCAAACGGGCGGAGAACGCGGGCCAACTCGCTTACTTCATGTCGGCTGACAAGGTCCGCTGGCGCAAACCCGTGCAGCCCGGCGACGTGCTGATTATCGAAGTGGAATTGACCAAGATGCGGGGAAACATTGGCAAGGCCAAGGGCGTCTGCAAAGTGCAGGGGGAAATCGTGAGCGAGGCGGAAGTCACTTTTATGCTGGGGCAGGGCTAAGGGATTTACGATTTGTGATTGACGAGTGACGCGGCACGGGCAAAACGACTTCAAAGTCCGCTCTGGTATCGGCTTTGTTCGCGTCAATCGTAAATCCTAAATGCCATGATCCATCCCACGGCCGTCATCCATCCCACGGCGCAAATCGGCGCCGAGTGCGACCTCGGGCCGTATTGCGTGGTTGGGGAGAACGTGGTGTTGGGGTGCGGCTGCCGGTTGCATTCGCATGTGGTCATCGAGGGCCATACGCAACTGGGGCGGGGCAACGAAATCTTCCCCTTCGCCAGCGTCGGGCTCAAAACGCAGGATTTGAAATGGAAGGGCGGCCTGACGCGCACCGAAATTGGCGACGACAACACTTTCCGGGAATATGTCACCATTCACAGCGCCACCGGGCCAGGAGAAGTGACCCGGATTGGCTCAAATAATCACATCCTGGCTTACGCTCATATCGCCCACAATGTTTGGCTCGGCAGCCACGTGGTCATGTCTAACGTTGCGACGCTGGCCGGACATGTCACCGTAGAAGACTACGCGGTAATTGGCGGGTTGGCGGCGGTGCATCAGTTCTGTCGCATCGGCAAAATGGCCATCATTGGCGGGTGCTCCAAAGTGGTGCAGGACGTGCCCCCGTTCATGCTGGCCGATGGCAATCCGGCGGAGACGCGTACCATTAACAAGGTAGGCATGGAACGCCACGGCGTTTCGGAGACTGCGCAGACGGCGATGCGGATGGCATATAAGATTTTGTTTCGCGAAGGGCTGACGATTCCCAACGCCCTGGCCCGGATTGAAACGGAATTGCCGAAGCTGGCAGAGGTGCAACACCTGGTTGAGTTTGTCCGCTCCAGCCAGCGCGGGATTAGCAAGTAGCATTCTGAATACTGATGCGCGATGGAACAGACGTTGCCACCGCTGACGCCGGCCACACTCTACCTGGTCGCCACGCCGATAGGGAACCTGGAAGACATCACGCTGCGGGCGTTGCGCACGCTTAAGGAATGCGACCTGGTGGCGGCTGAGGACACGCGGCGGACCGGACAGTTGTTGAAGCACTACGGGATTTCCAAACCGCTGTTAAGCTACTTCCGCTTCAACGAGGCGAAACGATGCCAGGAGATTATCGAGCGGCTGCGGCGTGGAGAAAAGATCGCCCTGGTGACCGACGCCGGCAGCCCGGGCATCAGTGACCCGGGACAGCGCGTCGTCCATGAGACCGTTGCCGCGGGCTTACGCGTTGAACCAGTGCCGGGCCCCAGCGCGCTGGTTGCCGGGTTGACGGCCAGCGGGCTGCCGACCGATGAATTCCATTTCATTGGTTTCCTGCCCCACAAATCGGGCCAACGCCGGAAGCAATTGGAAAAATTCAAGGGGTTTGAAGGAACCTTGGCGCTCTATGAGTCGCCCTATCGCGTCGAGAAGCTGTTAGCCGAATTGAGGGAGCTTTATCCGAGCCATCGGGTGGTCCTGGCGCGAGAGTTGACCAAGAAGTTCGAGGAGTTTCTCCGCGGCACGCCGGCTGAATTACTGGAGGCGCTCAAGAAGCGCTCCTTGAAAGGAGAATTTGTGGTGATGCTCTCCGCCCAATAGCCTCCCGGGAGCATCGCCTCGCCCACCCGCCGCTGGTGCGGAGTTTGGGATTTAGGGGTTGAAATTATTTGCTTGTGCGTTTTGGATTCTATTCCTAAGTTAGTGTCATTCAGCAGCGAAGACTGGATGATGCGGAAATTGTCATTGGTGCTTTTTAAGCAGACGATTTGAGACCTGAGCACAGGAACGTTCACCAGGACTGAGCGGCAGATAAAACAAAAGCATCAAAAGCATCTATGGCCACTAAACTATTCGTCGGGAATCTACCCTTCACAGCAACCGAAAATGATCTCCAGGATCACTTCGCCCAGGCTGGCGCGGTTGTCGCAGTGAACGTCATGCAAGACCGGGCCACTGGCCGCTCGCGCGGTTTTGCGTTCGTGGAAATGGGCTCGCAGGATGACGCCAATAAGGCCATCAACATGTTTCACCAAAAGGATTTCCAGGGTCGCGCCTTAACGGTCAACGAGGCCCGACCGCGCGAAGATCGTCCAGCGGGCGGCGGTTACAGCGGCGGTCGGGGTGGACGTGGTGGTGGCGGCGGCGGCGGCTATCGTGATCGGCGCTGAGTCGATCCGTCCTGGCAGACCACCGGCCAACGGGACTGAAATTGGCGCGCAGTCAAAGGAACTTGCCGGGGTTGAGGATTCGGCGCGGGTCCAGGGCGTGCTTTAGCGTGCGGTGCAACTGACGCGCTTCGCGCGATACGGCGATGGGCCACCAGGGCAGCTTGGCCAGGCCGATGCCGTGCTCGCCAGTGATGGAGCCGTTCCAGGCCAGCACTTGACGGAACAATTCATCCAAAGCCGCGCGGGAGCGCCTGGCGGCGCGCGGCTGGTTCAAATCAACCATGACATTCACATGAATGTTGCCGTCGCCGGCATGGCCGAAACAGGCGATAGGCAATCCGTGCTTCTTTTGCAGTTGGGCGGTAAAACCGAATAAGTCCTCAAGCCGGCCGCGCGGCACGACAATGTCCTGGTTCAGCTTGGTCAGGCCGGTGTCGCGCAGAGAATAGGAAAACTCGCGGCGCATTCTCCAGATTTCTTCGCATCGCTCAGCGCCAAGAGCCCGTTCGATAAACAGCGGGCCTTGCCGGCGCACGATGCGCTGCAGGTCAGGCAGCTCAGATCGAACTGAGCGTTCCTGTCCGTCCAGCTCGACGATGACCTGCGCCCGGCACCCGCGCAACCGCGCGCTTTTGGTCCGCTGGTAAGCGGCAGCGAGGGTGAAAGCGTCTGCGACCTCGAGGGCCGAGGGCAGAAAACCGGCGGCAAAGATGGCCTGCACCGCGCGGAGCGCCTGTCGCATGGAAGCAAACCCGGCAGCCAGGCAGGCCCGAAACGGCGGCAACGGCAACAGTTTCAAGGTGGCCTCGGTGATCACGGCGAGCATACCTTCCGACCCGGTAAACAACCGCGCGAAATCGAAGCCCGTTTTGTTCTTGTGCGTGCGTCCGCCGACCCGCACCACCGCGCCATTTGCCAACACTGCTTCCAACCCCAGCACAAAGTCCCGCGTCACGCCATATTTCAAGCAGCGCGGGCCGCCGGCGTTGGTGGCGATGTTGCCGCCGATGAAGCTCTGCGCCCGGCTGGCTGGGTCGGGCGGGTAATACAATCCCCGCTTCTCGACTGCCTCCTGCAAATCCTGGGTGATAACCCCTGCCTGGACCACCGCGACGAAATCAGCGCCATTAATCTCCTTGATGCGATTCATCCGCGCCAACGACAGGACGATACCGCCGCAAATCGGGACGCAGCCGCCGACGTAGCCATAGCCGGCCCCGCGTGGTGTGATCGGAATATGATGCTGATTGGCAAAGCGAAGCACGATGGAGACTGACTTGGTGCTGCGCGGCAGAACAACCGCGTCCGGTTTGTGCGCGACAAGCCATTTATCGCCTGCGTGTTTCTCGAGAACGGAGGCCTCGAAACTGACTTCGCCTCGAGCCAGTAGTCTTGGCAATTGTGCCAGGGCCCTGCTCTTCACGCGGCGAGGGACTGGCGGAGGTCGGCAAAGACAATCACGCCTGCGCCGGTCTGGAGGAGGCTCTGCACTTGGACTTCCACCTGACGGCCAACGGCGGCTTGGGCATTGTTGACCACGACCATGGTGCCATCGGGCAGGTAGCCCACGCCTTGGCCTTTGTCTTTGCCCTCGCGGACCAATCGCAAGGAGAGCTGCTCGCCGGGGATCAGGATAGTCCGCATGGATTTGGCCACGTCATGCAGATTCACATATTTGACCGATTGCAATTCGGCCACCTTCCCCAGGTTGAAATCGTTGGTGTAGAGCTTGGCGCCCAGGATGCGAGCGAGGTGAACGAGTTTGGCATCGACGTCGTCCTCTTCCGGAAAATCGCCTTCGTGAATTTTCACTTCATTGCGCGGGTTATGCTGAATACGGTTGAGCATTTCCAGCCCGCGCCGGCCCCGCGCGCGCTTGATGGAATCATTCGAGTCGGCAATTTGCTGCAGTTCCTTCAAGACGAAACGCGGCACGATGATCAAGCCTTCGATAAAATTGGCTTCGATCAAGTCGGCAATGCGGCCATCGATAATGACGCTGGTATCCAGCAATAGCAGATGTTCAGGCTTGGTTTGGGGCGCGAAGCGCACGTAGGGGATGATCAGTGAAAAATCCTCCTTGTTGCTGCGCATGGCCAGCACCATGCCAATGTAGCCGAAGCTCAAAAACAGGCCCAGGCGGATCAACCAGCGCGTGGTTTCCTCGGCCTTTTCGAATAAGCCCGAGCCGTCAATCAAGAGGGCAACGACGGTGCCCAGGATCAGACCGAAGGTCGTAGCGGAAAAGGCGCGGAGCGAAAAGCCTTTGACCAACTCGTCAATGGCGATCATGAACCAGCCAAAGCCGAACCCGATGACCATGCCCAGCGCCCCTCCGTAGTTGTGGCTGACGAATTCGGGCCGGACCTGGCTGATGGCGTAGCCGGCGACGGTGCACAAACACAAAAATAAAATGCGTATTACCCAGAGGGCCATAAGTCATTCAGAGACAGTTTTGGGCGCCGACAATGGCCGGGGCGTTACCGGGGCATTGGTCCTGGGCGGCTTGTGTTGCCACAAGATGCCCCACAGGCCGAGCCGGTTGAGGTTGCTGCTGGTAATGCTCAAGTTCTTCGCCGTGTCCTGGACGCTGGCGGCGAGTTGATCGTTCTTGAGCAGATTGCCGGCCAAACCCTTGCCCGCCTGCAAATCATCCACCAGAGTTTTCAATGCTTCGGTGGAAGCTTCAATGTTTTTCACCGCGGCGTCAACGCCAGTGCTATTAGTGGCCAGAACGGAGTTCAGGTTGGCGGCGAACGCGTTGAACTGTTCGGAAGCCAAGACGAGGTTGCTGCCCGAGAGGGCAAAAGACGGGCCGCTGGTGGCTATGAGCGAATTGATGCTGTCCACGGTGGTTAAGGCGCGTTCGGAGGCGCTTCGCATGTTTCCGACAGCCGTCGAGAAATTGGTCAAGGTTTGCTCATTAAGCACCAACCTCCGGACATCGGCAATAGCATCGTTAAGCTTTTTGGCAGTTTCGTCAAGGCGTTGGATGAATCCGCTGGCGGCGCGCGCGACCTCCTGAAGGTTGAACGGCGCCTCGGCCTGCGCGGTTTGACCATCCTCAAAGATCGGTCCCCGGTTTAGGGTGGGCATGATGGCCACGTATTGATCGCCCAGAAAGCCCGACATCTCAATCACGAACCGCGCGTCGTGGTGGATTTGGTATTGACTGTAAATGCGCAGAGTAATGGTCACATGGGTGCCTTGCGGGCTGAGCCTGATGTCGGAGACCGTGCCGACCTGCACGCCAGCCATCAATACGTAGGCGCGAGTTTTCAGCCCGCCGACGTTGGCGGCGCGCAGCAGGATGTTATACGTAGGCCGGAAAAAGGTGGTGCCTTTGCTGAACTGGAGTAAGAGCACGGCCAGCAGCACCAGGCCGATGAGAACAAACAACCCGACTTTCCATTCAAGGTGCGATTTGTTCATAAGCAAGCCGGCCTCAGAACTGGTGATCTTTGGGGTCCGAAACGCCCTGTACAAAGCGTTTCACGATGGGATCCTGGGACTCAAACATTTCATCGGGCGTTCCAGCCGCATAAATCTTGCGGTCGTGCAGCATCAGGATGCGCTGGCCCAGCCGGCGCGCGCTGCGCATGTCATGAGTGACCACTACCGTGGTCACCTTCAGCCGATCGCGCACGCGGAGGATAAGATGATCGATGTCGTCAGACACAATCGGGTCCAAGCCGGTCGTCGGCTCATCATAGAGAACGATTTCCGGCTGATAAATGATCGCCCGCGCCAGGCCAACGCGCTTTTTCATGCCTCCAGACAACTCTGAGGGTTTCTTGCCTTCGGTGCCGGGCAAATCCACCATTTCAAGCACTTCGGCCACCTTTCGAGTAATCTCATGGTCTGCCAATGCGCGGTCACGCCGGAAGGCGAACGCTACATTCTCGGCTACAGTCATAGAGTCAAACAGCGCTGCGCCCTGAAACAACATGCCGAACTTGCGACGCACGCGCAGCAACGCCCGTTCATTCATCGGCACGATGTCTTCGCCGGCGATCAGCACCCGGCCCCCGTCCGGCTGCAGCAGGCCAATCAAATGCTTGAGCAAAACACTTTTGCCTCCGCCACTGCGCCCAATAATGACCACCGACTCCCCTTTTTCAATGCGAAAGCTGACCCCGTCCAAGATTCGGTTCGAGCCGAAGCTCTTGGTCAGATCGCACACTTCGATCATAGGGTGTGAAACACCGCGCCTAGCGAGAGGGTCAGAAAGAAGTTGGAGATCAGAATCGTGATGGAGGAATACACGACGGCTTCGGTGGTTGCGCGCCCAACCCCCTCGGCCCCCTCGCCGCAACTCATCCCTTTGTAACAGCCGATCAGCGCGACCATGCCGCCGAACATAAAGGCTTTGACCAGTCCAATGACGACATCCGACGTGTTGGTGTACTTGAGCATGTTGTACCATAAATAGGTCGGATCAATGCCCAGCAAATGGACCCCCACAATGTACCCCGCGCCGATGCCGATGGCGATGGCTTCGGCCGTTAACAGCGGCAGGGCCAGATGCAGGGCGATCACCCTCGGCACCACCAAGTAGTCCACCGGATGCGTGGCCAGCGTGCGCAAGGCGTCAATTTGTTCGGTCACGCGCATCGTCCCCAGTTCGGCGGCGATGGCCGCGCCGACCCTGCCGGCGACCATCAACCCGGTCAACACCGGCCCCAGTTCGCTGCACATTGAGACACTGACCACCGCGAGGGTGGCGGTGTCCATCTTGACTTTGTGAAACTGGAAATAGGTCTGCGCCCCAAGCACCATGCCCGTGAACGCCCCGGTGATCAGGACAACCGACTGGGACTTGACGCCCACGAAATAGCTTTGGTAGAGCAAATCGCGCCAAGCAACTTTGAAAGTCAGGAGCGAAACGACGGTTTCTTTGACCAACAGAGTCAGCCGGCCCAGTCCTCCCAGCCATTCGCCAATCCATGTATTGCCCCGGCCATCCATAACCGCCATCAAACTAACCGAGGGGCCAAAGCTCAGCAATTCTCATTATGGCCGCTTCGATCCGCGCCGGGTGCCCTCACCCGGCGTCCCCATCTGGTCCATAATGAGAATTGCTGGCCAAAGCTTGGCCAGACCTTGATTTGACAGAGCGGTCAGAGCGGTTGGAGCGGGCTGCTCCAGATCCGCGAGGAACCAGATGCCACCAAAATTCTGTGCCTGGGGACGCCGGTGCAACGCCGACAGAGCCCGGCCGCCTACGCTCGAAGCTACGGCGCGCCAAGCCCGTCTCTGGCCGAGCCGTAGCTTCGAGCGAAGGCTGGAGGCGCCATCGCCAGCGCAACGCTCTGGGCCTGCGCCTTGGGCGACGGCGCTTCACTCGGAAACAAGACTACGGTCCGCTCAGCACGTCCAGTATTTTCTGAGCCGCGGCCATCAACCGCGCTGCCTGCTCCGGGGCGAAGGGCGTAATCTGCGCGCGCACTTTGTTGTGAAACGCAGCCAACTGGTTCGCTCCGGCGATCATGTTGCCTCGATCAAACGAAGCCATCGCCGCAATCAGACTGACAATCAACGGCTGTTTAGTCTTAGTGCTCAAGCCGGCCTCGTCCACCAGCATCAGAACCTGACCTACGGCGGCGGCGGGGGTAATGATTTCAAAATCCACCTCGGCGGCTCCGCTTGCCATCGCGTCACTTACGACGAGCAAGACCACGTGCCGGCCAACCGCCAGCCGGTGGGTGGAGACTGCGCCAGTCGCCAGCACGTTGGTATGCCCATCAGCATACCAGAAGAATTGCAGCGGTTCATTTTCCACGTCCCACGATTGCGAACCATCCAAAACCACCGTGGCGTTGGAGTTGTTGGCGGAGAGTATGAACAAATTGGTTTCATTGGGTTGAATCGTGAAAAGCGGTGAGATTTTGGCCACGGCAAACGGCGCATCACTGACCGGAAGGACGGTGATGCTCACGGTGGCAAACGCTGAAGTGAACACGCCATCGCTAACTATGAAACTCAAGCTGTCCGGGCCATTGTAGTTGGTAACACCCAGATACGTCAGATTGGGTGGGATGCCGGTCAAGGTGCCGTTAGTCGGTGCAGACACCAGAGTGTAGCTCAAACTATCCCCATCCGCATCGAAGGCAGAAAGCGTCAATGAAAGAGGCGTGTCTTCGTTGACGGATACCGATTGCGAATAGGCTACAGGAGGGGAGTTAGCCACGAGCAAGCTGTCCACAATGCGATTGGTGCCGTATCGAAACCCTTGATTGACGACCAGGACTTGATTGGAAAGTCCGGAGGTAATGGCAGGTAGCTGTTGATTGAAAGGCAGCGCATCAATTGCGAAGGAATTCGCGTCCAGCACGGCGCCGCCAACCGTCACGCGCGCGCCATAGATGTCCAGGTTGGTGAGGTTGGTGTCGTTTCGGCGATCCTGCCAGGCGACCACGTATTCATCGCCATCAAAAGCCACCGCAGGGAAGGATTGGTCCCTCGGCAACGCGCAGATAGCAATGCCGTTGGGATCACGCACGCCGCCGAACAGTCCCACCCGGGCGCCGAAGATATCGGTGCCGTTGGCGGCCAGGTTCCGCTCATCGGTCCACGCGACCAGAAAATCCTGCGGGCTTGATGCGGCGAGGGCTGGGAAAGTCTGGTTGCCCAAGGCGGTGCTGATAGGGAACCCGTCGGGGAATAGATTGGTTGCGATGATGCCGTTGGTTATCCAGGTCCCATAAATATCGGCGTCATTGGTCGAGTGGCGATAATCCTGCCAAACGACAAGCCAAGCCGCCGAATTGGAGCCGCCGGCGTAGGCGGCCAGGGCGGGATTACGCTGATCGTTTGTGGCGTTACTCATGGGTATGCCGACCGACTCGATGGGGACGCCCTGACTGCTCACTCGAGCTCCGTAAATATCCGCGCCGCTGGTTCTTTGGTTGCGATGGTCCTCCCAGACCACCAGCCACCGGCTACCCTCGCCCGCTCCGTTGGCTGCCACTGAAGGGTAAAGTTGGTCGAATAGCCCTTGGCCGATGAAGTTGCCGTTTGTATTGAGCACAGATCCGTTTGCCCGAACCAGGTTCCCAAAGATATGGGATGCGCCGCTGATTGGGCTGTCTTGCCACACCACCAGGAAATCTCTTCCATTCGCCGCTACGGCTGGGAAGGTCTGGTTGCGCGTTGCGCGGGCAATACCCAAGGCATTCAGATCGAGAACTGAGCCGCTCGGACTGACGCGCGCGCCATAAATGTCCACGCCGCTGTTGGTGGCATTGCGGTAGTCTTCCCACACCACCAGGAAATTTGTGCCATTGAACGCTACGGCGGGCGTGCTTTCTCGGCTGACCACGGCGCTGACCAGGATTCCATTGGTGTCCAGCGCACGGCCCGCGCCAGTGACGCGCGCGCCGAAAATGTCAGGATTGGTGCGGAAGTTGCGCTGGTCGTGCCAGACCACCAGGAAATCGCTGCCGCTGGCGGCAACGCGCGGCGCAGCAAATGGTGCGGCCGCACCAGGCACAACGCTGACAAGGAATCCATTTGTTTCCAAAATGCTGCCGCCATCCGTGACTCGCGCGCCAAAAATGGCAGTCCTGCCGCCGATGAGGGACATACTCAACCAGCTAACGAGGTAAGTCTCGCCGTCGGCCGCGACGCTTGGATTGGATTGGCTGAAGGTAGCTCTGTTAATAAGGATGCCATTGGTATCGAACACGGCCCCGCTGTCGCCGATTCGTGCCCCATAGATGTCCGGGCTGGTTGCGACGTTGCGATAGTCCTGCCAAACGACAAGAAAGTCGCTGCCAAGAGAGGCGATGGACGGATTGCTCTGGGCATTAGTGGAAACGCTGATGGGGATTCCGTTGGTGTCGAGTACCATCCCGTCGCTGCTCACTCTGGTTCCATAAATGTCAGAACCGTTCGCGCTTCGAAAATCCTGCCAGGCGACAACATATTCATGACCATTGGCCGCTACGACAGGATTGAGTTGACCGAAATGCGCCACACTGATTGGGAAGCCGTTCGTTTCCTGGACCACGCCGTCTCGCACGAGTGCTCCATAGATGTCCGGGGCAGTTGCCAGGTTCCGGAAGTCCTGCCAAACGACCAGGAAATCACTGCCGTTTGCGGCTATGGCCGGAGTATATTGCGTGTTCGGTGCTGTGCAGATGGCGATACCGTTTGTGTCCATGACTGTTCCGTCCGCGCCAACCCGTGCCCCGTACACGTCATAGCCCGCGAACGCGCCGGTATAACGGCTCCAAACTACCAGCAGATAACTCCCGTTGGCGGCAACCGCTGGCCCAGACAAGGATCGTTGCAGTGTCACCGCCGAGCCGAACCCGATCGTTCGCGGGACAAAATCAATCAGGTTCCCTTGGTTGCTGATTCTGGCCGCAGAAATTCGACCTGTGGCCTGTTCGAAGGTCGGGAAGTCCTCCCAGACCACCAGATAATTGGTGCCGATTGCGGCCACTGCGGGATCGTATTGCGAGCCAGGTTCAGGGGCGGCCGGGTTGTCCAAGCCGAACTCCGCTTCTATCAAGGGGTCGAGAGCTAACGGGTATTGCGCCCCTGCCAGAACCTCTTCCGGCACAACCAGGCGCAGCATCCCAGGCTCGGATGCCGGCTCTATCGCAAGCTCCCAGCCCTGGCCAGTTGCATCCACTGCTCGCACATTGCTCACCCGCAATCTGGCGAGGCCATCGCTGCCTGCGAAATGGTGCCCCTGTTGAGTACCGCCAGCGTAGGTGACGCCAATTACCCCGGACTCGATGATTAGCGGACCGCTTCCCGGCAAAGGACGCGCCAGCACCCAGGTCAACTCAATCCCTTGGCTCCTGGTTTCATAGTGCTCCACCAGATCCAAGGCGGGGTTAAGCAACCTCTGCGCCGTGTTGCCGACGACTACCCACGGTGCTTGGTCTCCGGCTGCATACATCGGCTGGTTGCCTTGCCGGACTGCTTCGGTGCGGATGGTCGCCATGACTTCCGAACCTGACCGGACACCACCGGTCATCGGGTTGAGGGCCCTCGCCGGAGCCAGGCCGAGAGCGTGCGGCGTCAAATTCAGACCGGCTGTGCTCAGGCTGGCGGAGTAAGTTCGAGTTTCGACGCCAGGGGGATCACCTTTGGGTCCCACAGTGAACGCGTTTGAAACACGCTCGATGACGTCTCCGAGATTGATTGATGATGGGATTGGGCCTGCGTCTGGACTCGATTTAATTTTAACGGACTTGGCAGCAGCGCGCCGACGCCAGAATTCCTTGCCGTAGCTAATCGCCCAGGCAGGCGCGTCTTCCGGGCGGGCGAAGATCTGAAATTTGGAATCTCGCCGTGGCTCGATCACTGGCGCTGACGGAGGCCTGCGAATAGGGTTGGCGGCCTCGGGGACAGCAGCAACTCCCTCTGTCGCGCTGTTAACTTGGGGTTTCGGCGTTACGGCGGCTTGGTTGCCGGCGATATGCCCACGAAGTACGGCCAGCAGAGCAGCGAGGCTGCCCGTTGCAATAATGAATAGACTCACCCAGCGAAGTTTGGTTCTAGTTTTCATAAGCGGATTTCTGCCGGGTTTTGAATAATTTGTGTGTTCCGGCACTTCTGAGGTTCACTTGGATTTGGACCAAGTCCTCGCGCCAATATGCGACGTGGAGACGCCACCCGGAGGCGAACGGAGGCCAGGAGCGTCAGAGCGTCAGAGCGTGGAGCGTGGAGCGTTGGTCCGACGCTCCGACGCTCTGACGCTCTACGATCCACGTCTTCCGGCACGTCTGGGCATTTGCTTTCGGCGGTTCATTGAATGGTTGTTACCTGCTTGAGTCGTAGCCAATCGGCGTTTTGAGGGCTGATGGCCGGCGCCTGCGCCCCAACGATTTGGCTCTTCGGATCTCGGAGCTGGTAAACCTCAGCGTGGCCGTCGGCGAAGTTCAACCCGTAGGCGCGCTGATGTCGTGTAGCGGGAAAGCTCGCGAAAGGCCGGCTGTCATCCATCGTGACCAGGAACCAGGCGTCATCAATGGTAGTTTCGTGTTCGTCCAATATCAGCCAAAGCCTGGCTGGGCCTGCGGCCGCCAGTTCGGTCTCGCGCACAAAGGTGCGGAAGCCATTGGGACGGGAATCGGTTTCCATGTAGCGGCTACCCATCCAGCAGTTCATGGAATAACTGCGAACGCGCGGCAACCCGCCGGCTGTGGACGGATCGGCCGGGCAACGGTAAAGGGCGACTTGATTGGCGTAAGGGAATAACTTCCCCTGCCGGATAAGTGTTTGATTGGTCGCATCATTGAAGCTTTTCATATTGCCCGGCGCCCAGGAGTTGGTCCCCCGCCCCTGGGGCAGATTCTCAACCAGCTTGCCATCGTTGTCGGCGCCGTACATCTGACAGCAGAGCGCCAGTTGCTTGAGGTGGTTCACGCACCCGGCTTGTTTGCCCTTGGACTTGGCAACCGACAAGGCCGGCAGAAGCAATGCCGCCAGGATCCCGATAATCGCGATGACCATGAGCAATTCGATCAAAGTAAACGCACTCTCGGAAACCCAGCCGACTGTCACAGGCGGGTTAGGGCCCGGAGGGGCGTCAGAGCGTGGAGCGTGGAGCGTTGGACTGACGCTCCGACGCTGTGACGCTCTACGATCCACGTGACCGCGTTTAGGGATTTGAAGTTCTGGATTTCCATGGAGGTTGGCGGCGCGCACGGAGTGGCGCGCCCTACCCGCGGGCTCGCGACTTATCGGAGTTGGGATTTGCAGTTTTGTTTTAGGGTTCAGGCCCATGGAATTCTTTAACTCCGTCATACCCGACCTCCTTTGGTTCAGAAAGTGTGCGTTTGAGCGCACACCCTGTGCGTTTGGGTGCACGGACCGGCCCGGGCGGAAGATCGGAGAGGGGAGAGGGGGGAGGTAGGGCGTGTCACTCCGTGCGCGCCGCTCTTCCCTCTGCGCTCTTCTCTCTTTGCTCCTTAATGCGTGGAGGCCTCCCTCGGGAGCAATGAAGCTTTGCGGCGTTTTGCCTGCAACTCCTTTCGGAGCCTTTCCAACGGCAGCGTGTTGACCACGTCCTCCTTCGTCAGCCAGCCCTTACGCGCGATGCCTGCGCCGAGCCGCAGAAAACCGGCGTGTTCGACACGGTGCCCGTCGCAGTTGATGACGCATTTGACGCCTTTTGATTTGGCATAAGGCCACAGACGCCAGTCCATGTCCAAACGTAAGGGATTGGCGTTGAGTTCAATCCAGGTGCCCGTTTCTGCACACGCATCAATCACCGCGCGTTGGTCCACTTTGTAGGGATCCCTTTCCAGCAGCAGGCGTCCCGTGAGATGACCCAGAATATGTACATAAGGATTGCGGGCAGCGCCGATCAACCGCTTCGTAGTCTCTGCCTCCGTCTGGGTGAAGCTTTGATGGATGCTGGCGACCACCACGTCCAGTTCGGCCAGCAGATCATCCGGAAAATCGAGCTTGCCGTCCTTCAGGATGTCCACTTCCGCGCCGGTGAGCAGGCGAAATTCAGTTCCTTCCTTGGCCAACTGTTGGTTGATGTGGTTGATCTCTTTGAGTTGCTGCCGCACGCGCGTGGCGTCCAGGCCGTTGGCTTGAAACGAAGCCTTGGAGTGATCGGTGACGGCCCAATAGGCCAGCCCAAGTTCGCGCATCGTTTTGGCGATGTCTTCAGGAGTCTGATGTCCATCGCTCCAGGTTGAATGGTTGTGCAGTGAGCCTTTCAAATCCGTCCACTCGACGAGGCGCGGCAACGGGCCTCTTTCGGCGACGGTGAATTCGCCCGTGTCCTCCCGCAGCTCCGGCGGGATGTAGTGCAGGCCGAGTTTTTCGAAGATGTCTTCTTCGCTGTTGCACCGCACCAGCAATTTGGGATCGCGTGTTTCGACTTTTGAACGGAATAAACCATACTCATTCAACCGCAGGCCACGATCAATCGCCCGCTGGCGCATGACGATGTTGTGCTCTTTGTTGCCGGTGAAATACATCAGCGCAAAAGGGAACTCCGCGTCGCTTACCACGCGCAAATCGGATTGGATTCCGCCCTGCAACAGCACGCTGGCCTTGGTCTCGCCTTTGGCGATGATCTCTAGAATACCAGGCTGCTGGCTGAAAAAATCCAGGACCTTCACCGGCCTTTTCGCCGACGCCAGCAAATCAATGTCGCCAATGACTTCGCGATGCCGCCGCAAACTGCCGGCCGCGCTGGCACGGATAACGTCCGGGTGCGAACGCAAAGCTTCCAGGAGACGCTCGGCGATGGGCAGCGCTTCGCTGAGCAGATGGCGCGACGCGTAGTCGCGGCGACGCTTGATGCCTTCAACGATATTGGCCTGCGTTTTTTCACCGAACCCCTTGAGCTTGGCGACCTTGTCCTCTTTGCACGCCTCTTCTAGTTGCTCGACGCTTTCGATCCCCAGTTCGTCGTGCAACGCCTTGATCTTCTTCGGGCCCAGGCCGGGGATTTCCAGCAGCGCCACCAGCCCGGGTGGCGTGGCCGCTTTCAAATCTTCGTAGTACGCCAGTTTGCCAGTGGCGACCAGTTCGACGAGTTTCTTCTGTATGCCTTCGCCGATGCCCTTGATTTCACCAACCCGATTTTCCGCAACGAGTTTGTCCAGCGGCTCGGTTGTGCCTTCCAGCGCGCGCGCGGCGTTGAGGTAGGCGCGGCTCTTGAAAGGGTTCTCGCCCTTGAGTTCGAGCAGCGTGGCGATATTGACCAGAACTTCGGCTGCCTGGCCCTTGTCCATGCCGGCAATATGGAGTCCAAGGCCCAAAGTTCAAGGGGTAAAGTGCTCCGCCCTGCCTCCGTCGGAGGTCAGAGGTCAGAGGTCGGAGGTCGGGCCGACCTCAGTTCTCCGGCCTCCGACCTCGGTCCGCTGGCACGTTCCAGTTTCCAGGCTCACGTTCCCCGGCTACACTGGCCCTATGTCAAAACGCAATCGCCTCCCCGTCGCCCTGACTATCGCCGGTTCCGACAGTGGCGGCGGCGCAGGCATCCAGGCCGATTTGAAGACATTCGCCTCGCTGGGACTGCATGGCGCCAGCGTCGTCACCTGCGTCACGGCGCAAAATCCCAAGCGGGTATTAGGCATCCAAGCTTGCGCTCCGGCAACGATTAGCCGGCAGCTCGAAGCGGTGTTTGCGGAGTTGCCGCCAGCGGCGGTCAAGACCGGCATGCTCTACTCGGTGGACATTATCCGCGTCGTGGTCAAGTTCTTCGACCGCGGCAATCTTCCGCCGCTGGTTGTTGATCCCGTGATGATGGCCTCCAGCGGAACGCGCTTGCTCCAGCGGCGTGCAATCCAATTTATGCAAGACGCATTATTGCCGCTCGCCGCGGTGGTCACGCCGAATTTGCGCGAAGCAGAAATTCTGTCTGGCAAAAAACTCACATCCCTCGAAGACCTGCGCGCTGCGGCAAGCGCCATCCGGCGGCAATTTGGTTGCGCGGCTTTGGTCAAGGGCGGCCATCTGCGAGGCACCAGCGAAGCCGCGGACATTTTTTACGATGGAGCGCATGAACTGCTGCTGACGGCGCCATTTGTCACGGGAGTTCGAACGCATGGCACCGGTTGCGTTTACTCGGCGGCCATCACCGGCTATCTTGCCCTGGGCGCGCCGTTGGCCAAAGCGGTTCCGCTTGCCAAGCAATACATCACGCAGGCGGTGGCACAGGGCCGATTGGCCGGCGGCCATTTCGTCCTGAATAGCTTTTGGCGGGCTTAAAGGGAAATCGCTAAGCTTCTCTGAGGGCTTGGGCCGGCTGCGGCGTATTAAGAGTAAGAGAGTCAGCCAGGGCGTGAGCGCGGGCGGCGATTCCAGATCGCCCCGATTGCCTAATGGCGCTCCCACGGATGGAACAGTAACTTTTAGAGCAGGGCCGCAACTTGGAATGTGTTTCGCCAGGCGCCACAGTGCAGTAGCGCAAACAGGAATGTCTGCCTTGCGTTAATCTGTACCCGGCCTGAATGACCATGAACCCGGAAAATTCAACCGAAGAGAACGGCGCCCTCAGCAGGCTTTTGCGCGAATGGAAAGTTAAATCGCCGCTGCCGCCGCGCTTTGAGGATCACGTCTGGCAGCGCATCGCCCGAGAGGAGTTGCAAGCGCTCGCGGGCTGCTGGCCGCAACTTGCACACTGGATAGGCTCGGCTTTGGCTCGTCCTTCGCTGGCCGCCGGCTACGTGGCATTGCTGCTGGCGGCGGGTCTGCTGGCAGGCTACTGCCAGGCGCGCTCCGAGAAGGCGCATGCGCTGGAGACGCTCAGCTCGCGCTACGTGCAAATGGTTGACCCGTATCAGGCCCCGCGCCGCTAACCGATGAAACGTTCCTGGTTCATTTTGGTTGCCGGCTTGTTTGCAGCGCTGGCCGCCTACTTCACTTTTTATTTCCTCAGCATCGCCAACTACCAGTCGCTCGCGCGTGGTCCGGAACCGGAATTGGCCTGGCTGAAAAGAGAATTCCACCTGGGCGATACTGAGTTTGCGCGGATTTGCCAAATGCACCAGGCTTACCTGTCCGGGTGCATGGAGCGGTGCCGCCGCATTGACCTGAAAAATGAGGAGTTGAAGCGCCTGCTCGCCGCCGCCAACGGCATGACTCCCGAAATCGAAAAGACCCTGGCCGAAGCGGCGCAACTGCGGGCAGAATGCCAAAAGAAAATGTTGGAACACTTTTATGCCGTCAGCCGGACCATGCCGCCCGAACAGGGTAAGCGCTATCTGGCCTGGGTTCAAGAAAAGACAATTCTGTCGGACAGCCACAAGACCATGCAGCATTGATCCGGTCCTTCGCGCCTATGACGGCTGACCACAGCGACGAACTGGACCGAAGCGACATGGCCCGCCTGGCCAGCGGCAATGACGCGGCGCTCAATGACCTGATGGAGCGCCATGGCCACAAGCTCTTCCACTATCTGATTCGTTTGTTGCACGACGAAGAGGAAGCGGCGGATCTGGCGCAGGAAACTTTTGTGCGGGTGTATCGAACCTCCGCTCGATTCAGGACCGGGAGCAGGTTTTCGACCTGGCTGTACACCATCGCCACCAACCTGGCGCGCGACCGCCTGCGCTGGCAGTCGCGGCACCCGCGCGTGCCGCTGAACGGGCCGAGCGGAAACCCGGGCCCAAGCCTGGCCGGCGTGCTTGCCAGCGGGGATCTAACGCCGAGCGAAACTCTTGAAGCTGCGGAACGCGCCGACGCGGTGCGCCGTGCGGTGGCCGACTTGCCGGAAGAGCTTCGGGTGCCCTTGGTGCTCGCCGAATATGAGGGGCAATCTCAGGCGGAAATCGCCGCGGTGCTGAATTGTTCGGCCAAAGCGGTGGAAATGCGCATCTATCGCGCCCGCAAAGAGTTGCGCGAAAAATTTGGCGAATGGCTAAGAAACTTTGAGTGATTTTCCTCTAATTGCCGTTTAATGAGTGTGTGAGTGTAGCTAACGAAACAAATCTATGAAACCTATCACCCACCTGAATACTGCCATTGTAATCGCCGCCTCTTTGGTCACAGCATCCGTCGCCCGCGCCGCTGACAACAAGAGCGAGAAACTCAAGCCCTATCCGCTGGAAACCTGCGTCGTGTCCGGCGAAAAGCTAGGCGAGATGGGCAAGCCCTTTGTCTATCAATACGAAGGGCGCGAGATAAAATTCTGCTGCAAGAATTGCCTGAAAGATTTCAAAAAGGACACCGCCAAGTACATCAAGAAGATCGAAGAGGCCGAGGCCAAGGCCAAAAAGTCGTGAGGCCACGGAAGAGCGTGCAGGGTCGTAGCGTTAGGGGATAAAGCGTAAGCCGCCCGGCGCCGCTCCATCGCTCCTCACCCCCGACTATACCTTGCCAAGCTTCTTAAGCGCGGCGAAACTGCGCTTCACGGCGTCCAGCGGATCTTTGCTGGTCTCGTGCTCCACCACGTACCACTCCGTTTCGCCCGTGCTCTCGCAAATCGCGAAGATTTGCATCCAGTCCAGCTTGTCCTCGCCGATCACGGCCTCGGGCCCGCCGCCATTTGCCTTGATGTGGATGCTGCGGGTGCGACCCGGATACTTTTTCAGCATCGCCACAGCGTCTCCGCCGCCGTCGCGGCAGTTGCTCGTGTCGAGTTGCAAGATGACCTCCGGTTTGGTATTGCTGCCAAAGATCTCCCATGCCGTCTCTCCGTCGAATTTGTGGAAATCCTGCTCATGGGAGTGGTAGCCGACCCACATGCCGTCGGCTTTCACCTTGTCAGCGATTTCGTTAAAAAGTTTGGCTTTGTCCAGCCACTCCTGCTTTGATTTGGCTGTCATCGAAGGGACGATCAGGAACTTGTTGCCGATGATGTGGTTGAACTCGACGGTTTCCTTGAGCTGGTCGCTCAGTACGGAGCCGTAAGGCGTGTGCGTGCCGCAGGCCAGCAGGCCGTGGTCATCCAGCATTGTCCTCAGTTCTCTGGCGCTCCGACCGTGGTAGCCGGCGAACTCGACCCCTTTGTAACCCAACTTGGAGACCGCCGACAACATGCCGGGCAGGTCGGTCTTGCACTGCTCCCGTAGCGAATACAGTTCCAGGCCGATGAGAATCTTGGCGCCAGGTGCTGCTTGCGCCACACGCGCCAGGCCCAGGCCAAGGGCTACGCCGGCGACACCGGTGGCGCTCAGGAATTCACGACGGCTGACTTCGGAACAGGAATTACTTTTCATGGTGGGTTTCTTTCTTTGGTGTTGCGTCAACGACTCATCCACATTGCAGGCGCAACCCTAAGCCAGGGGACAGTGACGCGTCAAGAAGCCGCTGAAGCGGTGAAGCCAGATGTGTTATGCGTAAATTTTCAATTTGCGTAACGAATCTGACTTTTCCAAATGGAAAACCGTTCCAAATGAAAAACGCATTGGACAAACGACTGGTGAAACTACTAAAGTCCAAGGAAATTTATGAAAAACAGTCTGTTGATGACTGCCCTGTTAGTGGCGGTTTGCGCAATGGCCTTTGTGGTTCTGATTCTGGCGATTGGTTTCGAATACCACTTCTGGCAGTTGCGCCGGCTCCGGCCACAAGTCGCCCAGGCTGAGAATAATCGGAACCTGGTGAACGCCTTGGCCAACGACGCCCTGGAGTACAGCAAGCACAATCCGGCGATTGACCCAATCCTCCAGAGTGTTGGTGTCAAGCCAGGCAAACCACCCCCTGCAGCAAACGCCAAGCCTGCCGGCAAATGATTCGGCGTATGGACCAATCGGAACATACCGCTCCCTCAGCCGCAACTGCTCAGGGGGACCAAAACATGCAGCAAGAATTGCGCTATTTGCACACAGTCATCCGGGCTCTGTTGGTCGCCATGCTCTGGCTGAGCCTATCTTTTGGCCTCTACCTCTACCACCAGGTTAGACAGATGCAGCGGCAGGTGGCTGAATCCAAGCGACTGTTGGCCGATTACCAGACCAACGCCCTGCCCCGAATCAATTGGTTTATGAGCAGCCTGCAGACTTTCTCCAAGACCAATCCGGACTTCAACCCGGTCCTGGCCAAGTACAATCTGCTACCGCCCGTCTCCAGTTCTGTCTCCCCGGTCACCCCGATGCCGTCTCTCAATCCTGCATTGAAAAAATAGCCACGGTTTAATGCCGTGCTGGCTCCGCTGCTGTCGTCACGCGCGCCCCGCAGGCGAAACAGAAATTCGATTGAGGCGGGCATAGCCTCGCGCAACTTGGACATGGCAGGTGCGCCTGAGAGTGGCGCCGGTGGATGATCAGGTTGCGGATGTACGGAATCCAGGTAAACGCGTAGGCAAAGATGAAGACCGAATCCTTCTGGTAAAACAGCGCGTAGCTCAGCAGCAGCAATGAACCGGCCAGGCTCAACCACCAAAAGGTCGTCGGCACCACCACCCGTTTGAGCTTCTCGGTCGCATACCACTGCACGAAAAAACGCGAGAAGAAAACCGCGTTGCCCAGCCAGCCTACCACCTTCCAGACGCCCCACTGGATGCCCAATAGCTTCCCGTGGTGCCAGATCAGGTTTGTGAGCCAATCCATGATGTGGCCAAACTTAAATCATCGCCCGGAAAGCGGAAGCCGGAATTGAGGCAGACTTGCCGGCCCGAGGGAGAATGAAGAGAGAAAAGAGAAGAGAGAAGAGGGCAGAAAGAGGCCAGGGCGCGCACGGAGTGACACGCCCTACCTCTCCCCTCTTCCCTCTCCCGCCCGGGAAAGCATGAAAGCTGCCTACATCAACCAGACCGGGCCTCCCGAGGTAATCATCTACGGCGAACTGCCCGCGCCCAAACCTGGCCCTGCAGATTGCGTGATCAAAGTCAGCGCTGTCGATGTGAACCCGATCGATACCTACATCCGCAGCGGCGCCGTGCGGGCCAGGTTATCGTTCCCCTACATCATCGGGCGGGATCTGGCCGGCACAATTGCCGAGGTTGGCCCCGAGGTGAAACGGTTCAAGCCAGGGGACCGGGTTTGGGCAAGCGGTCAGGGCATGGCCGAAAGCCAGGGCACCTTTTCCGAATTCGCCGCCATTGATGAGAGCCACTTGCACCCGACACCGGCAGGCGTCAGTGACGAAGAGGTTGTGGCGATTTCGCTGGTTGGCATCACTGCGCACCTGGGCCTGATGTGCCATGCCAGACTGCAAGCGGGTGAGGTGTTGTTCGTCAACGGTGGCTCGGGCGGCGTTGGCTCCAGCGTCGTGCAGATAGCAAAAATCCTCGGCGCGCGCGTCATTACCACTGCCGGCAACGATGAGAAAGTCGCGACCTGCCGAAGGCTCGGCGCAGACCTGGCCATCAACTACAAAACGCAGGATGTGGACGCTGCCATCAAAGCTTTCGCACCCGAGGGTGTGAATGTCTGGTGGGAAACCCTTCGCGAGCCGACCTTCGACCGGACCATTGCGCTGTTGGCCAGACGGGGCAGGATGATCATCATGGCTGGACGCGACGCCCGGCCGCCATTCCCGGTCGGGCCCTTTTACGTCAAAGACTGCTCCCTGCGGGGCTTCGCGGTGCTCAACGCTTCTGCCCAGGAGCAGGACGCTGCCGCCAACGACCTCAACCGCTGGCTGGTTCAAAGGAAGCTAAAGGCGCGGATTGACCGGGTCCTGCCTTTGTCGTGCGCGGCCGAAGCGCATCGGTTGCAGGAAGAAAGCACCATTCACACAAGCGGAGCGTTGGCGGGAAAGATCGTGCTCAAGCCGTGACACGCGAGGCGCAAGGCTGAAAAGCTGAAAAGGAGCAGGACGCTGTGCCAACGACGTTAACGGGTGGCTGGCCGAAGGGAAACTAAAGGCGCGCGATGGACAGGGTGGACGGCGTGGACAGAGTGGAAGGGGAGCAAGGCCGGTGTTTCAGCGTTTCAGCGTTTCAGCCTTTTCGGACAGTTATTAGCGTTTGCCATTGATTTACAACTCAATTCGGTCTTAGTTGAGTGCATGAACCTCTTAGCGACCACTTGGCAATTCCGAGGGAGAATGAAGACAGAAGAGAGAAGAGAGAAGAGGGCAGAAAGAGGCCAGGTGGCCACTGGCAGCCTGCGCTCTCCGCTCTCCGCTCTCCGCTCTCCGCTCTGGTCGCGCCGCCGATTCTTGCGCCGGACCGCTGGCGCTCTCGGCGCAGCGCTCACCGCGCCTGCCATCGTCCCGGCTTCTGCCCTCGGTCGAAACGGGACCCTTGCGCCCAGCGAGCGCATCACGATGGGCTTTATCGGGGTCGGCACACAGGGAGGCGGCCATCTCCTCGGCGGAGCGTGGACCTACGTTGCCGGCGGTTACGCTGGCCGAAAAGATGTGCAGGTGCTGGCCGTCTGCGATGTGTGGCGTGAGCGCCGCGAGCGCGCCTGCCAGCGCGTCAACGATCACTACGCCGAGACCTACGACAAGGGCAGCTACAAGTCCTGTGAAGCCTACACTGACTTCCGCGACGTGTTGGCGCGCGACGACATTGACGCGGTGCTGATCGCGACGCCGGCCCACTGGCACGCGACGATGGCGGCCATGGCCGTGGCCGCCGGTAAGGACGTTTATTGCGAGAAACCGACGGCGGTGACCATCCGCGAGAGCCAGGCCATGCTGGCGGCGGTTCGGCGTTATGGACGTGTCTATCAGGCGGGCACGCAGCAGCGCAGCGAGTACGGCGGCAAGTTCCGGCTCGCCTGCGAATTGGTTCGCAGCGGTCGCATCGGCAAGCTTGAGAGTATCTACGCCTACCGGGATGGCGGCGCTGTGTTCTGGCCGCCACGGTTCGGCCCAGGACGACCCGTGCCGGAGGGCCTGGACTGGGATCTTTACCTCGGGCCGGCGCCCTGGATTCCCTATGATGGAAATACCGGGCCGCACCGCTTCGACATCGGCGAACTCAACTGGGGTCAGCACCACTACGACATCGTGCAATGGGCGGCGGGCTCCGACGATACCGGTCCGGTGGAGATATTCGTCGAAGATGGTCGTTCGGGTTACAAGTACGCCGACGGCGTGGTGGTCTATGGCAAGCCCTTCCCAGGCGAACCGGTTGGCGGCGAGGGCGGGGCCTGCTTTGTGGGGACTGGTGGCCGCATCGCGGTGGACCGCGGCGCGCTGGTTTCCGACCCTCCGGATATCGTGCGTGAACCACTCAGGCCCGACGAGGTGCACCTCTACCGCAGCCAAAGTCATTCGGGCAATTTCCTGCAATGCGTGCGCACCCGCCAGCGAACGATATGCGATGCGGACGTTGCCCAGCGCGCGGCCAGCGCCCTGCTGCTGGGTGGCGTGGCCAAACAACTGGATCGCACCCTTAAATGGGACCCCAAGGCGGAGGTATTCCTGCACGACGACGAGGCCAACCGCCTGCTCTCGATCGCCAAACGTCCACCGTGGCGCCTATGACCGGAGCGAAGAAAGAAGAGAGAAGAGAAAAGAGCGCAGAAAGCTGCCAGGGCGCGCACGGAGTGACACGCCCTACCTCTCCCCTCTCCCCTCTCCCCTCTCCCCTCTCCCGACGGGGTCAAGGCCGGTTTCTCACCACTGCGTTGGCGCTGCTGTTCATTGGGCCGCTCTCTTCTTCGCGCTGCGCCGAGACCAACGAGCAACAACTGATTCGCCTTTTGATGTCGGATGCTTCAGCACAGGCAAAGGACGCGGCCTGCGCCCGGCTCAAACGCATCGGCACCGCCAGTTCCGTACCGGCGCTGTCGGCCTTTCTGCTGAATGAAAACCTCTCCCATTCTGCGCGCTATGCTCTGGAATCCATGCCAACAGCAGCAGCGGGCCGCGCCCTGGTGAACGCTTTGAAGCAATCCGCTGGATTGACCCGCATAGGCATTATCAACTCGTTGGGCGTCCGCCGCGAGGTCGAAGCCGTGCCGGAGCTGGCGAACGTGCTCGCCGAGGCGCAACGCCCGGCTCGCGTTGTCCAGGGTCAGCGCCCGGATATGGCCGCCGCCTCGGGCGCGGCCGCTGCATTAGGCCAAATCGCCAGCCCCCAAGCCCTCGAAGCGTTACAGAGTGCCCTGCAAGAGCTTGGCAAATCCGAGGGCGGAGGCCAGCCCGACCTCCGACCTCTGCCCTCCGACCTCCTCCCTGGCAAGTTGCATGATGCGTTAGTGGATGCCCTGCTGCGGTGCGCGAACCATCTGCTGGTTTCCGGCAGCGACTCCAAGGCCTTCGCCCTGTTCCAACGGCTCTATGAAACTGAGGAGCCTGACCATGTCCGCTTGGCGGCCTATCGCGGCATGGTCCAGGCGTCGGGCACGAGCGGGCTGGAGTTGATGAACAAGGCCATCGCTGGCCAGCCCGGCCCAAGCCAGACCTCCGCGCTCCAGTTGGTGCACGATATGAATGTTCCCGGTGCGACGAGGGCATTTGTTGAACTGCTGCCTAAGGTTGCTCCTCCAATACAGGTTGCTCTGCTCGGTGGCCTCAGCCAGCGGGAAGATCCTGCAGCCGCCCCTGCCGTTGCGGCGCTGGTGAGCAGTTCTGACTCGGAGGTGCGCCTGGCGGCCATAACCGCTCTGGGGATTCTGGGTGATGCTTCTTCCATCCCGCTGCTGGCCCAGTCCGCTGCCTCTGCCAGTGGGACGGAGCAAACTGCCGCTCGCCAGGCCTTGCTTGAACTGCGGCGTGGAGACGTAACCGCCATGTTCCTCACGAGCCTGGCGACTGCTCAACCGGCTTTGCAGGCCGAATTGGCCAGGGCGCTTGGTGACCGTGGAGATGTTCGAGCGGTCCCCAAATTACTCGAATTGGCGCGGCAGCCGGCCGATTCGGCGCGGAAGACCGCGCTTGAGGCGCTGGCAGAGCTGGCAGACCAGTCGCAACTTGGTTTGTTGGTTCAACTTGTGACCGAGGCACAAAGCGAAGACGCTCGCTCTGAAGCGGCCAACGCCGTTCGCTCCGCTTGTCGGCATATTCAATCCAGGCAGGGCGCCGTGGACGCCCAACCGCTCCTCAAAGGCCTGGCCACCGGTTCGGCTGCCGCCCGTATTGCGTTGCTTCCCAATTGTAGCCTGCTGATTGATCCCCAGGTCCGGGCCGCCTTGCGCAACGCCCTTGAAGACAAAGACACGCAAGTCCACACCGCAGCTATTCGCGCGCTTTGCGACACGAGCGACGCGGAGCTTTTGCCCGATCTCTCAAAGTTGGCTCGTGAGGCGCAGCAACAGACCTTCCGCACCTTGGCCATCGGAAGTTGCGTGCGGATGCTCACCCAGGAAGAAACTGTGAAGCTTTCCAACTCGCAACGCGTCGAAGCGCTCAAGAGCATCCTCCAGACGTCAGTCGGCCCCGAGCAGAAGCGACTCCTCCTCGCTGGTCTGGCTGAGGTCCCGGACCTGCAAGCCCTTAAACTGGTCGAACCGTTGCTCGACGACGCCGCAGTCCAGGCAGAAGCCGTCCAGGCGGCCATCAAGATTGCCGCTGGCCTTTCCGGCGAGCCGGCCCGCGCGGCGACCAGCACTCTGAAGAAAGCGCTTGCTGTCACAAGCGATGCCGCGACACGACAGCCGGTCGAAGCGACCCTCAGGCAGCTCGAGGCCACAGCCGATTTCATCACCGCCTGGCAAGTCGCCGGCCCTTACCGTGAACCAGGCAAAGACTTTTCCGCCCTCTTCGAGGTCGCCTTCCCGCCGGAGGTCCGAGATGCGCCCGGCGTGAACTGGCGAACCCTGCCGGCCAGCGCTGACGCCGCCCGTCCCTGGGTCATGGATTTACTCAAGGCCTTGGGTGGCCAGCAATGCGTTGCTTACGCCCGCACCTGGGTCCATTGCAGCCAGCAACAAACCGCCCTTCTGGAAATCGGCAGCGACGACGGAGCCAAGGTTTGGCTCAACGACCAATTGGTGCACTCCAATAACATCGCCCGCCCGCTGCAACCAGGGTCCGACAAGGTACAGGTCACTCTGAGGCAAGGCTGGAATCGGCTGCTGCTCAAGATCACCCAGAACAATCAAGGCTGGGAATTCTGCGCTCGCCTGCGCCAACCTGATGGTTCCCATTTGGACGGTCTGCAATTCGATGCTGCGGCCAAGAACCCCTCGCCTGCTGCCAGGCAGTGACGGCAATAGCAAAATGCGACAGCAGTGCGCCCTCATTGGAGTTAAGCCAAGAAGGAAAACTCCAAGCGCCAAACTCCAGGGAACGATCAAGCCACAAGCCACAAGCGGGCCCTTTGAACCTTGGAGCTTGGAGTTTCCCTGAAGCTTGGTAATTGATACTTGAAGCTTGGTTTCCTGATACCCTTCAAATAACGATGCCAAACGAAATCCCAAAAGGGCAGAGGACGGAGCCGGCGGAGTTGGGAGGAGGGTTAATTCCGCTGCACGGCGGTTACCGCAGCCTGAAGAGCTTTCAGGTGTCGCAACTGGTCTATGACGTGACGGTGCGTTTCTGCGAGCGCTACATCGAGAGGCGCAGCCGCACGCACGACCAGATGGTGCAGGTGGCGCGTTCTGGAGTGCAGAACATCGCTGAGGGGAGCGTGGCATCGGGCACCTCCAAGTAAATGGAACTCAAGCTGACCAACGTGGGCCGCGCCAGCCTGGAGGAACTACGGCTGGACTATGAGGACTTTCTGCGGCAGCGCGAGTTGGCGCTCTGGGAACGCCATGACGCGCGGCTGGCGGAACTCATAGCGCGGCGGCCCGCTACCGCCGATGCAGTGGCGCAGTGGTCCCGGGATGTGCGCGATGGACAGGGTGGACGGGGAGCAAGACAGAAGCCCATTGAGTCCATCAAGTCCGCAGTGTCCACTTTCCCCGAGATCGCCGCGAACGGTGTGCTGGCGCTCATCGCGGTAGCCTGCAGTCTGCTGAACCGGCAGATCACCAGCTTGGAAAAAGCCTTCGTAGAGGAAGGCGGTTTCACCGAGCGCCTCTACAAGGCGCGCAGCGAGCGGCGGAACGCACCCAGAAAGGAGCAGCCGTGAACCGCCACGGCAAACAAAAACTATGAAACATTCCGAAGCCATCAATCGCCGCCGCTTCTTGCAGACAGGGATGCTCGGCTCAGCCGCTTTGTCCGGCGCCACATTTCCCATCCCCGTCAGCGCCGCCCTCACCAAGCCCGAGCGCGATCCCTTCGACGGCTTGAAGCTGGGGCTGACTTCTTACACGCTCCGCAAGTTCAGTCTGGACCAGGCCATCGCCATGACCAAAGATGCGGGAGTCAAATACATTTCCTTGAAGGACGTGCACCTGCCCTTGAAGAGTACGCCGGCAGAACGCCAAAAAGCCCGCGAGAAAATCGAAGCAGCCGGGCTGGTTCTGATGGGCGGCGGGGTGATTTCCATTAAGAACAATGAGGACGAAATCCGAGGCGTGTTCGATTACGCCAAAGTCGCTGGGATGCCTACCATCATTTGCAGCCCCGACCCCGAAGCGCTAGACGCGGTCGAGAGAATGGCCAAACAATACGATCTGCGCATCGCCATCCATAATCATGGCCCCGACGACAAACGCTATCCCTCACCCCTTGATGTCCTGCGCCTGGTCAAGGATCGCGACGCGCGCATGGGCCTCTGCATGGACGTAGGCCACACCGTGCGCATCGGCCAGGACCCGCTCGCCGCCATCGAGCAATGCGCCAACCGCCTCTACGATTTTCACATGAAAGATGTTACCGCCGCCACGCGCGATGGCAAACCGACCGAAGTAGGCAGAGGGATCATAGACATCGTCGGCGTTCTCCGGGCCTTAATGCGAATAAAGTATTCTTATCATGTGGCCCTGGAGTACGAGGCCAAGGCTGACGCTCCCATGGCCGGCGTCATGGAATCCCTTGCTTTCATGCGCGGCGTGCTGGCGGCAATTTGATCGCCG